>Ga0209541_10007547_pt1 | contig 18253 bp, 23 predicted proteins | sample RifCSPlowO2_01_FD_184027 | JGI IMG/M metagenome (GOLD analysis project Ga0209541, IMG submission 184027) | Groundwater microbial communities from Rifle, Colorado - Rifle CSP2_plank lowO2_0.1 (SPAdes) (version 2) | ecosystem: Environmental > Aquatic > Deep subsurface > Groundwater | place... | reverse complement strand
CTGTCCCTGTGATTGTTAGTTCGTAGACTTTGGAGAGACGCAGATCGCTAACAATATACCAGGCCTGTTCTGCATTAAGTCCCAAGTCTATAACATATCGGTTATATTTTGCTGTTGGTAACTCGGGGAGTTGGTCGGCAATCTGTTTGATGAATTCTTTCGTGAAGGTGAACGGCGGAATATCCGGCTCGGGAAAATAGCGATAGTCTTGCGCTTCTTCTTTGACGCGCTGAGAGATGGTATCGTTTTTCTTTTCGTTGAAGCCGCGAGTTTCCTGAATGGGGGTTTCCCCTTTTTCTAGCATTTCCATGTGCCTTTTCACTTCAATATCAATCGCCATCTTGGCGAAGCGGAAGGAATTGATGTTCTTGATTTCTACTTTGTAGTCTGGCAATTTATTCGATGACGACTCCCTGACGGAAATGTTCGGCTCCAGTCGCATTGACCCTTTCTCCATGTCAGCATCGGAAGCACCGAGATAACGGACGAGAACCTGCAATTCCTCAAGAAATTGTTTGACATCATCGGAATCGTCAAAATCGGGACCAGTAACGATTTCAACCAGGGGCACGCCGGAGCGGTTGAAATCGACGGACGTGTCAGTATCTTCGTGGATAAGTTTTCCCGTGTCTTCCTCCATGTGCACGCGCGTGATAGTTATGGTTTTCGGCTGATTAGTTTTTCGGGAAGTAAAAGTATATGTTCCTTCGAAGCAAAATGGTTGATCGTATTGACTGATTTGATAGCCCTTGGGAAGATCGGGGTAAAAGTAATGCTTACGATCAAATTTAGAAACAGTAGCGATTTGGCACTCCAGGGCTTTCCCCATGAGTAGACACCATTCAATTGCTTTCTCATTGGGAACCGGAAGCGCGCCGGGCAAACCCAGACAAACGGGACAGGTTTGCGTATTGGGTTCCTTACCAAACCAATCAGCAGAACACTGGCAAAACATTTTTGACTGAGTTGACAATTCCACGTGAATTTCCAGACCAATTACTGGTGAATATTTCTTATCCATATTTTTCCTTAATTATTCTTAGCCTGTCAAAAGCAATTTCCTTTTCGAGGTGATGAGCAATATTCAATAGTCTATTTTCGGCGAAATGGGGCGCCATAATTTGCATGCCAATGGGAAGCTGATTGCTATCCAGTCCCACTGGAATGGAAATTGCCGGTATTCCCGCCGCGGAAGCCGGTTCGTTAAGTATGTCCATGGTTTCTCCAAAAAAGGAATACTTTTCCGATTCGCCTAATTTTAAGGCGGTAACTGGAGTGGTCGGTCCAACGATGAAATCCACTTCCTGGAAAACCTTTTTGAAATCGGCCGCAATCAGCGCTCTGACTTTCTGTGCCTTTTTATAATACTGATCGTAATAGCCATGAGACAACACGTAGGTTCCCAGCATAATTCTTCTCTTTGCTTCCTTCCCGAAATGAGTTCTATCATTGCCATAGCGAATGCCGTCATATCGGCCTAGGTTGGAAGAGACTTCCGCTCGCTGCAAAATCATATAAACTGAGACGGCATATTTGGGTGACATCAGGTGAACTTTCTTTATCGTGTGACCCATTTTTTTGAGAAGTTCGACTGATTCCATGACCTTGCTGGATATCTCGTCAGTGACGCCTTCGAAGTATTCATCGGCAATGCCAATCGTGTAGGTTTTCTTCTCAGTAAGCTCCTTCTGATAATCTGGGACGGGAGAATCGATTGTCGTGGCGTCGTGAGGATCCCTACCGGCAATCAATTGGAGGATGTGAGCCGCGTCTTCCACGGTGGCGGTTATTGGTCCGGGACAATCCCAGGAAGACGCCATAGCGATCAGGCCGTACCGGGAAACTCGGCCATAGGACGGCCTGAGGCCCACCGTGCCACACCAGGCACTCGGTTGGCGAATTGAGCCGCCGGTATCCGTGCCGATGGCGGCGGGAGCTAAATACGCGGCCACCGCGGCGGCCGAACCCCCCGATGAGCCGCCGGGCGCACGAGAGACATCATACGGATTCTTCGTCGGGCCATAATCAGATGTTTCCGTTGAGGAGCCATGACACCAGGCATCCAGATTAGTTTTCCCGAGCAGGGATAATCCCCCGGTATTCAACCGCGAGACGACTGTAGCGTCATATTGAGGCCGATAGTCATCGAGAATCTTCGAACCAGCTGTAGTCCGAATCCCCTGGGTACATAAAATGTCCTTGATGGCGATAGGAATATCAGCGGATTCAGATTCGTCAGATTCAATAGTAGTAATATAGGAATTCAATTCCTTATCGTATTTTTTTATTCGAGCATCAAAAAAACGTCTCACTTCCCCACCACTAACCTTCTTCTGCTTCACCAATTCCTGAAGTTCTGTTAAGGATTTTCCCAGTAAGTCCATATTAATTAGAGAATTCTTTTGACAACAAAGTGACCTTTTTTCTTGGTATGCGACGGTTTCAGCGCTTCTTCTTGTGTCAGCATCCGTTTATTATCAGCGACATCTTCCCGAGTAACATTTTTCGCTTCGGTGGTGAAGAAGTCTGGTGAAACTGAACTGGTATCCACTTCCTCGAGATTAGCCACATATTGCAAACTATCTGTTAATTGTTTGGCATATTCCTCGACTTCCGCCTCGGATATTTCCAGATTAGCTAACTTAGCAATGTGAAGAACGTCTTCCTTCGATAGTTTCTTTGAGGAGCTAGACATGGTACTATTCTAGCACAACTGTCCAGGATTGTAAGTTTTAACAAGATTTGATACGATATTTTTGTAAAGAATGACAAGTCGACTTTATAGTTTAGATTGCTAGATCAAGGTAAACCCTGAATAGCTCCTATCACATTTTACAAAAATTCTCTAGCATTTTTCGTTAAAACTTACACTCTTAAAGTTAGGGCGCCAAGGTTTTCCTACGCCACGATTTAGCAATCGAAATACTGCTCAAATTCGGGGGCGGTGGGATGTTTCGCTACCTTGGCAATTTCTTCTCGTTTATAATCAATCCAAAGTTTAATGAAGTCCTTTGTGAAAACATCCCCTTCTTGCAGGAAGGCATTATCCTTCTCTAGGGCGTTGAGGGCTTCTTGCAATGAGGACGGGGTGAAGTCGACTTTCATGCCGCCCTTTTCCGATGAGGCGTAACCGCTTCTTTCTAATGGACCATAACCTTCCTGGATGGGGTCAATTTTATTTTTAATGCCATCGAGACCGGCCATTAGCATCGCGGAAAAGCATAGATAGGGATTAGTTGAGGGATCGGGAATGCGGAATTCCACTCGTCGGGATGACGGGGTGGCAGGATAAGCGGGGATGCGGATACAGGTGCTGCGGTTTCTGTAGCCGAAGGCAATGGTCGTGGGGGCTTCAAAGCCTGGGACTAGCCTTTTGTAGGAATTTACAGTTGGTGTCGTTATTGCTGCTAAGGCTCGGGTATGCCTCAGCAAACCTCCAATATAGTACATGGCTAATTTTGAAAGGTGGTGGTACTTGCCTTTTTCATCATAAAAAATGGGCTTATTCTTTTTCCATAGTGAATTGTGAGTGTGCATGCCGCTACCGTTGTGGCCGTAAAGCGGCTTTGGCATGAAGGTAACTAGTTTGCCATATTTGTGGGCAACGTTTTTGACAATGTATTTGAATAGTAACATCTTATCTGCGGAATCTACTAGCGGCTCATATTTGACGTCAATTTCGGCAGAGCCGGCGGTGGCTCGTTCGTGGGTATCGCGTTCGATTTCCATACCGACAGCTCGAAGTTGACGGACCATCTCTTCGCGCATATCAAAGTAACAATCATACGGCGGCATCACGAAGTAACCTTCTTGCGTTCGGACGCGGTAGATATCGCCGGCGTCCTCGTATTCGCCGATGCCGCCTTCTCGGGAGACAACGTTCATTTGGCTGTAGCCTTCTCTAATTTTCCAGGAAACGGAGTCAAAGATAAAGAATTCTACTTCCGGGCCGAAGTAGGCGGTATCGGCAAAACCAGTTTTCTGAAGAAACGCTTCGGCCCGAAGCGCCACGGCTCGGGGATCACGCCAATAGTGAGCCATTGTTTCTGGCTCTCTTAGGGTACAAGCAATACTCAAGGTCGGCGTTGCTGAAATCGGATCAATCACAGCCGACTCTAGATCCGGTAGGGCAATCGTATCGCTTTGTTCGATAGATTTAAAGCCTTCAAACGATGAGCCGTCGAACGCCACTCCATCTGTATAGAAACTCTTCTGTAGTTTTCCGTTGCTAAAAAAACGACTAACTGGAATCGTAAAGTGGAGCCACCGTCCGGGGAGGTCGCTAATTCGTAAACTGAAATATTGTATCTTTTTGCTTAGAATCAGCCGTTCTGTATTTCTTATGAGTGTATTATTTAGCACTCGTTTTGGTGAATTATCAATCACACTGCAATATAGCGGAATGAATTTAGAAAAGCAACTGGAATTTAATAGATATTACTAGTGCAAATTCTTTAGAGCAATACTTATGGGGTCATCAGTGTCGTTAACTTTTCGAGCCGGGGATAACTTCCTCCCATATTCAATAGTTCTATAAGTATAGTTCATCCAGTCTTTCGGGGGAATCAGTTTCATTAAATCCTGCTCAATCTTGTTCTGGTCTGTGTTATCTGTTAATCCGAATTTGCGGGAGAGACGGATGACGTGAGTATCGACCGCAATGCCAACTGTTTTCCCAAAGGCGCGATCCAGAATTACATTGCCGGTTTTTCGCGCCACTCCGGGTAGCGTCGTCAATTCCTCCATAGTCTGGGGTACAGTGCCGCCGAAGTCATCCTGAATTTTCCGGGCGGCACCAAGGATATGTCTCGTTTTGGCTTTATAGAATCCGGTTGAGTGGATGCCTTGTTGAAATTCCTCTTCTTTAGCGTTGACATAATCAGCTAATTTGGAATACTTTTTGAATAGTTTTTCAGTAACTTCATTCACCTTCTTATCAGTGCACTGGGCGGAGAGAACGACGGCGACGGTCAATTCCCAGGGATTCGACCAGTGGAGCACTGTATCTGCTTTGGGAAAAAGCTTCTTCAAAGTCTTATTAACAATGTCGGCTCGTTCCTGTCTTGTCATAGAGATAGACTACATACTCCTGAGGATTTTTACTCTTTCTGCAATCGGTGGGTGGGTGCTAAAAAGGCTGCTAAGACGGCCTCCAGCCTTCATTCCCTTCTTAAACGGATTGGCAATATAAAGATGGGCAGTTGCTGACGAGGCCCGTTTCATCATGTGGGGATCCTGGGAAATTTTTTCCAGGGCATCGGCTAAAGCATCCGGATTTCTCGTTAATAGGGCACCAGAAGCATCAGCGAGAAATTCCCTTCTCCTCGATACTGCCATTTGAATTAGTGAAGCAGTTAACGGCATCAGAATAATGAATAAGACTAGGAAAACTAATCCCAGAGGGCCGGATTTACTGTCACTATCTCGCGAACCGCGGCCAAACATAAGACTTCGAGAAAAGAAATCAACGGCGTAGATTACCGTACCGACAAGAACGGTAACGATAGTCATTACTAAAATATCATAGTTCTTGACGTGAGATAATTCGTGGGCAATAACACCCTCAATTTCCGAACGCTCCAGTCTTTCCAACAGGCCCGTCGTGGCCGCCACGACGGCATGTTTCGGGTCACGCCCGGTCGCAAAGGCATTGGGCGTGACCTCATCAATAACATACAACTTAGGCATGGGTAGACCCGCGCCGATGGCCAGATTCTCAGTAACCGTGTAGTAATCAAAATATTGTTCTTTTGAGGCCGGTTTGGCTCCAGACATTTTCAAAACCAACTTGTCCGCATAAAAATAGCTAGTTAACCCAGAGAATAGAGCAAACGACATTCCAATCGCAAAATACGTCGAGGGATCGCCATAATACTGGCCAAAAAGATAGAAAACTAAACTGATCAGGCCCACAAAAAGGGCGATAATGAAGTACGTCTTCAGTTTATTGTGACGAATCTGCGAATAAATGTTCATGATTAGAACTTAACCGCCACTTTCTCGCGCTCCTCAGGCTTGGCCTCAAAGAACTGCTCCTCCTTAAAACTAAACGCATTAGCGATAATACTGTTTGGAAAGAGCCGAATCTTAGTGTTATATTCCAAAACATTACTGTTGTAGAATTGACGGGCAAAAGCAATCTTGTCCTCAGTATCTTCAAGCTGTCTCTGCAAATCAGCAAAGTTGGTACTCGCCTTAAGGTCAGGATAAGCTTCCGCGACGGCGAAAAGGGACTTGAGAGCATCCGTCAGCATATTATTGGCGGCCGCCTTTTCCTGCATGCTATCAGCCTTCATAAGGCTGGATCTGGCTTTGGTGACGTTTTCGAAAACAGATTTTTCATGCTTGGCGTAGCCTTTGACTGTTTCCACTAAGTTAGGAATTAAGTCAATTCTTCTTTTTAACTGAACATCGATTCCGGAAAAGGCTTCTTTAATTCGCACTCTCAGGGTTTGCAAACTATTGTAGATCCCCACAATGTAGAGAACGATAGCGGCAATGACTCCGATAAAAAGGTAATTCAAATTCATATTATGTTTTCACCTCCTCTGATCATTTATTTACTGCCGATCCAACGTTTTACATAACTGATCGGCATCGCATTGATTATATCATTTTTTGTCGCCCAGCCACGTCTCGCTACCGAAACACCATAAAACATATTGTCCATCTGTGCCGCCGCGTGAGCATCAGAGTCAATCACGAGTAGATTCCCATTGTCGACGGCCTGCCTGACCATAGAATCCGGCAGATCAAGCCGATCCGGCCACGCATCGATAGCTAAGGCGATATTTCGTTTCTTGGCTTCCTGAAATATCGCCGTCCAATCAGCATCAATTTCTTCTCTACGTGATAATAACCGACCCGTCGGATGACCAAGAATCTTTACTTTGGGGAATGACAGTGCTTTGAGAATTCGATTCGTCATCTCTTTTTTATTCATTCGGAAGGAACTATGAATGGCGACAATAATTAGGTCTAGGAATTCAGTAGCTGATTCCGGAATTGCCAGGGAGCCGTCAGGCAAGATGTCCACTTCAAGGGAATTAAAGCAGGTAAATTTTCCCGCCACTTTTTCAAGCGCTAATTGTTTCTTTTTAATCAAATCAACAACGTCCTTTTCCTTGTGGCCACTTTGTGACGGATTATGCTCGGAGAAAGCAAGATATTGGTAACTTAGCTCCTTTGCTTTCTGGATAATGGTGGCGAAATCATCGGCACCGAGATCGTGAGACGGCTCGATATTAAATGAGGAGTGGACGTGGAAATCGCCTTTGATATCATCGAGTTCGACTAGATCGGGAAGAGCGTTTTTCTGTGCTCTGATGACTTCGTCCGTCCCTTCTCTTATTTCTGGCGGAATCCAGGGTAACCCCAAATGATGATAGAATTTCTCTTCGCTATCGAATTCCTGAACCATTTTTTCGATTTTTCCGGAAACTACCCTCTTAATCCCATATTCATTCAAAGAGCTACCTTTACGGAGCGCATACTCCCGCAACTTAATATTGTGCATCTTGCTGCCGGTAAAATACTGAAGCATGGAACCAAACTTCTCTTTTTCCACGACTCGTAAATCGACATGCTTACCGCCGCCGAGAATAATCGTCGCTTTGGTAGGGCCTTGACCCTCAACGGAAACAGTATCCGGATAAGCGACAAAGTGCTTGATGATATCGGCGGCGTATTCCGTTGGTGCGGTAACGGCCAGATCGATGTCTCCGATTGAAGTCACCATACGACGGAGAGAGCCGAGGGCTTCAATTCGCTCGACGTGGGGATTCTGTTTTAGATAGGCGATGACTTTTTGGGCGAGCGCGAAGGCAATGGGAAGAGCCATCCGGTCTTCTTTTTGCTGACGATTGAGGTAAATATCGATGGCGTTAACGATATCGGCCTGGGATTTTTCGCCAAATCTATCTAACTCGGCAATGCGGTTTTTCTGCGCCGCCTTCTTAACATCATTGAATATTGTTTTAACATTGTGAAGCTTAAATGCCTGGACAATAGCAAAGACTTTTTTCGGGCCAATTCCTGGTGCCCGCATCAACTCGTATACCGTGGCGGGCACCCGCTGCAGTTGTTCTTCAATAAACGACCCTTCCGGCTTCCTAAAATATTCCTCCAAATGCTGTGTTATCGTCGGCCCAATCCCATCCACATTGGCAAGATTACCACTTTGCCAGATATCATAAATTTCCTGGGTGAGATGTTCCACCGCATCCGAAGCGTTTAGGTAGGCGATAATTCGAAATCGGTTGACTCCAGTCAGTTCGTACGCGGCAGAAACTGATCGCAGCAGGTGGGCCACGTCCTTGTTCGAAGGATGCATATCGCTATTATACATTTTTTGGTATCATTTAAGTATGAAAAGGGGCATTGACTATATCGGAGTTTCTGCAGGAGCGCTGATATTAAATGACAAAGATGAAGTATTCCTGACAAAAAGAAGTAAGAATACTACCAATCAGCATGGTAAATGGGAAGCACCCGGCGGCGGAATTGGTTTCGGGGAAACTCGTGAAGAAGCAGTAAAAAGGGAAATTAAGGAGGAATTGGGCATTGATATTGAAATTATTAGCTTACTGCAGGTTGTCGATGAAATACTACCGGAAGATAAACAGCATTGGCTAGCCACCACATTCATTGCCAAAATAAAACCGGGTCAAATTCCCCAAATTCTGGAGCCGGAAAAATGCGATGCCATCGGCTGGTTCTCCTTAGACAAACTCCCCGATCCAATCTCTTATATTACCGGTCTGGATATCGCGAAGTACCGGGAACAGATGAAAAAGTAGTTTTATTCCTGGGCTAAATGGAAATCAACTGCCTCCAAGTCCCAGACTTGTCTGTCATCTTCTGAAATTCTCCGCAGTCCGTTTCTTTCACGTTCCACAACGACATCGTCACCCAAATCAAGATGAGTCACCGCAGGTGGTAAACTGTCAAAAAGGGGTTGAATGAATCCCCGAGCCGTCCTCCTATCAATCCAATTACCTGTCGCCAGAGTACTCTGAATATCACCATCATAGGTAAGTCGATCCAGAATGTCGTTTATTGTTCTTGCTGCGGTTAGGACCTTGTCAACCCGCCCTGATAAATTTCCTTCAGTAATCATGAAGGGGTCAGTATAACAGCCAACGGCACTTATTTCAACCCGAGGCAACCTCGACCTGTGTATTAGCACGGAATTGTTTTACTTCAACTCTATCACCAACGCTGACGACAGCAGGAGGGTTTTCAGCCGATTTCGGAGGTAAATCGTGAATCAAATTTTGACCAAACATAACTCCCTGCTGACCCAAACCATATTTAATCGTTCTATATGAAGCCAGTGTTCGAAGGGGTTCGCTAAGCATCGGATCATCTCTTTCAAAGACCATCTGCCCAGTGTTCTGATCTATTGTTGTGACAACGCACCGTACGCAAGGTTTCACAGCGTGAAATGTAACCTCACCGATTTTAAAGGAAAGTAAATGATCTTCTCCAAAAGGGATGGTACTTCCTCCAACGACGATGTTCGGTCTAAACCGAGCCATTGGTACTGGTGACGGCAACCTTCCGTTTAGATCGCTTAACGATTCCTCAGAAGTAAGCAGGAAAGGATAACCATCAGCAAACCCCACTGCCGCATCGTTTCTATGAGAATAAGTTGAGTCTACCTGTCTAATCTGTCCCTTAGCCATATGGACAAGCCTCACATCTGCTATCAGCACATTTGATAGCCAGTTTGCCATCCCATTTCCCTGATCTACAACAACTACTGAATCCCTCCATACTTGAGCTTCCCATTGGACTCCTTCCTCGACAATAGGGGCTTCAACAATTCCAGTTCCTGGGGCTTCCAAACTAAGAACTCCATCACTGATGCGAGGAATAATCGTGGCCATTGCTGGATAATCCCTTTGAGTAAGGAACTGTCCCGTTTCGGCATGAACCACCATGAATTCACGGTCGTGTTTGATGCCGGTAGGAACTACCTCAGCTATTTCAACTGAAGAACCGGCACATGATTTGATAGGGTAATAATTGAGCTCGGTAACTCGTGCCCAACCTAAGCGCTCGCCAAGTTCGGTAGGAGATAGTTGTTCAGTCATATGGGTGTTTGGGGTGATTGGCTATCCTTCCCGTGGCAAAACTCGTGGCCAGAGAACACCGTGGTGTTTAGCCATTCCTGCTCCGTAATCTTCGATTCGTCTGAGATCCCACTGTTCACCTTCCTCCGCAGAATCGCGACGTAGAATAACGCCTGAACCAAGATCGATTGCTGTTACATGACCAGGCAAGGTGTCAAACATACTACCATAAAGGCCTCTTATACCAATATCTCGTAATTCTGGTCTCGCATCTCGAATTCCTTCAGGAATCCCTTTAGCAGCTAGTGAGACGCGAGCGTTTAAATTCAATAACTGGTTAACAATCCCGCCCTCCATAAAATCGGCACCTCGAAATTCAGCTCTTGGCATAGGGCTAATTATATCATAGCTGCAATTTATTTCTTCCCTATGATACAATATCTCTACTTGGGATCGTAGCTCAGTCTGGTTAGAGCGCTGCCCTGTCAAGGCAGAGGTCGCCGGTTCAAGTCCGGTCGGTCCCGCACAAGCGACCTACAGCACTTTTTTTCTATAAGCCTTCCCTAGTTAAGAGAATTTTAATATTCGTTTTGTATACTGCGGGTCATATGTTAAATCGCAATCTAAAAATGACCCTGGCTGATTTATCAATTAATTTATCTTCTGGTTGGCTTGGTGTCGTTTTTATTACTCCCAAGCTAGGATCTACATTTAATGAGACGGCATTTTACCTGGGATGTGGTTTGTCTTTATTTTATTTATCATATAGAATAAGAAAGATATGAAAGTTGGAGAGATGACGTCAGAACAATTATTTAGTAGCGTATTTAAGCAATTTATTGATGGTTTTACCCTCTCTAGTGTACTTATTGCCATTGCCATATGCCTCATGTTGATTGTAGTCTATTTATACGAAGTAGATCCTCGCAGGAAATTTAAAAAATAGTTCTCTTTTTCACTCCATAGCAAACACTATCTTCTGCCAATTGCATAACATAAGTACCACTTTGACCATTTTTGACATCTTGAAATGGGTCCTATAATTGTTATAATGATTTGAAATTCAGAAAGGGGGTGAATCTATGAACGACATATTGAACAATAGTAAAGGTGAATTAATGGATCGAATTCGTGAAAATTACCTCTCCGTCGCTCTCGGCCTACTGGTCTTCCTCGTTGCCATCACCCTCATTTTCAGATCGGCTGGTGAGATCACCAACAAGTCCGCTGAAAATGAATCCGATGATGCCCAATCCGAAGCATTGTACACCGTTAAAAAGGGTGACTCTGTTTCCAGTATTGCTCGTGACCAACTGGGATCAATGGATTACACGGATGAAATCGTCACCTTAAATAAGCTAAAAAGTCCTGACGCCATAGAAGTGGGTCAGGAACTCATTCTTCCGGGGAAAGCGGATGCAGAACCAGTAGTTACTGGCACCGAAGAAAAAGGTGAAGTGGTGGAAGCAGAGCCGGAGAAAGCGATGACTGGAAAAGTTACTATCACTGGGGCTACTTACACAGTCGTAAAAGGTGATTATCTAGTTGATATTGCCCGACGCGCTTACGGTGATGAGTCCATGTACCGCAAGATCATGACCGCCAACGGAATCCGCAATGCCAACTGGATCGAAGCCGGAATGGTGCTCAAGTTACCAAGATAAGATTACGCCCGCATATAGGGTATAATTAGTACGTATGCGGGTGTAGTTGAGTGGTACAATGTCTCCTTCCCAAGGAGAAGCCGGGGGTTCGATTCCCCTCACCCGCTCAAGGTTATTTTGAGGAGTCTCGCAGTATAGAGGTCAAAGTCTGTTTGGATAGTTTTTTTGAAGCATCTAAAATCTCCAGCCCGATAAGGGAGCCATCATCGTCATAATCAACCATAATATCTTCTTTTACCTCCTCTGTTTTTGTCACCGATTTTCCAGAAGTAAAGTATATGTATAAGGCATCAGCCTGCTTGTCGTAGGTTGTTTTCATTGTATTTTTCTGAATCTACTTTCCTTTATGAAATAACTGGTAATTATATGAGTTGTTTCTTCCGATATTATAGCAATAACCCTGATGAATATCACCTTGTTCGTCCTCTTGTAAAAGGATACATATCTCCCTTGTTTTTTTACCAATTCAGGATCAATTATCGCTTCTACTACAAGCTTTTTGCTTATCTTTCTTTCCTTCATCCTTAACAATACATGTCGAGTAAAAGTAATTTTCATTTCGGAATATTACCAAATAAAAATTAAATTTCTCTAAAGTCTTCTCCTGAATATATTTATCGTGATCCAGACAAAGAGTACCAGGATCGCCAGCAAGGTCTCCTTCATCCTCATGGTGAATTCCACGATAAATTCCTGATGATGATGCAGAAAATTGATCACGAAATCTAATGTTTCTTTCATATCTCCCAAAAGTAGAAAAACTTCTAACTAAAGGAGATATTACCAAACAAAGATTAAAAAATTATTAAACGGATATCACGTTTTGGGGAGTTGGGGATTTAAAACGGCAATTTTCACATTAATTATTGCTTGGTAAGAATGTTCTGAGGTTTTCCTTTGAGATAAGCCTCAATATTTTGTACCGCTATTTCTGCTCCATTGACGATTGCCTGCTTAGTTGAAAATGCCACATGAGGCGTCACAAGAATTTTGGAATTACTCAGTGCTTTTTGATAAAACTCGTTGGTAGTATCACCGAACTTTTCCGGATCGCAATCAATAGCGGCTCCGGCCAGAATTCCTTTGTCTATTGACTTAATAATTCCATCAAGATCATAGGTATAGGGCCGAACGAACGTAATATAAAACGCTCCTTTTTTGAGAGACATAAAAAAATCCTCGTTAAGCAGATTCTTGCTCGATGAATTACAGTTTAGAGAATTAACAATAACATCAGCTTCCGCTGCCACTGTTTGTAGATCGTCCCCTCTTTTGAAGAAAGCTACCTCCATACCAAAAGCTTCACATGGAATTGCAATTTTTGTACCGATGCTCCCCTTACCAACAATGAGGACTTTCTTTCCCACCAACGTTTCACGAAGCTCTACCTGAATATCCTTCGCCGCTCTCACTAACGGACCGAATTGCCTAAATAACGACAGCATCATGAACATAACCCATTCAATAATAGAAGCTCTGTTGCCGCCTTGGGAATTAGCCACCACGACTCCGTTCTTTTTTAGCTCAACAGCATTAAAAACTCCCAGTTCAACATACGGATAGGTGACAAAGATATTCTTTAATTCCGTAAGACTATCAAGTAGAAAAGCGCCGTCACTGTATAGAACATCTGCTTTGTCTGCTTCGCGTACTAGCTCTTCCGATGAAGTCGGTGAAGGAAGAAACTGCGCTTGTCCTAAGGCTTGAAGTCGCGATTTTTGCTGATCGCTCAAATTACTTCCAAGAACCACAATCTTTTTCATGACTAGATTATACCACTGCTCAGATTTGAATTAAAGGGGGGGTGTAGTGTCTTTTATATATACCCAAAATACCTTAACCCGACAACAGTGATACCACCGCTTATCACCAGGCCGCCGATTAGCTGGCGGGGAGAATGACGATGTAGTGTATATCTTGACCAATAAATAAGGGGAATCGACAAATAAAGAAACGACAATTTCCAATCAAAAAGCGCATTGATAAGAATTGACGAGGCAACGTTAATACCCATGTGCAAACTAATTTTCCAGGAAAAAGTGATTAGTAGATTGACCAGTAAAATAACAAATATAATCGCCGAGAATTCAAAAATTAAATCGTTACCGACTAGGCCAGTTAGGATCAGGGAGATCAAAAAAGAAAACATCGTAATAGTTAACGGGGCGAATCGCTCATCTCTCTCGGTTACGTCATAATCGCTGATTCGCCCGCTTCTATAGAGATAAAAAAGCGACAGAAAAGGAATAATGACATTGAAAATAAGAAAGATTCCTGACAAAAGTACCACTTGGGACTGAGTTAAGTCTGCTTTATAAAGCAGGACGATAATTAAAGTAAATAACCAGGGGATACCAAAGAAAAGAGAAACCAATTTAGCAGGGTTCATTCGCTTTAAGACCTTCATCGCTGCGTCTTAATTTCATCTTCCAAATCTTGTAACATCTTTTCCGGATTAACCCGCTTCTCCATATGTCTTAGCTCTCTATCATTAGTCTTTGAAAGTTTGAAATACTGATGAAGTTCCTCAAGCATTTTTAGGATTTTGGTATTTTGCTCCTGCATGATAATGGAAATCTGCAACTCAACTTCTTCCCTTAAATCAGCGACCTGGGTTTGTTTATTTTGGCTAATCAAGACAAAAATTGCCAACACGATTGCTTCCAAGGAAACCGCGGTGGTTAGCAAAATAAACGGGTATGGGTCAAAAGAGGGTAGCCCGGGAACTATTTCACTATTGATTATTATCCAGCCGAAAAAAAGCGCTAGATTAAGTAATAAAAAATGGGGGCCGCCAAAAAAATCAGTAAAGGCATCGGCGACTTTCGTCATCGCGTCTCGTTTTAGATTGGCCTTAGCTTTAAGGCTTTTAATTTTCCTTATTCTTTCTTCCCGCTGTGCTACATCCAGGCTTTCGACCATACATATCAGTATACAGCAAATATCTGTTACTTGCAGATAAATCCCTCTCGGGGTAAAATTGACACTACAGGCCAGCCGCCTTAGCTCAGTTGGTAGAGCGGACGCTTCGTAAGCGTTAGGTCCGGAGTTCGATTCTCCGAGGCGGCTCTGTCGATATTATGCAACTTAAACGAAGAAATTCCGGCTCCAAGCAAAATATGAATTACCTGATTATTCTGGTGCTGCTAATCGTTTTCTTTGCCACGATCGGAATTCGTTTCATTATTAATGCTTCCCTATTTATCTCTGGTATCGGCAAAACAGCCGTCCAGGAGACCGGTCAAGACGATGATATTCTCCTCGCCCCAGAGCTCTACGACATCCCGGATGCCACCAATTCGGCTAATTTGAAGATTTCCGGGGCGGCGCCAGCAGAAAGTTTAGTCATTCTCTATGTTAATGACGAGGAACAAGACCGCTTTAATGTCGATGAAGATAGTTTTGAATCGACGCTATCCTTAGAAGAGGGTAAAAATACCGTTTATGCCCAAACAGAAAATACCAAAGGCGATCGCACCAAGGATTCAGAAACATTTGTGGTTTATTACATTAGTAAGAAACCAGAACTCTCTATCGATGCTCCCGGGGATGGTACGAAGACTAACGACACCGAAATTATTGTTTCGGGAACGGTTAGTAAGGACGCTTCGGTGAAGATAAATCTGGCGCCGGTGGTGGTGGGTCCCGATGGAAAATTCTCCGGGTCTGTCCGACTCAAGGAGGGAGAGAATCTCATCAAGGTAAGTGCTCAGGATTTTGCCGGAAACGAAATTATAAAGGAAATTAAGGTTATTTTCGAGAAGGATGCGTAAGCATATACAGCTTACTACGAACTAGGAATGAGTGGAAACTTAGCATAAAGGAATAGACGTATCCCGCTGGGCCATCAAGAAATCCCAGACGAAGGAAATAGGTGTAATTAAACTTCAGAAAAGGATAGAGAACGATGTCAACAACTGACGCCTTAAATCCCGCTTTATAAAGTTCCTGCGCCCGAAGAGTGCTGTAAACATTAATTTCGGTGAGGAATGCGCTAATTGTAGGGTGGGGATAGTGATCAAGATATGACTGAAGACAGTCAATTGGTTTTTCTGTTATAAATTCTTCATGAACTGTCCCCCGCCAGGTTCCACTGCCCTTTTTCATAAGCCGGATGATTCCATGAGATCTGGCCCGGGCAATCTCGCCATACTTAAGCTCCTTGCCCCAGAAGAAGTCCCGTCTTTTTAAACGATAAGCACTGAATTGGTTTCGTTTTTCTGGCTGTGACTTAATAGCGCTGAGAATTTCCTGTTTTAACTCATTACTAACGTGTTCGTCGGCGTCAATATAAAGTAGCCAGTCTCCTTGGGCGTGGTTTTCTGCATGGTTACGAAGAGTGGCAAAGGAGTTGGCGTCATCGGGAAATACGAGCGCTCCACTAGTCCTGGCAATCTTCGCCGTGTTATCCGAGGAATTATTATTGATAACGACCACTTCATCGCAGAAGGAAACGGACTTAATGGCAGAGGCTATCTCGTCCTCCTCATTTTTGGCAATAATTAGTGCGGAGAGCATATCAATAGTATACAATACTGATATGGATCGCGTGCGGGCAGAGGTAATTTTTAACCAACTTTTTGACGGGGTTACTGGGTTTGACATTTCTCTCAAGAATCGGAAAAAGCGCGGCATTAGTGATAAGGCGTTTACTTATGGTGAAATAACATTCGATTCCTTAGCCAGAATTCTGGATCAGGCAGGAACGGGGCGCGGCGGCGCGTTCTACGACCTGGGTTCTGGAACGGGCAAGGTCGTCATCGCCGCCGCGCTGCTAGGCAATTTTGATAAAGCCATCGGCATCGAGCTCCTAGAGGACTTATTCCAAATTTCTCAGGAAATTGCCGAAAAATTTCGCATGTTAACCAAAAGCTCCACCGACATCACCTTCATCAACTCCGATTTTATGACGCATGACTTTTCCGATGCCACCGTCATCTATATCGCCTCCACCTGCTTCACCACTGAATTCATGGATAGCCTGGCTATAAAGCTGGAAACTCTCCCGCCAGGCTCCAAAGTTATCACACTCACCAAGGAGCTTCATTCCGAAAACCTTACCCAAATTCACAAAGGAGCCTATCCCATGAGTTGGGGTGATACCACGGTTTGTATCTATGAAAGAAACAATTTATAATAAACTAGCGGAATTAATTGCCATTGAATCTGTCTCCACTGACCCAAAGAGAAGAAAGGCTGTTTATAAGGCCGCAGACTTTCTTAAGGCAGAATTGCAAAGCCTGGGCTGTAAGGTGACAATAATGAAATCGAATAATGTGCCACCTCTGGTTATTGGCCAGTTATATGTCAATCCAAATAGCCGCACCTTTGGCATCTACGGACACTACGATGTGCAACCTGAAGACCCGATGAAGCAATGGCTCTCGCCCCCTTTTAAGCTCACCAGAAGAAATGGCAAGCTATTCGCTCGCGGCGTGGCTGATACTAAGGGTCATGTAATTCAAAATATTGAAGCGGTGCGTCGATTGGTTGAGAACAACAAGTTGAGAAATAACATTGTCTTCATATTCGAGGGTGGAGAAGAAATCAACAGTGATGGCTTCGAGGAATATGCCAAAAAGGCGCCGGATATTTTTTCGAAAATTGACGTCTTCTATATTGTCGATTTGGGGATGCAAGCCAAAAACCAACCGTCGATTTATTTTGGGTTGAGGGGGATCGTAACATTTGAATTGGATATCAAAATCGGAGAAACAGACCTTCACTCCGGAGTCTATGGTAATCGAGTCTTCAATCCGATCCATGTTATTGGCCAGCTGATTACTCAAATTAAAGACCTGAAGACAAATAAGGTCTTAATTCCGGGATTTTATGACGGGGTGAGAAAACCGACTAAGCGCGAGCTTTCTTTGCTTCGCGCCGGCTATCTCACTGTCGCCCAGGAGGCAAAGAAAGCTCAGACATACAAAATTATTACTATTGACAATATCCACCCGAGCATCGTCACCAAGATAATGCCCTCCCTTGACTTCAATGGCGTTACCAGTGGCTATGCCGGTGAAGGCTTCAAAACGGTTATCGGCGCCACGGCAACACTGAAGTTTTCCTGCCGACTCGTCGCCAATCAAACACCCGCCGACATCGTACAAAAGGTGACAAAATTCATAAAGCAAATCATGCCGGAGGGTGTTAAGTATCATCTGGCGGTGGAAAGTCAGGCGGCGCCAGTCCTTGTTGATATTAACAACCGATATGTAAAGAAAACGGCCGCAGTTTTTGAGTCCGTTTTTGGCAATAAAACTAGATATACAATGACGGGCGGCTCCATCCCCGCCGCAGAAATTCTGCACCGACTGTATCATAAACCGATGCTTTTAATCGGTTTCACACTTCCTGACAACCAAATTCACGCCCCCAATGAAAACTTTGATGAGGAAATGTTCTGGAAAGGGATTGACGTACTAGCAGCGATATATTCCCAAATTTAGGGTGGACTCTTTTTGAAAAAATCCGAATTTCCTTTCGCGAAAATCGCTAAACTGTCAGCTCGTC
>Ga0209541_10007545_pt1 | contig 18254 bp, 26 predicted proteins | sample RifCSPlowO2_01_FD_184027 | JGI IMG/M metagenome (GOLD analysis project Ga0209541, IMG submission 184027) | Groundwater microbial communities from Rifle, Colorado - Rifle CSP2_plank lowO2_0.1 (SPAdes) (version 2) | ecosystem: Environmental > Aquatic > Deep subsurface > Groundwater | place... | reverse complement strand
CGGTTGTGGTGAGCGAGATTGCGAAACAATCTTTTCCGAATATAATGAGGAAGCTCGCGAATTCCGCTAGAAGAGAGTTCGATTCTCTCCTTCCGCCCTTAAATTACAGAGCCTCTGCCTTTGAAGATTTTAGCCATAATCTTCTGACTTCAGCTTCTGAAATTGGCTCGCCGCTCCATGTAAACCCTCTTTCTCTGAGAAATTCTGTAGTTGTCTCTTCTAATACCTCCTCTCTTTTTCCCTCTGAAAGAGGTTGCCCAGTACTATTAAATCCATGCATATAAAGAATTCTTCCTTCTTCCCCTAATTCTCTGGGAGTTAATTCTCTAAGCTTCTCTTCATATTCCCTTACTAAAGAATTGTCCATTAAATTGTTGAATTTTTAGGATTTATAAACTTACCTAAACTTTATAAATCTCGCTTTCCTTAAACATAAACGGGTATTGACCCCAGAGCAAGCTCTGGACACCAAATCACCACTTCCCCACAGCAAGCTGTGGGGTATTACGATAAATAAAAGAGGCAAATTTAAAATGGAAGACGATAATGTAAAAGGATTCTCCGATTATACAGGCAATGAAGCTTTGTTGAGAGAGAGAATAAAAGAAATTATAGTTGGAACTTTCAAGCTTTATGGATTTGAGCCAGCAGAAACACCGGTTGTGGAATTTGAAGAGTTTGTAAAAAGTGGGAACGAGTTTGACGAAGCTGTTTCTGATATATTCAAGTTGAAAGACAAAGGAGAAAGAAAACTTGCTTTAAGATATGAATTCACCTTCCAGCTAAAACGCCTTGCTAAAAACAAAAAACTTCCGTATAAAAGATACCAGGTTGGGGAAGTTTTTCGTGACGAGCCAACATCAACAAACAGATTCCGTCAGTTTACACAATGTGATGCAGATATAGTCGGAAGCAGTGTAAAAGAAGAAGCTGAAATTCTTGCTCTGGCAACAAGCCTGCTTAAACAGCTTGGAATAAAATCAGAAATACAGATTAACAGCAGAAAATTGCTGAATTCTATAATAAAAAGAATGGAAATAAGCAATTCAGAATTTGTAATAAGAGAGATTGACAAGCTTGACAAAGATGAAGACCAGGTTAAGGCAAACCTTGCAAAATTTATTGCCAAAGATAAAATCGTTAAATTATTAAAAATATTTGACAAATCATTAGACTCTTTCAAAAAAATGGAAGGTTGCAAAGAATTAAAAGAACTTCTGGAACTATGTAAACTCTACAAATTAGATGTAAAATTCAAGCCAAATCTTGCAAGAGGGCTTTCTTATTACAACGGAACAATCTTCGAAATAAAAACCAAAGACATGAAAGAAACAATAGCTGGCGGTGGCAGCTATATGATTAATGGCATCCAGGCAACAGGAATCTCATTCGGCTTGGAAAGGCTTTCCCAGTTAGCAAAAATAAAACTAGAAAATAAAAAAATAGTTATAATAAACATAAATCAGGATAAAAAAGCAGTCTTGCTTACAGAAAAACTAAGAAAACAGCAAATAGGAGTTACAATCCTGGATAAAATAAGCAAGGGACTGGAATACGCAAACAGCTACGAGATTCCTTATGTAATTTTCCTGGGAAGCGAAGAAGTCAAAAAAAGAAAGCTGAAATTAAGGGACATGAAAACAGGAAAAGAAACACTTCTAAGCGAGAAAGAGATTTTTGAAGAATTAAAATGAAAGAAAAGTTAATAATTGCCGGAAGAACTAATTGGGCAAGAAGGTTTTATATCAAATTTAAAGCAAGTGAAAAATCTATGTTAACAATTAAGAAGATATCACAAGATTTAGGTTCAGATTATTTTGTAGATAATCAAGTAATCCCCGGAACATTTGGAAAATATGAAAAGTGGAAAGATACTTGGATTCCAATATTTGATAGAAAGGGGAAAATAGAGGTTGATGTTATCTGTGGGGAAGAGTACATCCATATGATTATTCAAAAAGCTCCGAGTTTTGAGTTTATTAACAAAATTTTGGATAAATATTGTATCTGGGCTGAGCCTGAAAAAATTAAAAAAAGTATAGGTCTCAAAAAGAATAAAACTATAAAAAATAATCACTTCTTTCCCTTCTTCCCGATAATATCTTCAAATATCAGGTTTAATCCAGCTAAGTCTTCTTTTCCCAGCTCATCTCCCATTTCCTCAACCTCTCTTTCAAGCTCTCTCCTTAATATATCCTCCTCTAATTTAGCAAGCTTTTCTTCTGTAAGCTTGTGTTTTCTCAGCCAGATATAAATCTCATCAAAATGTTTTTCCTGCTCCAACCAGACTTTCTGCTGATTATCAAGATGAAGCAGTGGAAGAAAAGTAAATAATCTCTGCTCCTTGCCCTCTCCTGCAAGCTGTGTAAAACTCATCCTCCTCTGTTCATTTATAAAAAATGTATGAATTGAACCATAAATCTTCCTTATTCTCTCGGTTATGCTTTCTACTGGTTTTGGGAGGACATATTCAGCAAGCTTATGCCTCTGCTTAATTAAAATCTCTCTTCTGATTCTTCTCTGCTCTGTGCTCATAGCCTTATTCAGGGCAAGCATCAGCTCGTTCAAAGTAACCTTCCTAAATCTTGGAAGAGGTGTTTTTGGAATCAGTTCAGGAACCCCGTCAAAATCAATCTGCTCAATTTTCTTTATTCTCTCCTCTTTCCTGCCAAATAATATCTCGTCTATGCTCCTAATATGCTCATTTAAAAGGATTTCAGACTTAATTCTTAACAATAAAGAAGCAGCCAAAAGAACCTTGCTTGAGATAAAAAAACTTATTTCTTCTAATTCCCGCATTCTCTCAAGGTATCTCTGCGCAAGAAGCACAATATCAACATCCCACGGGTCTAATTGATCTGTATTAATCAAATCGTAAATAATCTCCTGCCAGCTCAATTCCCTGCTAATAAGCAAGTCATAAAGATGCTCCTGGCTAATCTTCTCTATTTTCTTCTTTTCTGAAACAGGTTCTTCTGTTTCAAGATTGATTTTTGATTCTTTTATAAAAGAATAATCCACCTAGAAGCTAGTATCATAATATTTATAAACTCTTTTGGGCAGGATAATCTGAACTAAAGACTCGTTAAAAGACTGGTGTCACTTTATAATCACTACACACCGAAAGCTTTAAATACCAGCGAGTATTAGATATATTATCACCTCTTTTTTCCCAGAAGAGGCTGTTCAGCAACTCTATTTTGACTGTTGGAGAGCCTCTTCTAGGGTTTAATCACATTCAATTTATTTGATAAAAACGAGGTTTTTAGTGGAGTATAGCATTACTTATTTAGGTTCTGCTTCCACTTTTTCATAATCACATTTCTAATTAATTCAACTAATAAACAATGTACTCACTTATGCCCCATTCAAATAAAATAAATTTCTTTGTTAATACAGAAAAAATAAACTGCTGACTTTAGTCAGCAGATAGTTGCAGAGCAACTATCAGATTTTTTCTGTCTCCTAAAAACAAGTGCCTGTCACAAACCACACCTCTCAGAAATCTTCGATTTCTGACGACTATCAGGAATTTGCATTCCTGAAGTTTTAAGGTGGGGTTGCACTTGTTTTTTTAATAATAAATAGTAAATATAACTATGGAAAAAGTGAGCAAGAGGAGCTTTTGTAGCAGAGTATCTTATCCTGAGCGAGCGAGGGGTTACATCTCAAAAGCTTTAAATATCATACTCTGGTATATATGTTATGGCTAAGAAAAATAAAACTCAGCAGCCAGAAACTAGGAAAAAATCAACAAGCAAAACAGCCTGGACAATAACAACAATCGCTGTCATAGCTGTTTTCATTATAGCAGTTGGATATATCTCTTTAAATAAAAATTCTTCTCTTACAAGAGAAACAGAAGACAAAAATAGTGAAACAGAAACACCAAAAACAAAGGTTCTTGTATTTGACTGGCAGGGAGAAATCCAAAAAGAACTAAAATTCAAAGTATGGAAGCAAAAATCAGGATATACAGAAAACATCTACAAAGGCGGGCAGGTAGTATTGGAAATAAGCTCGACTAATGACATAAACTACAATTTGACATCTGGAGAAAACTGCTTGTTTAGCATAGACGAATATGTTCTTCAAACAGGAATATTAAAAGAAGGCTCTGCAACAATAGACAACACAACTCCCGGAACAAGCTACCCTTATAATCCTAATAATCTCTGCATAAAACTGGAAAACAGCAGATTTGTAAGCTGGGACGATGTCAATCCAGCAACACTTAAAGTAGAAATCTATGAGTTGAGATAATTATTCTCTAACCCAGATATAAGTCTTATTAGTAGCTTTTACTCTCCTAACTCTACTCTCTTTCAGTAGTCTTCCTAAACAATGGATTATTGTGCAATAAGCATAATTTGTAAGTCTTGAAATTTCTTGGGCGCTTAGTTTATTGTGCTCTAAAAGGTCTAGTATTCTTTTTTCAGTTATTTTCCGATCCCTAGGATTTTTCATTTTTCTTCTATCTAAAATAAACTTAACACTATCTTCCTTGAAAGAAAGATTACAAGTAGGAAACTCGTTAGAAAGCTTTGTAACATCCCGATAAAATTCTTTTAAATCTTTTGTACTTAGAGTAAATAGATGATTATTTGCCGTTTTATTAAACTGAATTTTTGAACATCTATAACCACAATCTAAAACTAATTGCCTTACTCCTATTAAGAGTTCTTTGTTTACACTATACACAGATACTACATCTCTTACATTACCCTCGTCAACTATAAATGCAATCACACAAGATAACTTAAATTTTCTATCCTTTCTTTTTAATATTTTTTGTGGAATTTTTGATTCGTGAGATTTATAAGAAGCAATCGAATAGTATTCGGACAACACATCTGTAATTGCCTTTGGGAATTTAATTTGATTTTTCCCCTGAGTAAAATAAACGGGTATTGACCCCAGAGCAAGCTCTGGACACCAAATCACCACTTCCCCACAGCAAGCTGTGGGGTATTACGATAAATAAATAGATTTTTGAAACTCTCCAAAACAATTTTTTAATTTCTTAATAAAATTTTCGAAGGACTCATTATTTTTTTGGGTGTAGGATGGAGTAAAATCGCCGGCAGCGCCATCGCCAAACATATGAATTACTATGCTGTCTAACTCCGGTGTAACTCTTATTGGTAAGCTTGGTTTATTTATTACAAGCCCCCTACCACCACTACGATAAGATAATACATTGGCATTTAAATTTTCTAATTTTTCGTTATTTAATCTTACTAATTCTAAAACTAAAAATAATGGTATAAACTTTGGATGAGTTTTTCCTGTTCTTTTGTCAAGCCTTTTTCCATCAATCCAATATTTAACATCCCCCCATTAATCTTAGTATTTAACTTTTTGTTAATCCAACAGGAGAGTTCAAAATAATTTCTACAATTTAATTTATTCATAGAATTTTTGATTAATTTCTTAAGGTATTCCTTATATAACAAAATATAAATTTTATTTTTTGGAAAATTTTCTATACTAACAAATTCCATACATTAGTTAAGAAGGTGAAGTATATAAACTTTATGATACACCATTTACCACAACTACTTTTGGGCTCTTTCAACGTCTTCTTTGTCAAAAGAAGTGTAATGACATTTACCACAATAAAGTCTGTCCTTTGATTTTGACAAAAACACACCTGGCCCGCATCTCGGACAGCTCCTCTTTAATCTTTTAACTTTATCGCCTTCTAAAGCATAGCTTTTCCACTTCTTGCTTGTTGGTTTGTTTTTCTTTTTCTTTTTATCGCCTGCCATATCAGAACATAAAAAATTAGGTATTTAAACTTATTTCTTCATTACCTTAGCTTTAGGAAGCTTCTGAATTCTAGCTTTCCTAATGAACCATGCAAAACTAATTATTCCCATAACTAAAACAATAAGAATAATAACTGCCAGAATATTTCCTGTCTTAGAATTGCCCTTTAAACTAAATACCTTACTTCCAACATTCTTAACAGCCTGGGTTGTTGTAAAGCTGACATTTTTAAAAAAAGATGTAAATCTTTGTAGAGGTGTTCCTGCATTAATCGCATTTGTTGTAATGCTCGGTATTATTCCTTCCTCTTTTGTTTCATTAGCTTGAGAAACCTCTGAAGTTGTTAAATTTTCAGTCACTATACTAACTTTCTTAGTTGTATTTGTAACATTGCTTGTTGTTGAACTATAACTTCCTCCACCCCTGCCACCACCGCTTCCCCCTCCAGAAGAAGCTGAAGAAGCAGAAGGAACAGGATTTTCAGCAGGAGGACTTGTCATATTTGTCTCATTATTTTCTTGTGTCTGGTTTTGTTCTGTCTGGTTTGTCTCGTTATTCTCTCCTGTCTGATTGGTTTCATTATTTTCAGTTTCATTATTCTCTTCTTCTAAAGTTATATTAACAAAAACATAAACGACATTGCAATAAGTTAAATTGATACCATCGCTGCCAGTGAATATAATGCTACCTGAAAGATTATTTTCAGAACTAATATCTGCAATATTTTCAGCTAAACTAACAGAAACATTTTCAGCAGAATAATCATAAGTCAAGCTATCATTGTCTTCATCTGAAAAATAATCGGCAAGATTAATTGAAGAACTTTCTCCAGCATTAAAAACCACATCTGGAATTTGAGAGCAAACAGGAGCATTGTTCGGTATAGGAACCAAATCATAATTCATAGAAACAGAGCTTATCAAAGGGGAATAAGCTGTATCAGAAGTTGACAAATCAAATTTATACTGGAAATAATGATTATTTAATCCAAGGGTCTGTGGAGAATTTCCTGAAAGTTGTGAAAAACTTTCTCCATCGCAAAGACTATCATCACAGCTTCTCACACTTAAACTCAGATTTAAAATTCCTCTTTTATAGATATTCAAAATCTCTTCGTCAGATAAAACCCTGTTAAAAATTGCAGCCTCATCTATTTCCCCGGAAAATCCCCTTTCTTCATTTTTCCATTTCTGAGAATAACCAATATAAGTGCCTACACTGTCTGAATTAAGAATTCCATCACTTACTCTATCAACAGAAGCAACTAATTCTCCATTCAAATAAGCGTAATTATTTGTAGAATCGTAAACACCTGCAACAAAATACCAACCCCCGTTGCTGACGCTTCCACCTTTTGCTTTATTCCCTTCATACCAGTTTCCATCAGGAGAACTGTCAAATCTTAAACCCCCATCTTCAACAACAATCGACCAGCTTCGTTTATTGCCATTTTCTCTCCACCTTGAAGCAACAATACAGCTATCTGATTCGCAATTACTTGGCTTAATCCAGGCAAGAACAGTCATAGCATCTGAGAAATCAATTCCCTTGCCAGCATCAACCCTCTTTTTCTCACTGAAACTCAAAGCAGAATTAAATTTTCCATCTGCACCATAAGCAATACTATCACTTGGAATTCCACCATTATCCATACCGGAATAATCAGTTATATTTCCTGATTCCTCATTCATATGGTAAAGCAAAACATTTCCAGACATGTCAACAGAAACATCATAATCCCCAGCATCACTCTGCCCATTTCCAGGAAGCTCACACTGATAGCATAATTCCTGCCTCCACGAGATATTATTCCAGCTCGCAATGTTTCCAGCATCCATAATCTCGCTTGTATAACTCCCAGACGCACTTCCTGAACTTAGCTTTATCCCAGAAACATACTCAGAAGTTGCATAATTTCCTCCAGCAAAATTTTCCTGATTTGAAAATTCTAAAATAACTTTTCCAGCCATGCCAACAAGTTTTGGCCCCTCTCTAAAAACTAAAAAACTCAAGCCAACTAATAAAACAATAATAATTATAGCAATAATCAGACTCTTTCCTCTTTTATCCCTAATCATCAAATATATAGAGAATTTAAGTTTATAAAATTATTCTTGCTCTTCTTTTTCAAGCCTTATAATTTCTTTGCTTTCCTTGCCCTTTCTCACCCATGCAAGTTTTTCTGGCTTTCTTCCAAGCTGGGCATTTTTCCTGCATTTGCTTGAACAATAATAATCAACTTCCCCGCTGTTTCTCGCCAAGCTAAGCCCTTTCATTACAGGATAAACCTTCCCACAAAATGTGCATTTAGGCATTTTGAGCCCTCCAAGAAAAAGCGATAAAATCCTTTTCCTGATCCATAAAGAGCTTTAATAATTTCCTCCCACTATTTGAAAGAATTTCTATTGTTCTTTTTACTCTGCCAACATAATCTTCACTTGATTGAGGTGGTTTAGCAAACACATACCCCCTTGAACCATCTCCACTTATCAATTCTAATCCCCGCCTATTATTTCTCCTTTTAAATCCATCTAAATTTTCGTTAATTGAAAAATATTCTCTAACCCAATATTGTAAAACCTCTGTTGTGACTGCCATTTTAAGTGAAAGCCCCCTTTGTAACCTTGCTTCTTAATTTTCTTGCTTCAATCTGAGTTTCTCTCAGCATTAAAACATCTTTTAATCTTATAGGGCCTTTGACATTTCTTCTGATTGATTTTCCCTTGTCATCTCCCTGTAGAATTCTGCATTTAACCTGTGTTATCTCTCCCCTGAATCCAGTTCTGCCGACAATTTCCTCAACAACAGCAGGCACAGCTATCTTAATTACTTCCTTAACTTTTCTTTCTTGTTTATTTTCTTCTTGTTTTGCCATTTTTATCGAGATTTCCTAAAGCTTTTTATCAACAGCTACTTTTTTGCAGTTGTTTTCTTTTCTTTTGAGAAACTGGCAATATCGTCTGCTGCTTTTCCAGCATCAACTACAGCAACACTTGAGCACGGAACGCCTATTCCAGCTACTGTTCCAAGTTTTTGCTTGCTGTCAACTGTCATGCAGGGTATTCCTTTTTCCTTGCACAGCATCGGGATATGCTGCACTATTTCCTTTGGCTGCACATCTTCAGCATAGACAACTAACTTTGCTGCTCCTCTCTCTACAGCCTTTGTAACTTCGTTTGTTCCTTTGTCTATTTTTCCAGTTTTTCTTGCTTTTTCTACAATCTCATATACAGAAACCATTTTGTACCTCCCTCATATTGTATCAGTCATATGGTCTATTTTTGTAAGAAAAGTTGCTTTAAAAAGCTTTTTATTCTGATTCTCAAAATCTATTTCAAAATTATTGTAACAATTCTTGACTTGCACGGGATTTTTGACTTGATTTGGGTAAGAATGTGTCTTGCTATAGACGCTCTTTTTTCTGTGTCTGTAGCAACAAGCAAAATATCTTTTCCTTCTTTTATCATTGCTGCTCTGCCAATTGTTTTTCCAAATGACAGCTGCATTCCTGTCTGCATTCTGTCTGCACCTGCTCCAGAAATCATGGCGTTCTCTCTTAAAATATGGTGGGGATAAACTCCAATCTTAAAATAATAAATTCCCTGAAGCTGCTCGTCAAAGGCCTTGTTAACAAACTGCCTCGCAGCTTCCAAAGCATTGTCCCTTATCTGCGCACCTTCAACAGCTCTTAACTCAAGAATAAATTTGAATTTTCCATCCTCATAAGACTTGATGTCTCCCATATGAAACTTCACAATCTTTGAAAAAGGAATCGTCTTAATATAGCTCTTGCTTTTCTTTGTAGACTTTCTTGTATAGGGCCTTGCATATCTTTTGCTGTAAGCCCCTGCTTTTCTCAATCCCATTTTATTTTCTTCTCCTTAGATTTCTTTTTATTTGCTTATACAAACCGCAGTGAGAATGAGCTTTTCCAACACTGCATTGAACCTCTTCTTGCTCTACTAATCCTTCAATATCCCCCTCACCTAAACATAATTCTTTTATATCAGGACATCTGTTATAATATTCACATGCCATCTTATTTCTTCTCCTTTACCAGCTTAGGTTTTTGTTTGGTTGGTATAGGTTTTTTAACAGGTTCAGCTTTATGAACTTCAGCCTTAATTTCAACTTCATCATTAACAGCTTGCCCTGGCAGTCCTTTTTCAAAAACAGCTCTTACAAGCCCTTTATTTCCATGCTGGCTTGTTATTTTTCCTTTTATAATTTTCTTGCTTATAGGATTTTTCCACTCAACTTCCTTTCCAATAAGCTGTGTTGCTTCTTTTCTTGAAGATAATCCTGCATCTACAATAAAATGTCTTGGAGTATATACCCTCCTGCCTCTCCTGAACTGAATTACAAATCCTTTCATCTTAGAGCAAGAAAAAATACATTTTTAAAGCTTTAGCTTCAAAGCCTCGCCCCTGTGCAGGGCTCGGCTCTTGGATAGCCGGCTCCATCGACAACTCACAACTTGTCTCGCCCGGTTTCTAGCCCACACTCGCCAAGTTGCTCGCCTCTTGCTAGTCGATTACGCAGTTATAGGTTTTGGTTATTAATAGCTTCAATCTATTAAATAGAAATCAGGTTACAAATCATTTTTTGATAAAAAGCCTTTTAAACTCACTTTTGTGTGTATTTATGGCAAGTAGGATAGCTAATTTCGGGATCTGTCCCTAAAGGACAAATTCTCTTACTGTATGAGAATGATCCTGAGGAAAGTCCATCCATCATGGATTTAATCCAATCCCATATACTGGGGGTCAGCGTCGAGAGACGCCTCCTGTGAGGGAAGAGCTCCAGAACAGAGACGAGCCAGTTAAGTCTGGATGAAACGGCTGCCTTGACCGATGCAACCTTTGAAAGGGCTTAGTCAGATGTTAGCACTTTCTGTTCTTGCATAGCGAGAAGAAAGACAGAAGATGGCTTATTTCCTGCTTGCCTTTTTTTATTTTGATTTCTTTAATTAATAAAAAAGCTTAAAAGCATTAATCTCTAAACATATTTAGGGGTCTTGTTGGCTACAATGGGGTTCTTTAAAGACCATAAGTGTAGCTCAGCGGGAGAGCACTACGCTGAAGACGTAGGTGCGGGGGGTTCGACTCCCCCCACCCCCATTTAATATTATTCTTTTAGAACTCTCAGTTTTTTTGTCTGCTCATATTCCAAAAGAGCTTGGAACAAATCCCTGTATTTTTTTATTATTGTGTTTATATTGTCGCTGATTTTTAATTCTGGAATCTTGCCCATAAAATCTACTTTCCCTTTAGTTGTTTCAAGAAGCTTGTTTCTCAATTCATTTTTATTAGATATATTCTCGAGAATAATCTCAATTATTATTCTTAACACTTCATTCTTGCTGAATTCTACTTTTTTAATATTAAAATAAAGGCAGATTATTGCCGCTGCTGTTCTTTTATTGCCTTCTTCAAAAGAATGGTCTATAAGCAGGGCGCGTGTAAGAAAAATCAGCTCATCAAACCAGTTTTCTCCTATTTCAAGGGCATATTCCAAGCTGTCGGGATTAACAACAATTCCGCTGTCAAAATTTTTGTTTATTTCAATCACCTGGCTTTTTCTCATGTATATGGAAGAAAAAGTTCATTAATAAAGATTTTGATTAAAGCAAGCCACAGCCATCAAAACCTATTTAAATTATGTTTTCCTTGATGATTTATGGGAAGAGAAGAGGAAATAATAAAAGAGCGTTTAAGAAAGCTAGACGAGCTTAGAAAGAAAAAAATAAATCCATATCCTCACAGCTTTGATAAAAAAGATTCTGCTTATGATTTGCATGAAAAATACAAAAAACTAAAAGCAGGAAGCAAGACAAAAAACAAAGTTATAACAGCAGGAAGAGTAATGGTTAAAAGAGATATTGGAAAGCTGATTTTTGCTGACATACGAGATGGTTCTGGTAAGATACAGCTTCAGCTCCAGAAAGAAGAAACACCAAACGAGGACTTTGAATTCTTCAAAAAATACATTGATACAGGAGATTTTGTCGGAATAGAAGGCTTGATAATAAAAACCCAAAGAGGAGAGCTGACAATTCTTGTGAAAAAAATCAAACTTTTAAGCAAGGCTATTCTTCCACTGCCTGAAAAATGGCACGGGCTCCAGGACAAAGAAGAAAGATACAGGAAAAGATATGCTGATTTGATTATGAATCCTGAAGTTAAGCAGGTTTTTTTAAAAAGAGAGAAAATTATTGACTCAGTCAGGCAGTTCTTGAAAGAAAAAGGCTTCAATGAAGCTGATACACCTTACTTGCAGACAATTTACGGGGGAGCAGCTGCCAAACCCTTCAAAACTCATCTAAACAGCTTAGATATAGATTTATTCTTAGCAATTTCTCCTGAACTATACTTAAAAAGATTAATTGTCGGCGGCTATGAAAAAGTTTTTACTATAGCAAGAAACTTCAGAAACGAGGGTATAGACAGATGGCACAACCCAGAATTTACAATGATTGAGATTTACCAGGCATATGCAGATTACAATAATATGATGGCGCTTTTTGAAGATATTTATGAGTATGCATCAAAAAAACTAAATGGCTCAACAAAAGTTGAATTCAGAGGAAAACTAATTGATTTCAAAAAACCATGGAAAAGAATGACTATGAAAGAAGCAATAAAAAAATATGCTGGAATTGATGTAGAAAAAATATCTATGAAAGAGCTCTCTTCTTTTATATCAAAAAATAAAATTAAAACAAAGGGAGAAAGCTGGGGCTGGCTTGTCCAGGCATTATTTGAGCATTATTGTGAAGAAAAAATAGAACAGCCGACATTTATCATAGATCATCCTTTAGAAACAACACCATTATGCAAAGTTCATAGAAAAGAAAACCGATACATAGAAAGATTTGAGCCAATCTGCATGGGAGCTGAATTAGGAAACGCATATTCTGAACTTAATGACCCTGCGCTTCAGAAAAAACTTTTAGAAGAACAGCAGAAAATGCTGAAAAAAGGAAACGAAGAGGCAAATCCGTATGATGAAGATTTTGTCAATGCAATTGAACTAGGAATGCCGCCGACAGGCGGCTTGGGATTAGGTATAGACAGGATGGTTATGCTGTTGACAGGACAGGATTCAATAAAAGATGTCATACTTTTCCCATTTATGAAACCTCAGGAATCTGATGAAGAAGCTAAGAAAAAATGAAGAGGAGACTAAAGAAAAAAGAACAAGAAAAAGTTAAGCGTATATTAAAAAGATTAAAGCCCATATTAAAAATGTTATTATCCCCTTTGTGGGTTGTTGGTTTTATTATTGGTTTTCCTATTGGGGTTGTAAATGGATTACGAAAATCACTATTAAAGAAGGAGAAGAAAAAATGAATAAGAAAACAATAAAAATACTTTACTATATTGAATCAATATAAATAAAAAACAATAATTATTTATAGTCTTCATTCTTTTGATAGTTATGGAAAGAAAAATAGAGGATAAAACAATACTAGACAAATTTCTAGAAGATTTTGTAAGTGTAGTTGAGAAACATTGTAAGTATATTGTTGTCTCTGGCTTTGTAGCAATAGCTCATGGAAGAAGCAGAGGAACAGAAGATATAGATATGATAATAGAAAAACTGAATAAGAAAAAATTTATTCTTCTGCATAAAGACTTAATTAAAGCTGGTTTTGAGTGTATTCAATCAGAAAACCCGGAAATTATTTATGAAGATTACCTTACAAAAACTACAAGTGTAAGATATACAAGAAGCGGGGAATTTCTTCCAGAAATGGAGCTGAAATTTACAAAAGACGAGCTTGATGATTTGCAGATTAAAGAAAGAATAAAACTTCCGTTTACAGGCTTAGACGTCTGGTTCTCAAGCATAGAAATGAACATTGCATTCAAGGAAGAATATTTAAAGTCAGACAAAGATATAGAAGATGCGAAACATCTCAGGATTGTTTATGGAAAAGAGATTGATGAAAATAAAATAAAGGAAATAAAAGATAAAATCAACAAATTGAGGATGAAAAAATGAGAGAAGAGCATATGCGGCAAGTTGAGAGGTGGGCATTATATGTGCGAGAACACCCAACAGAATGGCAGCAGAAACTAAAAAATCTTATTGATGCACAGATAATAATAGCAAGAAGAGCTTATGCAAAACTTGCAGAAACAGAGCAGGGAAGAGAAAAAATAAGAATAATAAGGCAAAATAAATAAGGAGGATAAAAAATGACAGGAATAATTGTAAGAAGCAAGATAAAAAGTTATGTGAAAGAGTTGAATGTAGCAGGCGAAGTCGGAGATGCTCTTGACAAGGTTGTTGCTGAAATTCTGCAGAAAGCAGCAGAAAGAGCCAAAGCCAATGGCAGAAGAACATTGCAGGCGAGAGATTTGTAACTCTATTATTCTAGCATACAAATACTTTTAAAATTGGAGCACCTCTATTAGAGGTGGTAACATATTATCCTGGCTTGTTGGATTATGTAAGAAATGAGCTGGAAAAAGATAAAAAGGGAAGCACAGCAAATACCAGAAAAGCCCTTGCAACTTTTGGTTTTTTGTGTGAAAGCATACTAAGAAGAAAAAACTGCGATGTCCATGCCCTTGTAAGCTTCTATACTGGCGGAAAAGCAGTGTATGGAACATATAGTTATAATAAAGCATATGAAGAAATTAGCGGTGTATTAGAACTCCAAAAAAAGATAGGGCATACGGATTTCAATAAAAGAAAAGAAGAAGAAAAGATATTTCTTCTTTGCGAAGACTACGACGCCAGAAGAAAGTATCTCTCTACCTTACCAGAAGCGCCTCCTGAAAAACAAATAGAAGAAACAAAGACGCTTGAAGAAGCTGTCAAAGAAGAAAAAGTTGGATTTTTCAAAAAAATAAGCAATATTTTTGAAAGTTATAAGAAAAGAAGAGCAGAGAAAAAAGAAGAACATGAAAGGACTTTATATAAAAGAACTGGTTTTGGATGCGCAGTTCGCCCTCTTGCGTATGGGGCAACAGCATTATTTGCAGGAGTTATGTTCTATTTATCTAATCAGGCAGATGTAAAATTGAAAAAAGCCGGGGGGGCTAATACAGTTGCTACAACTAAGGTTGCGACTTTAGCTAAAAATAAATTTGAAGTGTATAAAACACCTGAAGAAAAAAGGGCTGCTTTTGCATTCAGGAACAAAACATTGGAACAAAAAAGCGAAGAGATGGTAAAACCTCTTAGAAAAACTGCAGAAGCTGTTAAGGTTGTTAGTTATGAAATTTTAGATGTATTTGGCAGCAGTGGGAGAACAGCGCGTATAAACAGCAATTTGGAGTTTGCTTCTGAAAACAGCTTAGAAAAAGCAAGGCAGGAAGTCCAAAGATTAGATAAATTATATGATGCAGCTATAAATGACATTTACACTGGGGTTAAAGGCGCTGCTGAAAAAGCCAAAGAAATTTCCAGGCATAAAAGAGAAGCTGAATTCAAGCTTATGGGCTTGGAGAAGATGCTAGTATAAAAGCCCAGACTTTAGGGGAGCATGAGAATTAATTGAGCCTAATTATGTTAGTTTCCTTTTTCTGAGAATTATAACGAAGTGTATATTCCAAGAAAAAGTTGCCATAGGCAAAGTTTGAGAGCCCGAGCCTATTATCAATTATCTGCGAAGCAGACAATATTTTATGGGTGCCCGTTTCTTTTATTACTAATCAAATAGTAGTAACAAAACCGAAAGGTTTAAATAGTTATTATGCCCTACTATTTGTTATGATGGCAAAATCAAATATTAACTTAGAGAAAGAACAAGATTTTGTTAGTTGTATTTCTAAAGATAATCATCATTAATAAGTCTGGCTTATTCTCCAGACTGTGAACAATTTTTTCTTAGTTTAGATTCTAGAGTTTAAGTTTAGACCAATATTATAGTCTATATTTTTTCCGTAAGAAAAAATAATTAAATTAAATGGGAGGTAACAAAATGAAAAATAAGAAAACAAGTCAAAAAATAAAATTAGGATTGCCAAAAGGTAGTCTGAATACGAAATGTAGAGGCAATACTCAAGAAGTATTTAGTGATGCGGGTTATGATATTCAGGGGTATGAACCAGGAAATGAATCTGATAGAAGGTTATATATTGTAAATGATCCTGAAATTATTGCATTTCTTACAAGACCACAAAGTGCCCCTGTCGAGCTAGGCAGACAGCTTCTAGATGCGGCAATTGTTGGTGAAGACTGGATAAGGGAAGAAAGTTTGAATACTAATCAAAACGGTATCCGCAAGATTGGCGATTTAGAATATGGACAAACAAAATTAGTGATTGCTGTCCCTGATGATACCATGTATGAATCTTTATCCGACTTCTTCCAAGCATTAAAGGGCAGAGATAAACCAATTTTGTGTTTTACAGAGTATGTAAATCTCACAAGACAAAAATTTATGCAAAATGAAGCTTATCAAAATATCTTTGGAGATAAAAAACCTTTAGTTCAGGTAAGAGGATTATCAGATGGAGAGAATAGACTTGTTCAGATATTAAATTCTGATGGAGTTACAGAGGGTTATATTGCAAAAGGAGCCGACATAGTTGTTGACAATACACAAAGCGGAAAGACATTAAAAGAGTATGGCTTAAGAAAGTTAGAACAAATAATGGAATCTACTGCAGGTCTTTATGCTGGACCAAGTTGTGTTGATTGGAAAGATAGAAAAGCTAATGAAATATTTGAACAGTTATATGGAGCTATTGTTGGTAAAAGATATTTTGATGTTAAATTTAATGTTCCTAATACGAATGTAGAGAGATTAAAAGAATATTTAATTACAGAGGGTTTATGTGCAGATGAACCAACTATAACAAAAGGAGAACAATACTCGGCAGTAAATATTTTGATGCCAAAAGAAACATTCCCACAGGTTCTTAGAACATTGAGACAAGATTATAATGCTTCTGCTATTGTAAGAAATGAGGTAAAACAATTTGTTGAATAGTATGACAATACCAATCCAAGAATTAATTGAAAGAGAAATGTCTAAGCCAGAAGGTAGAGACAATACTACAATGTATGGGATTTATGGTCCAAATAGCAGAAATATTTATGGTCATTTAGATGAAGAATCGCCTTTGGTAGACCCACCTTTTGAAATAGTTCCAGATACATCTTCTGAATCTGTGCAAAGATTCTTAGAAGAATTAAGACAAGACACCGAAGGAGTAATTCCTCGATGGACAAGAGTTTATCAAGCAGTTTATAACAAAATGCGATATTTTAAACGCTCTAAGCGAGATTTATTAGAAATTGGGGGTTATGATAATAGTGAAAAACAAGCTCAAAAACCCGTCATACCTCTTTCAAGATTTTTAATAGCTGGAAAAGGAAATTGTCTTGAAAAGGCTATTCTTGCACAATTAGCATTCCAAAATAGTGGAGAAGAAAGTTATGTTGTGGTGGGAAATTATGGAGAAATGACTTTACCAAATTATCACGCATTTAATTTAGTAAATATCGATGGCGTAGTAAATCTGATGGATATTCCAAATCCAAAAGGTCCCGAAATACAAAGATTATCTGCTCAAGATATAATGGAAAGAGCATTTGTTCTTCCAGTAGGAGAAGTTGAGGATAATTATAGATTTGATGCAAAGTCTGAATTTAGGGGCAAACCTACAGAAAGAACTTATTGGTTTAAGGTTGGATTTGATCCTTTTATGAGATGGTATTAATTCTTCGAGCAACGAAGTTGCGAGACTATCTGTTGCGAAGCGACTGCGGGCACCCCTTTCTTGCTCGGGCTCTCAAATTGAAACTAATCTCTATTAAGTCCTTGCGAAAACTTGGAACTACCAAGAATTTTCGGAACAAAAATTCAGAGGAGTAAAATTTTGGGCGCAGATAGTTTTTTATATTAGCAAAGTTTTACTCAACTTATGAATATAAGGAAAGCAAAAAAAGATGATATAGAATTAATACATAAGCTTGATAAGGAATCTACAAGATATCATAAAAAATTTGACAGAGATTTTTATACAGTTTCAGAAAAGTGGTGGAAAATAAAAAAAGATTCTCAAATAAAAGCAATAAAAAGTCCAACAAACCTTATTCTTGTTGCAGAATCGGGTGAAAAAGTAGTAGGTTATATTTGGGGTTATGCAGACACAATTATGAAACATAAAATTGGCAAGATACAAGAATTAATTGTAACCTCAAAGCAAAGAGGAAAAGGAATTGGAAAAGAGTTGATTAAACGCATGTTGGACTTTTTTAAAGATAGAAAATGCATTATTTCTGAAATTGAAGTTTTTGTAGAAAATTTGTCAACTATTCAGGTTTATGAAAAAGTAGGATTCAGAAAAAGAGGGTATAAGATGCAGTTAAAGTTGAATAAAACCAAAAAGTTTAGACCATTTTTCTAGCGCCCAAAATTTTATTGGATATAATTATGTTAGTTTCTCGTTTCGAGGTGACTGACCCGAATTCTTGGAAAGAATTCTGGCTGGAAGGAACACTCCTGAAACGACGAG
>Ga0209541_10007544_pt1 | contig 18256 bp, 24 predicted proteins | sample RifCSPlowO2_01_FD_184027 | JGI IMG/M metagenome (GOLD analysis project Ga0209541, IMG submission 184027) | Groundwater microbial communities from Rifle, Colorado - Rifle CSP2_plank lowO2_0.1 (SPAdes) (version 2) | ecosystem: Environmental > Aquatic > Deep subsurface > Groundwater | place... | reverse complement strand
TTGAACTAGAAAAAGTCATGAGCATGCTCATGACTAAACTCCGGAGTTAACTCCTGAGTTAATTACGTAATTTACGTGTACGTAAGCGTATACGCAATCTAAAACAAAAAACCGCCTCTTCGGCGGTTTTGCTTTATTCTTTATTCTAAATTCTTTACTCTCTTACATTAGCTTCCGCGCCGGTTCTCGTGTAATACAGTTTGGCTTTGCGGGCTGGAGTTGCTTTGACCACTTCAATCTTCTCGATGTTTGGACTATGGATGGGGAAAATTCGCTCCACGCCAACGCCGGAAGAAATTTTACGGACAGTCACCGTGCCATTCATAGCTTTACCGCCTTTGGTGGCGATAACTTGCCCTTCGAAAATCTGAACGCGTTGTTTTTCTTTGCCATCCGGCGAAACATCCGTGATCTTTTGGTGCACACGGACGATGTACCCGGCTTTTAGAACCGGGACGGTTTTAAGTTGTTCTTGTCTAAATGTGGTGATCATATATATAAAATTTCTAATTACTAATTTTGAGTTTTTATTGAGTTTCAAATATTTAATATTAAAAACTCATTAGAAACTAGAAACTCAAAATTTAAAATTAATTCCGAGCTTATCTAATACTTCTTGTAAATCTTTTGGCAATTCTGATTCTAAATCAATCCAGGTGCCATTCATGAGCTGAAACTTTAAGCGATGCGCATGCAAGAATTGCCTGCCCGCCGAAGCCTCGGCGGAGGCGGGTCGATCTTTCAATTTATTATCCTTCTTTCCATAGACCTTGTCGCCGACAATTGGCAGACCAATGTGCGCCAGATGCGCTCGGATCTGGTGAGTGCGACCTGTGTGTAATTTTACCCTAAGCAAGCTAAATTGTCCAGAGGGATCAGATGCAACAACCGAGTATTCGGTAATCGCTTCTTTACCACTTCCCACCTTCATCTTTTGCTTGAGTGGCACTTTTTCCAGAGGTAAATTGATCACCTCATGAAGTTTGGATGGAATCCCATGCACCAAAGCCAAATATTCTTTTTCCACGGCGCGATCCACAAACATTTTTTTCAAATATGCATACGCCGCAGCGGTCTTCGCAATCACAATTAACCCAGACGTGTCTTCGTCTAAACGATGGACAATCCCCGGCCGATGCGGCTCCCCGACTTTTTCAATTCCAGGAAAATGCGAAAGCAGGGCATTCGCCAAAGTATCTTCCGTGTTTCCGGCTCCAGGATGCGCCACCATGCCTGCCGGTTTATCAATCACGGCTAAATCCGAATTTTCAAAAACTACCTGCAACTTTATATCCGATGGCTTAAGTTCGTCTGATTCAAACTCGGGAAGTTCAACTTGATCGCCTAGTTTAATTGGAAAATCGGTTTCGGAAATAACTTTTTGATTAACCAAAATCTTGCCATCTTTAATGGCTTTTTGGACGCGAGAACGACTAGCGTCCACACGGGAAGCCAAAAATTTATCTAAACGGTCAGTTGTGTCGGAAACAAATTTAAGCAGCGCTTTATTCCCCTCCTCTTGAGGAGGGGTTAGGGGAGGTCTCGTTTCTGGCATTACTTTGACCCCCTCTTAATCTCCCCCTTAAAAGGGGGAGAGACAAGCAAATCTGGCCGGCGCTTTTTAGTGCGCTTTAAAGCTTCTTGTTTCCGCCAATGTTCAATTTTCGCATGATTGCCAGAAAGCAGAACTTTCGGCACTCGCATGACTTTTCCGCCGGAGGCGGATCCGCCTTTGGCGGAATAAACTTCCGGCCGCGTATACTGCGGATATTCCAAAAATCCTTCACTAAAACTTTCATTTACCAAAGATTCATCTTTGCCCACCACTCCCGGAACCAGTCTCGCGACTGTATCCAAAACCACCATGGCTGGAATTTCGCCGCCAGTTAAGACAAAATCACCAATGGAAACTTCCATATCAACCAAACTTCGTATGCGTTCATCAAACCCTTCATAGCGGCCACAAATCAAGACAATAGTTTTAAACTTGGAAAATTTTTGCGCTAATTTCTGATCAAATTTTTTCCCCTGCGGGGTCAGCAGAATAATTGCTTGGCCTTTTTTGCCTTTTTTTAGTTTTAAACTGTTCAACGCTTTAGCCATGACGTCCACGCGTAAAACCATGCCGGCTCCCCCGCCATACGGTCTCTGATCCACACTTTTATGAACGCCCTCGCCCCAATCGCGAAGATTATGAATTTCAATTTTAATCAATTTCTTCGCCAGCGCGCGCGCCATAAGACTTACCTGGAAGTAAGATTCAAAGCTTTCTGGAAATAAAGTTAAAATAATAAATTTCATTGAATTTAAAACCCCGCTTTGGCGCGGGGTTTAGAGGATTAAAGTTTGAATTCGTCGATGTCGGATGAAAGCTCTCGATCCCGATCATTTGACTGCTCACGCGGTGGTCTGCGGGAACCTTCCGGTTCATGGATCTTGAGGTTCACGCGCGATTTACGCTTTGCCCCAACCACTCGCAATAGTGTACGAATCGACTTGGCGGTCTGTCCCTGGCGACCAATGACTTGCCCCATGTCTTCTGGATTCAGATGCAAGGTTATCAGCACCCCCATCTCATCCACGGTGCGCTCGGTTTTTACATCCGTTGGGTGATCAACCAGCGCGCGAACTAAGTACTCCACGAATTCCTGATCTTGTTCTTGTGCCATGTCTGTATGATTAATTGTTGAATAAATTATACTAAAATTAAACTTTCACTTCAACCACAGGTGCTTCGGCCGGAGCGGCAACTGGGGCCACTGGGGCCTTGGCTGCTTCGGCTATCGGAGCGGCAACTTCTGCCGGTTTTTCGGTTTGCTTGGGTTGCCAGGCTTTGACTTTCTTGCCCTCAATAACTTTCTTTTCAATCAGCAAATTTCTTACAGTTGGTGAAATGGAAACGTTTTTCGAGACCCAATACATCAGCCTTTCCTTGTTCTTGATGCCTAAAACCTTACTCTTAGGATTATAACTACCTAAAACTTCCAAGGCTTGCTTGGAAGCAGCATGGTAGGATTGAGCCAAAACTATTCGAAAGGTTGGCTTATTCTTGGTTCCTGTGCGTTGTAATCGGATCGTTAACATAAATTTATGCCTGCATAGTATAACAAGAACAAAGTTCTTTGGCAAGAGTGCTCTTCTCAGCGGTGCAATGGTGGTATTCCCAAATCTTTGCAAATTTTCTTAGACAAAAAATCGTTAATTTCTTTATGCCTAGGTAGTGTAGAAACTTTTTTTAATTCAGGATTAAAAAATAAGCTGTGATTTCCGCCTTCTCTGACGAATACACAGCCTTGCTTTAAAAGATAGCGAACCAAATCCGTCCGTTTCATTAAACTGACAGTTTCAGCAATTCTCTGATAACCGGGCCCGATGTCTCTTTTCGGCTCATTGCCCGATTGACCTCAATGACTAATGACAAAGCTTCTTTCAAATTTTCTTTAGCCTCTTTTAAAGTTCGCCCCTGGGTATTTACTCCCGGGATTTCTTCCACCCATGCCGAAAACCACTTGCCATCTTTTTTATAAATTGCAGTAAACTGTTGCATCATATATTCCATATCTTAAAGCCTGAACAATGATAAGTCAATTGTCCGCCAACCTAACAGGCATCCCTTTAGTGAACGCCTCAAGGGTGAGGCGTTTCAAGCTCTCTTTCTATAACTGACTTTGGTACCAGTCTTGCCAATTTGCACTAATTTACCCCGCTTCTCCAGCTCATTTAGGTATCTCTCTGCAGAAGCGTCGGATATACCAAGCAGCTTTTCTACTTCATTATTAGTAATCTGATCCTGCTTGTCTAAAAGATCCATAATCTGCTGTAAACGTTTTTCTTTCTCCGGCAGGTTATCCGACTTAGTCGTATATCGCCCAATTAAGTACCCGACGATCAAAGCGATGATTATATAGATTATTTTTGTCATGCTACGATCAATCTTTTAGACTATAGATATATTCGTTGATATTATACGGTTTATTATGCATTTTCTGAAAGGCGTATCTGTATAAAACATATCTTCCTGTTAATTTAGCAAAAAGTATAATACGATGACCTACCTCTGCTATGCCCCGGGTAACGGTGGTACCAGCTGCCGCAACAGCAGCTCCCACTCCCGAAGGTAAAACACCACCTGCTAATTCAAAGCCATATTGTATTTGTCCTGCTACGTGCTCTACTACAGTCATTGCTAAGTCTGCGCCGATCTCGAGCATGACATTTTTGTTAAATGAATCGCCTTGACTAAGCTTGTTTAGTTCTCGCATTTCACTAAAAAAACCATTCCAAAAATCTGAAGAGTGTACACTTTCTCCATGATAACGATCTAAGAAAATAAATGGAATATAACTAAGTTTTATCTTCAAATATCTCGTTAAAAATAAAGATACCGAACCTAAAATTACTATAAAGATAAAGGCTAACAGACCCAATATTCCACCTGAAGCTGATTTGGCAAAATCTGAAACTGCAAAGGTATAGAAACCCAAAACAGATAGACCGACAAATGCTAGGATTACCCAAAGATAATATCTATAAAAAAGTTTAAACTGCACGTAACTCCAAGCCCAATAAAGTTTTCTAGCTATCCGCCAGCTTTCTTTTGGTGTTAAGTTTTTGCCATCGAAATATGAATCTAACCAGATAACCTGTTCTATTTTTAAAATGGAATTAAGTATTGCGGTGATGAACAGTACTACAACTACAGTTAGTACTCCAGAGACAAATAGTTGAATTGAAATACTTCCAAATGATGATTGCGTTGATATACGAGCCAATAACTGAATCAGAAATATAATAACTAAAGCAGGTATGAAAATTAAAAGTACGCGTTTAGCAAGAAGGCCGCTTCTATCGTGTAGTTGTTTGCCTATCTCTTGAAAAATTAAATTCCAGGTTGGATTAAGCTGCTCTTTATCTACTTGCATATTCAAATACTATTGGGGAGGTAAATTATTAGATGTTAGCTGACCTTTGGCAAAGATTACTATGCCTAATGTGACAACACCAATAATGCCTATAACAACTAAGTCGAAACCGAAAAAGTAGGAAAAAACTGCCATCAGTAAGTAGAACACGGATAATGCTACCACAGGCGTACCAGATAGCTCTCGTGTTGCCGAAATTTTAATTTTCTTTTTAAACAAACCAACCAGACCAATAAATAACAAGATGACTTGTAGGATCATATTTTTCTGTTAATTAACATAATTTTATACCGAAGTAAACATATTAGCAACTCAGAAAAAGTCACTATTTTGTAGACTTTTTTAAACGCCTCACCCTTGAGGCGTTTACTCCCTCACTGGCCGTCGGGGACTCGTTTAAAGTTTGGCCCGATTTTGGGTATGTCTATAAATCCAGTATCCAATCAGTCCGATCAATATTCCTACAATCACCACATCAAACTTTCTAAAATAACTTTCCAGCTGGTTCCAATTTTCGCCCAACTTAAATCCCAACCATGCTAGAAAATATGACCAAATGAATGACCCGACAAACGCATTGACGGTGAATGGTATGAGCGGCGCTTTGGCGATCCCAGCCGGGATCGAAATAAAAGTCCGGATCACTGGCAGAATTCTGCCCAAAAATGTAGCAGTGTAGCGGAATCTTTTAAAAAACCGTTCCGTTAATTCCAATTCTACAGTTGAAAGAAAAATTAAATGTCCATATTTAGCAACCAATGGTCGGCCGCCATAGTAGCCGATGTAATAAGTCAAAAGTGAACCCAAGACCGAGCCCGCGGCTCCAGCTATGGCCAAACCAAGCAATGTGAATCGGCCACCACCGACCAAAAATCCTGAAAACGGCATAATGATTTCGGAAGGCAACGGGATAGCGGCGGACTCAATCGCCATCAGCAACGCAACTCCGAGGTAGCCCATGGATGAAATCACATTTGTGATCCAAGTTGTAATCGCGATAAGTAAATCTGTGATCATTGGGCAATGGCCTCGGCCTTATCTAATTTTATGGACAAAATCTTACTAATCCCTTCCTCGCTCATGGTAACGCCATAGAGCGTGTGCGCCTGACGCATAGTTTCGCGATTATGGGTAATGGTTATAAACTGGGTTTGGTGTGCGAGTGTCTCCAAAATTTTAGCGAATCGAATGGAGTTAGCTTCATCCAGTGCGGCATCCACTTCATCTAAAACCACAAAGGGCGATGGGTAGGATGCGAGCATGGCGCAAAGCATGGCAATGGCAGTCAAGGCTCGTTCCCCGCCGGATAAGGCGGCGATGCTGGCCAACTTTTTTCCGGGTGGCGTGGCTCGAATTTCAATTCCCACAATTTCTTGCGGTTGTTTCTTTTGTTTGATCCCGTCAATATGCGATTGTTTGACCTCGGTCTCAAGCTCGGCGTCCGCTACTCCTTCTTCCGTGTCTTTGGCCGCGCGAAGCAAAGTCATCTGGGCTCGACCGCCATTAAAGAGAATCCGGAAATATTCGCTAAAGCTGGTGGAAATCTTATCATAGGCTTCGGAAAATTGCTTCTTGATAATTTGATCCAATTCCTCAATGACATTCTTCAGATCAACTACGGCTTTATTCAAATCTGCTGATTCATTCGTTAAATAATCAAATCGCTCCTGAGTTTCTCGATATTCAGTTATGGTCGCTTCATCAATTCCGCCGGCCAATTCCAACTGATGTTTGAGACGGCTTATTTGGTTAGGCAGGTTAGGATCAATATGAATTTTTTTATACTTTGCTAAATCCGGAGAAACTTGTCCCAAAGCTTCATGAATTTCTTTATGTAGCCCTTCAAGTTTAGTATCAAGTTTGGCTTTCGCAACTAAAATTAGATTTTGCTCATCTTTTAATCTCGTAAGCTCTGAGGTCTTCGTCCGATATTTTCTTTCTTCTTCAGTCAAAAACCCTTTTTTTTGTTTTTCTTCTGCCAGTAATTTACTTTTAGCCGCGTTTTGTTCGTGGATATTCTTCACGATCAGTTCCAGTCTGGCGTCTAGGACTTTTTTTTGGTTTAACAATTCATTATTAGCTGGTTTCGAATCTTGTGACGGGATTTCAAAAAACTTACCAAAGTTTCCGACTAGTTCTCTTAATTTTTTGTTGACTTCCTTAATACTGTCAGCTTGAAGAGAATCTAGAATCGCTTCAAAAGAGTGCTTAAATTCGCTAAATTTTCTTGAAAAATTTTCTAAAGAAAAATTATTGGCCAAAATATTCGACAATTCTAATTTGAGCTTCCCCCTAATTTCCGCCAATTGTTCCAGTAGGGATAATTTTTCATCCTCCAAACCTTTGAGCTTCTGGTCCAATTCTTCGATAAAATTATTTGCCCGGCCGGACTGTTGTTCTTCTTTTTCCAGAGTTTTTTGGAAAGCAGAAATTTCCTGGTCTAAATGTTGGATTGATTTAGCCTTGACTGCCAAACTTTCGGTCACGGCGCTAAGTTCAGTTTCCAACAAAAAAGCTTGGGAGCCGAAATATTCTTTCTGTAAATTTGCAAGCTCAAGGGATAAAGCTTCCCGCTCTTCCATCCGCTTCGCCTGACGTTTCAAAGAACGAAGACGAGGTTCAATTTCTTGCAAAAGAGCGGACACTTTCGAAAGATTTTCGCTTGTTTGCTCCAAACGTCGCAGGCTCTTGTCACGCTTGATGTAGTAAGGCTTAACCCCCGAAGCCTCTTCAATTAGATTCTTAATTTCACTGGGGCCTGCTAAAATTAATAAATCAATTGTCCCCTGTCCAATCACAGCATAGTTCGTGGCACCAAAACCGGAACGAATCAGCACATCCACCACATCCAGGAGTCTAACTTTCTGGTTATTAATCAAATAATCTGACTCCCCATTGCGATAAAGTCTGCGGGTGATGACCACTTCCGAATACTCCAAAGGAATTTTGTGGTCACGATTGTCAAAACTTAGGGAAACTTCCGCCATGGACAGTTTGGACTTTTTATCAGAGCCGGCAAAAATCACATCTTCGGATTTTTTCCCACGCAAAAGTTTCAAAGACTGCTCCCCCATGACCCAACGCAAAGCATCGGCCACATTGGACTTGCCTGAGCCGTTCGGACCCACCACTGCCGTCATGCCGGGGTCAAAATCTAACGCCGTCTTATGCGCGAATGATTTAAATCCGTGAAGTTCTAGCCTTTTGAGATACATTTATAGATCGGTTACCTTGAGTCCATTCTCCGCGGCCGCGATTTCGGCCTCTTGTTTGGAAGAACCCGTGCCTTTGGCAATTTGTTTATCATTGACGAATACCCCAACCTCAAAATTTTTATTATGATCCGGCCCCCACTCCGCCAAGACTTTATAATTCGGCGTGACACCCAATTTTTCCTGGGTCAGTTCCTGAAATTTACTCTTCGGATCCAGGATGTTGCCGGCGGACAAAATGCCAACCAACTGCTTGATCACAAATTCGGTAATGAAATTTTTTGTAATCTCAAATCCCGCGTCCAAGTATATGGCGCCAATCAGAGATTCAAACGCATTGGCCAAAATCACCTGTCTGGCACGGCCGGTATCTTTGGCTTCCCCACGTGACAGCAAAATATACTTATCCAATTCCAAATTACTGGCAATTTCCGACAGCATTTTGTAGTTAACCAAAGCCGAACGCAAATTGGTTAACTCCCCTTCCGGATTAGGAAAATTGCGATACAAATACTCGGTGGTGATCAATTCCAAAACCGCGTCGCCCAAAAATTCCAGCCGTTCGTTGTGTGGCAATTCCCACCGACGATTCTCATTTAAATACGAACGATGGGTCAGGGCGACTTGTAGCAAATTCCGATCCTTGAATTGGATTTTGATTTTATTTTCTAAACTGGAAAGATCCATATTTTCCAAATATCGAAATGCGAATTTCGAAATTCGAAACAAAATGTTTCGGGCTTCGGATTTCGTGCTTCGTGCTTAATTATTTTTGGTGGACGGTGCTGGGATCGAACCAGCGACCCTCTCTACGTCAAAGAGATGCTCTCCCACTGAGCTAACCGTCCCCTTAATCACCCGTGATAACTTCGGGCACAGCAACCGGCTCGGGGTCTGCTAATTTTTGCGGTTTGATTAAATCTGTGAAAGCTAAAACCCAAGCGGTTTGAGAAAATACGGCCACCAGCGGCTGCATGAGTAAAAAAACAATTGATCCGAAAATTATATAGATCAACCCTCCACTATGATATGCCAAAAAACCCAAAAACACAAGCGGTGAGAACGCTATGAATTCAACGATAAATAATAAAAACCCAAACGCGATAAGGGTTGGCCAATGCTTCATAATCAATTCAAAACTGCGCCGGAAAGCCTCGCTGATAGTAAGATCAAACAACACCACAAACATGGGCGAAAGCAAATTGATAAATACTCCTAAAAGCATAGTGGGAATAAAAATCCCCAAACCAAAAATCCCGAGGAGCAACGCCCGGATCAGGTACCCGTGATCGTACAGAAAGAAAATCGGAGCGCTGATTAATGTCGCTAAAATTAACAAACCCAATTGCACCAAGATGGCGATGGCCAGGATTCGTTGGTAAAACAGTTTGGAAAAAGCAAACGATGTTTTAAGCGAAGTGTCCTGTTTTTCAATAATCGCTTTAACCGCAATGATCAGCCCGGCTTTCGCGCGGAAATTCAGAATGATCAAGACAATTAATCCTACTAATCCTAAAATCGGATCAATGGGCAGCTTCTCTTCCAACCCCAGCGTGTAATTTACCAGCTGGCCGGAAACTAACAACAGGCCAAAGATCCACAAAAACTTATTCGCTCGTGTGATTCTGATGGCCTGGATAAAAATTTTAGCAAAGGGCAGGCTCATTACGCAGGCACAGATGAAAGTTGTCCCGCGGCAGAATTTTTATTTAGCTTGTCCTTCGGGATAATGTCTGCCACCAAAATTTCAAAGTCATCACGCTCCACAGTTTCTTTTTCAATCAGTTCGTTGGCGATAAGACTTAAGTGCTTGCGATACTTTTTGATCACATCCGTCGCTGTCCGGTAGGCTCGTTCGATAAAACCAGCCACTTCTTCGTCAATTTTAGCTGCCACTTTCTCGGAATAATTTTTCTGTTCCGCAATTTCACGGCCCAAAAAAATCATGTCGTGCGTTTCGCCAAACGTCATGGGTCCTAAAGTTTCAGACATGCCATAGGTGGTCACTAATTTGCGGGCCAAGTTCGTCGCGACTTTCAAATCATTGGACGCGCCCGTGGTCAGTTCATTAAAAATCAATTTTTCCGTAGCGTAGCCTCCCAAGGATACGGCCAGATCCGCCAAAAATTCCGATTTCGAATGCAAATTTTTATCTTCCATGGGTAATTTCATGGTATAACCAGCTGCCCGGCCGCGGGAAACAATGGAAATTTTATGCACGGGATCGGCATGGGGCATGACCGTCGCCACCAAGGCGTGTCCCGCTTCATGCCACGCGGCAATTTCTTTTTCTTTTTTGGAAAGCAGATGGCTTTTACGCTCCGGACCCATCATGACTTTTTCAATCGCTTCCAAAAGTTCCATTTGTCCAACCTGTTTGAGATTTCGACGAGCGGCTAGGATCGCGCCTTCGTTCATAAGATTCGCCAAATCTGCGCCAGAAAATCCCGGCGTGCGTTCGGCAACGGCGCGCAAATTAACGCCAGTGGCCAAGGGCTTGCCTTGGACATGAATCTTTAAAATCGCTTCCCGGTCATTTATATCCGGCTGATCCAAGATCACCTGGCGGTCAAACCGGCCAGGGCGAAGTAATGCTGGATCCAAAACATCGGGACGATTCGTAGCCGCAACCACGATGACATTGGTTTCGTTTTCAAAACCATCCATTTCCACCAAAATTTGATTCAGGGTTTGTTCCCGCTCATCATGCGAACCACCCAAACCCGCTCCCCGCTGGCGTCCCACCGCGTCAATTTCATCTATGAACACAATGCACGGCGAATTTCGTTTGGCTTTTTTAAATAAATCTCGCACCCGGGACGCGCCCACTCCCACGAACATCTCCACAAACTCCGATCCCGAGATATGAAAGAACGGCACATTGGCTTCCCCGGCAACCGCTCTCGCAACCAAGGTTTTGCCAACCCCTGGCGGACCCAAAAGCAAAACACCTCTGGGAATTTTTGCGCCCAGGGAAAAAAATTTCTGCGGGAAGCGCAAAAATTCCACCACTTCTTTTAATTCTTCTTTGGCTTCCTTAATCCCTGCTACATCCGCGAAAGTCACGCGCTTGCGGCGATCCGACTCCTGCATGAGTTTGGCGCCGGATTGACCAAACGACATGGCGCGACTATTGGAGCCGGAGACTTGTCGCATCAGAAACCAGATAAATCCGGCGATCAGCAAAAACGGAATCAAGAACGGCAGAACAGTTGAAATTAATATGGAGGAAGAACTGGCTCCTTTCAGTTCAATGTTCGCGTCCTTAATTTTAGCCACATCCACGCCATAAGTATTTCTCAAGGTGTCAGAAAGCGCGACTTCCTGTTCTTTGGTTGTGGTTTGTTTGGTACCATCTTTTAGAAAAATCGCGATGTCATTGCCAGCAACTTCGATCTTCGAGACCTGATCAGTATTAACTTCATCCGCAAGCTTGCCCATGGTCACGGGATTAGCAGTAGTGTCGTTGGTATCAAACATCATGAAAATTCCGGACACCACCAGGAAGATCGCCAAAATTATAAATAAATTGCGGAAATATTTGTTCATCCCGTTAGAAATTTAAATTAATATTGTTAACTCTTGCCGACAAATAAAATCCCATTATTATAGTTTCAAGTTTTAATAAATCAAGGCTCTTATGATTTCTAACGGGATTCATAGCTTAAAAATTTTACCCTAAACGGACCGAAAAGTCAATAAGTGAATGTGTCCTGCTTCGCTAAAGCTACGCAGGACACTGCTTGCACTGCGAAGCCTTGACGAAGCAGTGGTGCCGGGGACAGGAATCGAACCTGCACGCCCTTGCGAGCACAAGGTCCTAAACCTTGCGTGTCTGCCAATTTCACCACCCCGGCATAATCTTACTTATAAACATCATGTGTCCCTACTGCATGGAAATATACCAGATTCTTGGTAGCAAATTCAAATACGATACGATGTTGGTAATCAACTGAAAACGCCCAAAATTCACGCAAGCGGCCGGATAACTTGTGAGTTTTCAACTTTGGATCAAAAGGATTGACTCGGAATAATTTCTCTTTCTTTTCGGCCAACTGCTTAATCTTAACCGGAAGCCGCTTATATTCCCTTTCAAATTTTGGGGAATAAATTATTTGCATTTAGCGCAGATCTTTCAAGCTTTTCAAAATTTTCCCTTTGCCGCGGACGATTTCTTGCTGACTGCCACGCAATTCCTGCAATAGCTGTTCTTCTTTCCAAAGTCTTAACAAATCACGCATAAATTCACTTTTGGTGGCATAACCACCCTTTTTCACGGCTGATTCAACTTCAGATTTTAACTGGGCGGGCAGCGAAATATTGATAATTGATCTCATGAATAAACTCAATTAATAATTTAATCCTATTGTAATACAATGTATTACTGCCAGTCAAGCCTAGGTGAAGTAATTAGCAGATTAATGGCCATATTGACAAAACTCCGGCTTTGTGCTATTTTAATCCGTTGACACTATAAGTCAACCAACAGCAAACTTGCGGTAATCAATCCGCGTTTACCAACCCTGAGGAGGGACAGAAGTATGCATCGAATGTTTTCGATCGTCGTGCTCACGTTGGCGCTGACAAGCGCCAACACTTACGCGCAAGACGTGGACTTGGTTCGCGGCTGGGATGCTCCCACCGTGACCCCAGTACCAACGCCTGCGCCAGCTCCAACTGCTGCTACCCCTCCTCCGACTCCGAGTGCCTCCCAGGCACCGCCGACAACCGGCACCAACTGGTTCGTGTTGATCCTCGTTCTCGCCGCCATTGCTCTCCTCCTCGTGGGGACCTGGCACCTCGTCTACCGCCGTCGTCGGAAAAACGAAACGGAGACGGATCCGGCCCGACGCGAACCGCCTGCTGAAAACCGAGCGGCCGAGGCACGTGTTGCCGCGGCGCGAGCAGAAGAAGCAAGAACGGCAGAAGCGGCAGTACCTCCCCGGCGCGAACCGCCAGCGACCCCGCCAGTTACGGCACCAACCGCGGCTCCACCGAACGCTCCTGTTCCAGGAGCACCGGTTGCCCAACCGGCGAATCGGCCAGAGACTGCCGGACCACTGGCGGACTTCAGGACCGAAGATCGACCCAAGGTCGTCACACCAGCACCGGCAGCGCCTCCGGCGCAAGTACGACCGGCGGTTCAGCCCTTGCCTCCGACACCTCCTGCCCCCCGCAAGGACAACATGGACAATCTGGATCTCCGGAGTGTCCTCGACGGTCTTCCGACCAAAGGTAAGGTCCAGGCCAAAAGGTCCGGCAAGCGGGACAAGAAAAAGCACACGAACCGGGCATTCAAACCCGGACGTCGTGCACACCTCGTCGTCGTTCTCGGAACCCTCGCCAGCCTGCTCGGGTTGGCGAACACGGTCTCGGCTCAGACCGTACGGATCACGCCGAACTTCGTGATCGTCGGCGCGGATCCGAACAAGCCCGCTGAACCCGTCACGATGGATCTCACCATCTCGGGTATCCAGGCCACAAGCCTGGAGGTCCCGGCTGGAGGCATCACCGGCACGGTCAGCGGCAGCAAGGCCACCATCACGGTGGACCCCAAAGTCGTAGGATCGCACCTTGGGCCGAACAACATGTACCTGACTTCAGCTACTGGCGAGAAGAAGGTCGTGAAGTTCTACGTGTTCGGCCACGCGGCCGGATCCATCGTGGAGTTCGTCAAAAACGACACGAACCAGGCAATCCGGACGGCAGCGACTCAACTCCGCGCTGATGTAGCCAAGGCGAAAGCCGAGGCAACTACCAACGCCACGACCGCGGCAACGACCGCGGCCAAGGCCGAGGTGCCGACAATCGCCCGCCAGGAAGTGACTAACCAGCTCGCGGATCAACTGCGAGAGGGTGGTCAGCTCAACCGGGCGATCGAGGACCTGGCCGCGCGGATCGAATCGCGGAGCATGCAGTACACCAGCGACTCGCTGGCTATGGCTGCGAAGGAGAACCAGCAAGGACTGGTTGAGCTCCAAACTCGATTCGAACGGCAGATTGCCGAACTCCGGCAGGAGCTGGGGGAAATCCGCCAGGCCATCCAAACCCTTGCCGCTAAGGAGGTTCAGTTCAAATCCTCCTGGGGCCGCCGATTCGTCGGCGCGGACAAAACCGGACAGCTCGCCCCCGAGCTGATCCAAAAGGAGGAAAAATAATACGATGTAGGCATGATCGTCAGCTGCGCATAGCAGGCTGACTTGAGAAGCGCTCGTCACCCGTCAGGGTTGACAGCGCTTCTTTTTTATGTTAAGATTGTTTGTTCTGAATTAGTTGTATCAGTTGGCCAGTTGGGTTATTTTTTTCAGTCTCTTAAGGAGGGACTAAACGTGCAAAAGAAAAAGGCAGCTACCAAGGCGCGAAAAAGTCGGAAGAAGACCTGGACCATTGTGGTCCACGCCCGATTCCACTTCGACGAACTAGTCGGGATCGTGCTACTCATGCTGTACGGGGAAAAGCTCTTCCCCGGGATCCACAAGGCCCGGGTTGCCATCGTAGACAACCCCCAGACCGTCAACGCCAAGAAGGAACTCGAGAATCGTCGAATCTGCATCGGATGCGGCGGCGGGATGTTCGACGAACACGGGCTTCGAAATCGCGTGACTTGCTGTGCCGAGCTGGTCGCTGACAAGCTTGGAATCAGACATCACGCGATCCGCCGACTACTCGATCAGGTCATCCGGTGCGACAATGACAGCGGCGTGGATGAACTCCATATTGCCTCGATCATCAAGCGCTTGCACCGACGGATGACCGCCGACGAAGTTCTCCAACGGACTTTCGAGATCGTTCGCGACCTCATCGCCGAGGAGATGGCTTACGAAGACGCTTTCCAAAGCGTTAAATTCGCCAAGGCCACGTTCGACCTGTCAGGTTCAGGTCGACGCATTCGAGCGGCCGTCGTTCGTTCCGACAACCCGTACGCCGCGACCGTGTGCCGCAACAAAGGGGCACAGATCGTGATGGTCATCACACCGACAGGCAACATCCAGGTCATCACGGACGAACGGGCAAGGGTAGACCTGACCGAAGTCGCGAGACTCCTGCGTATGTCCGAGCTGGCCAAACGCAAGAAACGGTTCAAGTTCTCGGGCGATTACCTGCGGGAGTCGGGAAAACTGAAGGAGTGTCCATGGTGGTACTTCTTCAGTAAGCGCGGGCAGTTTCTACTCAACGGGAGCAACCAAAGTTCCCCGAGCGTCGAACCGACCGTGCTTGAACCTCGAGAAGTCCTCCGAGCGATCATGGTTGGGACTCGCGAGCGGGAAACCTACCGCGAACCCGGACGGATCAATCGGCTCAAGAAGATCATTGCCGAGCGATCCAAGCTGGCACCTGTCGAGATCGCCGAGCGCATGCTCGAACGATACGAGCAAGTCCAGCAGGCAACCACGTAGTTTCCGATCGGTTGAACCGATCGAGATGACCGCTTCCCAAGCAATTCGGGAAGCGGTTTTTTTTTCCGACGCCGCTTCGCGGGTCGGAATCCCGACCTTTGACTTTATCAAAGCGTCGGGATTCTTTATACTTTATTCATGAAAGCTTATGTTTATATATTAGAAGATCAAGATCATCGATTCTATATTGGTTCAACGAGAAATGTTGAGAAAAGAATTAAAGAACACACAGATGGAATGAGCCGTTATACAAAGAGATTGAAGCATTTAAAATTAGTCTTAATGCAAGAATTCGAGAGTATCACCATAGCAAAAAAAGTGGAACTAAAAATTAAAAGACTTAAACGTAAAGATTATGTAGAGAGAATGATTAAAGATGGCTATATAAAGCTAAATATTGAACCCAAACTAGGCAAGATCCGTATTAAACGTCGTGCCCTTTGATTAGACATACTCCGAGCGACACTATTGACAAAATCGCCAATTTGTGCTAATATATACAGTTAAATAAAAAGCTTAAAAGTGCTTCTGCTTCTAGGCTTTAATACTAAAGTCTAATAGCAGGATCGCTTATAAATAGCGGGCCTGAAATTGTAAACTCGGGCGAAAGCCCATTTCAATGTCCAGGAGGACACATCATGAAGCGTATCATTGTTCTCGCCTCACTCGTGCTCGTCTTCGCGAACATCACGTCAGCACAGGGTTCACGGGCCCTGCGGTTGGACGCCGCGCTCCAGGCGTTCATCCAGACGTTTGATGGGATCAAGGGGGTCGAGTTCGACCCCCAAGTGCGGACGCAGATCCAGACGTTCACGGTCGGTCAAGTGCCCGAGACATCGAATCCGTTCGACGGACTCGATGCACTGCTCACCAGCACACCGTTTGTCTGGCAGCTTCGATCGGCCGACCGCATGGTCGAGATCAAGTTGCGAGACGCACGGCCGGCGACAACAACAGTGGCGACTACTCGTCCGAGCAATCAGTCTGCCGCTGTGACGACAACGACTGCGCCGTCGGCCGCCGATCTAGGCTGTCCGCAAGTCAGATACAACGAGCCTGGTGTGACACCAGACTCGCCGGATCCGATCAAGCGCATGCTTTGGTGGCGGAACGTGGGCTACCCCTGTCAGCGTTGGCAGCGGTTCGATGAACAGCAGATCATTGGCCAACTGAACTCGATGGCGTACCGAACGCCAGCGGTCTACCCAGTGTACGCTGGAGCCGCTCCGGTCTACGGTCGTGGCTACGGCTACACAGGCGGGTATCTTCCCTACTGGATGATGAAAGGGTGCACAACTGGACCCATGGGATACCTGAAATTCAAGTATGATGGGCCGGAAGAAGAGCGGAAACTCTGGCAAGTGACCTTCAACAACTGGATCATGGGATCAATTGACCAGGGTGACTCGCATCACAATCGCCTCGAGCTCTGCGCCGCAGACTACATCGTAGTGGCCAAGAAACGAGGCCAAGGTGAATCCGAACCTATGAACTACACCGTCAGGCCACATGCACTGACGGAAGTCACGGTCGGAAACTTCCTGCTTCCGAAAGAGGAGGAAAAGTAAGAGAACGAATGCGTGAAAACGCAAAGCCGGCACCTGCAATTTAGGTGTCGGCTTTTTCTTTTTGTATTGAAAAATTTCTAAACGTTACCTAAGGCAGCATTGACAATCACGGTGACGATGACATAGGAAAGCAGGATTACAATCAAACCAATAATGGAATTTTGAATGGTTTTTTTCGCTTGTTCCGCGGTTTCTTCATTGCCAGCGGCAGTGATGTAACGAAAACCCCCAATGATCAGATACAAGACCGCGACAATCCCCGCGAAAGCTAGAAGCAACTGAATAATCCATTCTACTTCGCCACTGATGGTCCCGCTCCCTACAGGCAAACCAGGATTTTGTGGTTGTTGCAATTGAGCAAAACTAATCAAAGGCAGAATTAATCCTGCGGCTACAAGTTTTATTGCTTTTTTTATTCGATCCATGTAAAGATCTTACTTTTTATGCTTGACCAGTGATCAAGGCGTTAGAGATAACTCGGACAATCACGAAGGAAAGAATGATGACCACCACACCGATAATCGCATTGATAATAATCTTTTTCGCTTGTTCCGCAGTTTCTTCGTTGCCAGCGGCAGTGATGTAGCGGAAGCCGCCGATGATGAGGAACAAGACAGCCACAAGTCCTGCGACTCCCAAGGCGATATTGATGATCCGCATAATCAAACCAGAGAGCGAAGAATCGTTTGGCAAGTTCGTGTTTCCAGAATATGGAAGTTGGAATTGGGCAAACGCGACTGGGGCTAAAGCCACCAAGCTAGTGACAACCGTGGCGCCAATTTGGACCACTTGCGATTTGGATAATTTAAATTTATTCATATTTTAATTATTAATTTTATTATTATATTTATTTCCAAGATCGACCTTTCAACCCGTCAGACGGGTTTTAAACATTGCCTTTTAAGGCATTGATAATCACTGTTACTATTATATAAGATAGGATAATAATTATCAAACCTACGATCGCATTAGTAATTGTCTTTTTCGCGACATCTACAGACTTATCACCATGACCTTGTTTGGCCGCAACAATATAGCGAAATCCGCCAATAATAATAAATAGCATCGCTACCGTGCCTGCAATTGGCAAAAAAATGTTTTGAATAATAAACATGATGATTCCTTGAAAACTATTGTCTCCAAGATTGCCTACAAAT
>Ga0209541_10007543_pt1 | contig 18257 bp, 18 predicted proteins | sample RifCSPlowO2_01_FD_184027 | JGI IMG/M metagenome (GOLD analysis project Ga0209541, IMG submission 184027) | Groundwater microbial communities from Rifle, Colorado - Rifle CSP2_plank lowO2_0.1 (SPAdes) (version 2) | ecosystem: Environmental > Aquatic > Deep subsurface > Groundwater | place... | reverse complement strand
AAAGAAAATCTATCTTTCATTTTACATCACCTCTTATCATAATCGATTTACCGACGGTAAGCTAGTATATATAACTTATGCTGCCGTCGGTAAAATACTAAGAATTAGTTAGTTTTGCAAAGTTCTCTTAATGGATTTATTTAATGTGCTCCTAGGAGTATTATCTGAACCGCAAAAAGCAGTGATTGACAAGGCTTTAACACGAACCTATGAGAAGAAAGGAATTACTACAGATGAAAAAACCTGGAATCATAAGCCTCCTATTCTAGAAGATTTACTTACGGAGCTTACAAGTATGGAGAAACGCTCAACCGTAATAGAAAGACCTACCTATCAGAGCTTAATGAACAGATTAAGCATGTATGTTGATGGAGTCTTTTCTTTCCTCAATACGCATACGAAAATTAACTTTGACAATCAATTTGTTTGCTTTAACATTGGAGATATGCCTAAGCAAGTAAAACCAGCAATTATGTTCCTTATTTTGGATTATGTCTATATGAAAATGAGAAAAGATTTAGAAAGAAAAATCTTAGTGATAGATGAAGCGTGGTCATTATTATCAAGAACAGAAGATGCAGGCTATATCTTTGAAATTGTTAAAACTTCGAGGAAATTTAATTTAGGCTTACTATTGTTAACGCAAGATGTAGCTGATTTACTACATAGCAATGCAGGGCATGCTGTCTTAGCGAATTCTGCTTATACGCTTCTTTTAAGACAAAAACCTGCTGTCATTGATAATGTTGTCAATACCTTTCAATTAAGTGAACATGAACGAAACAAATTGCTTACAGCTCCTGTGGGAGAGGGCATTCTTATCATGGAGAACGAACATACGGAATTGAAAGTCATAGCTTCTGAAGAAGAGCATATTTTGATAACAACAAAGCCCGATGAATTGCTTAAAGAAGCTCTTCCAGAGATTAAAGAAGAGAAAGAAGTCTCTATTGAGATAGATGAAGAAAAAAGATTCTTCAGAAAAAAAGACTTAACACAAGAAGAATTAATTTACTTAGTCAACAAAGGATACATAATAAGTTCTCATGTAAATTTAGAAGGAGGTAGGCAAGAAGATTTTATTCTAAAACCCAGAGATAATGAAAGTGTAGATCATTTCTTTTTAATTAAAGCCATTGAAGAACAATTGAAAAAATATACAGACAAGGTAGAATTGTTTCAAACAACAAAACCAGATATTATTTTTCGAAATCAGGATGATAACACTTATGCGATAGAAGTAGAAACGGGGACAAAAAAAGATAAAGGTATGATTGAAAGAAAAGCTAAAATTCTCAATAATAGATTAGGAAAAAACTGGTTCTTTGTTGTTACAGATAAGAATGTGAAGAAAAAATATGAATATCTAGGAAAAACACTCACACGATTCGAGGTACTCAATGAAATTGCAAAGATTTTTGAAAATAGCCAATTTCAGCCTAAGATCCCTAAAAAAAAGGAAAATCTAACTTTAAACAATAAACAAAGGAGTTTTCCTGAAGATAATTTCCCCAATAAGAGCACTTTGCAAACAACACAAGGAGGTTTAGCAAACATGAAAAACAAAGAAGAAAATAAAAAAGAAGAGGGTGAAGAGACAAAATATGCAGACAACAAGCCCATAGTTGAATACAACATTAGGTTAAGCAAAGACAACAAATACTTGATACATCAGACAACCCTAACAACCATAAAACCTGTAAATTTTATCAAGAAGGTTTTGGAAGGCGTTTAGCCTTCTTTTTACGATTTTACTAATTTTCCTTTTTATTCACAAAGTTATATATAGATTCGTACTTTCTCTATTTCAATAAAACTGATAAAACATGAATTTTGAAGAATACATGGACAGGGAATTCTTGCATTCTAAAAACTCTTATTTAATAGATATTCATACTAGTTTTATTGAAAACACTTCTGCTGTGCAAATATCTTCTGAAAGAGTGTTGAATGGTTTAATGGAATTTGAAGCACTCGGTAAACAAATACACAACGACTTGCAAAGCAAAAAAGATATATCTAAACCAGCTGAACAATCGGTTAATGTATTCCAAACCCTAAGATATGATTTGAGGGCATTCTATTTCTTTGTTAGGGCTCTTATGGATGATTTTTGTAAGATACTGAAAGCAAAAAAAGGGAAGAGTCGAGAACAAATACCTGAAAGTATGAATACTTTATTAGGGTGGATATCAAAAAATAGAAAAAATAGATATGAAAATCAGTTTTTTGCTCTTTTGCTCCAAGAACTAGCTTGGTTTCCTGAGTTCAGAGAAGAAAGAAATAAACTGAAAAAGGGTTCACATGCAATACGTACTGTAACAGATTCCAGAGGCACTCTCTACAAGGTTAGTAATTTTAATGACACGATTGGTGATGCTAACAGCAAATCGATAGTAAAATTCGTAGGTGATACTAACAAAAATGTCAGTGAGTTTAAAGCATTTCTTTTATCTTGGTTATTAAAAGAATAAATTCTTTCATATTTTTATCGTTCATTCATCTCTTTTTCTTGCATCTTTAGAAAACCTCCAACTTAGAATTGTTCCGATGACAACAAAAGCAACAATAAAAATAGTTCTATAAGGATCTTGCGTAAGAGCAATAAAATACCCAGCAACTGCTCCTAGCACTAAATATTTGAAGCGTTGTGACAAGATATATTTTTTAATGATTCCATTCATTGTAGCTTAAAGGTTGTTTGTTTAATTCTTCTTTATACTGCTTCCACTTAGGCATAAATGAGTTCATATGTTCTTTGAATTTATCAGAATGTTTTTTCTCAGATAGATGAATCATTTCATGAACAAAGATATACTCTAGGCAGTGCAATGGTTTTTTAGCTAATTCTAGATTTAACCAGATTCTTTTATCGTCCGCATTACATGTCCCCCATTTTGTCTTCATTTTTCTAATTAAAACTTCTTTAGGCTTCACCCCAATAACCTTTTCCCATTTCTTAATGAGAAGAGGTAATTGTTTCTTTAACTCTATCCGATACCAATCTTCAAGAATCTTTTCTCTTTTTTTATGTGGACTATCTGGTTTGACATACATATCAATATGCGTTTTTCTTTTTATTTCTATTCTTGGTGATGGATTGATGTAAACAACATTCAAAAGATAACGTTTTCCAAAATAGTAATGACTTTCTCCAGAAACATATTCTCTTTTTGACTGTCTTTCTTGATTATGAAATTTAGTTTTCTGTTTTTTTATCCACGCTATTTTAGAAATCGCAAACAATCTGATAGCTTCATCACTTGTCTTTAAAGGAACGGCTATTCTTACTCTTCCATTTGGCGGATATACCCCAAGATGTAAATTCTTAATATTCTTTCTCACCGTAGTTATTTCAATACTGCCTACTTTTATTTGATCTGAGTTAGTATTCATTCTGGTTTTTTACAAGTTCCAATACCTTGTCTACCTCATTTTCATCTTTTATATTGAAATCACTCAATACTTTCTTAATTGCATTTCTAACTTGCTTTTCCTTAATTCTATTTCCTTTCCATCCGTCTTGTTTGTAGTGAACAATCGAATCATGTAAGACTAAAGCGAGTTTTTCATTTTTACCTAAATTGTCAAAAAGAGCTTTCTTAGCATTGGTATTTAGCTCTCTAGAATAGGAAACAATTCCAGAAATATCTTTTAATTGCTTGACAAATTCAACTACCTTTTTCAAATATTTTGCATAACTTATTGCATTTTCTCTTCTTTCTTTTATTAGCTCATCCAAAAGAATGGACATATTTTCATAATATTTTGGATTTTTAGGTTTTTCATCAATAATCAATTTACGGACATTGTTCTCAATCGTTTCTGCCACAGCTTCTTTATTCTTTCTCATATTTTGTGGTAACTTGTTTACAGCTTCTGCCCCATTCTTTATGATCAAATCGATTATTGTTAGATTATCAAATGCAGAAACTACTTTGCTTTCATCAGCGTCAATATAAGAATCAATCAAGTGACGCATTGCTGGTTCGTATGCTTTCAGATCTATATAATCTCCACTTGCTAACTTTGTCGTTTGTCTTACATCTTCGTAATATTTAACTTCAAATCTTATCTTCTCAGCTTCCTTTTGTGAATATCCAGCTTCAAGTATTTCACTTGCGATATTAGCATAAGCTCTTACTAATTTCGATGTTATTTTGTATAAAGATATTCTTTTTTGTTCATTATTCTTGAGATCTTGAGGTTTTTCAGTATCTCCACAAAAATATTCTATAAACGCTAGATTATCTTTTGGAGACTTTACTGGTTCACAAAGTGCTCTTATGCTTTCAAGTGAAGAGTCTAAATTTTCTTTTCCAATTTTAAGTCTGTCTTTTAATAATCCTTTAACATCTCCATCATCAAATCCGTCAAATGCCCCTGTAGTAAAGTCTTTTACTGCTTTATCTAAACTTTTAAACAAGTCTTTGTAATCAACAATGAATCCGTAGTCTTTACTCTCATCATCCAGACGATTTACTCTACAAATAGCTTGAAACAATCCGTGATCCTGCATGCTTTTGTCAATATACAGATAAGTTGCTGGAGGAGCATTAAACCCTGTTAGTAATTTATCAACTACGATTAACAATTTCATTTGCCCAGCTTCTTTGATAAATTTCTCTTTTATGACTTTTTCAAATCCTTTCGTTTTTATATCTGGATAAAGACCTTCATAGTAGGCATACATCTTTTGATATGTCTCGTATTTCTGAAGACTATCAGTTTCCTCTTCAAGATAGGTAGTTTCTCCTTTTATCGAACTTTCATCTCCATCATAAGAAGTAATTATTGCACATTTCTTTAATCCGTGTTTTTGGAATAACTCATAATACTTACATGCTTCGTAGATGCTTCCAGCAACCAAGAGAGCGTTACCTTTTCCACTTTGAAGCCTATCTTTAGTAGCCATATCGAGCATTATATCTGCTACTATTCTGCCAAGTCTAGATTGAGAACTAAGAACTTTTTGCATAGTCCCCCATTTTTTCTTTAGCTCAGCTTTGGCAAAAGGAGTTAATCCTCCGGTCTTTGCTTCAAACCACTGGTCAATCTTATCTTGAGAGGTTAATCTCTGATCTATTTCTCTAGCTTCATATTGCAAGTCAAGAACAACTTTATCGTAAACTGCTTCATCATATTTGTAGGTATGAATATAATTTCCGAATATTTCTTTGCTCAATTTTTTATCTTTTTTAAGGATAGGTGTTCCTGTGAAACCTATAAAGACCGCATTAGGAAGAATCTTGTTCATTGCTTCGTGTAATTTACCAGATTGCGTTCTATGGCATTCATCAACAAAAACATATATGTCTCCCTTTGCTCTGAAGTTATCTGGAAGATTTATCTTAATTTCGTCAAGAAACTCATCAAAACCATATTCAGCATTTCTTCCAAACTTATGAACCAATGAACATATAAGCGATTTCTCTTTTTTGTTTAATTCATTAATTAAGTCTTTTCCACTCTTGGTTCTATAGATTTTCTCATCAACACTATTGAAGAATCCTTCAATCTGCTCATCTAATTCTTCTCTATCAGTTATTATCAAAACACGAGAATCGTCAATATTTTCTCTAATCCATTTAGCTATCCAGATCATAGTAAGGCTCTTGCCTGATCCTTGAGTATGCCAGATTATTCCACCTTCTCTTTTCTTGATATTTTTTTGAGAAGCTTTAACTCCAAAATATTGATTGTGTCGGCAAATCTTCTTAACTCCACTATCAAAGACAATAAAGTCATGAATGATTTCCAAAATTCTTTCTTTATTACAGAGTAGAGATAGATTTTTATCCAATTTGTTTTTAATGTCTGAATTTTCCTTCCAAGTGAGATAATATTTTTCAGGAGTTTCTATTGTTGCATATCGTAATCCTTCTGAATCATTTCCAGCCATTACTAATTGTATAGTCGAGAAAAACGGTTTTATGAACATCTCTCTTTGGTTATCAAGATTTTGTCTTATTCCTTCTGCAACTGAAATTGTGCTTCTTTTAAGTTCCAATAATCCTAAGGCAATGCCATTGACATAAATAACAATATCTGGTCGCTTATTGTGTTGTCCTCTGACTGTAACTTCTTCAGCAATATAGAAATCATTATTCTTCCATTCTTTCCAATCAATTAACCAGACTGTTTTCTTGTTTTCTCCGATTTCCTCTTTAACTTGAATTCCATATCTAAGTAAACTATATGTTTCTTTATTGGCACCATATAAACTCCTATTCCCAACTGTTGCAATTTTATTTAGTTCATATAATGCTTTTTTAATTAAACCGTCACTATGACCATGTTTTTTTAAGAACTTGACTAATAATTCTTCCTCTATGTTGCTGTTATCTTGCCTTTCTTCCCAGTTACCAAGATAAGTGTAACCCAATTCTGCTTTCTCAGAGAATAATTTAACGATCCTATCTTGAGTTTTCCTCTCTATTTGTCCAACATCTGAGGTTATCATTTTAATCTTATTCTCCCAGTCAATAACTGTTGCATCATTCCAATTTTAAGAAGTTTGACTTTATCTCTTTTTTGTTCCAGTTTTTCTATCTCTGCATCCATATCTGATAAGACTTGAGCAATAACTATTTGTTCTTCTGGATCAGTCGGAATGAATAATTTAAATTCTTTTAAATTCTTTTTTTGAATATTTGGCAAACCCGATCCAATCCTTAAACCCATAATGGATTTTTCTTTAAATTTGAGCAATTGAAATAGAAACATTTTGTGTAAATTCGTATTTGTTATTTTCAATGCATAACAATGCCCACCTAGCCAAAATTTTTCTTTACAATAATTTACAAAACCACAAGAATTACCACCTTCACTAATTGTAATTGTGTTTTCAACAACATTCCACTTAGTTGTATAACCTGATGGTTCAATCCCACCATTCCAATCTGGATACTCTCCAGTTAATGTTAATTCTGATTTGTTTAACTGTTCTCCCTTGTTTATTTCTATTAAACTTCCAAAAAGTTTAGCTTCCCATTCTCCTTTAAATCCAGACAATCGTTTTTTTCCTGTAAGAATTTCTTGCATAGTCCCTTGTTTAATGTTTTTCTTTTTTGTGATGAGTTTGTCAATGGATTTAATAAATGAATCGATATCTGAAAGTGTTTTTGCAATGGCAGATTGTTCTTCCACATTTAGAGGGAGGGGAAATTGGAAAGAAACAAAGTCCTTTTGGTATAAATGAGAAATTGTAGACCCTGCTACCAGCTGTTTCAGGAAATTTCTAAAATATGCTGAATTAAAAATATGGAACAGGTATTCTGGATCATACGAATTATCTTTAGGTCTGACCACAAAAACCCCACTATTCAATGTTGCTGGGGCTGGCAACACGTCTATGAAAGCTACTTTCCCTATTGTCCCGTCTTTAGTGATCAGGATATCGTTTTCCCTAATCTGAATGTTCTTGTCTTGATCATATCTTATTTTTTTAACATAGTGGCATGTTTCCCACTGGATTTTACCATCAGTAAAATCTGTGCCTGTGATCAGATAATACTCTCCCGTATCTAGGTATTCTGCAGTTTTTAATCCTTGCCATCCTATTCTTGCCTTCAGAGTAGAATTTTCTATAAGATTTTTAACATTCCAGTCTTCAGGAATGACTCCTATTTCGGTTTGTTTATACCTTTTTTGCATTGTTCCCATTATTAATCTAATCAAGGCTATTCCTTTTCTTCCTTTGGCTTCTTAGTTCTTCTTTTCTTTTTAATCCAATTTAATATTGCTAAAGCAAATTCATTCTTCAAAAATAACAGACTTAATATTTCAATGCTAAGAACAAAGTTTAAAGCTAAAGAATAATTTTTTATTGTATAAAAATTATAAACTCTATCTATTCCATCAATCTTTTTGTTGATAGTGATTATCTCATTCTGAGTTAGGCTAAAATATCCCTTAACCTCCTCAAAATCTTTTCTAGTTATCGTACTATTGGCTAATATCCCATAATCATTTTTACACTGCTCCAATAGTCTTTTCGATTCATTTATAGTAATTAAATCAGAATCATGTTGGATTTTACATTGTTCTACTGATTCTTGATAAGGTTTACATTGATCTTGAGTTATAGAATTGCTAATAGCATTAAATGCCGTGAGTAAAATGATCACTACACAAATAAAGACAAATATACCTATAACTGCACCAACGGGATTGTTCAAATCTATAGACTGTCCTTTTTTATTCATTTTGAATTTTAAACCCCATTTTATGTAGATGATTATCTACTTTCTTTGTAAACTCTTCAACTTCATTTGTAAGTTTTGGCAATGGAGTACCATATCTTTCTGAAAGCTCTTTTATTCTGCCTGCAAGTTTTTGAGAGACTCTTTCCATTTCATTCTTAATTAAACCATAAATATCATTCATCCATTTATCTTCGATAACCAGCTTCTTGATTTCATTCTCAGCAAGTGCCTTGTATTTGACAAATAGTTTTTTATCAAGTTCTGTATCAGCACTGCTTATTTTGTCCTTAAACTCCTTTTCCTTATCTAAAAGATTTAGATATTTCATTAAGACCTTCAATTCGTCTTTATATTCCTGATCATTTTTAATTTCTTTGATTCGTATTGATATTTCCTTTCTATTTATCTTTCCAGCTTCACTTCTTGAATCGGAAAATAAGTCATCTTCTCCAGAGTTTTCTTCATCTAATGTCTGCATTTGACCAGATACATCTTCTACCTCTGATTGCAATTTCTCTATAGTTTCCTTTTCTTTAGAGAAATAATTGTTTATGACTATATTTTTAGGTAAAAGATCGCAATCCCAACCAGTTTCCTTTCCTTTCTTATTTCGTATTATGTTTATTTCTATTTTCCATCCATTTACAGCAATAAGATATGCATCATCTTGCATAGTTTCAAACCAATAATTCATCAGATGCTGATAAATGTCATACTTATCCATTAAATCAATTTTGGAAAAAGTATCAAGAATGTCCTCAGATACGGCGATTATGAGTTCTTTTGGCTTTGAACCTATTTGAATGTCTTTTATGATTTTAATATTTCTTGCTCTCCAATCAGAGAATATTTTTTCAATTCTTTCTGAAAAACTAATAAATTCTGGATGTTCAAATATGGTTGACTTTATCTTTGATTGCTCTAATTTAATCGTGTAATAATCAGCTCTCTTACTTGAAGTAAACAGTGTCTTCCGCAGAGAGGGATATACTTTCCAATATCGTTCTAATTCTTCAACATCCTTGTTTGGAATATCTCCCTGCAAATGTGCATCAATATCTTGAATGTCTTCTTCTTCTTGGCTATCAATATATCTTGGAATGTTTAAGTTATAGTCATTCTTTTTATCGCTAATCTCAGATAATGAAACCATTCTGGAATATTTAGGAATCTCTAATTGTTTTGTAAACACATCTACAATTTTGTGCATATCCCGAGATCTTAATCTGTTCTTGTTTCCATTTTTGTAGAAACCCTTACTGGCATCTATCATAAATATGCCTTTCCTGCTCTCTGCATTCTCTTTATCAATAACAATTATACAAGCAGGAATACCTGTCCCATAAAAAAGATTTGGTGGAAGTCCAATAATCCCTTTGATATATCCTTTTTTAATTAGGTTTTTACGAATTTCAGCCTCAGCATTTCCTCGAAAAAGAACACCGTGAGGTAAGATAACTCCTGCTTTGCCTGTGCTCTTTAGGGATTTTATCATGTGTAATAAGAATGCATAATCTCCGTTCTTCTTTGGAGGAATTCCTAAGCCTTCAAAACGATCAAATTCATCTTTTTCAGGATTTATTCCATTGCTCCATGATTTAGTAGAAAACGGAGGATTAGCGACAACAAAATCAAAAGTTTTGAGTTTGCCATTCTCAATAAAAAGCGGTTCAGAGAGGGTATTTCCTTTCCTGATGTCGGCAGTAGGGTTATTATGTAAAATCATATTCATTTTAGCAAGACCTCTTGTTGCAAGGTCATTTTCTTGCCCATAAATAGTAATTCCATGTTCTGTTTCATCAGCTGATTTTAGCAATAAGGATCCCGAGCCACAGGTGGGATCATAAACGGTCCAATCCTGTCTTTTAGCGTGATGGATTCCAATAACTTTAGCTATGACTTTTGATACTTCAGATGGAGTATAGAATTGTCCTTTGCTTTTGCCTGACTCTGTGGCAAAATGTCTCATCAAATATTCATAAGCATCTCCTAAAATATCGTCTCCTTCAGCTTTATTCTTGCTGAAGTCAAGAGCAGGATTCTCAAATATAGCTATAAGGTTAGAAAGACGATCTACCATGTCTTTTCCTTTACCAAGTTTATCTGGATCGTCAAAGTCAGCGACATCAATCACTCCAGTCAAATCATTTGCATTTGCTTCAGCCAGTTTTTTAATTATTGTGTTTATCCCTTCACCTATATTGGTTTTATTTTTTAGTGCAACCATATCTTTAAAGCCACCACCCTCTGGCACATCTATCAAGAAAGTCTTATCAGTTCTTGCTTTCTCAGAAATATACTTTATGAATAACAAAACTAAAACATAATCTTTATACTGTGATGGATCCATTGAACCCCTTAATCCACAAGCACTATCCCACAATGAACTATACAATTCTGATTTCTTAATTGCCATATTTATTTCTTCTTCTCCAACTACTCTTCTATTGATGATTTCAATAGTTCCCGCAGTGGTTTCTCCCCCAATAAGATTCCTGTCCAACCGAGACCATGAAGTTTTAGATCAATTAATCTCGCTTTCGGATCTGCTTCCTTGTATAACATAGTTTCTTTTATAATGTAAAATAATAATCCTTAATTTTCTTGGCCATAAGCTTTCTTCTTTTTTCCAAAAAGGCATTATAATCCATATCTTCATCTAAAATTTCTAAGGGAATACAATTGGCTTTCAGATTTTCATGAAGTTCCTCCAAGGTATGGAGAGAACCATATATCCGTGCTCCTCCAGAAACCTGCTCTTTTAAGGTATTAAAATACTCCTTGGGAGATTTTTTCCCAATTTTGATATTAATTTCTTGTTGAGCATATACATAATTAGCAATTTGATTATATTTGTTTCTTGTTAATCCTCCCTTTTTTAAATATTCTTTAGGAAAAATATGATGGATATCTCCTCGATGCAAGACCATATCTCTCACAGTAATATCTTTAGATAAAAATCCTTTATCTCCAGTTTTGATTTGGGAAACAATAAAGATATTGAAATAAGGACTATTAGAAACAGATGTATTTAAATTTTGTACAAGTGCTGAATCCCAAAAAGCGGCAGAAAGTTCGGCTGCTTCAACTTCCTTGAGAAATTTTTCAACGTTCCCTTCAGAAATTTTCTTGATATCAAAATCAAAACTTGATTCAGGCGATCCAGAGTATCTTCCAGTCAAAATTGAAAGAACAAGCCACCTCCTCACATAATGAGCAATCTCCTCTGCAGAATAATGCATAGATTTTAGCTTTAAATATAAAGTATATGCAAAATTGAGTACGTTCTGGGATCTATTTAAAGATGAATCAATAAATCCGACAGATTTAACAATCATAAGAAATCGTTTAAAATTAGTTTCATTCATGAACTCCTCAATACCTTCTGTTAGTTTCTGAAATGAGTCTTTGATAATTGCTTCTTCATAAGTTCTTGTTTCGAAATTTCTTCCAGAAAGTAAACTTACCAAATCAGCAATTTTTCCCCTATTAAACTTATAAGTAAAGGTGACTCTCAAAAGATCATCATATAGGGGATCATACAAATCATCGTTTTCATTCTTAACCCAAGACATTTCTTTAAAAAATTTAGTATTTACAAAATCCTTGTCATTTTCAGTTATAGTTGCGTAAAATTCCGGAGCAACCATTAAATGGCAGAAATAGTCAATAGCTTTTCTTATCTCATGACCATTATAATTCTCATTGGAGGCAATTTTTGACATAGCGAAATCCGCTTGATTTAAGATAGCACCTTTGGAATTGATCCTTATGAAAATTTCAGTAACAGTTTCTATGTCAAGTTCTGATCCTAGTTCAATAATTCCAATTTGTTTTTTCTGAATATCTCTCAAATCATATAGTGCAGTTTCTATCTCACCAGAATTTGCAGATGTGTTTTTCTCACAATACTCTCTAATTACACTCGTTATTCTTGCTTCTCCAGTAATAATGGGTGCAATATTAGGGATCCATGCATGATCTTTCAAGATGGCTGGATTTTGCACTTCAAAAGTATGTGTTAAAGGGTTAAAAGCTATTTTAATATGGACTTTTTTGTAGTCTTCTGTCAAAACTTTTTCCCCTAAGATAGCAGCAGTAAGAGCAGTTACTCTCTGTTGCCCATCAATAAGTATTTTTTTCCCTTCTGAATTTTTACCATCTTTTAATTTTACTCTCGGGTTTTTCCACGTAATTAAATATCCAATCGGATATCCATTATAAAGGGAATCGATAAGATCCCTTACTTTTGTAGCAGACCATACGAATGGTCTTTGTATCTCAGGAATTGCAATTTCTTTTGATTTTATCCAAGAAAAAATAACATCTAGTTGATGATTATTTACTGAGTATTTAGTAATTGCCATTTCAATAAAATTTTAATCCTTTATTCTTTTTAAGCCTTTTTAAAGCTGAATACACATCCCTTTAGTAAATTTCCAGGAAAACATATCTTTAAATTTCCGTTTATTTAACAGTTAGTAATAACCTTTATATATTTACTGCAGTATATACTTCATAGGTGATAGGAAACCAACTGTGGAACGCTTACGAGCCCCTCTTTACGCACAAATCGAGTTAACCTATGCTTGTAATCTCGGTTGTGGGCATTGCTATAATGAACCAAGATTTTCTACAAATTCATCTGGCTTAGCTGTTCTAAATAGAGTTAAGAAAGAATCTATAGAGAATAATCGTTTTCTTGCTATAGCTGAAGAACTTGCAAAACATGATGTTTTTGCAGCAACTTTAACAGGAGGAGAAGTCTTTACAGTAAGAGAAAGATTATATCCAACGATTGAAGCTCTCGCAAGACAGGATTTAGAAGTTACTCTGAATTCTAACCTTACCTTAACCACAGAGGATGATGCTAAGCAATTGGCAGATTTGGGAGTAAGTGGAGTCATGACTTCTTTAATTTCCTATGAGAACTTTGAATAATTCAATTTCAGTTAGATAACGCTTAAAGTAATTTGGAAATGCTAACAATTAGCTAATAATGATTAAAAATTTTTGGCTCAAAAAATCATTTTGTGAGTTTTGCAAAGTTCTCCTATGATGAAACAACCCACAATCAAGTTGTAAATCATCCAAGAGCCCATGAAAATACATTAAGAGGCATTGAGTATCTCCAAAAACAAGGAATTTTTACTTCTGTAAACATGGTAATTTCTCAGGCAAATTTTGATCATCTCTATCAAACAGGAGTTTTTGTTAGTAATCTAGGAGTAGAGTCTTTTTCTACAGCACAAGCTATTCCTTCTCAGGCAGGCGGAAAAAGTCATTTACAACAAGCATTAACACCAGAGCAAATTCCAGAATATTTAGAAGCATTACATCACATAAGAGAAGATACAGGAATGTTTGTTAAACTAACGAATCCAGTGCCTTTTTGCTCTGTCTGGGAATCTAGGCCTCATCTGAGATACTTATTAGAAACAAGCACATGCACCGCAGGAAGAACCATTATTCAAATAGACCCTTCTGGTCAGGTTAAACCTTGCCCTATGATCAATAATGGCTACGGAAACATCTTAGAAGAAGGTTTAGATGTCGTTTGGCAAAGAATGACTCCTTGGTCAGATAATGCATATGTACCAGAAACATGTCAACCCTGTGATTTAGTAGAAAGATGTAGAGGTGGATGTAGAGCTGAGGCAGAAAGAACTTGTGGAAGCTTAGCTGCAAAAAATCCTTTTTCTATTAAACCAGTAAAACTCAGTCCAATTCAAGAACCAAATCATAATTTACCTATAGGAACAAAAATGGTTGTTACAAGAAATTTAAGAGCAAGAAAAGAACAAGAAAACTTATATGTACTATTTACAAAGGATAGATATATGGTTACAAGAGAGAATGTAGCGAGATTTATTTCAGCTATTCATACAAAAGGTTCTCTTACAATAGATGAAAAGCTTGCTCAAGATAGAGGAGCAATAGAAACTTTAGCTTTAGCGTATAATGCCGGCATTTTAAGAAAAGCTGCTTAGGAGAAAAAATGGTCAAAAAACTAGAAGAACTCTTACCTGTAGATATTCCAAAAGAGCTCGATGGATATAGACTTTTTGAATATGTCGTAAGAATTTATGATCCTTCCATCTTAGAACAAGGAATTGCTATGTCCAGTGGTTGTGTAGCCTGTAACAATGGCGGTGGATGTAACAAAGGTGGAGGAAAAGTTACAGAGGATTATCAAGATGAGCTTTCCAAAGATAGAATTTAAAATTGATAAAGAAGCAGAGAAGGAGACTGCCTTATTTTTTCTTTCTAAGAAAGATCTTTTTGATAAATTCATTAAAGATTATCCCGAATTAGCGAAAGCTAAAGACTTATCTCAAGAAGAAACTGAGAAATTTTTGAGTATTAAGATCGATGAATACTACAAAATTAAGAAAGATTTTTTAGTCCGAAAGAAAAAAGAGATTGAGAAGAATTGGGACAAAATAAAAGATGAATTTTTTAAAGAAGCTCAGAAGATCTTTGATAATCATCCTTGGCCTTCTGGAAAGTATATCGCGAATATTAGTTTATTTGGCATGTACAGATTAAAGCCAGGAACGAAGATATTTTCTATTCCATCAGAAGATTATGCTGGGAATCCTCCTGCGTATGGACATATCAATTATACAATTATTCATGAGATGTTGCATATCATGTTTGAAGATTTTTATAAAAAGAATTTTAAAAATAAGTTGCCTTTACAGCAATATTATGATTTGATGGAGATTGTAAACTGTATTGTGTTGAATTTACCTAAAATGAAAAAAATTACTGGATGGGTTAGTTATCATTATCCCGACCATAAGGAGAAGTATGAAATATTAAAGAAGGTTTATGAAGAATATAGAATTATGAAAGAGTTTGTTGAGAAGGGTGTTGAGTATATGAATAATGGATAGAAAAATAGTAACAAAAAATTTACCAAGATTCAAGGAGATAATACACAGGATAAAGTTCTCCTGTTTCTTTGTTTTTGTATTTCCAATCATTTGGTAAGTTAAATATATTTATCTTACTTCTCCAGAAAGTATGAATATTTAAAACAGTAGATTCACCCATAAGTATTTGTTTACTATTTGCAAGTTTTTGAATTTTTGCTGCTTTATTCACAGTTTCTCCAATAAGATCTTTATGGATCTTTATATTTTCCACACCCAATGTTTTAATTATCGCTTCACCAGAGTCCAATCCTATACGAAAATTTAATTCAGGTAAATCCCTTTTTTTGAGAATTGGATTAATAGCATAAACTATCATCTTCTTCATAGTAACAGCACAATCAATAGCATTATCATTCATCCCAATAAAATTTGGTTCTGGGAAGTATGCAATTAGTCCATCTCCATCGGTTTTTAAAACAAACCCCCCAAACCCATCGACAATAATTATCATCTCTTTTATGTACAACGAAATAATTTTTGCATTAAGCTCATCCGATAATATTTGGCTTAATTCTGTTGAATCTTTTAAATCAATGGATAAAATAACAAATCTTTGCTTATCTTTTTTTAGACTTGATAAAAAATCTTCTGATTTATCACTAAAACTGTAGTTTTCTGTTTGCTTATCTAAGTAATATTTAATATATTTCATTCTTCCAATTATATGTGCATTACCACTTTTTATTTTTGGTGGATTAGAAAGAATTTGTTTATTTTGCATCCATTTAAGCATTTTATCTATTTCTTCAATAGGAATAAAAACTTCATCAAACTTATCAAAATAACATTTTCCTCCATTGACTGTCCTTAGTTCGTATCTCTCTGGATGAGGCACAATAATAGAAATGAAGGTATCAGTTTTTTCATCAAAATTTACAGATTCTATTTTAAAATCAAATCTAAAAGATTTTTTTTCGTTCGGCATGTTCATCCAATTTATCTTATTTTTATAAAAAATAAAGTGACTGAAATTAAGAAGAATAAAAATCCAGTGACTGTTTTATCAACATCTCCACCATTAACAGCGTTATACATTAGATACAGACTTCCAACAATCCCTAAAAGACCAATGATTCTAATCCATTTCATGTAATTATAAAAGAGAAATGATATTTAAATTTACCTAAAACTCTATTTCCTATAAATCTTTTTCACGCCTGGATAAGGATGAACTTTATGTTTCTTCATTAACCATAACATTTCATGATCTTTAATGTATTCTTTATGGTGTTCTTGTAGATCGGCAAATACTTTATGCATTTCTTCTCTTTTCTTCACAGAAAAAGTAATAACAATTTCCCAATAATTCAAATATTCAAAGTAATGATAAGCCTCTTTTTTATTTTTAAGGTACTCAATAATTTTTATTTTTCCTTCTTCAGAACCTCTTAAGTTTAAGAATAGGAGGTATTGTTCATAACCTAAAACATCACTATTAACTTCTATAGTAAAATACCTAATCAGATTAAGTTTAATAAATCTCTTTAGTTTATATTCAACTGTGGTAGGATCTACTTTAATTTTCTCTGCAATCTCTTCTAGTGTATCACGAGCATTAAGCTGGATATAATCAAGCAAAGCAATATCCTCTTTATCCAGTTTTAATGGGCTTTCAAGATGAATCAAAGGTGTTTCTTGAATTAAATGAGCATAACCAGTTTTCACATTTTCATGCATAAATTCAATCTCTAAAAAGAAACTTCGATTCAAATTAGAGACAGTATAGGTAGGCATTACAACTAAATCTGTTAAATAAGTACCACACAATCTTTGAATTCCACTTATTGTTTCATGAGCTTCTTTAACATAATTACAAACCAATAAAACAGAGATATTCCATCTCCCTTCTAACTCAAAGACTTCTATTAAAAAAGGATGTTTAGAAAGTTTTTGTAAAATTTCTTGTTGCTTTTCTTTTGTAACTTTCTTTAAACTTAAGTAAATACTCATGTATCTTCTTGCACCTATCCCAGGATACTGAAGAACCGGATAGAAATGCCTAATAACATCTTTGTCCACTAATCGGTAAACTCTATTTCTAACAGTAGGATAATGATGCTTAATGACTCTAGCTAATTCTGTCAAAGAAATTCTTCCATGTTTAAGGAGCACAGCAAGGATCTTTTGATCAATAACATCTAATTTTATGGTATCTGCCATACATCCTATAAGGCAGAAAATCCTATAAATGTATGTTTTTAACATTAAAAAATTAAAAAACTAAGAAAAATACCTTAAATCTTTCAAGAAATTTAAAGATTTTAAAAGACACAAAATAGCTTATATATTTACATACATTATCTAAAGACATGTTTCAACCAAACATCACTCAAGTTCTATCGAAAGGAAGAGTAAGTTATCATGAAAGTGCTCGAGCCTTTAATACTATAAGATTGAAAAGAGATATTCTTAACTTATTCCCAGAACTTTTAGAAGGAAATAAAAAGATCATGTATGAGATAGAATTTTTCAAAAATCCTCAAGAGATCATTCAAAAAATGTGGCAAATACAATTGGAAAAAAGAATTCCACCCTTACTCCTGTCCTTTGCTTATGAGAAATAAATCTATTAGATTTGTAGTAACAAATGAGGAATATACTAAGATTAAAGAACAGGCATTTAGTCAAGGATATAGAAGTGTTGCTCACTACTTAAGGGATCTTGCTTTGAATAAGGATGTATTTTTTAGAGATAAATTAAAAGAAATATACACTCTCATAAAAAAGAGTGATGATTAACTTACTTCTTTTATCTTTTTATTAATCATTTCAACAATATCCCTATCTTGCATAATAAACTGCATAATCATATCTTTAGTAATCTCTTTTTTAACTAAAGAATCTCCACATTTTTCACAAGTAACATTTTCAAAAGCGTTAATATTTCCACATGCACAAACTTTAGGTTTAAGTAAACTTTCATTCGTTTCTTCACTAACCTTAAATCCATTCAGCTTTAAAACTGCAGTTTCTATTTCTTTTCCGCTTAAATGCACATAAGTAGAAGGCATATCACTTCCCTGAATCCATCCAAAATATTGATTCATCTGAAATTCTGTTAAATAATTTGCTAAGTAAGTAGCCCTTGAATGTCTGCAAAGATGCGGAT
>Ga0209541_10007541_pt1 | contig 18262 bp, 25 predicted proteins | sample RifCSPlowO2_01_FD_184027 | JGI IMG/M metagenome (GOLD analysis project Ga0209541, IMG submission 184027) | Groundwater microbial communities from Rifle, Colorado - Rifle CSP2_plank lowO2_0.1 (SPAdes) (version 2) | ecosystem: Environmental > Aquatic > Deep subsurface > Groundwater | place... | reverse complement strand
GGTGGGAAAAAGGAAGAATTCCTAGAGAAACAAGAGAATATGTAAAAAAAGTTTTTGCATTTAAAGAAGAATATAAGAAAGTTAGTTTATGAGTTTTAGTCTGCTGATTAGTTTTATTGTTTTAAAAAAGAAAATTAAAATAAATAGGAAGAAGATTGTGACCGATAACCTTCAGTTTCTTTAATAGAAGGGCTTTGCAAATCTGCAACCACTGACAATTCCCTTCCTAAGATGTTAACTCTAGAAGGAAGTGTTTTTGCATACCTTGTATCTGAAGAACTGACTAGCAACACAGTTATTTGGTGAGGAGATCTTCTTGTAGAAATTCCCTGGAATGTTCCTGGCTCTCCCCCTGCTATTTGAACTAGGTCTCCAGGAACTAAGTCTCTAAACTGATGATAAAAATGTTTACTTCTTCTTGATGCCATTAGGCCTGATGAATCCTGTTTTACTCTACGTTCTCTGAGTGTTGCATCCATAAGAGGGAGATGGTAAAAAGTTTTAAAAGTTTATCTTTTGTTAGAGATTAGGTGAAAGATGGGACAGGAGGGAATAAATGACAACTGCTGTTTATGACAGAAGAACTGAGGATATTGCAAGAATTACAGGATTGCCAATTGAAAAAGTTGCAGAATATGCAGCTATTGATGCTGTTAAAGCAGTAGGATCATTTTTAGGAAGTGATGAAAGAGCAAAGATGTACAGAAGATTGTTTCCCGGACAAGGAGATAAAGACATATTGGTAGTTATTGAATGGTCTGGCAGGTCTGAAAATTATCAGATGGCTATGTTAAGACATGATCTAACGAGGAGAATTTTTGAAGGACAATTTGCAGATTTATTTGTGAGTCAGGAAGCACAAGAGTGGCAGAAAGTTGTTACAACAAGATATAGACTTATACTTGAGAGTTAAAATGACAACAAAAGGTAAAGTCAAAAATATTTTATGGGACTTGCAGGAAGAGCAGATTATATTGAGGCAGTATCAAGCAGGTGGTCTCTATACTATTTTGTTGAAGAAACAATTGGATTTGTTAAGCAATGTGAAGTCAGAATAAGAGGGGATGTTAATCGTATTGCAGATTGAACATACAGAATTGGAGTTTTAAGAAGAGAAACTTCCTTGTTTAGAAATGCTGCAGTTGCTCAGGCAAGAAAATATGCTCCAGATATTGCTGATGAATTAGTGGAAAGACTTGAGCAAGGAACATTTAGATAGGATTGTTTATTTTTAATGATGAACTGTCATATCCTTTCTGTAACCTACGATTTCTTCGTTATTACCCCTTATAGGCTCCCATCCTAGACATCTTGCTGCATCATCAAAGTTAATACTTAAAATGCTTGATAGTTTAGGATCTCTAGGATAATGTATTGTTATTGGATTGTTTCTGTGAGTGTAAGTTAAAATTTCTTTAAATCCCATATTGAGAGCGAGTTTTTCAGCTATTGTTAAAGCGCATAAACCGTCTGTTGTTCCTTCAGGAACTCTCGCTCCTCTGATATCCTGTATTTGAGATACAACCATTGTGTCTGGATGCCTTAAATAAAAATTCATACCTAATACCGGCAGGTTATCATGACCCTTCGCCTCTGATTTATACAACTCTAACCTATAAGGAGAAGAAGAAACTAATGTTCTTTGAGTATTAGGCCCTGTTCCAAATTCTGCACTTAAATGATATCCTGTAAGAGGGACATATTCATTTTTACGACCTTTCTTTCCATTACAGCTTAAAGGAACCATAACGTTGTGCATGTTCCAACCAAGTTCTGCATCTAAAGATGTTACACCTCTATGAATCAAGTTTAATTGATCTACATCTGCATGTTCTAAATAAAGTCTTGCGTATCTTTCCAATAATGTTGGGTATACTGAATTTTGGGATATTGTAAAATCTCTTCCTGCAATTGGGTCTAAATAATCATCAATAATGTTTCCTATAGTTGTACTTGCTAACCACTCTTTAGGTTGTTTTGTTAAGTCTGATAATTCATCTAAGTGTGCTTCTCTAGATTTTATATTTGTGACTGTTTCTCTTAATTCTCTTGCTTTGTCTACTGATTCTTTTAGAGTTTCCCTCATACCTTCAAAAATAAATGGAACTAAAGCTAATTCAAAATTGTCTGAATTACCGACTAAAGGGTCTCCTCTTAATTCATCTCTTTTATTGCCAAAATAAGGATCCTGGGCATCATACAAATGGACTGTTTCTCTTGGATCTAGAGCCATATCTACAAATTCGTGTAAATCATCATTTGTAACTACAGTCCATAAAGGATCATCGTATAAATCCTTCATTTCTCTTGCAGTTAGATAACATAAACCTCTCAGTTCCCCAAAACGACCTTCACATTTTGGAGGGCCTTGTCTTGTCTTTTTTGCCATGGACAGAATTAGCGATTTTCCTTTATAAAACTTTCTATTTGTTATTACTGTGCGATGGTTAAATTGAGTGATTAAAGAAATTCTTTTCGGATTTTACTTTTTAAGCTCTTAGAATATAATTCTATTTTTTTCAAATCTTTTAGGGCAATCCATTCAAGCTCATAAAGATTGTCTTTACCTTGTCTTTCTTTTTCAGGACTCCCTATTTTTAGTTTTCCGCTGAAGGTTTTAGCTAAAAAAATGTAGAGTCGCCTTTCTTTCCCTCCTACATCTTCTGTAATCTCCCATAATAAAGAATCTATCTCTACTTTTAGGCTGGTTTCTTCTTTTGTTTCTCTTATTACTGCTTGTAATGGATTTTCTCCTTTCTTTATAGAGCCTCCGGGAAGTACATAGTATTCTTTTCCAGATTTTATTCTATGCATTAACAATAATCTGTTTTTGTCTAATATTATTATTCTTGAAGACTTTTTCATTTATTGCATGAGGGATGTATCATTTGGTTTATTAATATTTGATTACTTTCAGCCCGGGGATGTTACTGAAGTGTTTTACGTTTTTGGTTATTACTGTATTTACTTTATTAGATAAGAATATTGCTGCTATTGTACAATCAAAAGGATCTATCATTTTTCCTGCTTTCTTCAGTCTGGAGAAAATTTTAGATGCTTCCTTGCATGAGAAAAAGTCTAATGGCAATACTTGATATGAATTAAACAGAGCATCATAATACTCCTCTTCTAGTTTGTGTTTTTTATTTTCTGGATCCAACCCAAACATAAGTTCAAGATAGCTTATTTGATTGAGTGCTACGATATCTTCCATTTCTTTTAATAAACTCATCAAAGAGGGGTCTTCTTTAAACAAATCAATTATCGCAGAGGTATCTAGCCCTATCATTTAATATCCACTTTTAATAATCTTTCATTAAAGGATTTTCTGAAATCCTTCATTCTTCTTCCCCTTTCTTCCCAATCAATGTCTTTTAAAGCTCCTGCGAATCTTAGAAGGGATTTTGCACTCCTTTTTTCCCCCTTATTCTCCTTTAGTTCTAAGATTATGTCAGAAAAACTTTTGTCTTTTGTTTTTAGGCTTTTTAAAAAATTATATGCTTCACGCTTTATAGAGATGTTTATACTTACCATATGTACCCATAGTATGTACTCATATATAAACTTTTTTGTTTATTCTAAAATAATCTTTTTAAAGTAAAATTTTAAGGTCTTTAATGCAGAATAAGATCTTCTAGCTACTAATTCTTTTTTTTATTAATTCTTCAATTTCAGCAGACATGTTTAATTTTTGCTTCCTGCAATAGTCCCTGAATTCCCTGGCCAATTCCCTGTCTATTGTGAAATTTAATCTGGTTTTTATTATCGTTCTTCCTGTCTTTTCAAATTCCTCTAATGCTTTAAATCCTGATGGTTTTTCTTTTAGGATCTTTTCAAAATTTTTTAAGAATTCACTTTTTGATGGCATTTTCTATCCTCCTTTGGATGTTTGTTACGCTTTTCTCTTTTTTTAATACCAAACTTTTTATTAATTCTGTTGCTTGTTTTTCCTCAATGCTCCACTTATTTAAGCTTACATAATTCAATAATAATCCATACGCTGTCCTTTTATTTCCATCAACAAAAACGTGATCAATTAAAACCGCCCTGATTAAGTAAGCTAATTGCTTTGTCCAGGCAATTTCATATTTTGAATGCTCTAGTGCAAAGTTCAAGCTTGATTCATTCTCAAAATGGCCCGAGGCGAAATTCTTGTTTATTGATATAATGTCCTTTTTTGTTAAATTCATACACATCGTGTGTATAAAATAGTATATAAATCTTTTGTTTTTAATACACATCGTGTGTATAGATTTTGGTTATTTTTGAGGTTTTAGTAGATTGATTGAGATTGAGAAGGGATTGGGAAGAAGTGCTAGAAGGGGTTAGGTTTTTTTACTTTTTTCTTCTGATTTTCCCACATTTGTAATAATTTGTTTAAATCTTCTTTATCAACTTCTTTATGCTCTTTATCTGGTTTGTAAGCCCCTAATGAAAATTTCTTAGGACGATTTTTATAGTTCTTTTTGCCTGAACCCATGGTAAGATTAAGAAGGATCCTTTTAAAAATTCTGTTATCTTGCTAAAGGTATGGTAATGAATTACCAACCTAGAAAAAAGAAGGGAGGAACAGAAAAACCCCCGAGAAAGTATGCTATAAAAGAGATAAGGTTATCAGATGGAACAATAGTCGGTATTTTTGAGGGGGATAGAGGGTACAATTCTGATCATGACATCTTAATCAAGTATAAGGAACATAGAAAAAGAATTAGAACACCGAAGCATATTCATTGGGTGATTGATCTTCTGATTAAAAAGGAAAATAATAAGGAACTTACTCTTAAGTTTATGAGATACTTAAGAAATATGTATGATAGAGTTGAAGCTTTTAAAAATAAAGAGGAAAGAAAAAAATGTGAGTTGGCGGAAGCTACGAGTAAAGAATTGAACGAATTTGATGGATTAAACAAATATGGAGAATATACCGTAGAGTTTATAGTCCATCTTATTGAGTTGATGATTAAGATGGAAAAGAATACGGCACCAGAAAAACCAGCTAGGGTGTTTAAAGAACTAATAGATGCTTTACTGAGTGAAAAAGAGATATTTGTTATAGTCTCGAAGGCAACACAAGTAGGTTAGGTCTTACTTTTAAATTTTTCAAACATAATTTCTGGTTGGTTAATAATATCTAATGTTTTTTGTGAAGTATTTAATCTCTTCCTTATTATTTTCAAATATTTTTTATCTTTTTCAATACCAATAGAATTTCTTCCTAATTCTTTTGCAACTGCCGAGGTTGTTCCTGAACCAACAAAAGGATCTAAAACTGTGTCTTCTTTATCCGTGCAAGACATTATGATTCTTCTTAACAATTCTTCTGGTTTTTGAGTTGGATGGACCCCTGCCCACTTTTCTTTTTTTGGTGTTAGGGGTATAGCCCAAACATTTCTCGTTTGTTTACCTTTGTTGTTTATTTGATCTTCTATTGATTTAGTCCATTCGTAATTAAACTTCCATTTTTTCTTATTTCCATTTTTTGAAGCCCAGATTAAATGTTCTGTACTTTCTGTGAATAGTCTACAGGTAATATTTGGTTGTGCATTAGGTTTAAACCAGACAATGCTATTGTTTATTTTAACGTCATTGTAATGTTGTAAGATAAATCCTACCTGATAGATATTATGAAATGAACCTGAAATCCATAAACTTCCACCGTGCTTTAGTACTCTTAGTGCTTCATTTATCCATTGTTTGTTAAATTTAAAATAATCGTCTTTAGAGAATATATCCCAATCCTCTTGCATGGTTATGTGTTTGCTATACTTCCATCCAAGCCCTTTCTTTTTAGACATGTTATAAGGAGGATCTGCAAAGATTAAATCTACTGATCCATCCGGAAGAGTTTTAAGAACTTCTAGAGCATCACCATTGATAATTTTGTGCGTTGTTTTCATCTTTTTATCTATCTTAAATCGGTTGTTTTTATATGTTTATTTGTTTTATTAGACAGGTCTTAATAAATCCTTGTTAAGCTCAATTTTATAACCTCTATTTCTTAATAAATTGGTGATTTCCTCCCTGTATCTGTAGTTGTGGTACATTTGATGATGATTGGGGCATAATCCAATCAGGTTATTTGAATTATTATTTTTTCTATTTTCATCTATGTGATGTAAGCCAACCACTTTGTTAAATCCACAGATTATGCACTCTTTGGTTAATTGCTTGTAAGTTATGCCCACATGATATCTTTTCTTATAATTTTGAGCCTTGGTTTGTTCCAATCTGAACGTAAAGTTATAGCACCCCCACAATATCCTCTTGAATGTATAAATATTAGTCTTTTACATCTTTTACAAATTTTCTTAGGTTTGTTCCAGATAAATCTTCTGTAACAATTATGGCAAATTCCTTGGTTATCCTAGTTTCTTTTCTTTTACATTTAGGACATTCTCCTATTTTGTATGCCATGTTAAGTTAGAGACCTAACTTGTATATAAATATTTCGGTCTCTAAAACTCGGTCTCTAAAAATTTAAATAGTCAAAGATATTGAAGAGAAGTATGAAGGTATTAAAAGAGGTTTCTAGAAAGTATAAAGAAAAAGAGTACATAAAGTTTAAGGTTAATTTACCCGGCTCTTTGATTTTCAAGGCGGGGCTTAAAGTGGGTGATGAGCTCGATGCTGAAGCTGAAAAAGGTAGGATTATTTTAAAAAAAGCTGTAAAAAAGGTCAATTAAAAACATTCTGATAACCTGTATTGTCAGCACGTTTTCAGGCTAAAAATGCTCTTGCTAAAAACTTTTAATCATTTATTAAATATTAGATTCCATAAGTTAGACATTCCAAATATAGCTCATGGGGCCAGTTTCCGTGTTTTAATTCCCTTATATGTATCCATTGACCTGGAAAATCATCACTTCTTCCGTTTAGGTTAGGGATTTCATATAATTCCCGTTCAAAATCATGACTGGAATGTGTGGCTAAACACTTAGAAGGTAGACCTGAAACAAACTCAGGAGATACAAACTTCACTTCAACCCCTCTTCTAACGCAATATACTACCTCTTTCCCCATTACTCTTTATTATTAGGTGTTTATATTTAAATTTGATTGTTGTTTATTAGCTATAATCCCATTTTATAGATTTTAAGCCTGCTTTTTTATGCAAAATAGGGTAAGTTATGAAGATTAAAAGTTTTAATCATAGATTACAATATTTATTATATAAAACTTTTAGTTATTGCTTAAAAATTTTAATAAAGAAAAAAAGAAATTAAAGGAATTTTAGAAACAACTTAGCAAAGCCAATTTTAAGTTTATTAAAAAATCCTTTTGGTTTAACTTCTATCTCTTTATTATTGATAAGCTCTGTTAAAGTCTCCTTTACGTTGTCTGTCGTAGACATTTGGTTTACGGCATTCCTGGTTGCTATGATATCCACTGTTGAGTCTTCCAAAAGACCTTCATTTATTGTAGATACTTTATAATTTGCTAAGACTACATTTAGATTCCTTGTGTCTGAAATAATTAAGTTTATTCTTTCATTCTCCTTCACTAATATTCTTGCTGCTTCTGGTACTTCTATATTTTTTCTTGCTGCTATTTCTTGTAGCTGCTCTATTGAAACAGCGCCGATATCGAAGTTACTTTGTGCATTAACTACTGGAAGAAATGCTAAAAGCAACAATACTGCAATTAACTTTTTCATAATTTCACCCCACTAATGTTTTGATTTTTGATTAAAGGTTTTAAGTTTTCCTTTTGGTCTTGTTCTTTATCTTTCTCTTTTTTTCTTTTATATTACTTTCTGAAACCAAATCAAGACCATGATCTGAAATAGCTACAAAACTTTCCTTCCCTATTCTCTGCTTTTTGATTAAACCCCAGGTAGATAATATAGTTAAATAATCTGAAATTGTGGACCTTACCGAACTATAGTCCTTGTCAGGATAGTGAATCTTTGCTACTGACCTTAAGGAGACTTTGTTTGTGTTTGTCTGTTTTTGTATTTGATAAATTGTTTTGAATAAGTCCAGTTGGGTTTTTGTTAAGCTCGAGAAAATTTCATTTTTTGATATCTTTTTTGGTCCGATTTCCTCTTCTTCGTACTCTTCTTCATATTTTTCCGGAGTTTCTTCCTTTAGAATCTTATCCATGATTAAAGCTAATTGATTCTCTATTTTTAACAACCTTAATTCGTGCTCCTTGAACTTTACCCTATGCGAGTTATGATGCTCATGGGAGCTATCTACCCATTTGTGTAATCTGTCAATGTCTTCTCTTACATTCCCAAAAGTAGTTTTTAGAACCTCATGAAGATTTTGAAACTTTTCCTCTGTATCATCTCTTTTTTTAAATAGCCAAAAGACCATGTATTGTAAAATAGAGACTCCTATTTATAGTTTGTCATTTTACTGAACAAAAAATGGTACATTTCGTAGACGTCTGTAGACAGTTCTAAGACGTCTTAGAAGTTCGTAGACGTCTTAGAACTGTTATTTTACCGTCGAGAAAGCAGACTTTTTGTAAAAATAGGTGTAAGAGAGCTTTTTAGTAGATCTGGCGTAGAATTATTGATTTTGAGTGGAATAATCCAAAGTGAGAGTTCATTAATGGAAAGTTTTAGGAAGAATTGGTAAAAAAGACTAAAAAATGAGAGATGATGGATGGGATTATCAGAACTTTAACATAAAAAAAACTAAAAAATGAGAGTTAATTGGAACAGGGTTTGCTGAGATGCTGAACCAGATTGCCTTATTTTCAACAATTTTGAGGCTAAATTGAGATCTCTCATGTCTTTTTTTATAGAAAGTGAGACTTTACGGTTGTATTGACGGTGTTTTTCAATAGGAATGCCTCTATTCATCATGGAATTTACATAGTTCCTGACGGTTATTTCTGTGATTTTGAGGATTTTTGAGACTTCGCAGTAACTGACAGGTGCCTGTAGATCCTCTTCTAGCTGGTAAATTGCCATAAAAACTGAGAATTCTCGGTCTGTGAGCCCTCTGAAAAGGGCCTCAAAATCGCTCTTTATAGCGCTTATGGACTGTTGTTTATCGTTGATGATTGTTGATGATTGTTGATGATTGTTGATTACCCCATCATTTCCACTGGAAATTTTATAAAAAAAAGACATATTATCCTTTATTTCGTTGATAAAGCTTAGAATTTGACTTATTTGGCTTTTTATGTTGTTTCTTTCTTCTTCTTGTTTATCTAATCTGTTTTTGACCCTTTCTAGCTCATTTTTTAAGAAACCCATGTCATCCCTTACTTTTTCAAAGGAATTCCTTATTCTTTCCTCGTCTAAAACAGCCATTTTGATAGTAATAGAGCAAAAGATATATGCTTAATTGTTTTGAATGATGATTATTGATGATTGAGTGATTGGCATTGATGATGATTGATTAATCAGAAGTCGACAAGAGACTTGATTTCTGCTTCTTTGGACTTTGCGTCTTTCCAAGAGCATCTTTCTTTCTTCATGATCTTGAGTATCCTCAGCTCTCTTTTCATACATCCTAGTAATGGGATGTTGTTTATATATTAAGTTGAACTGGATAATATTTATCATGAAATACTGTAACGTTTCAAGAAAATGCTTATAATGTAAATTATTTTACAGTGATTAACCTATGTAGTTGCTAGGATCCTCTGAAGGTGGAACTAACCTTGGTAAAGGAATATGAGAAGGTAGGCCTACATCCTGAGCTAGGACAAGGGCTTTTACAGCTGACCTTCTGAAGATTGTGTTGATTAGTGTTGATTTTACGTCATTGGGAACATCTTTGTTCTTTTCCCAATGTTTCCTAACTTCTTTTATCTTATCATCAGAATCAGTGTAGATAAGATTGCCGCCTAGAACCATTGAGCCTATTTTTGGGTCATAGACTATTGAAAAATCAAAGTTAAACTTCAAAGCTTTCTGTTTGTCCTGCATTTTTAGGTCAAATTCTTCCATCTCTTTTATCGCTACGTTGTATTTCACCTTGAATTCGCCACCTTTTTTTATTACTTTCTGGTTTTTTTCTACATTTAACTTTTCATAATTAAAGCCTACGATTGCCATGGTATGTCTATTTTAAGACAATTTATTTAAACCTTGTGGTAGAAAAGGTTTATTAATTGCTAAAGTTTTCTTAACTTATGCCTGAAGATGTTTTTAAAAGAGAGATAGGTAAACAGATTTCAAAAATAATTGGTAGACATATAGATATAGGAGAAATTGAGGTTCCTCCGGGCCCTGAAATGGGAGATTATGCGTTTCCTTGTTTTTTATTGGCTAAAGAGTTAAAGAAAAGTCCAAATGAAATAGCAAAGGATATAGGGGAGAAGATTAAACCAGAAAAGGATATTGAATCTATAAAAGTGCTTGGACCTTATGTTAATTTCTTTGTTAAGAAAGCTTCATTGAATGAAAAAGTTCTGAAGGAAATATTAAAGAAAAAAATGAAGTATGGATCTGGAAATCTCAAAAAAGAAAAGATAATGGTTGAGTATGTTTCACCGAATACAAACAAGTCTTTGCATCTAGGCCATGTAAGAAATGCGTTACTTGGCAATGCGGTTTCGAATATCTTACAATTTCAAGGCTATAAGGTAATTAAAACTTCTTTAAATAACGATAGAGGAACTGGGATGTCTGAAGCAATGCTTGGTTATTTGCTCTATCATAAGAATGAAACTCCGAAGATGAAACCTGACCATTTTGTAGCTAGATGCTATGTAGATTATAAAAAATCTGAAACTGAAGAAACTAAAGATAATGTGCAGGAATTGACCTTAAAATGGGAGAAGAATAACAAGGAAGTAAGAGCTTTGTGGAGCAAACTGACAAAATGGGTTTACCAAGGTTATAAGGAAACCTACAAGGCATTGGGAATTAAGTTTGACAAAGAATATTACGAATCAAAAATCTACAAGGAAGGTAAAGATATAGTAATGAGTGGGTTAAAGAAAGGAATCTTCCAGAAGAAAGAAGATGCGATAATAGCTCCTTTAGAAAAGTATGGTCTTCCGGATAAAGTCTTAATCAAGACTGATGGAACTTCTTTATACATGACTCAAGATCTCTACTTGGCTAAGTTAAAGGAAAAGGAATTCAAAGTAAACAGATCAATTTATGTTGTTGCGTCTGAACAGGATCTACATTTTAAGCAATTGTTTAAAATTTTGGAACTGCTGAACTTCAAGGTAGCAAAGAAATCTTACCATCTAAGTTATGGTTTAGTTAATTTACCATTGGGAAGGATGAAATCAAGGGAAGGAACAGTTGTGGATGCGGATGATGTTATAGAAGAAGTTGTTGATCTGGCAAGGAAAGAAATCAAAAAGAGGTATAATAAAATGCCTAAAAAAGAGTTGGAAAGACGGGCTGAGGCTATAGGTATTGGCGCTTTAAAGTTTTTTATGGTTAAGTTTGATAATACCACATCTTTTACATACTATCCTGAAAAGTCTTTATCTTTTGAGGGGGAAACAGGGTCTTATGTACAATATACTTATGCAAGAATTTGTAGCATTTTAAAGAAAGTTAAAATAAGCAATAAGATTAAGTTTACCTTGCTGGATAATGAAGAAGAGAAGGCTATTACTGTGATGCTGAATGAATTTCCAAATATTGTTGAGAAAGCTGGTCTGGATTATAAGCCTAATCTAATCAGCAGGTTTTTGCTTGATCTTTGCCAGGCATTTAATGAATATTATCATAAGCACAAGGTTTTAGATGAAGATAGGGAATTAAAGAAGGCCAGAGTCTTGTTATGTTATTGTGTAAGAGAGGTTATTGAAATAGGGTTGAGGTTATTGAGCATTGAAGTAGTAGAAGAGATGTAATTCTGTTAACCGCATAGCTTTATATAAATGTGTGTTATAGGGGGGTGTATGAGTAAAATAGGGGCTAATAAAAGAGACAAGATAAAGGAAGAGATACTGAGATTTTTATATGATGAATATCCTGCCTTTCATTTTACAAACAAGATTTCTTATGAATTAGCTAGAAATAATGAATTTGTTTTAGGATTAATGAAGGAGATGATTAAAAATGAGCTGGTTAGTTTTATGAAAGATAAAGGGGGGAGAGGGGAGAGAGTTAAATGGAAATTAAAAGAAGAAGTTTATCAAAAATATAAGGAGCTAGTTTAGTTTTTTTAGGATATTTTGGTTCCCTTTCCAATCTAAAGCTTCTTTTAGGACTTCCTTAATTGTTTCTACGGGTATTATTTTTATTTTCTTTTTGCTGTCTGGAGACAGAACTACATCTTTTAAATTTGTTTTAGGAATGATTACCCTCTTGATTCCTGCTTCGATTGCTGCTTCTATCTTTGAAGTTACTCCTCCTATCGCAAGAACTTCCCCTCTAACAGATAAGGAACCGGTCATAGCTGTATCCTGGCGAACAGGAACTTTCTTTAATGCTGAGATTATGACTGTGGCTACTGCTATTGATGCTGAATCTCCTTCTACTCCTTCTGCGGTTTGGATGAATTGGACAAAGATGTCATATTTTTCCTTTATATCTTCTCCAAAGTTTTTGAGAATAATTGCTGAAACATTTTTGACTGCCTCTTTTGCAATCTTTCCGAGTTGTCCTGTTGCTATGATCTCTGATTTTTTACCTCCCGGGGTGACTTCAGATTCTATGGGAAGAACAATTCCTGAGAAACTTGATTCGGAGCCTATTACAGCTAATCCATTGACTCTTCCAATAAGGTTTCCATTTGTTACGATAACCTGATATTCTTTTTTTGTTTCGATATACTTATCTGCAATCTGCTGTTCTAAGGTTCTTGCTAATAGTTTTGCTTTGTCTATGTGTTTTGGCTGTACCAATTTTGACTTTTCTTCTAAAGCTAAGTCTCCTGCTGCTCTTACTAAGCCGCCTAATTCCCTTAACCTTAAAGTTAGCTTATTAGCCCTTGTTGCTCTCTTCCTTGCCTCCTCTACTATCCTATTGACTGCTTCTTTGGAGAAGTGGGGTATTTTTTTGTCCTTCTTAACTTCTTGCGCTACAAATTGAGCTATCTTGTACTGATTTTCTTTATTATCTTCCATATCGTGGTCCATAAAAACTTCATAACCATATCCTCTTATTCTTGATCTCAGGGCTGGGTGCATGTGTCTTACGGTTTCTAGATTACCAGAAGCTACTAGAATAAAATCTGACGGAACTGGCTCTGATCTTGTCATTGAACCAGAGGATCTTTCTGACTGACCCATTATAGGGTATTTCTTTTCCTGTATGGCAGTTAGTAGTTCTTGTTGCGATTTCTTTGTTAAGTTAGCTATTTCATCTATGTAAAGGACACCTCCACTTGCCCTATGAACAAAGCCGGGAATTAGTCTTTCGTGTGCTGGCGTCCCAAGACCTCCTGATTGTAAAGGATCATGAAGCACATCACCAAATAGAGCTCCTGAATGAGCTCCTGTTGCATCAAGGAACGGCGCTTTAGTTGTTTTTGAATTATCAATGAGTAATTTGGGAATTCTGGACTCTGTTCCTAGCATTTTCATTCTTCTATTTAAATTGATGAAAATAACAACTGCTGCTAAGAATATCATTGAGGAGATTAAAGAAGCTGCTGCTAATATATCTCCGTATTGTTTCCTTATCCACCATGGCATAATCATTGCCAAGATCACTAGAATAAAGAAAATAATGTTTTGATTCTTAAAAGAGGACATTGCCTGGATTTTTGCCTTCTGAACTATCTGCTGTCCTTTTCCCCTAGACACTGTTTTTATTTTGGGGATATTTTCATCTGAAGGATTGCCATAAGAAAGAACATCTATCAGCTTTTCATTTGGAAGAAGCTCTGCCAGTGCCTGACCTAGCAAGCTCTTTCCGGTTCCTGGCTGACCTATCAATAAAACATTTCTTCTTTGAGCTGAAGCTTTGTTTATTATGTTCTTGGCATTTTCCTGGCCAACTACCTGGTCTATAATCTTTTTAGGAACCTTAATCTCTTCTGTTGATTTAAAATTGAGTTTAGGCATGTTTATAGATTCTAGAGAATCAATTTAAAATAGTTTTGTTTAGATAATATCTTCCTCAGAAATTACGATATAGTCCCCTACAGCTATAACTGATGAGAAAGGGACCTGAAATAAGTTATCTTCATTTTTTTCTAATTCTAGACCTTCACAGTAGCCTGTTGGGCTTTTCAAAAGAACGTATATTATCTCTCCTGTCTTCATTTCAAACTCTATATCCCCTACAATTCCAAACTTTTTTCCTGCTTTTGATACAATGGTTTTACCGAGAAGCTGTCTTGTGTACTTTCTGTCCTCTTCTTTCATGTATAAGCTTAATTTTAACTAGTTTATAAATATTGTTGTTTTTTCAAAGTATTTTTGGATAATATGTACTTTAATATTAATAAAATTTGTAATCCTCTCAGACCCCTGTTTCCTGTAGAGATTTATAAGAGGGGTGTGTTTCCTGTGGAAAAATATAATATACCTGTTTTGGTGTTTTAATGGGTTTAGGCTTTAAAATTCTGTATTTTTAGAAGTTTTAATGGTTTTTATTAATAATTAATGAGTAATTAATAATTTGTAAAATTAGAGTATAAGGCTTCTATTATTAAAATAATGGTGAATTTTATATTTTTATTTTTATTTATTATATAAACTTTTCCATTATTTATTATATAATTAAATTATATATATTTTAAAATATCTATTACATAACTTGTTACTATTTACTAGTTCTATTTGAAATAAAGGGGTAAAATCTTTAAGGTTTGAATTAAAAGCTGTTGCATAGGAAATATAGGTGGGGGAGTATATACTTTTGTATAATAATTCTTATATACTAAAAAGCGCCTTTATTGGTATGAAAAAGGGGCTATCTCATTTCTTTGAAAATTACTTAACCAAAAACCCTTTATTTGCAAATAAAAAGGCTTTACAAGGAAACTTCACTCCTGATAATATTCCACATAGAGATGAGCAGATTAAACAGCTAGCCAATATTTTGGCTCCTGCTTTAAGATTAGAGAAGCCAAGTAATGTATTTTGTTATGGTAAAAGCGGAACAGGAAAGACTTGCGTTACCGATTATGTGACTTCTCAGATTTATGATTTAAGCAAGAAGAAAAAAATAGACCTTAAAATTTGCTATCTAAACTGCAAATTAAAGAAGATTGCAGATACAGAATACAGATTAATTGCAGAACTTGCAAGAAATTTTAATGTTGAAGTTCCTGCTACGGGATTACCTACAGAGGAAGTCTATAAAATATTTGTAAAGGCAATTGATACAAAAGACAAAAAATTGTTAATATTAATTCTAGATGAGATTGACCAGCTAGTTAGTAAGGTTGGAGATGGGGTGCTATATAATTTAACAAGAATAAATTCTGGGCTGAAGAATTGTGAGCTAAGTATAATAGGGATAAGCAATGATTTATTATTTACAGACGATTTAGATCCAAGAATCAAATCTAGTTTAAGCGAGGAAGAATTAGTTTTTCCACCTTATAATGCGATACAATTACAAGATATCCTAAGAGAAAGATCAAAAATTGCTTTCAGAGCAAATGTTGTGGAAGAGGGAGTTATACAAAAATGCGCAGCTTATGCGGCCAGAGAGCATGGAGATGCAAGAAGAGCTCTTGAACTATTGAGAGTTGCAGGAGAGTTAGCTGAGAGATCAGGCAGCGAGATTATTCAAATAAAACATATTGATGGGGCAGAAGAGAAAATAGAGAAGGATACGGTTATAGATGTCGTAAGAACACAACCAAAACAAAGCCAGGTTACTTTATACTCAATTCTAAAAGTTTGTAACAATGGAAAGCAAATCTTTACAGGAGATGTCTATGATTTCTATAAAGATATTTGCAAAGATGTAGGGTTAAAACCATTGACACAAAGGAGAATAAGTGATATTATTGCTGAGCTAGATATGTTTGGCATAATAAATGCAAGAGTTGTCAGCAAAGGAAGATATGGAAGGACCAAGGAGATAACATTAGGAATTCCTTCTTCTACTTTACCCAGGATAGAGGAAACCCTACAAGAGGGCCTAGGCTTATAATATGCTTTCGGCAATCAATCAAGATAAGATTATAGGAAATTTGATGAAAATGGGTTTTTTAGTAAGTCCTAGTTTTTTTAATAATATTGATGAAAATTTTAATGTAGAAGAATTTTGTAGTAAATTGGAAAAATGCAATCCAAAACCATTGGTGTTGACAGATGACCTATTTCTTATAATCAATAATAATAAAGAATTTTTTGATGTTAACTGGATTGATTTTGATAGATCAAGAGTAAATATAGAACAAGGGCTGCATGACATGGCCTATCACTGTTTTTTAGATGAATTAAATTACAATTTAGATGCTACCAAGAGGGATGTACTGAGGAATAAGGATGAAAGCTTTGAATTAGTTTCTGAAGAGAATGAAGAGTCCACTGTTAAGATTATTAAGGCGTTTAATGATGTTCAAAAAAAGAAGGAGGTTAGTGATTTTGTGGATTATTTTAGAGCAAGATATAACTCCTTGAAAAACTTGTTAATGAGTAGACCTGAGCTGCATAATGTTATATCTATAAACAGAGTTTTAAACAGAAACGGAAAAGAGAAAGTGGCGCTGATTGGCTTAGTGAAAGATAAGTCAGTAAGCAAAAACGGGAATATCTTGCTTACTTTAGAAGACATGACTGGGGAGATAAAGGTTTTAGTGAATAAAAATAAGTCTGAATTATTTGAATCTGCTAATGATGTGCAGCTGGATGAAGTAATAGGCGTTGTAGGTACAAACAGTGACAAGATCGTTTTTGTCAACGCTGTCTTGTTTCCAGATATACCTATTAACAATGAACTAAAAAAGTCTGGTAAGGAAGAGTATATGGTTTTTATCTCTGACTTGCATGTAGGCAGCAAGGTATTTTTTGAAAAAAACTTTTTGAGATTTATCTCATGGATTAATGGGGATTATGGGAGTGACGAGCATAAGGAGATAGCAAAGAAAGTGAAGTACCTCTTCATTGTAGGAGATTTGGTAGAAGGCGTTGGAATCTATCCTGATCAAGACAAGGATTTGGTTATTCCTGACATCTATGACCAATATAGCCAGCTTTCGGATTACCTTTCTAAGGTGAGGAAGGATGTCAAGATTATTTTAATGGGGGGTAATCATGATGCATTAAGGCTGAGCGAACCTCAACCCGTGATTGATAAAAGAATGGCATCTTCTCTTTACGAATTAGAGAATGCCGTTTTTGTAACAAATCCGTCTGTTGTTAATATCTCTTCTTATGAAGGATTTAGCGGATTCAATATCCTCCTCTATCACGGCGGAAGTTTTCCTTATCTTTCTGAAAATGTGGACAGTATCAGAAAAAATGGAAGGCTTGACAGACCAGACCTGATTATGAAGTATCTATTACAGAGAAGGCATCTGATAGTGAGTCATACCTCTACTTTGTATGTACCTGGAAAAGAAGATCCTTTAGTAATTGACAGAGTTCCTGATTTTTTTGTAAGCGGGCACATACATAAGACTGTAGTAAATAATTACAGGAATGTTACAATGATAGGCTGTGGTTGCTGGACAGATCAAACAGAAAACCAGGAAAAGAGAGGGATAGTACCTGATCCAAACAGAATCGTTTTAATAAACCTGCAAACAAGAGAACCAAAGATACTAAACTTTGAAGAGTAAAATGGAAAAATATCATGAAGAACTGAATAAAAAACTGAAAGAAGCTTACAGTGTTGCACAAAAAGCAAGAGTGCAAGGCTTTGATCCTAAGGATGAAGTAGAGATTCCAATAGCAAAAGATATGGCTGAAAGAGTAGAGGGGCTAATTACTGTAGCAGCTCCTCAAGTTAAAGACAGCGGGATGGTATCAAGAATACAGGAGTTAGAAAAAGAATATGGCAAGATGGACTGGAGGGTCGCTTTGAAGATTGCGGAAGAAGTTGCCAATGAGAAGTTTTGCAAGTTTGAGGATAAAAGAGAGGCCATGGAAGTTGGGATAAGGGCCGGGATTGCTTATGTTACAAATGGTGTTGTTGCCAGCCCCTTGGAAGGGTTTACCCAGCTAAAAATAAGACAAAGAAGAGATGGAAGAGCATATTTTGCTCTTTATTTTTCTGGACCTATCAGGAGTGCGGGCGGAACAGGAGCAAGTGTTTCTGTTATGATTGGAGATTATGTAAGAAAAGTTATGGGTTATAGTGAATATGACCCAGATGATATAGAAGTAAAGAGGCTGATTACAGAATTAACAGACTATCATGAGAGGATTACTAACCTACAATATTTTCCAAGTGCAGAGGAATTAGAGTTCATGGTAA
>Ga0209541_10007539_pt1 | contig 18264 bp, 15 predicted proteins | sample RifCSPlowO2_01_FD_184027 | JGI IMG/M metagenome (GOLD analysis project Ga0209541, IMG submission 184027) | Groundwater microbial communities from Rifle, Colorado - Rifle CSP2_plank lowO2_0.1 (SPAdes) (version 2) | ecosystem: Environmental > Aquatic > Deep subsurface > Groundwater | place... | reverse complement strand
CTTTTCTTGTCCAATAAATCCCTGGCATAGCACATGTCGCATTTTGCATTGCATTCATAATTTATTGCCAGCTCTACGCTTCTCAAAACAGGCATTTTTAATAGCATTCCCTTTACAAAACCCGTTGCTATTCTTGCCCCAAGCCTAGGGCTTTTTATGTACCCTAAATGTTTCAAAGCCTTTCTCATAAAAATCACCTATGCAGCATTATCCCACCAAAATACTTTTTATAGCTTTCGTTTGATGGTATATTGCCCCTCTTCACTGTAATTGTAGCTTGTTATCATCTCTCCTATTAAACCAATTGAAAAGAATTGAATCCCAACAACAATAAGCAGAACTGCCAAAAACAACAATGGCCTGTTTGCAATAGCAGCATTATATCCATACTTTAGTATCATAAGGTATATTCCAAGCAAAAAACCTATGGTTGTTGATGCAAATCCAAAATATCCAAACAAATGCATCGGCTTTCTCATATATGACATCAAAAAATTAACAGTTATCAAATCCAGAACACCGCTAAACAGCCTTTTCATGCCATACTTGCTTTGTCCATATAGCCTTTTTCTGTGGTGCACCTTTATTTCCCTCACATCATAGCCCATATTGTGGGCTATTATCGGTATGTACCTATATAACCCTCCATATATGCTCATGCCCTTTACAACATAACTTTTTATGGCCCTGAGATTGCAGTCAGAATCATGAAGCTTTGCTCCGATTGCAAATCTTATCAGCGAATTAAATACTAACGATGGCAGTTTTTTCATGGCATTGTCTGCCCTGTCATGCCTCCACCCTACAACCATGTCACAGCTTTTTATGCATTCAAGAAGTTTTGGTATTTCGTTGGGGTCATCTTGCAGGTCTCCATCAAGGGTTATTATAACATCGCCCTTTGCTTCCCTAAAGCCAGCAGTCAGCGCTGCAGCCTTCTGGAAATTTTTTGTAAATTGCACTGCCCTTACATTCTTGTTTTGGTTGTTTAATGTCCTTACCTTCTCGAAAGTATTGTCACTCGAGCCGTCATCCACAAATATTATCTCATAGCTCAGCTTTGTCCTTTCCAATGCGACCTTTAACTCATTATACAAGGGGGCAATGCTGTCCTTTTCATTGTACACAGGTATTACTACTGTTATGTCCATGCGATATTTGAGACCAGAATATTTTTAACACTTTCCAAAGGGGTTTTTGGCATCAACTTCGTCCTTTTTGAAAAACCTCTTGTAAGTGTATTTGTGCCCATAATATAAGAACAATATTCCGCCGATGATGAGGTAAGGCACAAAAGTTAGTGCTCTAAACAGCACGACGCTCTTAATGGCAATGCCACTGTCTATTCCAAACCCAACAATCAAGCCTCCCATCGTTACATCCTTAACCCCGAGGCCAGATGGCAGAAAAGATAGCCTTCCAAGCACGTAAGATATCCAATAAACAGAGAACAATGAAAAATATCCCATTTTTATGCCAAAAAAGCTTAATGAGAGCCCAACAAAAAATGGCAATATCACAGCTTGAATCGCAGTTAACAGTATTAATAATGCAATAATTTTTTTGTTGCTAAAGTACGATGGAATGCTATTTACGAAATCATTTATAACATCATCATTTATCCCAAATTTTAATGCAATTTTATTTATCCGATTAGGCAAAAACCTCTTGAGCGCAATAATCTTGGGTATGAACCACTTGTACTTGTATAACACTATTCCAACGCAAATGAAAAATAGTATTGTTATTGTTATTTTAAGCAGCAAATTATTAAAAAGCATGTCTTCTCCAACAAGCAGAAGCAATATTGGCAGCATGGTTACTTGCCATGCAATGCTAAAGAAATTTTCAAATCCCACAGCAAATATACTCTTCGTAAGCGGCATATTGCCTATCAATTTTGTTATCAATGGCTTTCCAAATAATGCCCCTGTCTTGAAAGGCGCAAAAAAATTCAAAAACTGTGCCATATGCAAGATAAAAAATGAGTTAAGAAAACCAAGGTTTTCTTCCTGCATCTTAAACAGCAATTTATAGGATAATGAGCCAATAATTGCCAGTATAGTATTTAATGCAATGGCATAGACGAAATACATTATAGGTACATTGCTTATAGCAGATGATATTGCATCCCACATAAAGGTAACAAAAACCACACATATTTAAATCTTTAGCGTAATGAAAACAAAATGCAGGACCAAAACCACTCGCTGAATGTAATCGCAAAAGGCAGCATAGTAATATTCATGGGCATTATGTTGTCAAAGGTATTTAGTTATGTTTATAGGATAATAGTTTCCAGGTTGGGCCCAAGCGATTATGGCATATTTTCCTTGGCCATAGCAATATTTGGCATTATTGGGGGCATAACAATGCTTGGTACTGAAACAGGCCTTGTGAAATTTATCTCTGGCTATGGCCAAAAGAAAGAAAGCATAAAAGGGGTTATACATGATGCGATAAGGTTTGTCATACCATTGTCAATAATTCTAGCAGTGTTGCTGTTCTTGTTCTCGGATTACATAGCAATAAAATTGTTTAGGAAGGAAGAGTTGTCAATCTTCTTGAAGGTTCTGGCTATATTTGTGCCAGTTAATGCCTTAAGAAAGATATTTTTAAACTCATTGATAGGTTTCAAAAGTGTCCAGTATGAAACATTGGCAAAGGCAATAACAGAAAATGTTTCAAAGGTAGCAATAACATTTATATTGATGCTGTTCGGATACGGGCTTTTTGGGGCAGTAATTGGCTATGCGATCAGCATACTTGCAAGCCTTGTCCTTTCATTTTACTTATTGAGGTATAAAGTTTTTAATTTCATGGACAAGGGCATAAAAGAAGTATATTCTACAAAGGAGTTTTACAAGTATTCACTTCCTTTGTTGTTCAGCATTATAGTGTTCATATTCATGCTTTGGACAGACACATTGCTTTTGGGATATTTTAAAACACCAGTAGAAGTCGGGATTTATAGTGCAGCAATGCCAACAGCCCAGTTATTGTTTATATTCCCCAATGCCCTTATGGTAATATTCCTGCCTGTAATTAGCGGAATGCAAGATTTTAAAAGCCCTGAATTTGCCACAGTATTTAGGATTGTAACAAAATGGATTTTTTTGGTAAATATCATTCCTTTAGCCTTGTTCATAATATATCCAAGGCAGATACTAAGCATAGTGTTTGGCAATGCTTACTCAAGTGGTGATGCTTCTCTGGTTATATTATCCATGGGCTTTTTCATAAGCCATCTCGCGCTAAGCTCAAATAATGTACTTTTGGCATTAGGCAAGACCAAGCTGGTGTTCATGAATAATTTCATAGGGTCTATAGCAAATCTAGTTCTGAACATTTTGCTTATTCCTAAATACGGCATAATCGGGGCTTCTGTAGCCACATCCTTCTCATTTGTGCTGATGTCCCTACTTATGTTTGCAGAATCTTGGCATTTTACAAAAATAATGCCATTTAACTTGAATATTCTAAAGTCAGTATTTTCAATAATTATTTCACTATTGCTAGTAAATTATCTTGTTGGCAGATACAGCATAAGCAACATAAGCAGCATAATTCTTGCTTCCGTCTTATTGTTGCTGTTGTATGCAATATTCTTATTTGTCACAAAGGCACTAGAAAAGGAAGACTATTACATATTAAACAACATCTATAAAAAAATGGGCATAAAAATAGGCATCATTGATGATTTTTTTAGTCGCATGGAATAAAATGCAAGAATTGCTTGAAAAAAACAAAATAATGGAAGTAGAATTGCATAAGCATTTGTCTAAAAATTATTCCGAATTAAGGGAAAAGAACAAGGCATCTTCTTATTATTATGATTGTTGGGCCAAGGAGACATTGTCAGTTATGGATAAGATGCCCACCAAGATACTTGATTTCGGTTGTGGTACTGGCAGGCTTTACCCCCATATTAAGGATAAGCTTGGTTCATCTTATGTAGGAATTGACATTTCAAAAGATATGCTAAACGTAGCAATGAAAAATTATAAGGGCATTAGGGTTATGCAAAGCGATGGCGAAAACATGAAATTTAAGGATGGCTCTTTTGATGCTGTTGTTGTTTTTGGCTCGTTGCACCACCTGCCCAATCCAAAAAAAGGCCTTAGTGAAATAAAAAGGGTCTTGTCCAGGAACGGCCTGCTTGTAATGTCCGAGCCTACAAGTAACTTTTTGATAGGATATGTAAGAAAACTCTTCTATAGGTCAAAAAAGCATTTTGGGCCATCGCATAAGTCATTTTTGCACAGGGAGATTGTCCATCTTGTAAGGAGTGAAGGTTTTAAGATAAAAAAAGTGAAATACTTCGGTTTGCTTGCTTTTCCATTCGGCTTGCCAGACATAATACCGATGGCAAAATACATACCGTTATGTATATTAAAATCACTAGTTTATATTGACAGCGTTATTCTTAAATTGCCTATAATAAGTTCCTTTAGGTTTGTGACAGTTATCTTAGCAGAAAAGCCATGAATAAAGCAAGCAAAAGCCCGAATATGCTTAAATACAAACCTATTTTGTAATATTTGGGTTCGTACATAAACTCAATTCTATGCCTGCCTTTGTTTACATAAACCGCCTTTAGAATGTAATTTACATCATATATCTTGGCTTTCTCATCATCCACATAGGCATTCCAACCAGGGTAATTTACATCACTCAAAACAACAAATCCATTGGTGCCAAACTCATTTTCTATAGCAACTTTGTTAGGCGAATATGATTCGATTTCTAGTTCTCTGTATTCAGACCTGTCAAAAAGATTTAAATCACTTATATTTTCATCAGTTACAATGTAATTCATAGGATGGAAGCTTTTATTTACAATTGCATTAAGAACTTCATTTTTATCTACAGCAATGGCCTTGGATACGAAATAAGCCCTGCTTAAATAGTCATTGTTTTTGTACAAATTTGCCCCATTATAGTTCAGTATAAAACTCAGGCTGCCATCATTCACGTCTTTTGGACTAATAACATACTTTATGTTCAATAGGTCTATCATCCTAGGGTATTTTACATCATTTATGGGTATGCAGGCATCAGCTTTAACTTCACAGTCACCATAGAAGCAGGAATATTCCGCATACTTCCTCAAAAATATTGCGTCGCATCCGCTGGCAAGCTGTATGTCATTTTTAATGGCCATGTATTGCGGCAAATTGTCTTTTGTCTGATAGCTTCTTAAAGACAAAACCCTAAACAGCCCTTCGTCTTTTTTTATATTTTCTATTATCGGGTTTGTTTCAAACCTATTTCCAAAGCCTGCCGGCTCTATAAACTTCGTTGAGAACATGAATAGCTCTGCAATCAAAATGATTAGTAAAAGCCAGCTTAAGTGCTTTAGCCTTATTTTATTTTGTACCCACAAGTAAAATACCAATAATATTAAGGCAATTGTTATAAGGAATATGCTTATTGAGTTGAATATGTTCTTTAGTATTATTGGCACCAGACTTAAAAAATAATCCCGGCTTAAGCCACTTCTTGTTATTCTAGATGCATCAGCATTTTCACTGTAAAGTTTTAAGGCCATATCTTTGCCAAATTCGATTAGGGCTTCCCTATTGGTGTAAGATATTATTGCAACAATTGCAACTATCGCAGCAAGCAACCCTATAACATACAGTAGCTTTCTAAGCCTTTCTTTTTTTTCTTCATCAAATTCCTTTAATGCATCCAGGCTAAAGCCGCTTATTACTGCAGAAGAAAAAACAAAGAAAATCATCATCCTCACAGGTGCCCTGAAAGAATCAAATAAAGGCAGGCTGTAAAAGATGCGGTAAAAAGGAGTATATTTGCCTAAACTGAAAAGCAGCGAGAACAATGCTATGATTGCAAATATCGCTGCATATTTGTTTTTTCTTACGAAGAATATCGCAATCAACAGCAGCACCAGTGTTGTTAAGCCAACATATATGTATTGCTCAGCAAAGCTTGAATTTTTCCAGAAACCCCAGTATAAACCACCCCTGCCATAAAATTCAGGCATTAAAAAGGTTATCAGCGCATATCCAGGTAATGAGTGCATGGTTGCAGTTTCATACCCAAGGCCTGAACCCCTTATTGAGTATTTTGTGTATTCCAGCATCGGCAGCAATTGCACAGATCCTATCAAGATGCCAATAACCGCGGCAATGGCAAATATCCAGCTAACCCTGACAAGCCCTTTTCTTTCATATATCAGTCTCAATGCCCCATACAAGAATAAAACAAATGCACTGTACAAGAAAATCTGTGGCCCGCTTCCTAGTATCTGTATGCCAAAAACTAGGCCGATCAAGAAGCCAAAGACAAGCCTCTTCTCTTGTATGGCTCTTTCTAAGAAATAAAGTAGCAATGGGAACCACATTAGTGCATTGATGAATGACATGATACCAGCCCATAATACAACCATGCCGCTAAAAACAAAAATTGCAACAGAAAACATGGCAGAAAATCTGCTTATTCTTATTAGTCTCAGGTACAAATAAAAAAATACCACTATAAGAAACAAGTTCAACGCCATTACATAGGCTATTGCCTTGTGGAAAGGCACGAAATAAAATATGATGCTTATAGGGTAAAACATAGTTGTTAAAGGGCTTCCAATAAATGGTGTTCCTGAATAAACATCACTGTTCCATAATATAAGCCCATTATTTTTCTCAAGATTCTCATTAATTTGGCCCTCCCACAATGAAGTCATTCTAAGCAAGTCAGCATTTATTGTGGCAGCATCATCAGGGCTAAGAATTATCTTGTTGAAAAATAATATTATCAAAACCACAAATACTGCAAATCCGATTATTGTTTTTTTATTCATTTTTTGCATAGACAACAAAGCTGGCCCCATAGCCAATCATTGATTCAAAATATGTCCAAGGTATGGCTATTAAGATTAAAAAGGGCAGCAATATAAAAGTTGCCAAAAGGCTATAAGTGAATTTTACCATACTAATTCTTCTTTTATACCCCCTCTTAAGCACATTGTACAAGAAGTTAAACTCACACCCGATTGAATTAAGAAAGCTCTGTACAAATCCAAATGGATTGTATTCTATTGAATATTGGTTAAAGCCTGCAACTTTGAAGCCATTCTGCTCAAGCAGCCTTTTTATTGTTTCAGGAGAGTAATGCGCTACATGCCTTGGTATGTCAAGATGGAATGTGTTTTTCCCAAACAAATAAAACTGCAATGACTTTATGTTCGGAACAGATATTGTTAGCAAGCCTGTTTTTTTAAGCAGTTTTCTTAATTCTTTTAACGTGTCGCTTGGCTCGTATAAGTGCTCAAGCACATGCCACATTGTTATGGCATCAAAACTTCCTTTTATTTTGTTGGTATCTTTGTCGTTGATTATTTCTATTCCAATGTTCTTGCCAGCAATCCTTCTTGCGTCATCCGAAAACTCAACACCACGAACCTCCCAGCCATTTCTTTTCATTTCAAACAAGAAATCCCCATTTCCGCACCCATAATCCAGTATAGAACCCATAATATTTTTAGGAATTTTTCTCGACCTGGAAGCCATTGCTATCCTGCTCATTATGCTGTTGCTTATATCTTTCTTGGCATAATACTCTTCTCCATAATATCTTGCGATGTCTTTCTTGCTAGGCTTGTTTGCAACATATACCAAACCGCAATTCTTGCATTTTGCAAGCTCAAACAAGTCTTTAATGCCCACTTCCCTCGGATCCATGTCTTTGGTCTTAAGTATTATGTCATTTCCATCATAATCACACAACAGGCATTTGGTCATCTCTTTGCCCTGTTATAAACAATTAAAAAGTTTTCTAAACATCAAGCTTGGTATTACCAGGAAGTTTTCATCATTATTTTAATGTGCTCTAACAGCATGCCGTTTTTTATGTCATTAACCAGCCTGTGCCACAAGTATCTTGGCCTGAAATAGAATTCCCTGTAGAATTTTTTGTAATACTTCTCGATAACATCCCATTCAAGGTTTTCATGCTTGTACAACTCCCTTGCAGGGGTATACATGTTGAACTTGCTCCAATCCTCGTTTAGCATTAAGCCCTTGTTAACATACTCATTATACAATTCTGTGGCGGGCAAGGGTATCGTTATTGTAACCTTTGCCATGTCCAGGTCTAAAGATTTTGCAAAATCTATTGTGTCCTGCATGGTCTTTTCTGTTTCACCAGGCAACCCTATCATGAATGAGCCCCATGCTTCGATGCCTGCATCTGATGCCATCTTGACGGCCTTTCTTACCTGCTCTAAATTTATGTTTTTCTTTATCCTTTTCAGTATTTCCTGGTTTCCTGATTCAAGTCCAAAAAACAACCTATAGCATCCAGCCATTTTCATTTTTCTAAGCAGATTCTCATTTACTCTGTCTACTCTTATTCCAGTCAATGCAACCCAAGGCATATTCATTTTCCTTTTTATCATTTCATCGCATATTTTCTCAGCCCTTTCCATGTCCATTGTAAAGCAGTCATCAGCAACATGGAATTCTTTGAAACCAAATTTTTTTAGATGTTCGATCTCAGCAATAACTCTCTCAACAGATTTAGTCCTAAATACCCTCTGAAAAATTGACTTAGTACAGTAGACGCAACCGTAAACACAGCCGCGAGAACTCTCCAACCACCCAACAGGGCTGTTTCTTGCAACAAACATGGGAACTATTGATTTAGAAACATCAAACAAATGCCATGCTGGCAAAGGCAGTTCATCAAGATTTTCAATCAATGGTCTTTTTTCATTGGTTATAATCTTGCCTCTTTCATCTTTGTACACAATGCCTCTTATTTTTTTAAGTCCGATGCCACTTAGCACATCAACAATTGTATTGTCTCCCTCTCCGATTACACCAATATCAAACCTGCTTCTTTCCAAGGATTCTTTCGGATATCCAGAAACATGCGGCCCGCCTATAATAGCCAATATGTTATTGTTAATGGATTTGGCAAGCTCAGCAATTTCTGCAGCCTTGTAGAACAGTGGTGTACTTGAAGTAACCCCTATAACATCAGGTTTGTATGTTTCCAGTTTTTCTCTTAGCGCAGTACTAGGATTTACAAAATTTCCAAGGTCCATTACTTGAACATCATGTCCATCTCTTAATATGACGGCAGCTATTGTAGCCAGAGTCAAACTTGCACTATTAGGCACAACTTCTTTTACCTTTGCATTTTTGTAGAACTCCCAGTCAGATGGTTCTATAAGCAATACCCTTTTCTCATTTTTCTTTATCATTTTTTGTATTTGAACTGCAATAAGTATCTTTTACATGACCATAGCCTTCACAATATCCACACATGTCTTTTCTATGTTCAATTTCAAAGATATCATAAACTATTTTCCATTTGCACAGCTGGCTATTTGTATTCTCCATAACAATTCCAGCATTTTCAACAATTTCTTCTACACTTCCCATATGCGTTTCATTCTATACTTTAAAACCAATCCGATCATAACCCATCCAAGTTTAAATGCCTTCCAAAAGCTTCCAGTGACAGAGCTTTTTCCAATCCTCTTTCTATAATTTAAAGGTATCTCTATGAATTTCGTCTTGTTCAATATTATAAGCATCATCATCTCAGGTCCGAAATGGCTCTTGCCAACACGAAATTTGTCCTTTATCTTTTCATAAACCTTTCTTTTTATTAATCTCATTGTGCAGCCTGCATCAGTTAGCTGTGTGGTGTTAAACAAAATTTCAATGAATTTTGCAACAAAGAAATTGCCGTACTTCAGAAACAACCCCATATTTGCTCCATGGCCTATTAATGAGCTTGAGGTTCTCGTTCCAAAAACAGCATCAAAATCATCTGAGTAAGCAAGCAGCTTCAGGACATCATTGCCAACAAAAGTTCCATCAGGCTCAGACATTATTATTATGTCGCCAGCAGCTTCCTTAAGCGCCCTTTGGTATCCATAGCCGTATCCCTGCTTCTTCTCATGAAACAGCTTCGCCTTGGTTTTTTTTACCTCTTCATCAGTTCCATCAGCAGCATTGTTGTTTACAACTATCACTTCATCAACATACCCACTGTCAAAGAACTCATTTATAGAGTCCTTTATGGATTCTTTTTCATTGTATGTTGAAAATACAACAGATACTCTTTGATTTTTCCACATCTTTACCTAGTAATCCTCCGCACATTCAGCAAAAATTGCAGCAAGTAAACCTCTATTGGCAATGCTGTAACCTTGTTGTCTAGCCTATAGTCAAGCAGCATTTTCAATGGCAAAAATATGTTTTTTAATGTTCTTCTTGAGTTTATGTAAACCAGCAGCGCAATTACTCTTTGGTATTTTTTAATTTTTTTAATTTCCTTTTTGCTTAAAAACGGCAGGTTATACGTCATTCTCGAGTATCTTGCCCATTCCAATGTGTCCTTTGGCGCCACCCAGCCCTTTTTTATACACTCATTATAAATCTCTGTTCCAGGATAAGGATTTAAGAATTTCGGCCCATCAATGTCAACCTTGTATTCATTGACAAGCCTGTGTATGAAGTCTATTGTCATGTTCCTGTCTTTTTCATCCTCTCCAGGTATGCCTGTCATGAATGCGCATGTAACCTCTATGTTGTTTTCCCTCGCAATCTTGACAGCCCTTTCAACCTGGCTTGTCTTGACATCCTTCTTCAATATCCCCAAGACCTTATCACTGCCAGATTCTGCCCCTATGTAAAGTCTTTTGCATTTCAGGCCCCTTAAAGACATTATGAAATATTCATCAAAATAATCAGCCCTTATCTCAGCAGACCATGGCATGTTCAACTCGCTTACTATGTCCCGCGCCCTCTTCTTGTTAACAACGAAATTGTCAGAATAAAATGCAACGCTTCTTATTTCATGCATTTTTTTTAACCCATTTACCATATTTACCACGAATTCAACAGAATGCGCTCTCCAGATTCTCTTGTTGAAAGAAACATTGTAGCAATAGCTGCATCTAGATGGGCAACCCCTGGACTCTATAACCACGAGCTCTTTTTCATCCCCTAAGTATCTTTCTAAGTCTATAAGCTCCCACCTAGGGCTATATTCGTCAAGGTTTTTTATAAAGCCACTTTGCTCATTGATAAAGGCCTTGCCGTCTTTCTTGTATGCAATGCCCTTTATCTTTTCATAAGGCTTGTTCTTTGCAACTGCATCTGCAAGTTTGGGCATTGAAAGCTCGCCCTCGCCAATTACAACAAAGTCCACAAAATCATTTTTTATGGTGTCTTCTGCTGTCAACGATGCATGTACTCCTCCCCAGACAATAATGTTTTTGTTTTCTTTCTTCAATATTTTGCTTAATTCAGATATTGGCTTTAATCTTGGGCTTGTCTTGGTTGTAAAGCAAACAATCAACGCATCTTTGGCCTCTTCAATTATCCTCTTGAAAACATCAGCAGATGCATAGTCATGTATTATCTTTGCCTCATACCCATTTTTAATCAAGGCATCTGCTATGTACATCAATCCAAATGCAGGGTAAAGCCTTGGAGTTTCCTTGACCTCAAGGCATATCAGCAATATTTTATTTTTCATGCAGTACTTTGTAAACCCCATCTATTTTTTTTGCTATGAATTTTATGTCATATTTCTTTGATTCCCTTAATGCACATTTTCCCATCGAATTTCTCTTTGTCTTCTCGCTTAATAGCGCTTCCACAGCATTTTCCCACCCCTGCGTTTTTTTGGCATCTATTAAAAAACCAAAATCCTTTTTTACTATTTCCCTTAATCCGCCAACATTCGAAGCTACCATTGGTTTTCCTGCAGCCATCGCCTCGATCGCAACCCTGCTGAAAGGCTCTTGCCATGCAGATGGTATTAGTATGATGTCAATTGAGCCATACTCCTTTATTGTACTATTATAGTCTAAATTTCCCATGAATAATACTCTTTCCTCAAATTCCTTAAATTCTTCTATAAGCCCTTTTTTTAATTCTCCTTCCCCAATCACAATTAATTTTGTTTTTGCATATTTTCTTAATATATTTCCAATTGCTTTTGATATGGTTTGCAGCCCCTTATTGTAGCTCAGGCTGCCTACATATCCCAAAACAACATTTCTATCACTTTCATCTAATTTGGTTTTTTTGAACAATTCCAAGTTTATGCCATTGGCTATTATTTTTGCCTCGTTAATTCCTGAGTCATGCAGCTTATTTCGTACAGCCCTACTTATTGCTATCTTCTCATCAGCGCTATTCAGTATATGCCTAGAGCTTTTTAAGTAAGCCAGCTTATGCATGTCCCATAGCAGCCTGGTTTTTTTTGAGCATTTCTTGAGGTTTTCAGCATTGCACTCCTCACAGCTTGTCAAGTCCATTTTTAGCAGACTGCTTTTTGGGCAGCAAAACCAGTAATCTCTGTAATGTGTTACAGACTTGATGTTGTTCTTTTTGGCAGCCAATATGGCAGCAATTGCTGTCCTGCTGTCATGGCTGTGTATAATGTCTATATTCTCATTTCTTATTACTCTTGAAAAGAAATTTGCCATGTAATCGTTTTGTACCTTGAAGCTAGGTATACACTTTGCATACTTGCTGAACTTATAAGTCTTAAACCCCTTGTAATCTTCTGTTGATGCAATTATTATTTTATGGTTATCTACAAGAGTGCTGGCTAATAGAGTCATGCTTACTTCAGCCCCGCCTTTTCCAAGCCCATAATATGCAGTATAAAGTATGTTCATCTTGTTATCGACTTAATTGCCCTTGCCAAAAACTTTGGATTAACGAAAAACATGTTTCCATATTCTTTCTTGTATCTCCAGATTCTCGCGCCCATCCTGTGTTTGCCCCATATGTTGTCAACCTCTTTCTTTGTAAAATTGTTGTCTATAATTCCTATGCCATCATAAACCCTTTTCCACGAGTCATCAACAATTATGCCCATCTCCCTGCCCTTATTGTATATTGGCGTATCAGGGTATGGTATGCACACAACCCCATCTCCAATGACATCAGGGTTTATCTCCTTGCATATTTCAAAGCTCCTTTCCTGTGCGGCCTTGTTGTCTTTGGGTAGGCCAACCATGTATGTTAATACTGTTTTTATCCCAAGATCTTTAGTCAGCTTGACAGCCTCTTTTACTTTCTCTAAAGTTATGCCTTTGTTTAATTCATTCAGCACTTCTTCATCAGCAGTCTCAAGCCCATATGCTATGAATTTGCAGCCAGCACTTTTCATTTTTTTTAGCAGCTCTTCATCAACAGACGTTACCCTTGTTGTGCATCCCCATTCTATGCTTATATTGTTCTTTGTCATAAGCTCGCATATCTCAATCGTTCTTCTCTTGTCAAGGCAGAACTCCAAATCCTGGAAATATACACTGTTAACCCCGAACTTTTCATGCAGTATCTTGAGCTCTATGCATACCATTCTTGGACTTCTGACTCTGTAGCCTTTACCATACATTTCCCTGAAGCAGAACTTGCAGCCAAATGGGCAGTTTCTTGATGTTATGGCAATTGAAAAATTGTTTTTTGTCAGCATGGGATGTTCATATTTTTCCATGTCTAAAAGGTGGTAAGCAGGAATCGGCAGCGCATCAAGGTCTTCAGCAAATTCTCCGATTTCTTTTATTACAAAATCATTCTCCTTGTAGCATAAACCTTTTTTTACTTTTTCAGGTCTGTCTAGATTTTTTATTAGCTCCACGAAGGTTATTTCAGGTTCCCCCCTTATCACAAAATCAACATTGTCATAGCTTAACAATTCTCTGGGCCTTACTGTTCCATGAGGCCCTATCACAACTATCTTGGAATTGTAGTAAACCTTTTTTATTGCATTTATGGTTTCTATTGCATCGCTATAATCAATGTTAGGGCACTGCCACCTGTCAAAGCCGGCTGTTGCAACAACGAAAACATCAGAATCCTCTACATGCTTTGCTGTTTCCTTTGGCTCTGTTTTTGATATGAAAGCATCAAATATCTTTGCATCATGCTTCTCTTTCAGCAGCAATGCAGCCAATATCGCTAAGTCCAGCGGCTGCCTTGGCCTGTCAAATTCTTTTAGGTAAGGTTCCCTGAACCTGCTTCTCAAAAATGGTTTTATTAGCGTTATTTTCATAGCAAACACCTTTTTAAGAACATATTTAAATTTATTGTACCCATAAACGATATGGAATACTTAAGGGAGCAGTTATTGACATTTTTAAGGGTTTTGGTATGGTATGCCGATTATGCAATTTATTCTTTATTCAATCCATTCAAATTCAAAAAAGCACCATCATCTGCAGAGAATATATTGGTAATTGAGCTGAAATACATTGGTGACATAATAGTATCAACTCCTGCAATCCATGCATTGAAAGAAAAATATCCAAACGCCTCAATAGACATCATTGTTCCAGAAGCCATGAATTCTCTTCTGGAAAACAACCCTGATATAAATAGCATAATAAATTGGGATAAAAATAGCTTTTCAGAAAAGCTGGCTTCAATAAAAAATAGGTATGACCTTGCAGTAATATTCCATAATGGCACCTTTGAGGTGTCTTTGCTTTTGCTGCTTGCGAGAATTTCTTTTAGGGCAGGCTGCACTAAGGTAGGCATAATAGAAGGCAAGGGCTACTTCTTGCATAGAAACACAGAGCCAACATTTGAATTAAAGCACAAAGTTGAGGATAACCTTGATGTAATAAAAGCCATTGGCATAACACCAAGGGAAAAAAATCTTCATCTTTATTCTGACAAAAGATCAGATAAAAAAATTAAAAGGTTGTTGTTGAGAAATAAAATAACACATAAGGATTTTTTGGTAATTATCCACCCAATGCCACAGCACAAGAGCCATGAATGGTTTAAAGACAGGTTTGCAAGACTTGCTGATGAGCTGATTAACAAATATAAAGCAAAGATTGTATTCTCTGGATCAAATAAGGACATCGAATGCAACAAAGACATAATAAGGCTAATGAAGAGCAAGGCATTGAACATGGCAGGCACCTCTTTGCAGGATTTCATTTCCCTGATTAACCATGCCAGATTAGTAATATCCGTAGATACAGGGGCAATGCATATTGCAGCAGCATTGAATAAGCCAGTAATATCATTGTTTGGCGCTGGCAACCCTAAAATCTGGAAGCCTTATTGCAAAAAATCTTTCGTAATATTCAAGGAAGGCCAAGCACATACATCATGCATGGAACATAGTTGCTACCTTAAGGGCAACAGGTACATGGAATGCATGAAATCAATAGCTATAGAAGATGTTTTGTATAGAGTCAAAGATGCCATAAAATGATCCCAAGAGAATTTGACACCTCAGTTAGCGTACCATTCCCATATATATGGTCTAGCCAGCTGAATCTTGTTAAGGATGGCATCATTGTAGCCAATATAAGATATACAGTTCCTTTGCTAAGAAAAGACCACTCTTCATTGCAGTATCATGGTAGTAGACTCAAATATAGGTCGAATTTAAGAAATGCATTCTCAACATTAAGGGATTTCTATACTTTCTTTAAAGATATTCTTTTTGGAACAGAAAAATTTCAGGACACTGTAGAAGAATCAAATATTTACAATATTAAATTGTTGGATTACCACTTCAGGGATTGGATGAAGTCAAGGGGTTTCTCTGTAATTAGGTCATTAAGAATACCTTGCGCAGAAGAGAATAGTATATTATATCCTAACTGTAAGCCATATGCCTCAAACAAGATTCATAAATTTCTTGGCCTTGAGAAAATAATGATGAGCCTTGAACCAAATAAGGAACTTCAACATCAAAATTAGCCTACCCTAAAAGCCCATATATCTCAAGAAGGCAATAAAACCTATTCCTAAGCACATTAATCGTCTACTGCGATAGGAATTCTCATGACATTTATCGAATGCCTTGGCAGGACAATTTCAAAGCTTGGCCCGATAGCAATTGGCATGTAGCTTATCTTCAATTCATTGTCATAAAGGTTTTCAGAATATAGGGTATACAATACAGCATTGCTGCTAATGTCAATGTTTTTTAAATTAATAATTACCTTTGCATCTTCATCAATATCCTTGTTTATCATCCCTATCGAAAGTCCATTCTCGTCCATGGTAGATATCGCTGAAACATATGGCACATTCATAGACTTCGAAACTATGCCCATTGTGATTCCAGTATCATAGCCTACTTTATATGATGGGGACTCAACAGCAGTTTCTATCTGTTCCCCCCTGATGTTGTTAGAATAAAGCCTTGAGACATAAAAAGATGGATTGATCTTTATTTTTCCATCAGAAACATCCATATTTCCTATTTCAGTAAAAAGCAGCCAAAAATTAGCGCCATTTACTATGTCTTTTTCGTTTATGAAAACATTGTAATATTCTGCCATGTTCAATGCTTCCCTCAATTGGTTGTTTCTTGAGCACATTATTTTTCGGTCCTTAAGTATGCCTTTGCTTGAGCATTCATCAAATGAATATATTGTATTCCACTCAGTTACAAAAACAGGTTTTTCATGTAAAAACTCTTTTTCTTCTTCCAGTTTTTTTCCAACGCTCAAGGCGCCAGCCATTACCATGTTGGCAATCTTTTCATCATCCCTTAGGTCTATAGGTTCTTCATTTCCATTGTTAACAGCCCTTATTACAGGATGCAAAGCCAAGAACACATTGTTCTCAACGGATTCATGGCTGACTATCTCAAAGTCATGCATTCCTTTCTGTATATGGGAATTTATTTTGTAAAACTTAGGCTCTGGCTCGTTTTTAAACAATCCACTAAACTCATCAATCTTGATGATTCCTATCTTTTTGCTGTCGATAAGCACATCAAATCCAGGCACCTTGTCAAATTGCTTTTTGCCCTCAGCTAACATTTCAAACTCATAATTGCCACCATCTCTAAAATAATGTTTTGTTCTTAAAGAAACTCCAGCATTATTTATTGTTACGCCTCTCACATTCCCATCGGCCCCTGGCGAGTATGCATGCTTGCTCCAGAAATCAAACTTATTTCCTGCTATTAAGCTAACAGTATCATACCATTCTTTGCCAAGTTTGTTGCAGTCATCTATGGCCCCAATCTTTATACCAGGATCAACTGCCTTCATAGCATCAGAGAACTTCACTAAATTCTTCGCATAATCCTCAGCAACATTTTTAATCAATGGGTTGCCTTTTTTCATGCCGCAGTTTAATTCATTCCCTATTTCATAGTATTTTACATTCTTTCCTTGAAGGTATTTGACTAATTCAGCAGCAATATCAGGGCCAAGTGCATAGTTTACAGTATAAACAATCTCAGCGCCGATATTATTTGCAGCATTGACATGCTCATCCAAACCAGCAACAACTATCTGTTTTATGCCGCTGGCAGAAGTTTCAGGCCTTTTTGAAAAATCTCCAGCATACTTTCTCCAGTTATCATGATTTGATTGCAGGCCACCAGGAATCCTTATTATTGATGGATTCATTTCATTTGCAATGTTAAAATATGCATAGAATTTTTTGATTTGTTCATTGTAAAATAATTGTTTGTCTCCAACTGGAAAGCTAGGTATATTTAGCTTAGAATTTTCTATCCATGCATTGTTGCCATAAATAAGGGGATTTATTTTCCCCAGATTTTTTGACGCATCTATAGCTATTTTTGCTTTGATAACATCTTTTGATGGCACATATTCATTATTTATTGTAACTATTTCAGCATTTTTATCAACAACAGGTTTATTTGCCAATTCTTCATATTTCTCATTCAGTTCGGTGCCCTTATTTGCGCAGCCAACAAGAAAGAAAATCACAAAAAAAAGCATGATAATTAATCTTTTTTCCATGCATTTATACTGCATCCATTACTTATAACATTTACCTGTTTCACTCTCTTTTCTGTACAACCAAATCATCAAATATCTCATCATGCACATACCTTTTCAATTTTCTCTTATCATATATACTGTTACGTTTATCCTTAAGCAGGTCTTCCTCTCTTTGTTTAAGTCTGTTAAGTACACTATTATAAGCACATGCCTCAAAATCATAAAATAACCTTAATGAAACATATTCAACACCAAACAGAGTTACAATAGGGGCAATTTCGAGCATCCTGATAATCTTATGATCTAATAGTTCTGGTTTACCATCCACAGTATAACATTTTTCTATATTCTCCAAAAACACATTTCTTCTTACAATACGATTAATTCCTAAAGCGATACTCAATAATTCTCTAAGCTTGCCACAATGCTTTTTGTCAATTTCATCTCTCCCGTGCCTGTTTACACTCGTTCCCATCAGGCGCCTTTCAAAGAAAGGATATCTATCTGAAAATCTTTCAATAGTTTCTCTA
>Ga0209541_10007534_pt1 | contig 18274 bp, 17 predicted proteins | sample RifCSPlowO2_01_FD_184027 | JGI IMG/M metagenome (GOLD analysis project Ga0209541, IMG submission 184027) | Groundwater microbial communities from Rifle, Colorado - Rifle CSP2_plank lowO2_0.1 (SPAdes) (version 2) | ecosystem: Environmental > Aquatic > Deep subsurface > Groundwater | place... | reverse complement strand
ACGGAAGTTCACGAACTGGCTTGGCAGGAGGTTAAAAAACTGTTGGTAAAGTAACGAGGCTACGGCCTCTTTTTTTTTATTTATATTTTTGCTAAGATTTTGGGACTAGTTCTTTGATTTGCGGGGAGAAACGATAATGAATAGCGAACAGCTTTCGGAAAGAATATTTGAAAGTCCAAACATCACCTTAAGGTCCATAAGTCAGGGGGCCGAAAAGTGGCTTTATCGTCCGATAAAGTGTCTTGACCACGGTTTTGTTTATCTGGTTGATTATATGGGTAACGATGAGGCAATAGTTGAAGCGGCAAGGACGTCCTATGGTCAGGGTACAAAAAAAGTTAGCAGTGATGAGGGTTTGATTAGATATCTTCGCCGTCATGTCCACACTACCCCTTCAGAAATGGTAGAGTTTAAGTTTCACTGTAAAATGCCGATTTTTGTGGCAAGGCAGTGGATTCGCCATAGGACAGCCAATGTCAACGAATATTCGGGACGATATTCTGAAATGCTAGATGAATTTTATTTGCCGGAACTGTCAGTTTTGAAACAGCAAGCAACCGGTAATCGGCAAGGCCGGGGAGACGACCTTGACTCTGCGGTTCAAGAAGCGGTGCTGTCTTTATTGAAAGAAGAGTACGAAAGGCAATACGGCATTTATAAAAAGTTTTTGGGTTTTAATTTGGCTAAAGAGCTTGCCCGCATCGGTCTTTCCGTTGCCAACTATACTCAGTGGTATTGGAAAATTGATCTGCATAACCTGATGCACTTTTTGCGGCTTCGTCTTGACGAGCATGCTCAACACGAGATCAGAGTTTTCGGTGAAGCAATGGCTAGGATCACAAAAGATTCCGTGCCGATATCCTATCAGGCTTTTGAAGATTACCAGCTTTACGCAGTTACTTTCTCCCGTTTAGAGTTGGACATTTTAAGCCAAAGTCAGTGGCCGATGAGTCAGGAAAAATTTGTTGAGGTTGTTTCGATTATCAGCAACAAGAGAGAAAGAGAAGAGTTTTTAGGCAAATTAAAAAAACTGAACTTTATCACATAGGCCCGATTCAAGGGCTTTTTTATTTGCTTGTATCGTGATAAATTTACCCTATGAAATATAAACCGACAATTGGACTGGAGATACACGCGGAGCTTAAGACTCGGACTAAAATGTTTTGCGATTCTTTGAATGACCCGGATGAGAAACATCCGAATACAAACATTTGCCCTGTTTGTATGGGTTTTCCAGGAACCCTCCCGGTCATAAACGAAGAGGCGGTAAAAAAAACTATTTTAGTTGGTTTTGCTTTAAATTGTGAGATTGCCAGACAGACCAGCTTTGACCGTAAGAATTACTTTTATCCGGACTTGCCCAAAGGCTATCAAATTTCTCAATACAAAAGACCTCTTTGTTCTGATGGCTCGTTGGGTATTAGTGGTAAAAAGGTTAGAATTACGAGGGTTCATTTAGAAGAAGATGCCGGCAGGCTTCAGCATGATGAAAGAGGCGATCACAGTTTAGTTGATTTCAATAGAGCCGGCGTGCCTTTAATGGAACTGGTAACCGAACCCGACATTACCAGCGCTGAAGAAGTAAGAGAGTTTGCTGAAAAACTAAGACTAATGCTTCGTTACCTAGGCGTTTCTGATGCCAATATGGAAAAAGGTCAGATGCGGGTTGAGGTAAATATTTCAATTAGCTCAACTGAAAAAAATGGTGTCAAGGTGGAAATAAAAAACTTAAACTCCATTAGAGCGGCAGTTCAATCTGTGGACTATGAAATTAAAAGACAGTCAGAACTATTGGATGAGGGTAAGGAGGTCAAACAAGAAACTCGAGGTTGGGACGAAGCCGGACAGAAGACTTTCAGCCAAAGAAGCAAGGAAGAGGCTCACGACTACCGGTATTTTCCAGAACCGGATTTGCCGGTACTAAATTTTGACGAGAAATATTTGGAAGATATTAAATATTTAATGCCGGAGTTGCCGGAACAGCGCAAAATGCGTTTTAATAAAGACTACGGGTTGAATGACGCTCAAATTGATATATTTACAATTGCTAAGCATCTTGGCGACTATTACGAAAGAGTGGCCAGTGAGCTTGGCGTCCCCGTGCCGAAATTGCCTGTCGTTGAGACGAAGTTCCGAAATCTCTATGCCCTTTCGGCTAATTACATAATTACAGAATTTCCCCCTTTGATGCAGGCAAAGGGTATGGAGATTGATGACATTGAAGGCTTTAAAATTTCACCAGAAGCTTTTGCTGAATTGATGGTTTTGATTTTTCATCAGAAACTATCTTCAACTGGAGCCAAAGTGGTTTTGAAAGAAATGGCTGAAACAGGCTTGCATCCCGAGCAGATTATGAAAGAAAAGAATCTGGGCCAAGTTTCTGATATCGGTGAACTTCAAAAGGCCGTTGAGGAAGTCATTTCTAAAAATCCCAAAGCTGTAGAGGATTACAAAAAAGGTAAAAAAGAATCCCTCAAATTTCTAGTCGGCCAAGTCATGGCGGCGACGAAGGGCAAGGCCAACCCCAAAGTGGCGCAAGATCTACTTGAGAAAACTCTTGGTTAGGTTTTCCGCTTCTTTTTGACTCTTTATCCACTTAATTCTTTTGTCTTTTTTAAACCAAGCCATTTGGCGGCGGACAAGTTGTTCGTCGTTTTTATTTATCAAAGAAATGGCTTCAGGTAGAGAAATTTTCTTGTTTAGGTAATCAATAATTTCTTTGTAGTGAATGCCGGAGAGAGCGACCGAGCGTAGAGCGAGCGACCGAGCGACGAGCGAGGAAGTGGTGAATCCAGAGGGATGAATCCGGGAGTACCGAGGCCAGTAGGCCGAATGTACGGTTGAACGAGTATAATATTTTTTCAAAATTTCTCGTACTTCCTCAACTAGCCCGGCTTTCAACATCTGGTTCGTGCGTTTAGCGATTGTTTTTTTGGTTTCTTCGGGCGACTTTTTAACTCCTAAAATTAAAGTATCAAAAAGGGGTTTTCCTTTGGCTCTTTGTTGGGAAAATGGTTTGCCGGTAGCGGCAATGATTTCTAAGGCACGTATTATGCGTCGCTTGTTTTTGGAGTCAATAAAATCCTTAGCTTTTGGGTCTTTCTTTATTAGTGCTCCGTATAGCTTTTCGGTTGGCTGTTTTTCCAGTTCAGCTCTTAACTTTTTGTTTGGTGGAACTTCAGGAATTAGCCAGTTGTCTATGACAGAGTAAATATATAAAGCTGTTCCGCCAACCAAAAACGGCACCTTTGTGCGACGTTCAATGTCCCACAGGTGGGCGGTGGCAAGTTTTTTGTATTGGGCTAAAGTCAGTGTCTGATTGGGTGGGACAATGTCAATCAGGTGGTGGGGGATGTCGGCCCTTTCTTTTTTGCTAGGTTTTGCCGAACCGATATCTAATCCTTTATAAATTGCTCTTGAATCGGCGGAGATAATTTCTCCATTAAATTTTTTGGCCAATTTTAAAGAGAGGGCAGTTTTGCCAGAAGCGGTTGGGCCAAGGATGGTGATTAGTTTTGTTGTCTTGCTTTTGGGCATGGATTGTACGATTATGATTTTATAAACCGTTCTTTTAAAAGGATCGTTCTGTGTTTAAGTGGCACAAGGAATATTTGTTTTACCTTTTCTTGCTGATATTGAATGTTGACTTTGTGATTGTCCCTTTCCTTCAGCGCCATGGTTTTTCTGGGATAACCCTTTTTCTGATAACAGTATTTTTTTCCTTGGGAGAGCTTTGTGGCTGGTTCTGGTTCTGGAGCTGGTTCCGAAGAAAGGCTGTCCCTGAAATTATTGCTTATCAGATAGCCAGAGACCAAAGGATTCAGGAAGCTATCAAACTAGGGAAAGAAGTGAAAAAGGAGTTGGAAGAAAAAGGACTGTTAGAACGGATTTTGGAATATTTCTTTAGGACTTTCAACAAAGCAACTGACCAGAATAGTAAAACTTTTAAAAAAATAAAGGCCGGCGGCCACATAGCCATGTTTATCCTGGGTGCTGAACCTTGGCCGGGCGGCAGGACAATTGGTGTTATTTTTTGCGGTTCAACAGGTTGGCGCAGGGGGCTGTATACTCTGATGATTGGTAACATTTTTCATGTGGCCTATGTAATCGGGTTTTGGGGTTTGATTTTTTCTCTGTTTTAAAGAGCTCATATGAGCTCTTTATTTTTTCTCTGTTATTTCTTTTTTAATATTTTCCACAAACTTATCAAGCTTCATCGGCCCCAAGTCGCCTTTGCTTCTCTGACGGACTGCTACGGATCTGGATTTTTGTTCTTTTTCTCCGACAACCAGAATATAGGGAATTTTCTGGAGCTCTGCTTCTCTTATTTTTTTGCCGACAGATTCATTTTTTAAGTCTAACTCAAGTCTTATTCCTTCTTCTCTGATTTTCTCGGAAACTTTAATTGCATATGGTTCAAACTTTTCTGAAACAGGAATAACGACAGTTTGGACTGGGGATAGCCAGATCGGGAAAGCCCCGGCGAAGTGCTCAATCAAAACGGAGAGGTATCTTTCGATAGAGCCCATTATGGCGGCGTGTATCATAGCAATTCTTTCGCGTTCTCCCTTTTCGTTTATACAGGTTAAGTCAAAGCGTTCCGGCAGATTCATATCAAGCTGTATGGTCGCAACCTGCCACTCTCTGCCGATTGAGTCTTTTGCCATGAAATCTATTTTCGGCCCATAAAACGCAGCCTCGCCTTTGGCTTCTGTGGCTTTAGCTTTTTTTGTTTTGATTATTTCTCTAAGTTGGTTTTCAGCTTTTTGCCAAATCTCTTCACTTCCTAGGTATTTTTCCATGTGCTTTGGGTCGTGCAGGGAAAGCCTGATTTCTAACTTGAATCCGGCGGCTTTATAAAATTCTGCGACAATTTCCCAGATTTTAGTCATTTCCTCTTTGACTTGCGGGAAGCGGCAGAAGACATGGGCGTCGTCTTGAGTTATTGCCCGAACACGGGAAAGACCGGCAAGTTCTCCGGTTTGTTCGTCGCGATACACTTTGGTGGTTGAGGCGTATCTTTGGGGCAACTCCCTATAACTGAAATTTTTGCGCGCGTAAATTTGGGTATGGTACGGGCAGTTCATGGGTTTCATTGCAAAAAGATGTCCTTCTCTCGTATTTATTTTGAACAATTCGTCTTTGAACTTTTCCCAGTGGCCACTTTTTTCGAAAAGGTCTTTTTTGGTGATATGCGGTATGTCAACTTTCTCATATCCGTATTTTTTCCTTAATTCCCAAACAAAATTGTCCAAGAGGTCTCTCATTAAAGTTCCTTTTGGAGTCCAGAGCGGCAGGCCGGGACCGACCAGTTCTGAAAAAGTAAAAAGGTCAAGTTCGGCGCCAAGTTTCCTGTGGTCTCTCTTTTCCACTTCTTTCAAAAACTCCAAATGGGCGTCCAGCTCTTTTTTTGAACCAAAAGCAACGCCGTAAATTCTTTGCATCTGCGGTTTTGAAGAGTCTCCCTTCCAGTAAGCGCCGGCGATGCGAGTTAACTTGAAACCGTCAGCAGGAAGTTCTTTTGTGTTTTTTGCGTGAGGGCCTTTGCATAAATCTGCGAAGCCGCCAATTTTGTAAAAACTAACTTTTCCGTCTTTTGATTTTTCAGCATCGGATTCCGGGCCGGGGCGTTCGCCTTTTTTGATTTCTTCCAAGAGTTCCTTCTTGTAAACTTGTCCGGCGACTTTTGAGTCTTTCAGAGCTTTTTCAATGTCAAAAAATTCTTGCTCTATGGGCAGGCCTTTTTTTATTATTCCTTTCATCCTTTTTTCAATTTCAGGTAAAACTTCAGCCGTCAGCTGGGTTTTGTTACCTTCTTGAGTAGGAAAGTCAAAATCATAAAAAAAGCCGTTTTCAACTACGGGCCCGATGCCGAACTTAACGTCAGGATAAATTTCCTGCACAGCGGCGGCCATGACATGAGCAAGAGAATGACGAATTTTGCTTAATTTGTCTTCCATAACGATAGGAAGATGATATCAAAATTGAGTTTCGGTTACAAATGTGATAGTGAGTTAACCAGCCCTTATAAAAATCAAAAAAAGGATTAAAGAGATGAGAGAATTTTTATTGTATTGCGCCGGTCCGATTAGTGGTGTTTCCTATGGTGAAAGTACAGACTGGCGGGAGTATGTTGCCGGTAAATTGCCGGTACATATTAAAGCTGTTTCTCCGATGCGCGGTAAAAAATATCTTGCCGGAGAGAGTAAAGTGAAAGACTCCTACGAAGAACACCCCTTGAGTTGCCAAAAAGGAATTACTTGCCGTGACAGAATGGATACAATGCGTTGCGACATGGTATTGGTAAACTTTTTGGGAGCCAAAAGCGTATCTATTGGTTCAGTTATGGAAATTGCCTGGGCGGATGCTTATAGGAAGCCGATTGTTGTGGTTATGGAAAAAGATAACGTCCATTGGCATGCAATGGTTCGTGAAGTTTCCGGTTTTATAGTTTCTGATTTGGATGAGGCTATCAAAATTGTTAATGCTGTTCTTTCACCAACTCTTTAAGCAAAGTTTGTCAGTAATTTGACCTCGTCACACAAAATTTTGGGTGAGCCGTCGCGTTCGTTAAGTTTGCCTTTTACCACCAGCACTGAATTTTCCTGCCAAATGGCGGGATTTTTTTCTAATATGCCCGGAAAGACCACCACCTCTATCTTAGATGTCAGATCTTCCAGCCATGAAAAGAGCATGGGTTTGCCGGTTTTGGTTACGATTTTCTGAACTTTGGTTACAATACCGCCTATTTTTACAATGCTAGATTTTTGGGGGGAGATGTCTTTTATTGCCGTGAGTCCTTGTTCTAGACCTAGTTGTGTTTGATAGTTTCTCAATGGATGTCCTGAAACAAAAAGTCCAAGCAGTTCTTTTTCCCAAACTAATTTTTCAGCTGAAGAGGCCGGACTGGCGGGCGAGAGACGCAATGGAGGCAGGGGAACGTTGAGCTGGTCGCCAAAAAGACTGGTTTGTCCGCTGGCATGCTGTTTCTGACTGTCTCGGGCGTAAGTCAGAAGCTGGTCAACATTGTTTAAAAATAAATTTCTTTCACCTAAATTATCCAGCGCTCCGCATTTGATCAAGCTTTCCAGAGATTTTTTATTGAGATCCTTATTTTTTACTCTGCGCGTCAGTTGGTCAATGGTTTTGAACGGTCCGTCTGTTTTTCTTTCGGTAATAATAGCTTCCGCTATTCCTTCGCCGAGGTTTTTTATTGTCAGCAAGCCGAATCTTATTTTGTCGCCGTCGGTTTGTTTCAAAACCGTGAAATCTTTGAAAGATTCATTGATGTCCGGAGGCAGTACCGGAATGTTCATGCGTTGACACTCGTCAATGACTTCGGCTATTTTTTCAGTATCACCAGCTTCGGCTGTCAGAACGGCGCACATATATTCGGCTGGGAAGTTAGCTTTCATGTAAGCGGTTTGGTAGGCGACACGACCATAACAGGCGGCATGAGCTTTGTTGAAACCGTATCCTTGAAAAGGTTCAAATAAGTTCCATATTTGTTCGGCTTGGTCTTTGGTCATGTCGCTATGTTCCTGGCAGCCTTTTACAAAGATTTCATGCTGTTTGGCCATTTCGGCTGGAATCTTTTTTCCCACCGCTTTTCGGAATTTATCCACCGACTCCCAGTTGTAACCGGCCAGCTCTAGGGCGGTAAACAAAAGATCGTCCTGATAAACCAAGATGCCGTATGATTTGGCAAGGAATTTTTCTGCTTTTGGGTGAAAATATTTAATTTTACTGCGTCCTTGTTTACGGGCGATATATTCCGGAATGTTGTTTAAAGGTCCGGGACGATAAAGAGCTACCATGGCGTTGATGTCATGTATCGTCGTCGGCTTTAGGTCCATAAGGTGCTTGGTCATACCATCGCCGTTCAGTTGGAAGAGGCCTTCGGTCTCGCCTTTGGCGAGCATGATGAATGTTTTTTTGTCGTCAAGAGGGATTTTTTCAATATCAATAATAATATTGCGATGTTCTTCAACCAATCTGACAGCGTTTTCTAAAATAGCTAAGTTTCTTATGCCCAAAAAATCAAGCTTGGTCAGACCGACGCCGTCTTCACCGACAGTATACATGTCATACTGGGTGATAAGATTATCTTCACCCTTCGGGTCAAATTGAATGGGGACATAATCAGTAAGAGGTCTGGGGGCTATGACCACACCGGCGGCATGGACTGACACATGACGAACAGTGCCTTCTAGTTTTTTGGCTATGTCCAAAATCTCTCTGGCTTCGGTGTCTGTCTCATAAATCTTTCTAAGGTCCTGTTCTATTTCCATAGCGTGAACGATGGTCATTGGGAAGCCTTGGGAACCCATGGGGATAAGTTTGGCGATTCTATCGCCGACTTCATAGGGTTTGCCTAGGGCACGGGCGACATCGCGGACTGCTCCGCGCGCCAGCATGGTGCCGAATGTGCCAATTTGGGCAACTTTGTCGGCTCCATATTTTTTCTTGGCATATTCAATAACTTCTTGCCTCCGGTTGTCGGCAAAGTCCATGTCTATATCAGGCGCTGAAGGCCGGAACGGATTCAAAAATCTTTCGAAGGGCAGCTGAAAATCAATCGGGTTGACATTGGTGATGCCGGAAAGATAGGCAACCAGAGAACCGGCCACCGAACCGCGCACCGTGGTATAAATTTTAGATTCATGGGCGAAGCGGAGCAGGTCGGCAACTACAAGAAAATAGGGTGCATATTTTTTATTGTTGATAATTTCAAGTTCATAGCGTCTTCTTTCTTCAATTTCGGGTCTATTATTCAAGCCTTTTTCCAGCATTCCTTTAAGGGTTAATTCATCAAGCATCTGGTCGGCTGTTTTTCCCGGTTCAAGAGCAAAGTCGGGGAAAATAAATTTGCCCAGAGTCAGTTCAACGTTGCACTGGTCGGCGATTTTTTGTGTGTTTTCAATTGCTTCCGGCCACTCTTTAAATTTTTCGGCCATTTCTTCCGGACTGCACAGAGAAAAATCGTCATGCCGCATGGTCAGACGGTCCTGGTCGTCCAGTTTGTTGCCGGTTTGTACCGCCAGCAGAACGTCATGGGCATGGGCATCATCCTTGTTTAAGTAGTGGGAGTCTTGGGTGGCGACCAGAGGCAGGCCAAGTTCCTTGGCCAGTCTTACCAGTTCTGGGGTAGTTATTTTTATTTCGGGTGTATTTTCATGCTGTTGGATTTCAATATAATAATTTCCCGGTCCGAAAATTTCCGAATACTCCAAAGCTATTTTTTTTGCTTTGTCAGGGTTTTTGGCCATTATGGCGCGGGACAACTCACCTCCTAAGCAAGCCGAAAGCGCAATCAGGCCCTCGCTATGTTGGCGCAGTAGTTTTTTGTCTATCCGAGGCTTGTAATAGAAACCTTCAAGGTGAGAGGCGGTTACAAGCTTAATCAGATTTTGATAACCGAGGTTGTTTTTGGCCAGTAAAACGAGATGAAAATAATCTCTTCTGTCGCTTGATGGCTGACGGCTATTCATATCTTCGGTAACATACATCTCGCAGCCGATTATCGGCTTAATGCCGGCCTTCTTTGCTTTCTGGTAAAACTCAATTGCCCCATACATACTGCCGTGGTCGGTAATTGCCATGGAGTCCATTCCCGTTTCTTTGCCTTTTTTTACCAAGTCTCCAATTTTTGAGAGTCCATCTAAGAGAGAGTAGTGAGAGTGGGTGTGGAGATGGACGAATTTCATACTCTCATTTTAGCATTCACAGTTTTTCCAACAACAAGCCTTTTTTGTGGATAACCTCATTTTTTTGCAAAAATTTGGGAAAAGTGCTAATCTACTTTAAATATAAATAAAACAGGTATTGTCTTTATATTTTTGGGACCAAGTCACAAGAAGGGACCTGCTCAACATGTGGGATCTCAACAAAAGGCAATATCGGGATTGGGACGTGGGAGTACCTCGAGCGCATTCTACGCGTGGACAAAAAGGAAGAAGGAGAAGCCATTTGGCCCTAAAAAAATTAGGGCTTGTTGCCTGTAATCAATGCCGTAAGCTGAAACTGCCTCACGCAGTCTGTCCATCTTGCGGATTTTACAAAGGTGAAGAAAAGATAAATGTTTTGGCTAAAGAGCTGAAGAAGAAAGAGAAACATAAGAAGAAATAGGCCTATGGCATCAAGACATCTCTCAAGGAGTATCGCAATGCAGTCCCTATATGAATGGGATTTTCGTGGCAGGCATCAAGAAATGTTGTCGGAAATTATTGACCGAAATGTCAAAGAGTTTGGTCCCGGGATTGAAGACCCTACTTTTATTTCCAATCTGATAAATGGTGTTTTGGAGCACATCAGCGAGCTGGACCAAATTATAGAAAAAGCGGCGCCGCAGTGGCCATTGGCTCAAATTGCGATTGTTGACCGTAATGTTTTAAGACTGGGTATTTATGAGTTGCTGTTTGGTAATCGAGAGGAAGTTCCTCCAAAGGTTGCTATTAATGAATCCATAGAACTGGCCAAAACTTTTGGCGGAGATGCTTCCGGTAAATTCGTCAACGGAGTTTTGGGAACGATATATCGGGAAATAGGGGAACCGGGTAAAGATGACGCGCCGAAGAAAAAAACAGGCGATGAAGTTGCTGACGAAAGCCAACCAGAAAAAGATGAAAACAGTAACTAAAATTTATTATTTGTTTTAAGTTGTAAGCTATAAGTTGTAAGTTCAAGTCTTAAAACTTATAACCTAAAACCTAAAACAGAAAAACTTGAAAGAAAAATTATCCGAGTTCGAGGACAAAATAGGTGTTAATTTTAAGGATAAAGATTTACTTCTTCAGGCTCTCACGCACCGTTCTTATTTGAATGAAAATACCAAGTGGCATTTGGACCACAACGAGCGCCTTGAATTTTTGGGGGACGCGGTTTTGGAATTGGTGGTGACGGATTATCTTTACAACAACTATCCCAACCCTGAAGGCGAGCTGACCAACTGGCGGGCGGCGATAGTAAATGCCGTGATATTGGCAAAAATTTGTGAGAAATTTAATTTGAATGATTACATCCTGCTTTCTCGTGGCGAGGCTAAAGATGTCGGCCGAGCCAGACAGTATATTTTGGCCAATGCCATAGAGGCTTTAATCGGGGCGATTTATTTGGACCAAGGATACAAAAAAGCCGAGGAGTTTATTAACAAATTTATTATTGTAGAGTTGCCGGCAATAATTGAGCAGAAGACATATCGTGATTCAAAAAGTCTCTTTCAGGAGGAGGCGCAGGACAGAGTTGGCATTACCCCGACTTACGAGGTCATTAAGGAGTGGGGGCCGGACCATGCGCGCCATTTTGACGTCGGTGTTTTTCTTGGTGATGAGCTTGTCGCCAAAGGCGAGGGTCTAAGCAAGCAGGAAGCCCAGCAAGCGGCCGCGGAAGGAGCGTTGAAGAAGAAGGGGTGGTAAAAGTTTAAAATTGTGGTACCTTTTATCGAGTACTTAATAAGTTGCAAATAAGGAGTAAGCTGTGACAGGAAATGAAAAAGCAGTAGGCTTTTTGTTAACAAGCCAGCATCCTGAATCTTTGCAGGTAATGGTCGTTTTTAACGAAGCGGGGATTAGTTTTAGTTCTATGGACAATGAGATTGAGAACGCTTTGCCCACCTTCTTTCCTTTTGACGAGAATAGGCGGTATGTTGGCTTGAACGACATAAAGAGTTTTGTAGAAAATTTTAAAAAGAAAGGCAAAAGTAGAGGGTAGAACCCTCTTTTTAATTAAGTTGCTAAAAAAAAGTTTTTATGATAATCTCTTAAAAATGTTAAAGATAAGGTTACAACGAATCGGCAAAAGGGGACAAGCATACTTTCGTGTGGTTGTTACCGAGCGCACACAAAAACCAAAAGGTAGATTTTTGGAACTTTTGGGTACATATAATCCTCATGAGGACAAAGTTAACGTAAAGAAAGAAAGGGTGTCTTTTTGGTTATCAAAGGGGGCGCAAGCCTCGCCGACAGTAAATAATCTGTTGGTTGGCAGAAAAGTCATTGAGGGTAAAAAAGTCCAAGCTTGGAAGGCAAAGAAGAAAGCAAAGGGAAAAGAGGAACAGGTAGCGAAGCCCGCATTGGAAGAAAAACAAAAGGAAGTCAAGGAGGCTGTGATTGAGGAAATACCGGTCATTGAAACTCCAGTCGAACAGCCGGTAGCCACACCTTGACACCAGTTTTAATAAGTGATAGAATTATATTATAAGTTTAAGGCCACTCACAGAAAGAAAGAGATGGCAGGTCGAAAGATTGTTTAATATTTAAAAAGATTATTAACAGTATGGCTAAAGATAAAGATTTAGATTTCGTAGAGTTTATCGTCAAGGCCATCGTCAATAAGCCTGATGATGTTACAGTCACCAGACAGGTTGATGAGATGGGAGTCCTGCTTTCGGTCAAAGTTGACCCGGAAGATATGGGTTTACTTATTGGCCGACAAGGCTCTACTGCCAAGGCTATCAGAACTCTTGCCAGAATAATCGGCATGAGGAACAATGCCAGAGTTAATTTGCGCATTGAAGAGCCGGAGGGTGGAAGAGGACCTGTAGTTGCAGGCGGTAAGACCAAAAACGTTGAAGACGTTATGGGCGAGCTGGACATGTAATTTGTGAGCGAACGCTTAAATCAAAACCCCACACCGTACGGTGTGGGGTTTTGATTATTAAAAAACAGCCAATTGGCTGTTTTACTTTGTTACTTTGTTACTTTAACTGTTGCTCCATTCTCAACCAATGGGTAAAGTTTCAACATATCTGGAACAGTCATGCCTATACAGCCGTTGGAAATAGCTTGGCCGATGGTTTCGCTACAGGTCGTGGAGTGGATGCTGTAACGGTCGGTATTTTTAATTCTTATACCCAAGGCTCTCATTTTGGAGTGAATAACTTTTTTTAGACCATCGCCACATTCGGCATAGTTTATGATTTCTCCTTTCTGTGGTCCCGGGTCAACGTACCTAAAAACCGGTCTTTCTCTTTTTTCGTAAATATAGCCCGTACCGACCGGGGTAGGAGTTCTTTTTTTGCCTATTCTTACCTTGCACTTAAAAATTAGCTTATCTTGGCCATAGAACTCTAAAGTTCTGGTGGTTAGGTTTATCAGAATTAGCTGTTGATTTTCAGGAAGGTTATTTTGCTGTTCGGCACTGGCTGTTTGACCAAGCAGTGGTAAGAGTAAAATCAAAACTATTTTAAGCATGCCTTACTTGTTCCTTATTTAAAAAAGAACTGCGATGTGTTATATTAGAACACAAATTTAAACATGATTCAATTTGATGTCATTACAATTTTTCCGGAAATTTTTAAGGGCTTTGTGAGCGAGTCTCTTTTGGCGCGCGGGCAAAAAAAGAAGATTATTAAAATAAACTCGCATAACTTAAGAAGGTGGACGAGTGATAAGCATAAAACAGTGGACGACAGGCCATACGGCGGAGGGCCCGGGATGGTGCTTAAGACGGAGCCAATTTTTAAAGCGGTCAAAAGTCTGAAGCCAAAGTTTAAAAGCAAAAAAGTAAGAACAATATTGTTTTCTCCACGAGGAAAAGTTTTTAATCAGGAAATGGCAAAAAAATGGGCCAAACTGGATCAGCTGATTTTCATCTGCGGCCGTTATGAGGGAGTTGATGAAAGAGTTGCCGATTGTGTTGCCGATGAAGTTGTCTCGGTCGGCGATTATGTTCTCAATGGCGGAGAGGTGGCGGCTATGGCTGTGATTGAGTCGGTTTCCAGAATGGTACCCGGTTTTATTGCTAAAAAAGAGTCTGCTCAAAAAGCGGATCACGCCCAATACACCCGTCCGGAGGTTTTCGTTGTCGGAAAAAAGAAGCTAAAAGTGCCAAAGGTTCTCTTGTCGGGTGACCACAAGAAAATCAAGGAATGGAGAGGAAAGAGTCAAGAGTAAAAATATTCAATTTAATTCCGATATTGCAATTTGCCGAGTTTTCACACCGTTTGCGAAAATAATTCAAAAGGGACCGCTGACAACGTCGGGCTCGTGAATTTCAAAAAAGGCAACGTCGGCATCGGGACGACTTGACACTCTTGTCAACTTAATATACTATCTCCTCACAAAGCATCTTTGACAACAAGGAGAAAGAATGCTGAAAAGAAGTTTTCTCTTCTCTCTTATTTTTGGTTTTTTTAACTTTTTTGCTTTTGGCGGCAGCAGTTACCGTATCTCCGAGTTGGATGCTTTAAGACGTTTGCCTTTTGAAGTCAAGGGAAAAGACCTGTCTGCGCAGGCAGGCAAAAACATAACTGTGTCCGAATTTGACTCTAGGTCAGCGGAATACGCCGTTGTAATTTCTTCCATGCCGGAAGAGCTTAAGGAGTTAAGGAAAGCCGGCGCTGAAACAGGTAACTCATGGAGACTGCTGGTAACCGCCGATGACAATGGAAAAGAAAAAGTAGTTTTGGAAACTCTTGCTTCAACGCTTCATTACTTTGACAAAGAATCAAAGCAAGCCAACTCTTTTGTTCTTGTGGGAGAGCAAAAATTGGTTGCTTTGATTACGAAGTCGGAGGATGTCGTGAAACTCGCAAAGTATAAAGAAAAAAGATTTTTTCTTTTGTGCCATGACGGCCATTTTATTTTTTATCCGAGACCTGACTCCGGAAGAGTGGTTTGGGAACCAAGAGAAATCAACGATGTGGGACAGGAGAAGTTTCAGCTTAAGGGAGCGGTATTTAAGGACGGAGAAAATGGTGTCAGATATGTAAAGAAAAATTCGGAAACAGATAAAAAAATTGAGAAGTTGATATATTTGGTTGCCGGTTCTTCGGAGCTTGGCCACAAAGGGACTGTTTTAACTAAGGAAGGCTATGATAAGGCAGAGGTAACTTTTTTTGAAAAAACAGGCAGTAAGTTAAAAAAAGAACTTATTAACTCTATTCCTTTTGTCAGCATGGGTTTGCGCTACGGTAATCTGATTGCTTCCAATTTTATTATGTCCAGCAGTTTGAATGTTGCTTCTTCCTTTGTGGGAAGGCGGGGGCAACAGCAAACAACCGGACTTAATATTTATTGTGACAATCAGGTTGCGCAGGAAATTTTTTACCGCAATATTGTTGACTTAAGAAAAACCAACTCACTGATTGCTGAAGAAATTTCCGTTTTGAAACAAGCGGCGGCAAGCCAGTCGGACCAGTTGACGCAGAAGCAAAAAAAGATTGAAGAACTTGAAACGCAAATTGTCCTGATGGGCTCCGCTTTGGCGGAACAACAAAGACAAAATCAGGAAAGAGCATTTGCGTTAACACAGGTGTTGCGTGTCGCCAAAAACGACTCTGAAGAAGTTAAAAAAGAAAATAGCGTTCTAAGAGAGCGGCTTGCAGAAGAATCATTGAAAATAGCAAAACTGGAAAAAAGAGAAGCCACGCAGTCGGTTGAGCTGGCAAAAATTAAAAAAGCGTATTCTGGGACCGAAAGTTCAATGCATTTTTTTGAGGTGAGACTAAGAAACTTGGAACAAAGAAAAGAAACAAATGGCAACTCTCATGTTGTAAGTTTAAAAAAGAACGAAAAACAGGAAAAAGAAGTTAAAAAAGCGGGACTGACTGGTTTTATGAAATTGGGGCAATTTTTGCCGATGTCAGTTTTTAGCATTTTACTTTTTGGAGTATTTGCAAATAATTTCAGAGTAATGAAGACTGACCGGACAACTCGGCGGGAACCAAAAACAAAAAAACAAAAACAACAAACAAAAAAGGAGAAAAAGATGAGAAAGAAATTTTCTATCGTATCTGTTGCGCTGATTTTTGCTTTTATCTTCAGCTTTTCAACTTTGCCTTTTGCCACAGCGCAGACTAGCGATGTTGTCAGTAAAATCAGGGTCTACACCCCAAAAGACAATCCGGAACTTTTTAACCGTTTAGCAAAGCAACATCCGGAGTTACATATTGAAGTCTTGAATAATCCAAGGTTGGTTGCCATGGAAGTTAAAGGCATTTTCGAGCCCTGCATGTTGGCGCCCGGTGTAAAAGTACTGGCGGACAAAGACGGTAACATCAAATATGCCCAGTGCGGCAACGAGGTGATTGATACCAGCGGTGTCAAAAAAACAGAAACAAAAGAAGCAGAAGAAAAATTTAATGTTAAGCAAGAAATGGTGGTTTTAGTTAAGGAAGAAAAAGAAAGCAGAGATCATTTTGTTGACCGATATTTTGATCAGATGTCTATCTATCAGAGAAGACAGCATGAGTTGCAGGAGAAGCAAATTGAGCAACAAGAAAAGTTTTTGGAATTTTTGTCTCTTAATCAAAAGACAAATCAACAGAATTTGGAAAATGTTGTCAATTTGCAAAGACCGAAAAACGACGGCTTTACTAAGCTTGACCGTTTTGTCCTTTATACGACGGGCATAACCAGTTCGGTTTTCAGCGGTATAGCTGCTTTTCGAGGCCGTGGTGGTACAGATTTAGACGGGGTGGTTTTTAATCTCACCCAAACTTTGACGAGCAACCCGGCTCTTAATAATACCAACAATGCTAATGTCCAGAACAATCCGGTCATAGATGTTGCCAGCAGTTTGCAGGGCGGTAACAACACAGCGAATAACACAGCCACTGGGCAAGGAGGTAACGCCAGTAATGACAACAAAAACTCAAGTACTGCCCAAGGAGGCAATGCGCAAGGTGGGAGCGGTGGTAATTCAAACGCAAGCAATACTGCCAATGCTCAAGGCGGGCAAGGCGGAAGTAGCAATGCCAACTCTAACGCGCAAGGCGGTAATGCAAATGCGCAAGGCGGCAATAGTAATGCCAGTAATTCGGCAAACAGCGCGGCTAACAATACTAATACGGCAACCAGCGGCTCAAGCAGTAATAGCGGTGCATCTAGTAACAGCGGCGCAAGTGCCAGTAACGATAACAAAAACAGCAATACAGGAACTAACAGCAATAATAATAGTAACCAACAAAATCAGGGGCAGGCGCAGAATCAGGCATCTACGAATAATAATAGCGGTGGTACGGCAGGTAATCCAACTGTGCCGCCAACAGCTGCGCCACCAAGAGAACCATCGCCTGATCCGGTTGTAAATGTTGGCAATGGTAGCGCCAACAACACACACAATAGCGGTAACGGCAACAGCAGTAGCAGGCCCCCACAGCCTGTTCCGCCGCCTTTGCCACAACCGCCTCCGCCTCCAAACAATTAGCACTTTAGAGGTAATCAGACTTCGACATCTTACTAAGGGCATCCCACAATGCCCTTTTTTAATACAGTTTGACTGACTTTCATTATTAAATTAATCTTGCGGCATATGTTCTTTGTTTTAGGAGTTGGTGATTATGCTGGAACTTGAGTCAGAGCTTATTGATATTCTTTTGGCGTTAAGCCGAGACCGTAAAATGTTTTGGTTCAGGTTCGGGACTTCTTTCAGGGCGCAATTTAATGACTGTCAGTGGTGGTTATTGTCATCGCGCAAGTTGTTTGTGCGCAAGATTGACGACAAGTCTTGGTTGTTAATTGAAGGCCTGCCCGATTTAAAAGATTTGGCTGAAGAGGTTGGGCGGACTATAAAGAAGAGGCGTTTGGAGTATCGGGGTTGGAGCAGAAAAAATATTGAAGTTGTGCCGGTACTGCCAACAGAAAAAGAATTAACTGACAGGAAAAATAGAATAGAAGAAATAATGGATGCGACGGTCAGTTAGAGGTCATTGACCTCTTTTTATTTTTAAATTGCGGGTGTTGACACGATTTTTCTATTTGCTAGAATTGTCTGAAATGAATTGAGAGACAATTTGGATTGGTGTGGACAACCACGATTGAATCTTTAAAGATTCAATCGTGGTTGTCTTTAGGGAAAGCATTTTGAGAATTGAATAGGTTGTTATTTATTACAGTCAACTAGACTTACTATTCTGAAACGGTTTACTGTTTCAGAATTACTATGAGAGTTTGATCCTAGCTCAGGATGAACGCTGGCGGCGTGGATAAGGCATGCAAGTCGAACGATGCAAAGTAGCAATACTTTGCATAGTGGCGAACGAGTTAGTAACACATTGGTACGTACCTTGAAGCCGGGCATAACTTGCCGAAAGGCAGGCTAATTCCCGATGGTCTCGCAAGAGTAAACCCGCAAGGGGCTTCAAGAGCGGCCTATGTCCTATCAGCTTGTTGGTGAGGTAATGGCTCACCAAGGCTATGACGGGTAGGGGGTGTGAGAGCACGGCCCCCAACGACGAGACTGAGACACGGCTCGTACTCCTACGGGAGGCAGTAGCCGAGAATATTCGACAATGGGCGAAAGCCTGATCGAGCGACGCCGCGTGCGGGAAGAA
>Ga0209541_10007533_pt1 | contig 18276 bp, 19 predicted proteins | sample RifCSPlowO2_01_FD_184027 | JGI IMG/M metagenome (GOLD analysis project Ga0209541, IMG submission 184027) | Groundwater microbial communities from Rifle, Colorado - Rifle CSP2_plank lowO2_0.1 (SPAdes) (version 2) | ecosystem: Environmental > Aquatic > Deep subsurface > Groundwater | place... | reverse complement strand
CTCGGTTCGAGTATTAATGTATGCTCAGAACGATAACGCAACCGGAAGGACACTGATAGGCGCCGTACCCTATGTAGGGTCAGGACCATCTGACTTTGGTGGAATTTGGGTTGGTGAGAACGCTGCTAACGAGCAGGAAATCACACTTCCTATCCTGACAGAGTACCAAGCGCTCTATATGGCTGCCGTAACAGCTGGAACCTCTTACATATTGGTGCGCGGCTACGAATGGGGTTCTGGTGGCGGCGCCGACCTCGCCGAAGAATATCTCGTCGACGATGAAAGCATCTCTGCCGGAGACATAGTATCCCTCACCTCCTTCGGCACCAACTATGTGGAGAGAGCCACCGCTTCCTCTAGTTTCCCCGTCCTCGGCATCATCTCCACCAAGCCCGGCTTCAGATTAAGTGATTGGTCATACAATCCCCAGAACAACAGGGCGGTGGCTCTCTCGGGCAGAGTGCCGGTCAGGATATCAGACGAGAATGGAAGCATCAAGACCGGGGACAGGTTAACTCTCTCCAGAACACTCCCCGGCACCGCCATGAAGCAGACCGAACCGGGTCAAAGCATCGGTATTGCCTTGGAAGCCTCAGAGAACAAAGATAAAATACTTACCTTCGTAAACCTCTCCTATTGGGCTCCAGGCTTTGGTAACTTCACCTTAAGTGAAGATGGCACCAGTACTAACAACTCTTTCTTTGACTCTATCATCTCCATGTTCAAGAATGCTTTTGAGATTGTGTTTGAGAAGGGGCTCCTGAAGGTGGCGAATATTATTACCGAGAAGCTCTCGGCCAGTGTCGGGTCGTTTAAGAAGGTGGAGTTGCAAGATGAAGATACTGGAGATGTCTATTGTGTAAAGATAAAAAGCGGTCAAATATTGAGCACCCAAGGGAATTGCGAGTCTATCCAGGCAGAATCTTCTTCGGAGTCTGCTTCAGAAGAACCTACATCTGAAACTACAACAGAGCCCCAGCCTACGCCAGACTCCTCTGCACAAGGCTCCGAAAGTCCAACGGAGGCTACGGCGGGCGAAGCAGAACCAGAGGTTTTTTCCACGGAAGCTACAGTGGACGAGTCGGCGAGCCAACCAGCCCCCGAACCTGCACCTGAACCGGAACCCGAGCCGGAACCGGAAGTGATTCTGGAACCAGAGCCTGCGCCAGAACCTACGCTAGAGGCAACTCAATAAAAAATGTTGAGCCCTTGCCTGCGCCTTCGGATTCTGCGGAGACGCGCCCTTTGTGCGCTTCTACCACTAACTTTACCGAATAAAGACCGTAACCAGTTGAGTCCACATTAACTTTGACTGATTCTTTGCCCCGCCCGCCTTCGGTAAATAAATTCTTTTTATCCTCATCGGTGATGCCGATGCCAGTATCTTTAATAGAAAGGATAATTTTGTTTTCCCCACCTGCATCAGCTATGCCTGAAGCATTGCGGGCAGGTTTTGCGCGCCTTAGGTCAACAATAATTTTACCCTCCTTTGTATACTTGATTGAGTTTTCAATCAAGTTGCTTACCGCTTCCTTTATCCAGAAGATGTCGCCTAGGACATTATAAACACCTTCTTTTAAATTGCCTTCCATTGCCAGATTTTTCTTTTTTACTTCCGCATGTTTCTCTTTTAGAAGATTTTCTACCATATCTCGGAAATCAAAAATTTTCATGTCATATTTTACTGTACCTTTTTGTAGGTTCGCGGCATTTAAAACCAAATCAATTGTTTTTATGCCTCCGTCATTTGCTTCGAGCCCCTCTTCGGCTATTTTTTTCATCTCTTCATTTGTTTCGCCAAAGGTGCCATCCAGCATTCCAGCAAAGATGTATTTTGAATGAGTGAAAGAACCCTTTACTTTATGGGTGATAAGATGCATCAGGCTTTCCCTTTGCTTGTTCAAAGCATCGACTTCTTTATACAATCTCGCCAGTTCGAGATTTTGCTTGTACATTGCTTCCGTGACTTTTTTGTACTCTTCCGGATCAATAGGCTTATTTTCGTCGTTGGTAACCATGGCAGATTATTATTTCAAACTCTCCGGCACTTCTTCCGGCTTCATGCCGGAGAGTATATCCCGTACCGCGTCATGACAGACCGCATGCGAAGCTTTGCCGAAGATCCTTTCATACTGGGCGACCAGACGGTTTACAACATCTTTTCCATCTTCAGAGAAAGAAGCTGAACCGTGTGATTGATCAATAGTAAGTCCAGAAACTTTTTTTGCTTCATCCCACGCCAAAGGGCCGATGACGAGCTCTTGCTCCTTTATTATTCTTATGGGGATTTGAAGAATTGCGTCCATAAATACTAATTAAGATTCTTTTATCTTAATAAACATGCTGCCAATATGTATTAATGCAATAGCCATCAAAAAATAAGAAATAGAATACAAATAATCATTAAAACCTCCGGCGCTCCACGCGCCAGCGTTTGCCTGATATAAAAACATGAAGTCCGATAAATATTGGATTATTAAAGCAAAGATTAAGAATAAAATAGGTTTTCGCATTACTCCGCCAAGGATATCCTTAGACAAGACTAAAGTTGCTATTGCGATCGAGACATAAAATGCTTGGCCAAAAGGATAGCCAAAGTCTAAAAATATCTTCAGCTTTTGCGACCAATCAAATTCATATCCTTTCAGGAAAAAAGAGTACGATACCCAAAGGATAATAATAGGTATGAGAATTAGATAAACTTTATTTTTTATTATCTTCCAAGACGAGCGAAAGCCGGAAACTCTGGCAAGATAAATAATACCCGCTATATAAGCGATAACACTTCCGAAATAACCAATGTCCCCTATGGAAGGATAGGGCACCTCTATTTTTTCAAAGAAAATATAATAACTGTAAGCTGATTGCCCGAATGATTGCAATAGCAAGCCTAAAGAAAAAAGGCTTAAAGCTTTACCCAGCAAACTTTTATATCCACCCCAGCTTTTTGCGATCCAAAATCCAGTAATGGCACCGAACAGAGCTAGTATTTGGTAACAAGCCGCAAAAAGCTGCTTGTTCTCCGCAGTTACATCAGGGAAGAAAAAATTAATATAAATCCACCAAGCCGACAACCCTATAAACAACAGTAAGTTTACTATTAACAAAGGCTGTTTTTTAAAATTTTGTATCGCTTCTTCCATATTTTTATCTTTAATAAAACGCCATTATAATTTCACTATAACATACTTCTTTAAGAAAGAAGCAGGACGAAAAGAATTTTTAGAAAAACGCAAGGATGAAAGCCCTAAATCTTGTTCATAATTCATGAAATGCGAAATTTTGCTGATATTTTGAGCATAATTTTTAAGCATATATTCATACACACCTCCGTATTTTATGTCACCTTTGGTAAAATGACACAAAACATAGTCCTGATTGATTATACTACTTATAGAAAATCCCACCAATTCTTCTTCGACATATAAGCATAGGAATAAAAATTTAGAATTTTCAAACTTATTAAATGCGAGGAAAAATCTTTTGACGGCTTGAATTTCATTTTTTATATCGAAATTCACCAGCTTTTCAACCTTATGCTTGGCCCATTTTTCATCCAGCTTTAATATATCTTCTATAGTTTTTGGTTCTATTGTTTTATTGATTAAAATGCGGGCATTCGGGTAAGAATTTTTAAATTTATTATATAAGCATCTTTTGTTTTTGAATTTATTTCCAGAGTAATTGGCCAGATACTCATTTTTATAAATATAATCAAAATGATCAGGATCTTCTTCTAAAGAGTATGTCTTTAAGTCTAAATTTTTACTAACTATATCAGGCACCAATCTTAAGAGCGGTTTTACACCTTCTTTTTTTGCAAATTCCAAAAGTTCTTCCACCGTTTCGTTTATTTTATTATTTCCCAAAAAAGAATAAAAAGGCTTGCTGGAAAGATAATCAGTAAAACGCACCACCAGATTGCCATTTAAGATAGAAAGGCGCATTTCGTCTTTTATATTCCAAGACCATAGGGATATAAAATTGAAATCAGAATATGGCGGAAATTGAGAAGTGATTTTTTCAACTTCTCTTTTGTCTAATAATTCTAAATTTTTAAATTGCGGAAATATAGGAATCATATTGGGCTAACCACTTTTTTTAATGCTGGCCGCCAGACAAGGAAAAGAACGATACTCATATTGATGAAGAAATATAAGGCCCAACCAGATTCGGCCACAGACCAAGTTCTAATAGTAAAAATTTCCAAAACTGCCGATCCAAAGCCGAGCGTCCATCCCAGCCGATTTTCTTGTTCGGGGTTCACCCAGACATGGCGGAAATTTGGAACTGAAGCCAGAAAGTCAGCTGCAATACTAACCAATAATGCGATAATTGGTTCTCCAGTAAGAAGCCATAGACCTATACCCGCAAAAGCGCTCATTACGCAAAATTTATTTAAAAAATCCCAATTATTATCACCTTTTTTAACGGACAAAATTGCCACTCCGAGCTGGGAAAGACAAAGCCAAAGAGGTAATATTAAAACTTGCCAGGGTGCGCCAGCCGCTTTTGAACTTACTACTGTAATCATTGCTAAGATTGACCAAGTCCACCATGATGCCCCGGAAGGTTTGGTCTGATTTTTTAAAATAGCTCTCACATATGGCACAAAAGCCACCACGGAAAGGGCGGCAGCTGCGATGCCTATTATAAAATACATTTTACTTGCTCCCATTTCATAATATTATACCACATAAACTTGTCCGCGCACTTACTTTTAAGATATTGAGGACAATTGCGATAAAGGCGCGTCTTAGAAGTAAGTGTGTGGGCTTGCTATGAACATAAGACATGCTATGATTTGTGGATGTTAGACAAGCAAAAAATTAAAGATAAACTGGAAAAAGAACGCGATATGCTTTTAGAAGAACTGCGGGATATGGGCAAGCTCAATTCCGAGACGGGCGAGTGGGAAGCGACTCCGGAGGAATTGGATTTTCCACAGTCGGACCAAAATGACATGGCGGACAGATTTGAAGACTTTGAAGCCAAAAGCTCAATGCTGAAAACACTCGAACCGAGATTGCAAAATATCTTGAAAGCGCTCAAAAGCATCAATAAGGAATCTTTCGGCAGGTGCGAAGTTTGTAAAAAAGACATAGAGCTGGCCCGCATGGACGCCAACCCTGCCGCCCGAACCTGCAAGAAGCATTTGGAAAACTAATTGGATAGAGCGTCGCGCCAAATCGACTTGCGCGACGTGATTCCGCAGAATCAATGTCATTTGCCAAAGTTTATTCAGCACAAGTAAATTTATTAAAAGGAGTCATCGTGACTATAGAGGTGGACTTATCCAAGGGGCTACACACTTTTTCCGTCGTGGGTCTGCCGGATAAAGCAGTCGACGAGTCAAAGGACAGAGTAAGCGGAGCCATAAAAAATTCTGGTTTCAAATCTCCTAAAGCCAAGAATCAAAAAATAACCGTTTCTCTTTCACCAGCTGACTTGAAAAAAGAAGGGCCGTTTTTTGATTTAGCTATTGCGATCGCTTATCTTAAGGCTGCCGGCGAAATTAAATTTAATTCAGAGAAAAAGATTTTCTTGGGTGAGCTAGGGCTCGACGGCACTCTGCGGAGCATCCGGGGAGCATTGCCACTTGCGGAAGAGGCCAAAAGGAGGGGATATCAGGAAATATATCTGCCGAGAGAAAATGCAGCTGAAGCGGCGCTCGTAGACGGCATAAAAGTTTTTGGAGCTGGCTCTTTAGAAGAAGTCATAGAACATATTGATGCCCCGACCAAAGTCGGGGTCCCGACAAAGGTCGGGAAGAAAATTCCAGCTCAGCCGAAGACTAAGATAATTTATAAGAGGGAGATGAAAGGCGGGGACTTTGCCGATATCCGCGGGCAAGAAGGGGCGAAAAGGGGGCTGGAGATTGCGGCAGCCGGCGGGCACAATATAGCTATGTATGGTCCGCCGGGCACCGGCAAGACGATGCTGGCCCGGGTATTCTCGGGGCTGTTGCCTGATTTAAGTACTGATGAAGTCTTGGAAATAACAGGCATTCATTCCGTGGCGGGAAATGCGAGAGGCGAGCTGGTTTGCTTTCCTCCATTCCGCTCCCCGCACCATACCTCGTCTTATGTCTCTATTGTCGGTGGGGGAACATATCCCAAGCCGGGAGAAGTGACGCTCGCACATAGGGGAGTTTTATTTCTGGATGAATTTCCGGAATTTGAAAAGAGAGTGATAGAGTCTTTGCGCCAGCCACTTGAAGATAACATTGTTTCAATTTCTCGCGCCAAAGGCTCGGCGATTTTCCCGTCTAACTTTATTTTAGTGGCGGCGATGAATCCTTGTCCTTGTGGGAATGCCGGAAGTAAACAGAAGCAATGTATCTGCAAACCCTCCGACTTGGACAGATATAAAAGAAAATTATCCGGGCCGATAATAGACAGGATTGATTTATGGCTTTCTGTCGGCAATGTAGATTATAAAAAGTTGGGAGGAGAGGGGACGGGAGAGAGGAGTGAGAAGATAAAAGCGCGAGTAATAACAGCGCGGGAAATTCAGAAAAATAGATTTCAAAAATTAGGCCGAGATATAAGTACCAATAGCGAAATGAATGTAAAAGATTTGTCCAATATGGTAAAACTTACAAAAGAAGTCAGGGATTTGCTGGATGATAGTGCTGAACGCCTGGGTCTCTCTGCCCGCGCCTATCACCGGGTGATTAAAATCGCCCGCACCATCGCCGACTTGGAAAATTCTCCCGATGTAGGGGCGAATCATATATTAGAAGCTATTCAATATCGTCCGAAGGTTAATACGTAAAATAAATACTAACTAGTATATTAGCAACGGCCGTGTCTATTATACTAGTTTGCTTAATTGAGATTGCTCTAGTTCGGAGTTATCCACAGGGGGTATTTGACAAGTGAACGCTCGTTCACTTATACTGGTTGGGTAGTCGAGTATTAGAAATATAAACATCCGCCTACGCTTAATAAGCTATAGCGAGACAAGTATGTCACAAAAACAATATTTGAAGTTAGTAGAGAAGGAAATACAGAGAGTCAATAAGATTATTGACCAAAAGATTATCAAAGGGGAGAATTATTGGAAAGAGGCAAAGGATCACAAGCTGCTTCTCCGTAAAATCCGCTTTCACGAACGCCGCAGTTTTTTCCGCCGGCTTTTTCCTACTTTTCTTTCAATCTAGATGAACAATCCCTACCAAACAAAGCTGGAATCTTTTTACTCTCAAAATAAAAGAATGCCGACGTATTCGGAGATGACAAAACTTTTTAATTTCAAAAGCAAAAACGCAGTTTTTCGTGTTGTTGAGAAATTGATGGAGGCTGGATTGGTCGCGAAGGATCATTTAGGTAGGCTTATGCCCAGTCAAGTTTTTGGTGAAATTCCTAAATTAGGATTAGTGACGGCGGGTTTCCCGGCGACAGTAGAAGAGGAATTAGCAGATACGGTTAACTTAGATGACTTACTTGTAAAAAATAAGGCGCTCACTTATATGCTGGAAGTAGATGGAGACTCAATGATAGACGCGCATATAGAGAAAGGGGATATGGTGTTGGTGGAGAAAACTAACGTAGCCAAAGACGGCGAGATAGTGATAGCGGAAGTGGATGGGGAGTTTACGATGAAATATTTCCGCCGTTCGACTGTGCTCACGGCAGGCAAAAAGACAGAAAAAGTCTGGCTTGAGCCGGCGAATAAAAATTACCAGCCGATATATCCGGAGACCAGCCTAAACGTGATAGCAAAATTAAAGGCGGTGATTAGGAAATACTAATTTTCTTTATCCAGTCTTTTTGCTTCTGTCCAGGCGAGTTCGTAAATTACTTTCATTGCGTCGGCTATTTCCGTGCTTTCAATAATAATGCCGAGCTGTTCGCGCCAGGAAGCAATCATAACTTTATTATTGTAAATATTTATTTCTGGCGAAAAACTGTATTTGTCCGGAGGGATTAAAGCTGTTTCGCGTTTTTCTTCAGCATTATTTTTTATTAATTCCAGATTTCCTTCTGTTTTTGGGCCGATACCACGTAGAAAAATTCCTTTTTTCGCCCTTCTCTTGTAATAGTCCGGGAAATATCCAGGTAATATTTCATATACGTGCTCTACTGTCGCATAAGCCCTTATCGTCTCAGTTGATGTAAGCGTATCCTCATAAACTTTTTTCAAGCCTTCTTTCCCCTCATAGAAAAATACTTTCGGTCTTTCTTTTATATTGTGTATTGATTTTAATTCCGGAATAATTTCTTCTGTTTTTCTCAACGCTTCAGTCTTTGTTTTTATCTCTTCGTAAATAAACTTATTCAGATTTTCCGGCGATTCGGCGCTGTACTCCTGTTTCGGCTCCTTGCCGGAAATACTGACCAATCCTTTGGCAGAGAGGGAATCCAATATATCATACCCAGTTGTGCGGTTGATATTTGCCCGGCGGGAAATTTGCGAGACTGTCCCATGGCCGAGCAACAGGAGCGCAATATAGACCCCAGCTTCTTTCCGTGAAAGGCCTATCTCTATAAGCAATTGTTCCAGGTGTATATGTTCTTGTTGCTCAGAGCGAATCATAGAAATTGAGTATATACTATTTGATATATTTGTGTCAATACTTTTCCACGAAAAATTAAGTTTTCAAAAAGACTCTCTTCAGCCAAAGAGTTATTCACATTTTATTGACTATAAGATTTGACAACTAAATTATTTCTGCTAGACTCTACTAAATAAGGTCTATTATAAGTTTTTAATTATTTAGTAATATATGACTACAACAGGAAAAGTTATTGTGTGGGGAGTGGTCGCAGTGCTTGTGATTTGGGGGATAGTTTCCATGTCCAAAAAAGACGGCACAGAATCCGAGACTATAAAAATAGGTTTCATCGGTCCCTTGACCGGAGATACGGCTAATATTGGACAAAACGCGCAAGCAGCTGTGGCCATTGCAGTTGAAGAAGTGAACAATTCAGGAGGAGTGCTCGGCAAAAAAGTGGAAGTGGTTTATGAGGATGACGGTTGCAATGGTGCAACCGCTGCCAATGCGGTGTCTAAGTTGATAAATACGGACAAAGTTGTGGCGATTTTAGGCGGGGCATGTTCCGGGGCAACGCTCGGTTCAGCGCCGATTGCGGAAGCCGCCAAGGTTGTCCAGCTATCTTACTGCTCCACCAACCCGACTATAAGTTCTGCTGGGGACTACATCTTCCGTGATGTTCCATCCGATTTGTTCCAAGCAAACTATGCGGCTGAATATCTGGTCCGAAATGGCAAAACAAAAGTGGCTTTACTGACCGTTAAGAATGACTGGGGCGATGGTTTAAACAAAGCATTTACTGATGCTCTTGCCAAAGCCGGTGGCACAATTGTCATAGCTGACTCATTTGACCCGGACGTAAAAAATTTGAAAGCTCAATTCACGAATATAAAAGCAAAAAATCCAGATGCGGTTTATTTTGTGGCTTACACCGACGCGAGCATTGCTGGCCTCAAGCAAGCGTCTGACCTCGGCATTAAGGCTCAATTTTTCGGAGCGGACGCTTGGGATGACACGAAAATTTGGAGCGAATTAGGTTCGCTTGGCAACGGCGCGATGTTCACGGTGGTCGGAACAAATTCAACCGATGCTTTTAAAGCAAAAATGAAGGTCAAGCTTGGCAAAGATGATTTAATCTACTGTTCTAACTATGCTTATGATGGGTTGAAAGTAATTGCCGAAGCGATAAAACTTGCCAGGAGAGCTACCGGTCCGGCCATCAAGGATGCGTTATATAAAGTAAAGTACACCGGCGGAGTTTCAGCTAAAGAGCTTATGTTTGACAAGAATGGCGACCCGACTTCCGCCGCTTATGTCATAAAAGTGGCGAAAGACGGGAAACTCTCTGAATTGGCACAATAGTTATAATTAGAAAAATCGTCGTAATAACTTTTCGCGGGGTTTTGAGCGCGACGGCGCGAGAACTTCAGGATTTTTTAAGCTTCAAAAAATTCGTACCGAAGAAAAGTTTATTACGACAATTTTTGTTATACTTAACGTATGATATTCTGGCAACTGACTCTCTATGCAATCTCTGTTGGGATGTTTTTTTCTGTACTTGCTATGGGCTGGGGACTCATTTTACGCAGCGCAAAGTTTTTTAATTTGGCTTATGGTGGAGCATTTCTGGTGGGAGGGTATATGATGTTTTTATTTTACCGCATGTGGAACGTGCATTTCGTCTTTTCCATCTTACTTAGTCTTTTCGGGTCAGGTTTGTATATGCTACTTTCTTATAAATTTATATTTAGCGTACTTCTCCGCCGCAAAGCGAAAAGCTTGATTCTGCTTATCGCCTCCTTCGGGCTTCTGACCGCTACATCCGCAATTCTTGGCATGATTTTCGGCAATCAATCCACTCTTATCGCGCGTCATCTAAGCGATATTTACACAGTAAATGTATTTGGAGCGGTGCTCAATTTGGCTCAGGTCGTCGCTATTGTTTTTGTTCCTGTATTAATATTTGTTTTTGCATATATTCGTTCTTCTACGCGTTTTGGGAGAGCGATGAGAGCAATAGAAGATGATAGTGAAGTAGCCGAGTTGGTAGGGATTCCAAAAGACAAGACTCTTTTACAAATTTTCTTTATTTCCGGGACGTTAGCGGGCTTGGGCGGAATAGCGGAAGGATTTGATCTTGGGCTTATTCCGACTTCCGGACTTATAATTATCCTTCCGACAATTGTGGCTACTGTGGTCGGGGGGATGCAAAGTTTTTGGGGCGGAATCCTCGGCGCTTTTATTCTGGCTATAGCTCAGCAATTAACAATAGTTTTCTTTGGCGGAAGCTGGGTGCAAGCGGTGCCGTTTGTTATTCTTATCATTATGCTTCTTCTACGTCCGCAGGGAATACTTAAAAGATAACCTGTCCCGTACTAAATTTTTGATTACAAAAAATGACCATTATAAGTAAAAACTTAAAATTTTAGTACCGGGATGGAATATATTTTTCACATTTTAATACTTGTATCCATCTACGGCATTTTGGCTCTGGCGCAAAATTTAGTAATGGGCGGAGCGGGCTTGCTGACGATTGCCGGAGCCGCTTTTTACGGGATTGGCGCATACGCGGCGGCAATTCTGGCTACAAAATTCGGCTTTAATATTTTTACCACATTGATAATTGCGCCGCTAGTTGCGGGTCTGATTGCGCTAATGGTCGGGAGCACTTTTGCGCGCTTTCGGGACGATTATTTCATGCTGGCGACTCTCGGGTTTTTGATGATATTCAATACCGTAGTGCGGAATTGGGAGAGTTTTACTGGTGGGTCTTACGGTATAGCCGGAATTCCGAAACCGCACGTCTTTGGTTTTGTTTTTGATACGCCTCTTTCTTTTGTTTTTCTCGCAGTTGTTGTCCTTCTTATAGTTACAGCTATAACTTATTTTATTTCCCGCTCATCATTCGGCCGGGTGCTGAATGCTATTCGCGAAGACGAAGACGCACTTGCTATTTTCGGCTACAAAACGTCAACTTACAAATTAATGGCTTTTTCTATCGGAGCGGCTTTAACTGCATGGGGCGGCGTGCTTTTTGCAAGCTATCTTACTTTTATTGACTCAAGGCTATTTACGGTAAATGAATCTATCCTTCTTTGGGCGATGATTATTTTAGGAGGAATCGCGAGAAATCGTGGAGCCTTGCTCGGAGCTTTTCTTTTAATAACAGTTCCCGAAGCATTGCGGTTTATTGGTTTTCCAGTGGACTTTGCCGCGTTGCTACGGCAATGTATATATGGGCTGCTACTTGTTTTCTTAATGTTATATCGTCCGAAAGGAATTTTAGGGAAATATAAATTATGATAAATAATGAAAAATATTATTAAAACAAAACAATTAGTAAAACATTTCGGCGGGGTAAGTGCCGTAGACCACCTTTCTATTACTATCCCAAAAGGGCAAATTACCGGACTAGTAGGTCCAAATGGCAGTGGCAAGACAACGCTCATTAATTTGCTATCCGGCTTTTTTTCTCACGATAAAGGCGCGATATTATTCTCCGATACCGAGAGAAGAAAAATTCTTCCTTGGGAAAACAAAATTTATAATATTACCCGCACTTTTCAGCAAATCAGGCTTTTTGACCAAATGACTGTGCTAGACAATATGTTGGTAGTTTTAACCGAACGCAATCCATTTTGGTCTTTATTTGAAAAGCATAATAAGTATCACATAAAGCAGGCGGAAGATATCCTGGGGCACTTGGGTTTATATGAAAAAAGATTTCATAATGCCGGTGATTTGTCATACGGCCAGAGAAAACTTTTGGAAATTGGACGGGTACTCTCTATGGATGCGGACACAATTCTTTTTGACGAACCTTTTGCCGGGCTTTTTCCTGAAATGATTAAGCAGATTGAGGGAATTATTAAAGAATTAAAACAAAAAGGGAAGACAATAGTTCTTGTTGAGCACAACATGGCGATTATCCGGTCTTTGTGCGATTATGTCATTGTGATGGATGCCGGCAAAATGCTTGCCGAAGGCAGTCCGGAAAAAGTATTATCAGAGAAAATTGTTTTAGAAGCGTATTTAGGAGAGTAGAATTATGATAAATTTATGAATACAAACTTTCCTTTGGTACGGATTTTTCAATAAACGGTTAGTCTTAAAAAATTCTGAAGTTCAGAGCTCGCCAGCCTCGAAACCCCGCGGAAAGCTTTATTAAAAATTTATGAAACCATTACTAGAATTAAAAAATATTTCAGCCGGATATGGAGAGCAGAAAATCATACACGATATTTCGCTTTTTATAAATGGGGGTGAAATCGTGGCATTAATGGGCCCGAATGGAGCAGGAAAATCCACGATTTTAAAAGCAATTTTTGGCTTAATATCCCATACTGGCGCTTTATTTTATCAAGAAGAGAAAATTATTCCAACGCCCTCTCAAATTGTGAAAATGGGAGTGGCTTTTGTGCCTCAAGGCAGGCGAGTGTTTAATAATCTGACAGTGGAAGAAAATCTGGAAATTGGCGGGTTTTCTTTGAATGATGAAGAAGAATGCAGAAGGAGAGCCAAACATCTTATGCATCTTTTTCCTGCACTTCATGCTAAAAAAGATGCTTATGCCGGGACGCTCTCCGGTGGGCAGCAGCAGCTTCTTTCTATTGCCCGCGGACTGATGATGCAGCCGAAACTTCTCTTGCTTGATGAGCCCACGCTTGGCCTCTCGCCGAAAGTTGTGAAGGAAATTTTCCAAACCATCAAAGATATCAATAAAAATCAAAAAACAGCCATTCTCATCGTGGAGCACAATCTTCATTCTCTTTTGCCGATTACTGATCGCGCGTATGTCCTTGCTCATGGCAAAATCGTTGTCTCCGACACCGGTCCAAATATCGCCAAGAGTGATATCCTTGAGCGGGTTTTTATGGGGAAGATATAAAAATTAAAAAAATAATAAATATAAATTTTTTTAGGTACGGATTTTTTGAAGCTTAAAAAATCCTGAAGTTTTCACGCCGTCGCGTTCAAAACCCCTAAAAAACTTATATTTATTATTTTTCAGGAAAACAAAAATCCCCATAAAGGGATTTTTGTTTTCCTACATTTCTCTCGAGAGAACCCGCCAAAGGACGGGCAGGAATTTACGCAACTGTGTCTTTCAAACCTTTTGCCGGTCGGAATTTCGGAACTCTCTTTGCAGCCACTTTGACTTGCGCTCCAGTCTTTGGATTGCGGGCCATTCTGGCAGCTCTTTGCTTTACGGAAAAGATTCCGAAGCCAGCGATTGATACTTCGCCGCCCTTTTTCAAGGTCTGGACGATAGCATCAAACAATCCGTCTACGACTTCTTCAGCCTGCACTTTGGTACCACCGAGTTTTCCGTGTACCCAGTCAGCCAATGCTTGTTTGTTCATATTTTTAAAAGTTATTTTTATAATTCTTTCGACCTTGCCCGCCTGCTTACCCGCCCTAGGCGGGTAAAGAGGGCTAATTACCTATATAAATCAATACCTACCTATTATATATCAAGGGTTTTTTAAGGGCAAGCCCCCACACTTATCTTTGGTATTATCCTGCTTTTTCAATAAAATTATTACTTTTACCTATATTTCCTGTAAAAAACCAGTTTATTAAAAGATTTATTTAGCAGAATAAAAAGCTATACCAAAATAAGTGTGGGGGCAAGTCCTTTACCAGACCACTTCTTTGGAAGGGAATAAAGCCCGAAGCATTGATAAAAACACCGGAAATTGAAGTGGCCATAAAAACATAGCCACAACAGGCACATTTAATATGCGAATATTGTCGTATGGCCAGTTGGCGAAAACCCACACCTGGAAAGGTCCGTTTAAAAATTCAATTGAAACAATAGCGATAATATTCGCAATTGTTATAAAAATAATCGGCCAAAAATTACCTGACAAAATGTCGTGAGTTAAGGTCTGCTTGTTTTGTTTGAAGCATATGTATTCAAAAATGAAGAAAGTGGCAATGAAAACCAAGATGATTATATAGAATCCAGAAAAGGGCACTTCTCCTTTTTGATTGATTATAAAAGACGAGAGAGATGGATTGGCCAAAAATCTTAGAGCATAGTTGATGCTTAAAAGATAGCCAATAATGCCAAGGACAAGTTCGCTATTCATTATCATCTCATAAAACTGTTTCTTGACATAATGCCCCAGATTGATCTTTCTGTGATTTGTCACTAGATCTTTTGCAAACTCATATAAGATAAAAAGGAGGAGAGTATATGCGCCGAACGCAAATGGCGCTATCGCTAAATAAATTTTCAATGACCAAAATGGGTAATACCAAAGTCTAGCCACAAATACGCCAAAGCCGTCCAAAAGAACGCAGAAAAGTAAAGATACTACACTAATAATAAAGAGTTTTCTCCCTCTCCATATTGTGTCGGGGATAACGCTATGAGAGAAATATTTTCTTTCAAAAAAATCAAACAAGCATATAAGCCCAGCCCAGCTGATGCCTAAAGGCAGAACGACAAACCAATTATAGCTGCCTAAAAAGATAGTCATCCATAAGGCGGAGAAAAATAAGATGAAAATACCTAACGAAAATTCATGATGCGTGATAAATTTCCACATTGTTTTTATCTTGCATATTCTATCACTCTCGTTTCGCGGATCAAAGTTACTTTGATTTCTCCGGGATATTTGAGTTCTTGCTCTATTTTCATCGCTATGTCGCGGGCGAGGAGCTTGGCTTCGGCGTCGGAGATTTTCTCTGGGGTGACAAAGATGCGGATTTCACGTCCGGCTTGGAGAGCATAAGATTTTTCAACGGCAGGGAAGGCGTTGACCAGCGCCTCTAGTTCTTGCAATCTCTTCAAGTAATTTTCCACCGAGTCGCGACGCGCACCGGGACGGCCGCCAGAGATTGCATCGGCGGTCTGCACAATAATAGCTTCAATGGTTTCATAGGGGTAGTCTTCATGGTGGCTTTTCATCGCGGTGATGATGCGTTCATCGGCTCCGAATTTCTGCAATATTCTGATGCCTATTTCAATGTGCGTGCCTTGCACTTCGTGGTCAAGCGCTTTGCCGATGTCGTGCACCAATGCTCCGGCTTTGGCGATGGCAACATCCGCGCCCAATTCTTCAGCCAGCATGCCAGCGATGTGCGCCATTTCAATGGAATGCTGAAGCACGTTTTGCCCGTAGCTGGTGCGGAAATATAATCGTCCGATAATGGCAATGATGCGGGGGTCAAAGTTGAATATCCCGCATTCATAGACTGCCTGTTCGCCTTTCTCTTTGATTATTTTATTTATTTCTTCCTTGGCTTTTTCCACCAGCTCTTCTATCTTGGCCGGCTGAATGCGCCCGTCCAAAATCAAGTTTTCCAAGGCCAGGCGGGCGACTTGCCTTCTGATCGGATCAAATGAAGAAATGACAATTGAGCCGGGAGTATCGTCCACAATCAGCTCCACTCCCGAGGCTCTTTCAAAAGCCCTGATATTTCTGCCTTCTTTTCCTATTATTTTGCCTTTTATTTCATTATTCGGTATGGATACCACGGTCGTCATCAATTCAGAAGCCGTACTGGAAGCCAGACGCTGGATACTCGTAGCCAAGATATCTTTAGCCCTTAATTCTAATTTTTCCTGATTGCTATTTTCCAGTTTCTGGATTCTGACCAAGATATCTTCTTCATATTTCTTTTCTATGTCCCGCAAAAGCTCTTCTTTAGCCTCTCCCTCCGTCAACTTTGCCACTCTTTCCAGCTCTGTCCTCTTTTCTTCTTCTACCTTTAATACTTTTTCCTGGATCTTTTTTATTTCCTCAACTTTCAATTTTATGTTCTCAACCTCCTTATCTATCTCAACCTGTCGAGCGTCCAAAAACTCGTCTTTTTTGACAAGCCTTAGTTCTTTATCTCTCCATTCCTGTTCTTTCTTTTTTTCTTCCTCTTTTAGTTCTGCGAGTTTGCCTTCCGACGCCTTTTTTGCCTCGTCGGTAATATTTTGCGCCTCTTCTTTGGCGTCCATCAGCATCCGCTTGATGTCTATTTCGATGGACCTTCTTTTTCCCAACGCGACTATCACTCGCAGATAATACCCAATTAGAACGCCCAAAAGGAGTACTCCGACTCCGATTAAAATTATTATTATGCTCATAAGCTTCATGTCAGCTTACAAGAACAAACCACTATATTGTTAGTTTCATTTCTGCCAGAGCAGAGACGCATTTCAAGATTTGAAAATTATTCTTTAAACACTTCATAATATATGGAATATTCCTATGAACCGACGTAAATTAAGTAAAATCAATTTGTAAAATTCAACATTTCCAGTATAGCAAATAGTAGAATGTTTGTCTACTAGTTATTTGATTTTGAAACCGGAGCTTTGGATTTAGTGACTATTTCGTCAATGATGCCATATTTTTTGGCTTCTTCGGCGTCCATGAAAAAATCCCGCTCTACGTCTTTTTCTATTTGAGCTAAAGACTTGCCGGTGTGTTTTGCTAAAATTTTATTTAAATTATCCCGTGTTTTTAAAATATGTTTGGCGGTGATGGCGATGTCTGTCGCTTGGCCTTCCACTCCGCCCAATGGCTGATGAATCATAACTTCCGCGTTCGGCAGGATAAATCTCTTTCCTTTTTTGCCGGCGGACAAAATAATTGCTCCACCGGAAGCCGCCAGGCCCACGCAAAAAGTGGAAATATCAGGGCGAACATGATTCATTGTGTCAACTATTGCCATGGTGGAGGTTACCGATCCGCCAGGGGAGTTAATGTAAAGAAAAATATCTTTTTTGGCGTCTTCGCTCTCAAGAAAAAGGAGTTGGGCAATAACGATATTAGCCGTATGGTCGTCAATCGGCCCGCCTAGGAATATAATGCGCTCCCTTAAAAGCCTCGAATAAATATCATAAGCCCTTTCTCCAAATTGACTTTTTTCTATAACTGTTGGTATTAACATTTACATATCATAGCAGAATTGCGAACTTTTTCAAGCCATGCTAACATTCTACCTAATATGAAAAAAATCTGGGATAAGAGAGCAGGGATAAAGACGAACCAAGCTGTAGAGAATTATACCGTCGGGGTGGATTATTTATTGGACTTAGAACTCTTGCCTTATGACATCAAGGGTACAATGACCCATGTTAAAATGCTATATAAGATAAAAATACTTAATTCGAAAGAATTAAGTATTTTGCTAAAGGGGCTTAATAGAATTTTATCTCTTTGGAAGAAAGGAAAATTTAAAATTAACAAGAAGCAAGAAGACGGACATACTGCCATTGAGGCATACCTTACGGAGCATTATGGCGAAGTCGGCAAGAAAGTTCATACTGGGCGCTCCAGAAACGACCAGGCTTTAGTAATGATTCGTCTGTTTAGTAAAGATAAACTTTCAGAAATTGAAAAAAGAGCAGTCAATCTCATAAAAACTCTGGAACAGCAAATCAAAAAACAAGGAAAAATAAAAATGCCCGGCTATACTCATATGCAAAGAGCGATGCCTTCTTCTGTCAGCATGTGGCTCGGCTCTTATCTTGACAGCTTAAAGGATGACCTGATTCTCTTAGAAGCGGTTTCAAAAATTATAGATCAAAATCCCCTGGGATCAGCGGCAGGCTATGGAGAAAATATTTTAGGCTTGGATAGAAAATTTACAACACAAGAATTAGGTTTTAAGAGGGTGCAGGAAAACCCTATGTATTGCGGATTTTCGAGGGGCAAATTTGAAAATATTATTTTGCAAGGTATCGGGAGTGTAATGTTTGACATAGGAAAAATCGCAAGCGATTTGCTTCTCTTTACCACTAAAGAATTTAATTTTTTCACTCTTCC
>Ga0209541_10007532_pt1 | contig 18276 bp, 20 predicted proteins | sample RifCSPlowO2_01_FD_184027 | JGI IMG/M metagenome (GOLD analysis project Ga0209541, IMG submission 184027) | Groundwater microbial communities from Rifle, Colorado - Rifle CSP2_plank lowO2_0.1 (SPAdes) (version 2) | ecosystem: Environmental > Aquatic > Deep subsurface > Groundwater | place... | reverse complement strand
CAAGAGTACCTAGAGAAGCTCAAACAAGGTCGATTGCCCACCAGAGATACCATCGTATTGCAGGCCTAGGGGTGTATCACATGTATCTGAACCTAGACAACCAACCAATTCAATATTCCTGCATCTCCCGAATAAAAAAGAGTGGGAGAAAAATGAGATAACTAGAATAAGTACAAAACCATAACAATTGTTTTACTTTTGTACTTTTATCTTTTCTCCCCTATCCGTATCTTCTCAATGACAAAAAGGTTCACGCAATTTTCAAGATCATACTCTCGCACGGCACGCTCGGTCTCTTCAAGCACATCTTTGGCAGAAACCCACACGCTCTTTTGCAGCATTTGATAATCCAGGTACTCCAGCGCACCCCGGAATGCCTGGCGAACGTGCTGTTTCCGTTTTGGAATGTCGTACATTAACATAATCATTTTGTCGTCTTTTCTCAATGGCAGTTCCCTGCCTTTCATGCTGCCCTCCAGCGCCTTCTGGTTCCCCTTCGCGGTTAACCGAATCCCCCCAACACTTTCTCCTGCCGGTATGTTAATGTATCCTCTCTCTGTAAGGTATGAGATAAACTGGTTGAAGCTCCTCGCACGTTTTTTCTTTTCATATGCAAGGCGAAGCTCCCGCCACTCCGGGGCAACTATATCTTTCCATGAACGCGGAGCTAAACTGCCATACGCCGAGGTTGCCGACTCTAAAAGTTCATGGAGCTGCCAGAGAAACTCTTCTGTGAATCTCGGTTTTTTCATGCTTTTTACATCCAGATAGAATAGTACAATAATGAAACAATTGTATATGGTATTGTACTGCAAATGGAGGATACTGACAAAGGGGTTGATGAAAAAGAAATCCTATGCTATTGTCAGGATATTATGAAAAAGGATATCCATCCAACTTACTATCCCAAAGCCAAGGTGACGTGCGCTTGCGGCAATACCTTCACCGTTGGGGCGACCAAAGAACTCATAGAAGTGGAGGTGTGTTCCGCGTGCCATCCTTTCTATACGGGCAAGAAAAAAATCATGGACAAGGTTGGCCGAGTCCAAAAATTCAGAGCCCGTCTCGCAAAGAAAAAGACGGGTAAGAAATAACGGGGCATCACAAAACATTACTATACTATATAGTATAGTAGTGTTGTATTTCGCGGAAAGATGGATATTACTTCACTACAACAAGAGTACGATGCTGTTTTGCAGGAACTCCAAAACCCGGCGTTGATTTCTGATTGGGAAAGATTCCAGGAACTCTCCAAAAAGAAAGCAAGGATGGAGAAAATCCTGAAAAAATCCCAGGAGGCAGAAGACCTTAGAACCCAATTGCAAGAGAACCTGGAAATGCTGGGGGCAGAAGACCAGCCAGAACTGCTTTCCCTGGCAGAAGAAGAACTCAAAACTCTCCAGGAAAAACTTAAGGCAGCGGAGCAAGAATTACAAGAACTCCTTGCAACAAACAAAGAAAACCTTCCCCAAGCCCTTATCATGGAGTTTCGGGCAGGAACCGGAGGAGAGGAAGCTGCCTTGTTTGCCGCAGACCTCCTTTCAATGTACCAAAAGTATGCGGCAAAGAAAGGATGGCTGACAACATTGATTGAAGAGGATCGAACCGACATTGGAGGCATAAAGTCAGCGGCCATAGAGATAGAAGGACAAGAAGCATTCTTGCATCTGCAGTATGAAGCCGGGGTGCACCGGGTGCAGAGAATCCCAACAACAGAAAAGGCAGGGCGCATCCATACCTCCACTGCCACAGTAGCCCTGTTTCCCAGGGCAGCAAAGACCCAATTTCAAATCAACTCCCAAGACCTTAAGGTGGAGTTTACCAACTCTTCTGGGCCTGGAGGACAGAATGTAAATAAGAGGCAGACCGCGGTGCGGCTCACGCATGTGCCAACCGGCCTTGTCGTATTCTCCCAATCCTCGCGCTCCCAGCAAAAAAACAAGGAGGCGGCTCTTTCCCTGCTGGAGTCAAAACTCCTGCAGCAAAAAGAAGAAAAAGAGGAAAAAGAGGCGGCGGGCAAAAGAAAAGCCCAGATTGGCTGGGCAAAGAGAGTAGAGAAGATTCGAACCTACAATTTTCCCCAGAACAGGGTTACGGACCACCGCATTGAAAAATCCTGGCACGGCCTGGAAAATATCATGGCGGGCAACCTTGACCCCGTGATTCAATCTCTCAGGGAATATCAACGGAGCTCTGCTGAGAAGGCGTAAAAGAAAAACAGTCCAGAAAGGCCTTAAGGCCTTTCTGGACTGCCAATATGAAGCTGGAAGCCGCTTTCTCGGGCAACCTCCAACTCTTTTCCTTCAAAAACCCAGTACAGGACAAAACCAGCATCATGAAGAACAGTAATAGCCCCCGCGAGTGCTTTACGCACCCGCGCAAGAGCTTTGGCATCGCAGGGCTCATCCAGGCAAATCGACCAGTATTTGCTGCCCCTGCCTCTTTCTATCCAGGCCTCTGCTCTGTACCGCATACCTTCTCCTTGCTCGCGTTTGGTTCTTCATAGAACAAAAGGGTACAAAAATCAACTCTCTAGATGCCTTTGAGGGTCTTAATGTCTTCCTCGTATCTCCTTGTGATTGCCATCACATTGTCTCCGTAAAACTCATATCGTATCTGGTTTGAGAGAGAGCAGCTCCCGGAAAAGTAAGATACCGCAGCGCACCACTCGTATTCAAAGGTCTGTTTGATTGCCCCCACGTCAGCTAAATACACGGCAGAAGCAAGGAAGGCGTCCCTGATATTCCAGGGGTCAGCCGGGCTCCCTTTTAGTTGCGCAATCCTATCTCTATACAGCATCCAGGTTAAAGGAATAAACTGGGCAGGGCCCATGGCGCCCCCATATCCTCCAATAGAAGGAAGGGGGCAGGACACGGGCGTGTTAAAAGGATCTCTTCCCAGCTCCTGGGTGAGCTGCAAAAAGGGCTGTACATCTCTTGAGGGTTTCATGACCCGAGAGACAAAGGTTCCCTGAACCGTTTCCCCGTTTCCGGTCTTGACATCTTTCAAGTAGCACTGGCCCACGTTTTTTCCAATGTTGGACTCTTGTGTGAGCACGGCCAACAGGAAGGGGGCCCGGACGCCAGTGAGCTGGGTAACCGCCTCTGCAATCTCCACGGCCTCCCCAAACGTTGGAGCTTCGGGCACTCCGATTAACTCAAAGATGCGGGAGCGTATCTGCTGAGCCTGCTTCTGTCTGTCTGTCAGGAGTTTTTGATATTCCGATTCCTTTCCTTTTGTGACATCCAGAAGCTGCTCGTTCTGATTCGTTAAGTACTGGCTTTCCTGCTTCTGCAGAATCTGGATTCTCACAAAGTTCTCCTCGTCTGACTTCTCGGTCTCCAGCTTATCCTTTTGCCCCTGTAGGTACAAAGAAAGGTCAATGGTGGCCTCCAAAAGCTCTCTGTTGCGGTCTTGAAGGGCCTGAAGACCGGCCAGGTCATTGAAAAAATCAGACAGGGTGGGACCGGTCAAAACAATCTCCACCATGCTTCGTTGGTCCTTTTGGTACAACCGCTGCAAAAGCTCGGCTAACTGCTGTTTTTTCGCCTCAACTTCTTCTTCAGTCCTCTCAATGGAGTACGTCGTGTCGCCAATCTGGCCCCTGAGGTCGTCAATGAGCCGGTTGGACTGGGCAATCTGCAGGTCAAGCTTTCGTATCTTGTTTTTGAGAAGGGAAATCTCGTTCTGCAGGGTTTTCTTTTCTGCCTGGGTGCGCGTGATGTCTTTCTCAATTGTCTCAATTTCTTTTTCAAGTGCCTGAAGTTCCGTTTCCAGCTGCTCTCGTTCCTCCGCGGGGGTCAGCGCAAAAGAAAAAGCCGGCAACAGGAATGCTGCGAGCATCAAAATACCAGTGAGTTGTTTTAGGCCTGATCTCATGTATCTTGTATATTGTATCTTGTATTTAGTATACAAGCTACAAGCTACAAAATACAAACTACGAGCTCTTGAGCTCTTTTTGGGGCTCTTCCTTTTCCTCTTCTTCTTTCTTTTCTTCCACTTTCTCCACTGCCTCAACTGCAGCAGCTTCCTCCTCCACCGGTTTTGCAAGCTCTTCTTCCACTCTTTCTGCAGGCACCACCTGGGCCACGATCCAATCCTTTTCGGCCAAAACCTCAACCTTGGAATCAACCTGCAGGTTTTCAACCAAGATGCGGTCTTCCAAAGTCTTGAGGCCCAAAACATCAACTACAATCTCGCTTGGAAGGTCTTGGGGCAAGGCCAAAACCTCAACCTCGTGCACGTTTTGAATAAGGGTGCCTTCAAAGTCCTTAACGGCAGGCGCCTCCCCTTCCAAATGCAGAGGCACCATGATTTTAATCTTTTCATCCAGGCGCGGCTGGTAAAAATCCACGTGGATGGGTTCTCCAGACAAGGGGTGGCGTTGCACTCCCCGGATGAGCACGGGGGTCGTCTCCTTTCCGAGCTCAAGAGAAAAAAGGGAGCTTTCTCCCGCCTCCCGGTAGACCTGGTCAAACTCCTTTTTTGCCACAGACAAAGCAGCGGGCTTTGCCATGTGCCCGTACAACACTGCGGGAATCTCCCCCTTTCCCCGAAGATTGCGTACTTTCTTGCCAAGTATTTTTCTTTGTGCCGCCTTAAGAGATAACATGTCTTTATGGTTTGTTTATCGTTATGCTGAGATGTGCTAAGACCGTCGTAGCACATGTCCACACTGCCGTACAATGACACCTGGTGTTAAATTTTGTTTGCCGAACCCAGAAACTGCAAATGGTGTTCCGCCACCTTCTGTACCGCCTCAACACTTTTGGGCAGAATCTTGTAGGGAGTAATCTCGTTGGGCATTTCTTTGAGCGTCGCTCTCAAGGTATTAATAAAGGCCCCTCTCAATTCCGTGGAAATATTCACCTTCACCACTCCGGTCTTTACTGCCCGCAGAAGGTCTCGGGGCGGCGTTCCAGAGCCCCCATGCAATACCATAAAACACGTAGCATGTTTTTTGATTTCACGCAACCTCTCAATGTCCAAACGCGGATTCTCTGCATACATTCCGTGCACCGTGCCAATGAGCACCGCCAAAGAATCCACTCCGGTCTTTTCTACAAACTCGTTTGCTTCTTTGGGGTCTGTAAAAGAATCCTTGCCCAGCTTCGGGGCTTTCCCCTTGTGAAAGGTTGAATGTTTCCCTGGAATCTCGGCAAACTCCCCTTCCACCACAGAAATCCTGCGCTTTCTTGCCAAGGCCACCACTCTTTTTGTTATGCCAACGCTCTCTTTGAAAGAATACGAGGAACCGTCAAAGTGCACAGCGTCATATCCTGCCTCGATTGCCTCTTTGACAGATTCAAGAGATTTTCCATGGTCAAAGTTCAAATAGATAGGAATCTTTGTTTCCTTTCGGTGCGCCCCCACGAGGGCAACCGCCTGCGCCTTTCCCAAAAACCCGCTGTCCCCCTCTGAAGTTCCCACCAGCAAGGGGGCCTTCAGGCGAACTGCCGCCTGCACAATGCCCTGCAGCTGTTCTGCGCAAGAAAAGTTAAACTGGGGCAGGGCCCAACCCTCCTTTCTGGCTTTCTGGTAATAGTATTTGAGAGTTCTTTGCACCATTGTATCAGTATACCAAACTTTCTGTCCTTCGTCATCCTAAATTCTGCCATTACTTTACCAGGCTTATTATGCGCGACCGCTTAAAATAACCCCAAGCGCTTCTCTGTTTTAAACTAAGCTGAAAACTTTGCGCAGGTGAATATCGTTGTCTATAGTTTCAAGGACTCCATAGCGCACGTAGGGGCGCATATCAAAAAACTCAACAATAAAGTCAATCTCGTCCTTGCACTCGTAAGGAAATACAAACACGCTTTTCTGGAGTTCATAAAATCCAAGCTCGCGGAGTTTTCTGCGAAGCGCCTCTCGGGCGGGCTTTATCTTCTCCGGGACATCAAACACCACAAGGCGCCATTTACCATCCCACTCCCCTGTTTGTATCTGCATTTCTTCAAATCGATAGGTCAACGCCCGAACTTTCCCCTTTTCTGACAATACAAAGGTACTAGTGCCATCTTTATTCTCGTGAGCCTCAACAATTTTTGACTTGTAGAGCTGGCGAATAGTATTCTCTAATTCTTTCCGATCTATTTTCTTCCATTCGCGCTCAAGTTCTTTTACAATACGCGCCTGCCGCCTTGGACTATACGTCAATCCCAACGCAACACCCGCCAAAAGTAGGAGTAAAACCTTTTGCCCTGTTGGAGAACTCTTTCTCGGCATATAGTTTTATTATGCGCTATCGCTATAAATAACACAATTTTTCTTCTCCTTTTCCCTTCTACCTAAATCTTATTTTAAGCGATAGCAACAAATAAAACTCTGCCCTATGCGGTTTGATAGAGTTTTTCTCAAAAGCTGTTCTTTATAAAGGAATCCCTCCGCGAGAAAACCTAATCCTTGCGGAGGTACACGGTCTGGGTCGGGTAGGCAAACTCAATGCCTTCCATGGCTTACTCTAACCACTGTGGCGCTTTATTGCCTCTTGAATGATTTTTTCTGCATCCTCCTTTGATTTGAAATCCTTGAGCTTCACCCATTTGCCGGGTTCCAGTTTCTTGTAATTCTCAAAGAATTCCTTGATTTCCTTTCTCTGCGCCTCGGTCAAATCCCCCACATCCTCAACATGGGCCCAGCGGGGGTCAAGTTTTTTCGTGGGGACTGCCAGCACCTTGTCGTCAATGCCTGCCTCATCTTCCATCTCAAGATACCCAATGACATTGGTTTTCACCACGCACCCAGGAAACGTTGGATTGGTCACAAGCAATACAACATCAAGGGGATCTCCGTCTTCCCCTTTGGTATCCTGAACAAAGCCGTAGTCAAACGGAAAAACCTCGGGGCCGTACAGGGCGCGGTCAAGCACAATTTCTCCCGTGCTCTCGTCCTGCTCGTATTTGTTCCTTGACCCTTTGGGTATTTCTACGAATACTTTAATTTCCATAATCCTAAATCCTACGAATTACCTGCCCGCAATGCCTACGGCATAGCCGTTGCAGGCGGGCGAATGTGTTACGAATATGCGAATCATAAAACCTTTGCTGCCGACTTCACGTGGCGCACGAGCGTGGCAACATACCCCCATTCGTTGTCGTACCACGACAGCACCTTCACCAAATCGCCGTCAACCACGCGAGTCAAAGCAAGATCCACAATGGCGCCTGCGGGCTGGCGCAATATATCGGAAGACACGACAGGATCCTCGCAAACTTGCAAAACATTCTTAAATCTTGGCAACGTGGCGGCTTTCTTTAAAATTCTATTCACCTCCTCCACGGACGTTTTCCGCTTTGCCAGAAACGTGATGTCGGCAATGGAGCCCGCCGCCACCGGAACGCGTAAAGCAATACCGTCAAATTTTCCTTCCATTTCTTTCACGGCGCGCGCAACGGCAATGGCGGCTCCCGTGCTGGAAGGAATGATATTTTGCGCCGCCGCCCTTCCTCTGCGCATATCTTTTCCTCGCGTCGGCCCATCCACCAAACTTTGCGTGGCGGTGTAGCCGTGCGCGGTGTTCAACAGAGCTTTGGCAACGCCAATTTCTTCGTCTAGCACCTGAATGACAGGCGCTACAGAATTAGTAGTGCAAGAGCCATTGGAACTAATTTTGCAGTCCGCTAAATCCTTTTCATTCACTCCCATGAGCACCGTTTTCCCAACAGGGCCATCTTCGTCTTCCGCGGGCGCGGTAATCACCACGCGCTTGGCTCCTGCTTTCAAATGTGTCTGCGCTTTTGCATACGAATCAAACGCGCCCGTGGCTTCCACCACAATATCAATACCGAGTTTTTTCCAAGGAAGATTTGCGGGATCTTTCTCCTGGAACACCTTCACCCCATTCAAATCCTTTTGAAACCTTCCGTACACCGTGTCGTATTTCAACAGATACGACAGGGTTTTCAAATCTCCCAGGTCGTTTACGGCAACAACAGAAAGCCCCGGCTCCTCTTGAACCTGTCGAAAAAAGAGTCGGCCTATTCTCCCAAATCCATTAATCGCTATCTTAGTCATAGTCAGCTCGCAATAACCTGCGAAATCATTTCAATGAGGTCGGTGGCAATGAGGGCGTCTTTCTTGTCCTTTGCCGCCAATTCTCCTGCTTTTCCATTAATGTATGCCGCCACTCCTGCCGCTCTCAAGGGGTCAATGCCTTTGGCCAGCAGGGCGCCTGCAATGCCGGCCAGCGTGTCCCCTGTTCCTCCAATGCTTAGATAAGGGGAGCCGGTTTCATTCAAAAAGGTTTCCTGGCCGTTAGAGATGATGTCTATCTTCACCTTCAAAAGGATAGTGGTCTGCAGGCGAGCTGCCTCTTCTTGGACAACCCTTTCCCGTTCCTCTTGCACAAGGGACCTTACCTCCCTGCCTGTTACCAGCTGAAACTCAAAGGTGTTGGGCGTGAGCACAAAGGGTTTGCCGGCCACCACCGCAGGATCTCTGGCTAGCGCATGCAGGCCGTCGGCGTCAATGACCACGGGCAGGGAAACCTGGCGTAAAAACTCCAGCACTGTTTCCAGGGTTTCCTCGGTTCTGCCCAGACCACCGCCAATGACAACGGCTGCCTTTCCGCGGGCAACGTCTCTCGCGGCCTCGGCCCTTGAAAACAGCGTTGCCAGATGTTCTTTTAAAAGGTGAGTGTTGTCTAAGGGAAGAGCTGCTAGGACCGGAGAAAAAGAGGCAATGATGTCTGCTGCCCTTTTGGGGGCAATGACACGCACCATGTCAGCTCCCGCCCTAAACGCAGCAAGCGCAGACAAGGCCGGAGCCCCGGTGTAAAACTCGCCGCCCCCAATGACCAGCACAAGCCCAAAGTCATACTTTCTTACCTCGGGAGGCCTTGCGGGATAGATTTCTTTTAGGATATCCTTCGTGATTTTGGTCATACATTCTCAATTTTCAGGTCTTTCACAAACCTTTTGAGTTCTTTTCCGTATACTGGATGTTTAAGAGAAAAGTAGAGATGGGTCTTTAACCATTCTGTCCTGGTGCCTGCTTCCCACCATCTTCCCTCTATTTCATATCCATACACGATTTTTCCGTCTTTGACCATGTCCCCCAGCGCTTCAGACAGCACCACTTCTCCTTTCTTGTTTGGTTTTGCGCGTTTTAAGTAATCAAACACTTCTGGGGTTATAATGCGTCTGCCAACAATGGCAAGGTCGGAAGGGGCCTCACCCTGTGGTTTTTCCACAATCTTTTTTATCTTATGGAGGCGCTGGGCAATCTTTTCTGTGGCAACCACTCCATATGATACAAGACGTTCCCTGGGGATTCGCGCCAGCGCAGTAACAGGCTTTTGGGAGGTTTTAAAGACCTGGGCAAGCTGAACGCATGCTGGGGTTTTTGCCTCAATAATATCATCCGGATAGAAAACAAAGCAGGGCTCCTCGCCAACGAGTTTCTTTGCCTGCAGCACCGCGTGGCCGTCTCCCAAGGGTTTCTGCACGGATACAAAGAAAAAAGAAAGGCCCTCCAGGCTTTTCTCCAGTTCCTCCATTTCTTCCAATATAGCCGTCTGGTTCCTGTCTGTCAGGAGCTTTTCCAAGTAAGGGGAACGTTTCAGGTAGTCCGCCACCTGCTTTTTGTTGCCCCCGACAATAAAGATGACCTGTTTTACCCCTGCTGCTTTGAGCTCTTCAAGCCCGTAATGCAGCATGGGTTTGGTTCCCACGGGCAGGAGTTCTTTGGGAACTGCTTTAGACAAAGGCAGAAAACGCGTTGCCAAACCCGCAATGGGAACTATTGCTTTGGTGATGTCGCCCATGAACAGTTAGGAGGCCGGCTCCTCGCGCCTCGTGTTGCGAAGGAATGCCGGGATATCCCACCGGCGTTCCTGCTTTTCCAGGTCTTTTAACTCCAGGTCTCGCGCCTTCTTTACTTCCAAGGCGTTCCTTCTCGTCTTTGCTGTTTCCCTGTGCGGTTCTTCTTGAGGCGGCGCTGCTTTCTCTATTTTGCCTTTCTCTGCTTTGGGCTTTTCAAAGCGCTTCACAACCGCCTGCTTCTTGCGGCCTCGCGCCTTTTGCTTTCTTGCGCGGGGAACAAAAGCGCGGGTTTTCGGATTTTCCGTCTTGCTGTCTCCTTCTTTCTTCCACTCTTTTACCCTGCATCCCATGGCGAACAAGGCAATGCGGAGTTTATCTCGGTATTCTGGCTGAAAGGAAATGCCAAAAATGATGCGGGCTTTGCCGTTTGAGGAAAAAATGCTCTTTGAGATTTCGGCCACGTCCTGCATCTTCATTCTCTTGTCCCCCGTCACGTTGAACATCACCCGGTCAGCCCCTGCGACACCGTAGTCGTAGAGCGGGTTGTTCAGCAGCTCCTTTAAAGCCATTGGGACTCCCAGGGCGCCCTGCGTCTGGGCAGAGTTGAGGTATGCCAAACGCCCTCTTCCTTCCAGCAGGGTCCTAAGGTCGGCAAAGTCAATGTTGATAAGGCCGGGCAGGGCCAAGGTGTCTATAAAACCCTCCAGGGTTTCTGCCAGGCGCTTGTTCACGGCAGAAAAGGAAGCCCTGAGCGGGGTCTTCTGGTCAATGACCCGAAAGATATTCTCGTTGGGAATGACGCTGTAAACGTTGAGCAGAGAAGCCGTCTTTTCCAAGGCCGCCTCTGCCAGCTCTTTTCTCTTTTGGCCTTCAAAGGAAAAGGGCATGGTGAAAATGCCCAGGGTCAGACATTTGGCCTCCCGCGCCGCTTCCGCAAACACGCTGGCCGCCCCCGAGCCAGTTCCTCCGCCAAGCGAAGCCACAAGAATGCATACATCCTGCCCTTCCACCAGTTTTTTTATCCTGTCTTTTTCCGCTTTCGCCGCCGCCTCTCCAAGCTGAACATCCATGCCGCAACCCAAGCCCTTGGTGAGCTCCTGGCCAAAGGCAAACACCTTGATGTCTCGGGGCAGATTCTTTTGGGCCTGCAGATCGGTATTTGCGGCGATAAAGTCCACCCTTCCCACTGCTCTTGCAATCTCTGCCACAATGTTAGAACCGCCTCCTCCAATGCCAATAACCCGCACCTTGGTCTTGTGCACTCCCTCGGATAATTCCGCAGGGCGAGATTTTTTTTCCGGCGCCCCTTTCTTGGCGGGCTTTTTTGCGGCTTTTCCGGCCTTGGGTCTCTTTTTCTTCTTTTTATTCTTTGTCATATTGCCCAAAGTTCATATTCTTCCATTGTAGAGAGGCCTCGGCTTTTGTCAATTTGCGCCCCCTGCGGTATACCCCGTTAGAAGTTCATTCTTACGGAACGCTTGATAAGCGGACTTCTAACGGAGTATACTGAATCCATGGGAAAATCTGCGCCCAACTTTTTTTTGATTTATATAGCCGTGTTCCTAAACGTGGCCGCCTTTTCCATGGTATTTCCTCTGTTGCCTGTCTATGCAAAAACATTTCAGGCAAGCAACGCCACCATAGGGCTTCTGGGGGCCTCCTTTGCTTTTTCCCAGTTCCTGTTCTCTCCCCTTTTGGGAAAACTGTCTGACCGCTTTGGGAGAAAACCCATTCTCGCTTTTGGCCTTGCCGGTATGTCCGCGACCTTTCTCTTTTTTGCTCTTGCTCCAGGTCTCGTATGGCTTTTTGTCGCGCGCTCTCTACAGGGTTTGTTCTCGGGAGCCACCATTCCCACGGCCCGCGCCTACATTGCAGACCTCACTTCCAATAAAGAGCGGGTAAGGGGCATGGGAAAGATAGGGGCCGCTGCCGCCCTTGGAGTAATCTTTGGGCCCACGCTCGGGGGAATCCTTGCTGAAGGCCATATTGCCGTTCCCTTTCTCTTGGGAGCCGTTATCGCGGCCTCTAACTTTTTGTTCATACTTCTATTCCTGCCGGAATCGCTCCGTCAGAAAACCTCCCGTTTCCGGATTGGCTGGCAAAACCTGTTTTACGGCATTCATATATGGAAAGGGTTAAGAGGTCCTTTGGCTCCCTTTTTTCTGTTTGCCTTTATATGGTCGTTCCTATTATCCACTAACCAGGTAGCCCTGCCTCTTTTGGGCCTGGAAAAACTTGAGTTGCACAGCGCGCAGATAGGCACCCTGTTTGGCCTTATGGGAGCGGTGCTTGCCTTTGTGCAGTTCTTCCTGCTTGCTAAGATAACCGCCTTTTGGGGCGAGCGTCTGTCCGTGCCTTTGGGCCTCTTGCTTATGGCCCTTGGCTTTTCCCTTTTGCCTTTTGTGCCCTTCATAGCGCTTCTCTATCCCTTAATGGCTCTTGTGGGATTCGGCTCTTCTATATCAAAACCGGTCAACGCAGCGCTTCTCTCCCAAGAAACCCAGGCAGAGCAGGGCATAACCATGGGAACGGCAAACGCTTTTGAGAGCTTGGGGCGCCTGGCGGGGCCGTTTCTGGGAGGATTTCTGTTTGGTTTTGGAATGACGCTGCCTTTTCTGTTTTCCGGGGCAGTTACAATGCTTGTAATCTTTTTTGTGTGGAGATACACCATCTTTCTCCGCGTGAACCACACCTATTAAAACGAGAGTACGTTCTACATTTGGAAAAACAAAAGAGGCGTTGCCGTAGCATTGCCTCAAAACAGGAAAAGAACGATGAAGAAGCGATTAGGGCTCACCAGAGAGGGCGTACCCTCTCTGGCGAGTAAGATGGGGGTCAAAGACCCGCTAACGAACCGGGGGAAGGCGAAGAAGGATCAGTCGTCTACAATCGGGATGCCAACTAGCATCCAAGTAGGCGAGCGGATGTGTCGCATGGCAAGGCTCCTCCTTCTTTTTAAAAGTAGCGCTCTTCAGAAAGCCAGGGTGTAGGCACAAAGGACGTTTGTCCGCCGCGTATCTGGCCGGTGCTCTGCGATTTTGCTGTGGCGAGAGGACTCAGACGCTTCATGCATAGAAGCGCGCTCTCTCCTTTTGCAGAGAACATGCCAGACAGGCCTTCTTCCCCTAAACCTCCTTGCTCAAGCACTCCTTTCCAGGTTCAATCACCTTGAATCCGCAAAGGAATGCTTGAACGCAAAAAAGAACTTTAAGAGATTATAGCTCCCGCAAGTTGCCTGTCAAGGTGTGTACGGGCCCAGCTAAGGTTGGGTGCGAATAACATCTCCCGTCACGAGCTTTTTGACGACAGAGCGCGCCTCCCTGGCGTCTTTCACCAGGCGATAAATCCTGGTGTCTTCTTTGCTGATATTCCTTCTTTCTTGGTACACGCTCTTTTCAATCCACTTTAACAGAGGACTCCAGTACTCCTGCCCCACTAAAATAATGGGAATGGGGTCAATTTTTCCGGTTTGCACTAACGCGGTGAGCTCAAAGAACTCATCTAAAGTTCCAAACCCTCCGGGAAAGAAAATATACACTTCAGAAGCAAAAGCAAGCATAACTTTTCTGGCAAAAAAGTAGTGAAAGGAAATGGACTCTTTCACAAAGGGATTCACGTTCTGGGCGTGGTTTAACTGGATGTTGATGCCGGCCGACTGCCCTCCCGCTTCAGCCGCCCCTTTGTTTGCCGCCTCCATAACTCCAGGGCCCCCTCCTGTGATAACGGCAAAGTCATCTTGGGAAAGCGCAAAAGCAAGCTCTCTTGCCTCTTCATAAATTTTGTCTCCCTGCCTGCATCGGGCAGACCCAAAGAATGTCGCGGACTTTCCGTAGTTTTTCAAGAACTCAAATCCTTTCGCAAACTCCTGGGTGATGCGGGTTAAGCGCATTCTAGAAACTCTTTCTGGGGGAAGATTCATTAACTTGCCCAAGGTGGCGGCGGGCAGGCAGACCCGCCCTCCTCGGTGAATGTCCCTGATGAACCTCCCTTTTTTCTTTGGCATATTTTTATCCAGCAAGCTGCTCACTCTTTTTTTGCAAACATTTGGTTAGCAGAATTCTGGTCTGTTAATTGAGATTTTTTGTTACCCAAGTCGGCTTGTTTCTCCATACCTAGAGTATAGCATTTCTAAATGCAAACACACCAAATAGACGTAGTGCATAAAGTAGGAGGATTGTGGCCATACACCACGTTGGGTGCATGGCCGTGAACCCTACATGGTTCACGGCTGTGTGCCTCGGTCTAGAACCAAGAGTTTAAGTAGGATTCCAGGGCTTTCTGGGGGCGTCTCATCTACCTGTATCGGTCGGGTCTATGTTAGTAGGTTTTAGAAGTTCGTCTTTTGATTTCATAAATATAAACCAGCCTCCGAGACCGGTGTATTTCGTAGAAAATACGATACGAACCAACACGCCTGCGCCACGCGTCTTTTTCTCCCTCCATTTTCTCAAGATCGCCGGAATATGGATTCACTCCAATCTGTTCTACGACAAAGAGTATCCGTTCAGTATCTTTCTTGGGAACTCGTCGCAACTGCTTCTTTACCGAGTTATCTACGACGATTTCCCAGTTCATGTCTCAATTGAGAAAGCTCTATGTATTGCCCTTTGGATAGATTTTTTCTGCCACGTTCAAGGGCTTGCTTCTCAGCTTTTGTGGGATGAAATGTGCTTTGAGATTTTATCATCTTCTGCCAATTCAAAAACACTCGGTACTCTTCTTGAGGAACTGCCACGAGGTTTCTTTCTCCAGATTTTACTGATCTTGGAACGATAATGGTTGCCATAATTCTAGTATAGCGCAGTCCGACTATTCGTCAATATACCAGGGATTTAAAAGGGCCTGCCTGCCGGCGAGGCAGGAATTCTAGGGCTTTCTAGGGTTGTCTTATCTACCCGTCTCGGTCGGCTCTATTTTTTAGCACAAAACCTGTAGAATGTTAGACCAATGTTAGACCTCCGAGGTCTAACATTTCGAGGTCTACAAGCTCCTGCGGCCAGCTGAATTACCCCAAAGGCCACAAGAATCCCCAAAAGAGGCGTGAGGCGAGGAAGATACGCGGGGTTCTTGATGAGCAAAAGAAGATACACAAAGAAGAGGACCTCCACGATCACGCGCAAAAACAAGGCCTTGGGGTATTCGGAGAACGAGATACCAAAAGGACCCACGAGCAGGGGCACAAAAAGAATGAGTACGACCCCGATCTTCAACTGGGCAAGGAGGAATCTTTCCAGATTCATACCCTGCAATATACTCAGCATTCGCGCACTTCCTTCTTTGCCAATCATATTAGTGAATAGCTGAATTAGTCAGAGTTGATTGTGCCGTTTTTCACGGTTTTCAATTTCTTCTGCGCCCAAAGTCCATAGACCAAACCAATAATCGTTAGGGGGATTATCATGAGACGATAGTTTGTTATGAGGTTAAAACCTAGAATTCGCGCAATAAGCCAAACGTCAAAAATGCCATAGACGACAACTACTATGGTTAAAATGAGCTCCTCTGACCTTGGAGTTTTATCAATTTTCTGCACCAGCCAACCAAGTGTTTTCACGACAAAATAGAAAAGGGCCAAAACAACCGGAGCTAAAAGCGGAACCATTTTTATTTCAAATATGTCCGCGATGGGTTTCCAGAAGGGGCTACCCTTGCCGCCGCTTATTACTGCATCAAGAAGAGCATCAATGAAAACTAAAGCAGCAAGCAGAATCCAACCAGTTGATTTTGATAAAACCGGTTTCATGGGCAGAGGTTAAAATTTCAATTCGAAACTTTTCGCGTTTTGATAAAATACATTCTTATATTCCGCCCATTTTTTAGCCGTGGTGTTATAAGAAATCATAAAATATTTTCCGGATTTGACCAAAATCACCATCATGGCTTTAAAGTCGGCTTCTTGCTGGGAAATGGACATCTCTAAAATTTTTGCCGGCATGCTTGCTATGGTATCGTCTTTTTCACTTACATTAGAAACGCCTGCTTGCGCCAATCCCTGTTTGGTTTCCGAAACTATCTGCTCTAAATTCTTTCCTTCATTTCCGCCGCCCAAAACCGCAAAATAACTTCTGAAGTTTATGGTCTGCACTACCGGGTCGTTTTCGTGGCTTTCATTAATATTGGTGATGCTGACCAGCGTTCCCGGAATTTGCGCCGCCACCCAGCCAGATGGTACGGAAATTGTAAAATCCGCTCCTTCATAAACACCAGCTTTCATAGCGCCATCTTGCTGTTGCGGAGAAACCGAAGATTCCCCGGGATAAGACAATGTACCTTCTTTGCATTCCGGCTGTTGCGGATCTGAAATCGCGCAAATCTTATAAATAACCTCGTACTTTGCCAGCGGCATCGGCAATGTAATCTGGAAAGCTTTGTCTTGGTCTAAAAATTCCAACTGGCTTGGCTGCCATTTCACCTCTTGATTATCGCTGGTTATTTTTACATCTAATGGCACCGAAAGTTTGCGGTTGGTGTTAATTTTTATTTTATCACTAAGCGTTTGGGTAGCGATAATTTTGAATCCGGGCAATTGGCGAAATTGAGCCGGTGCCATTTCAGCTTTTGTTTGCGCCGGAACGGTTGATTTTTCTCCCTTTGCCAAAACCCTGCCCGTATAAGTCCAGACCTGGCATTCAATCCCCCGCTCTCCTTGATAACGACAAACTTGCTGACTGCCGAAAAGCCGTCGTGTTTCATTGTCAAATTTCTGAAAACTCATATCATAATAAGTTTGTTCGTCGCCGCTGGGGATAAGTTGTTTTTTTACTTCGTTTTTACTTGGATCGTAGATGACAAAATAACGCACCGCTTTTTCATTTTTGCTTAAATCTTTCTTCGGCTCCTGATACATGCCATATAAAACCCCGCTCTGGCTATCTATTCCAAAAATTCCCAACCCGCTCCTATCAAAATTCTTCCAATTAGAGCCGTCGAGATTGGTCACGCCAAGTTTTCTCTCTTCTCTTACCCGCGGGATGCCCTCAGCGGAATAAGTCGGTTTTGAACCAAAAAAAGCGTATGAAATATAAATCTTCTGTCGAGATAAATCCAAAGTAGCGAATGGCCAAATATTGTCATATTCGGTCTGGGTCAGACGCTTTTCCTCATAGCCGCTTCCATCGTTATAAACCTTGGCCAGCCAAAGATCTTTATTATCAAAAGTCCTTGGAGTCCGCGCTCTTGGAAAAACAATGTAGGCGAGCCCGGCGTCTTCGTCGTAAGCAAGATTGGGAATGAAATTCATTTCTTGGGTTTGGGTATGCACTGTTTCTTTAAACTTGCCGTCACGCAAATCTAAAAAGGCGGTCGTTATTTGATTGTCTTTGGTATAGGCAAAAATAATGAGACGGCGCACTGAATCTAAAACGGCGCCGGCAGTATCGTCAACGCCACCATTTCCAACAAGCTCTCGCTCGTTATGCCAATTTTGTTCATTCGGTTTTTTAACAGCCATTCTTAAACTACTAGGGATTCTTTCGCTGGCTCCTTTTTCGCTGCCAATTCTGTAAAAATAATAAATCAAATCGTCTTTTGAGTCGTAAATAATTCCTGGCCTCTGTTTGTTTTCGGAAGAACTAGTTAATTTAATTTCCTGCCAATTGTTTCCGTCCAAGTCGGAAGAAGCACCCCATATCTGCCAAATATCGTTATCGTCCATCGCCTTAAAAACGTAATAAACTTTATTGCGCGATTTATCTATGACAAAACTCGGTTCATACTTAGTGTACGGAGAAAACGTCTGTTGTTTTTGGGTAAGTTCCGCCAGAACAGACGAATAAAACGACTGGGAAAGCTTTTGATAAATGAAAAAGCCGAACCCGCCCAAAATAATTATGGCAGCTAGAACGACAATGATTATTTTTTTTGAATTCATGTTTTTTGTCTCTCTCATTATGATACTAAAACAAAAATGGTGCAATGCTTGCAAATGGAATTCTAATCATTCAATATCTAGAACAAGACGAAAACCAAGGCCATGGTCGTGGCCGTCTATCTCTGTTGGTTGCCTATTAGCGCCTATTAGCTGGCCTGATGTAACATTCGCAAAGATACCAAGCACCGCCCTTAATTACTTTTTCGGTGTGGCTGTGCATGTCTGACTTGCACAGGTCTACTTGCGCGAGTGCATGCTCTGGTTCTTTCATGCTAGCTATCCTACCAAAAAACCTGCGATTTTGCGATATGGAGGCATTGATATCTATAGACCTTCAATCGTAGTTCTCTAGACAAACCCACATGTTCTTACCTTGAAAGATGAGGCGGGTCTCGGTCGGCTCTATTTTTTAGCACAAAACCTGTAGAATGTTAGACCTCCGAGGTCTAACATTTCGAGGTCTACATATGGTTAGCAGAATTCTGGTCTGTTAATTGAGATTTTTTGTTACCCAAGTCGGCTTGTTGCTCCATACCTAGAGTATAGCATTTCTAAATGCAGACGTAGTGCATAAAGTAGGAGGATTGTGGCCATACACCACGTTGGGTGCATGGCCGTGAACCCTACATGGTTCACGGCTGT
>Ga0209541_10007529_pt1 | contig 18279 bp, 25 predicted proteins | sample RifCSPlowO2_01_FD_184027 | JGI IMG/M metagenome (GOLD analysis project Ga0209541, IMG submission 184027) | Groundwater microbial communities from Rifle, Colorado - Rifle CSP2_plank lowO2_0.1 (SPAdes) (version 2) | ecosystem: Environmental > Aquatic > Deep subsurface > Groundwater | place... | reverse complement strand
TGAATATTTTTTCAAAAGTTTCCCTAATCCATTGGGTCATAACAAGCCTGTTTGTAAAGCTGTAATTAACAGCGCATTTCATTGCTGCAAAATAATCCAAGGCTTCTTGGCTTTTAGCAGGAGCGCAGGCTAACTGCCTGTCTGGCAGCCATATTTTATATTTTTGGACTGCTCTTTCCTGGATTTTTAAATAATCAGAAGCAACCTGGTGACCTAGCCCTCTAGAACCGCAATGAAGCATTATCAAAACCTGGTCTTTATCTGTAATACCCCATTCCTTTGCTTTAGCTTCATCAAACATATTTGTTACTTTTTGTATTTCCAAGAAATGATTTCCTGCCCCTAAAGTACCTAATTGTGGGCTGCCTCTTTGCTTTGCCAAATCTGAAACTTTTTTTGGGTCAGCTCCCTGCATTTTTCCATTTTCTTCTATATATTTTAAATCTTCTTTTACACCATAGCCTTTTTCAACAGCCCATTCACAGCCATTAACCAAAACTTCGTTTAATTCATTAGAATTTAGTCTTAATTTTCCTTTGCTTCCAACACCGCAAGGAACAGCATTAAATAAAGCAGGGACTAGTTCTTTTAGCTTATTTTTTATTTCTTTGTAGCTTAGATTAGTTCTGATGGAGTTTACACCGCAGTTTATATCAAAGCCGCATAAGCCAGAAGAGATTACGCCTTCTTCTGCGTCAAAAGCAGCTACTGCTCCCATTGGCAGGCCATATCCAAAGTGGGCATCTGGAAGAGCTATAACCGGCTCAATAACGCCAGGTAATGTACAGACATTGCTTAGCTGTTGTATGGTGTCATCTTCCATTGAGTTATAGATGGCTTTGTTTGCAATAAGCTTTCCAGCCACCTTCATTTCCTTTCTAACTGCTTTTGGCAGCAGCCATTCATACTCGTTTATTGGCTGTAATTTTTCTTTGTATGCCATGCAGGGAAGGATACTCAACCTATTTAAATAGTTAACGATAAATTTATATATATTATTGCAACAACTTAACAGATAGATGACTGATAAAACTGATGATATATTTGATGAACTTGAAGATTACCATAAAAAGAGCAAGGAAAAGGTAGAAGAACAAGATCAAGAACAGCCTAGGAAGGTCTATAAGAAGGAAGATAAAAAAATGGATAAGGAAGGAAAGGAAGTTGTGATAAGGTTCAGGATAAAACCAATATTAATTGAAAGGATTATATATATTGCTGTCATTTTGATCCTAGCATTCTCCTTATTTTTCTTTGGATTTTTAAAACCATTGTCAAAATGCCCGTTTAGCGGTTTAGGAAGCATTGTTGGCTTGTCTGGCAGTGGTGTTGAGGGAAATGAGAGTGCGGTTATAGAAGATGCTGTTAATGAAACTGAGGACACAGAGGAAACAACAACTGAGGATACAACTACCACAACAACAACCAGCAGCAGTGGTGTTATAAAAGCTGAACTTGCTTTTACAAGCGATAATATTGGCATAAGTGGTGAGCACCCGAATGTCAAAGTAAAAAGCATCTCGTACAAGATAAGAAATAGCGGAGATGACCTTTACTCAAGGGTTGATATTTATTGGTATGACAAAGACGATGAAGCAACTATCAAAACTAAGCTTAGAGCTAGTTATAAATTGAAGGTGAGTGCAGGAAAGGTTTCTCCATTAAAAACCATAACCTCGTTTTCGGGCTCTTACCTTAGCTCAATCAATAAACAAGAAACATTTGTTTTGAAACTGTATGATGATAAAACAAACAAATTGCTAAATACGGCTACTGTTGAGTTTAATCCGCCTTAGATATCCAAACTGATTGTTGCTTTATAACCCTCATCTGTTTTCTCAAATTTATATTTGTAGTAAGTAACTGCTTTCACAACTGTTTCGCCTAATTCTGGCGTTATTGGTTCTCCGAATAATTTGGCTTTTATATGATTTTTATCGATTTCCTTTACTTCTACTTTGGAAAAAAATTTCTGTTCTGTATCAACAATGGCTATAATGCCTTGGAGCCAATTGATCATTAGGTCTTCAATATTATCCGCTTTTATCAGGTATTCCTCTGCTTTTTTTGGCTGAACTTTTTTTATATTGCAGATTACAGAAAGCAAAGCCTCGGCTGCGTTTGTAAATAGTTCTTTCAAATCCTTGCCATAAGCTTCAAATAGCACATCCGATGTCAGGTCTTCTATGAATTTGTATTTCTCCATTTTAGTAAGGCACTATTTCCGGGTTTGTTTGGTCTCTTCATTTGTCTCTGAAGTTGAAGGTGTACCACCAAATAGGTTACCAAAAACATTTCCCCCAGAACCAGAGCTAGAACCAGGGCTAGATTCAGTTAATGATGATGAACTATCACCAAATATATTACCCCTGTTTGTGTAAGAAGATTCTCCAACCAAGTGCTGGAGCATTCTGATTACTTTCCTTATATCTTCATGCGAGTCCTCTTTTGTGTCTATTGTGATTTTCATGTCTTAGGTTTTTAATTTACAACTATAAATATTTTGTGGTTATAGAAACTCTGTGCTTATGTTCAAGCAGTCATAAGTGGGATACTCTTCAACCAGGGCTAATTTTAGCTGTTCATCTTTTATATTACCTAAAACCCAAGGAGCGATTAAAAGTCTTTTCCTTTTTTCATCTCTCTCTATCAATTTAGAAGGGATTTTATACTTTTTAATTAATTTTTTTCTTAATTTTTCTAAATTTTTAGTTGAATAAACAGCTCCTCTGTAAAGCAAACCTTCCTCAGTCAGTATATCATAGGGTTTGGCAATGTTCTTTGCCCTTCTTTTTATCCTATTTGCTAGTTGAACCCTATCTTTTAAGGTTGCAGTGCAATAATGCACATTTAGTTTTGGGTGTTTTTTTGATATGTGCTTTATTAGTTTTAAAGCTACTCCTTCAGAGCCTTTTACTGCATAAGACAGTTTATTTTTTACCCTATAACCTTGATTAGATAGCTTATTTACCTTATTGTCCGCCATTTCCAACTCATTTAAATTAAGAAAATCAATTTTGTTTGCAAAATAACCAATCAGTTTTTTTGTCTGCTTCTCTTTTTTTGGTATTGCCGGTATTTCTATGCCGATTCTCCAATTATAGTTTTTTACTAAGTCTATTTTACCCCATAATTGATTATTGTCTAGATCAGGATGGAACCTTATTTCATCTAAGCCTGTTCTGTATAATTTTTTCAGATTATCTTTATTTATTAAATTGAAGGATGTGTAAAGGTGTATGTGGAATTTTCTGCCAAATTTTTTTTTTAATGATTTGATATAATTTATTGCCCTCTGCAGTCTGCATAGAGAATCACCACCTGTAAAGCCTGCTCCCTGTGCGTCTATTAGTTTTGCTTCTTTTATTATATCCTTAATATTATTTGTTGGCCATTCATCCGCGTAAGTCACATCTTTCTTGTATTTTTTATCAGAGATAGGGCAGTAATAACAGCTTCTTGGGCACAAGCCAGTTAAAAACAGAACTAATTTAGAGCCTTTAACACAAAGCTGGCAACCTTTTGATAAAGTGCCTATTTTATATGAATGGTAGGGTGTTTTTTGCATTTTTATAAATGATAGGATAATGATGAAATATTTAATGATTATGATTCTACAATCCCTACCTACATTAGACTGGTTGGTGTCTTAAACAAAGAATATGAGGTATCTGATCCATTTTTCTAGTCTGGTCACCTCAACAGCAATTTAATAGCCTCATCACACCTCTGGCATGGTTCTGTAGCTTCCAGACAATCATACCTTGTTACACAGAAGTCATTTTCTTTATAACCATAATTGCCTTCTAATGAATAAGCTTCATGATGGTAATAATCCAAAAAATGAGTTATTGCTTCGTGGATTGTAACGCCTCTTATAGCGTTAATATATTTCTGGCGGTCTGGAGTCAATGCTAGTGTTATTCCACCATGAAAACTACTATTTCCCCAGTCAGCATCATCAAATCTTCTTCTTGAAACAAAGACGTAAGAACCATTGGGAAAAACTGATGAGGTATACCCAATGTTCTCTCCGTTCAGGTTAGAATTAAATCTCTGGAGTTCGGTTTGGTACTCTTTACTGTTTGGGTCAACCATTTCTATATTAAGATCTAGTGAGTAATGTTTATTAGCCCAGTCTAAACCATTTATAACTGCGTCAATGCATTTTTGGGAAATACTATTTTCTATGATAATCCGAAATCTAAAATTTTTTGGTAGTCTGTTATGTCTACTACCCCAATAGCCTATCCATTCATCATGTTCCAACTGAATTAATTTTTTTCTTCCTATCTTTTTAAGAATCGTACATCTTAGTTCAAGAAAAAAATTATCTTTACTAGTACTATTAAGAGATAAAGTCCTCAATAATTCTCTTTTATAATATGGGATTAGATCTTTATCCCCCTTAACCTCTCTCGACATCTCTTCACGATAAAATTGTAGCCTATCCATCACATAGAGAAATATCTTTTCTTTTTTAAACCTATCTAAAAAATGGTTTAATCCAGTTTTTGAAAAGTATTTAGGTTAATTAAAATAATTATAAAAACAACCTCTGGAAATTCATCCAAACATTGTTAATGACTTCCTGCAGCTCCATTCCTTTGATCTCTGCCATTTTTTTATAACTTTCTATAACAAAAGCAGGCTCGTTTCTTCTGTCCTTAAAGGGGCTTAGATAAGGAGCGTCCGTTTCGCAGAATAGCTGGTTGATATTAATTTCCTTAACCATTAGCTGGAAGTTTTGAGCTCTTACAACATTTGTTGGAATAGAAAAATGATAACCCAAGTCAGCTGCTTTTTTAACTATGTTCTTTTTTCCAGAGAAACAGTGCAAGAGAACTTTTTTTATTTTTGAAGAGTTTAACATTTCTATAACATCATCCTCTGCTTTTCTTGAATGAACTATAATTGGCTTTTTTATTTTTTCTGCAAGCCTTATTATTTTTTGAAAAACCTCTTTTTGCTCTTTTTCTTTTCCCTTAACAGTATAATCCAAACCTATTTCACCTATTGCAGTTAGTTTGTCTTTGTTTTCTTCAATAAATTTAAGCTCGTTATCAATGTCAATTGGCTTTATTTTCTCCATGGGGTAAGCCGCTTCTCTCAATCCAAGATCAACAGCATATAATGGGTAGATGCCTAAAGCGGCTTTTACAATATCATATTTTTCAGCTATTTTTAAGCTTGACACATTTGTTTTATGGTCAGAACCGTTTGTTATTATTGCTTTAACATCTGCTTTTCTTGCTCTTTCTATTACTTTACCTAAATCTTTAGTAAATTCTTCATCCGCTAGATGGGCATGCACATCTATTAACATTTTATCAATTTCTCCATTTCTTTTATGTGCAATAGGGGGCTCTTTTTATGTATTTCTAAAAATAGGTCTTTTCCTGCTTTTTTGTTTATTAAATCAAAAGATGTTTTGTCTGCTTCAACAATATTTTTGCTTAGGACCATACCTATATCTTCTAAAACAATTCCTTCCGGGTCAGAGCAGCAGTCACAGAGCTTTGTTATGTCCTGCAGGAAATTAAGATAGAATTGTTTTCTTTTGTTTTTTATAACTGCATAAGCCCCTTCTGCCAGCAAGGCATCAAACATAGCTTTTTTTGGCTTTAAAACATTATTTTTGCAATTTAGGATACAAACACCGCAACCCCAGCATTTGCTGTAGTTAAAAACGGCCTTTTTGTTTTCTAGCTTAATAGCTTCTACAGGGCAGCATTCAACACAAACACCACAGCCTTTGCACTCTCCTTTGAAAACAGGCTCTGCTAAACCATGAATATCTGCTTTTGTCTTTTTTGTAACACCGCCCATTCCTAAGTTTTTGATTGCTCCTCCAAAGCCAGAGCACATATGGCCTTTGACATGGCTTAAAACTAACAAGGCAGTTGCTTCTGCTAGGGGTTTGCAGACTTGAACATTTAGATTTTCTGTTTTAACTTCAATATAATCATCAGAGATTATAACAGGACATCCAATGTTTTTTTCATAGAAACCGTTTTTTCTTGTTGTTTCTTTATATTTTTCAACAGTGTCTCTGCCGCCTGGGTAAATTACTATAGAATCGAATAAAAAGGGCTTTAGTTTTAGTTTTTTTAAGATTGAGATTATTTTTTTAACCATATCTGCCTTTAGATGATAAGGATTTGGGGGTTCGCCCATATGCAGTTTTACAGCAACTTTGTCGCCTTCTTTAAATAGGTTTTTTAGCTGTTCCTTTAGGATATTGAATAGTTTGCCTTTCTCTTTTATATCTATAAATATCATAAGTAGTGTGAAAATGATAATATTTATAAATATTCTTTGGTTTCTTAAGCGTATGGATAGCGTTAGATGCTCTGGTGCATAAGAATTCTTTTTTAGTTTTATCCATATATTTTAAAAAACCCAAAGGTGATAAACTATGACCAAACAATCTTTAACTGGCTATGTTCCGGACAATTGCGTAAATTTAGACCATTTCCCGCACATAAAAGGCTATGATTTTAATGAAAAGTTTGATTTCAATAAGTTTTTGAAGTCTTACTCAAATACAGGATTTCAGGCTACAAATATTGGCAAGGCTGTAGAGATAATAAAGGCTATGAGGAGGGAAAAAGCCCAGGTGTTTTTAGCTTACACCTCTAATATGGTAAGTTCTGGTGTAAGGGAAGTTATCAGATATTTAGCTGAGCATAAGTTTGTTGATGTCCTTGTGACTACAGCTGGAGGCATTGAAGAGGATGTTATCAAATCCTTAAAGCCTTTTGTTTTAGGCTCTTTTGAAGCTGACGGAAGAAGCCTGTTTGAGAAAGGCATTAACAGGACAGGTAATATATTTGTTACAAATGACAGGTATACCTATTTTGAGAAGCACATGAATGGCGTTCTTGATGGGGTCTATAAAACACAGGTTAAAAGAAAGAAACCACTATGCTCATCTGAAATAATTGAGATAGTTGGAAAATCAATTAATGATAAGGGATCAATATTGTATTGGGCATGGAAAAACAAGATTCCTGTATTCTGCCCTGCCCTAACTGACGGGGCGTTTGGTGATATGATTTTTTTTATGAAGCAAAGAAAGAAGGATTTTTATGTTGATATTTCCGAGGATATGGTTAGAATTGTAAATTTAGTTTTAAATGCCAAGAAAACAGGTGTCATTATATTGGGGGGCGGTGTTGCTAAGCATTATACATTAAATGCCCAAATCTTCAGGGAAGGGTGTGATTTTGCGGTTTATGTTAACACGGCAGATGAGTTTGACGGCTCTGATTCGGGAGCAAAAACGAATGAAGCAGTAACATGGGGCAAGATAAAAGCAAATGCTCCGCAAGTCAAAGTGCATGGAGATGCTACCATGATATTCCCTTTGATAGTGGCTGGATTAGTAAATGATTTAAATAATAAGAAATAAACAAAAAGAATATAAAAAATAACATTTGCACTGTCGAGCCAAATCACTAAAGAAGCTCTATTGCGAGACTAATAGACAAGGCATAATTTATAAAAACCAAGTCATGCAAAAAGATGTAGAAATTAAACACTAGGCGATCACTCCTTCTGGCACTGTGCATATTGGTAATTTCAGGGAGATGATTACTATTGATTTTATTCATAGGGCGCTAAAAGACGCTGGAAAGAAGATGAGATTTATCTATTCCTGGGATGAAAAATTGTTACTAAAGTTAAAGATATTATTATAATTGTTAATCCAATAAGAATTCTGTTAGTTTTTATTTGAAATAAAATTTCTGGTGGAGCAATTCTTACATTAAAAAATTCTGATTTTTTGTTATCTAAATAAAATAAATTATAATTTCCTGGTGCCCTATAAAATATCTTTTTTTCTAAAGCGTACTCCTTTTTGTTCTGATCATAATTAAAATCTGATAAATAAAATGATGCTGGAATGGAACCATAAGAAATGTTTTCATAGCGTCTAGCCCCTTCCAATTTTAAAATAAAATTTTGTGATTCTAAGACCTTTTTAGTTTTATCAGAAAATGAAATCAACCTCATTTTAAGATTGATAGGATAGTGTTCACCAGCGATTAGAGTATTTTTAGCTTCCAGTGAAATATACATATTAGCTACGCCTTCATCACCAACATAGAAAAAATCACCACTTTTATAGACATAATGAAATGACAAATCTAAAATCCCAAATGTGACTAAAAATCCAAAAACGAAAACTATTATTGCTATTACTAAAAATGTCTTTGTTTTTTTCATATGAACACCTAGAAGATTGGTGTTGAAATCACAGTTCTTGTATTTTTTGTAGTTGCAGATGGTGGAGGTTACTACCACAAACCTAATTGTTTTCCAGATTCATCTTTTTCTTTTTCAACGGGTGAATAACAAGCTTTATTGGTAGGGTCATCACAACAAAATCCACTAAGGTTGCATTTTTTCTATACCAAAAAGTGTTTTTAGTTTAGAACAGGCTTCTGTATTTCCTTTTTCACATTCCTCTTTAAATCTATCTATTGTTGCTTGTTGGGTCTCGCTCCATTGAGTTTCTGCTGTTTCAACTCCTTCAACTTTTGTTCGAACATTTCCTATTTTAACGTGTGATAGCAAAGTGTCCAAAATAGTATAAACAACCCTAATATCAGACTCAAATTTGCTTCCTACTGTTCCTGTATTGCAATCTTCTAAAACATAAGTCATTTTCTCCCCGTTATACAGAATTTGATTTGGTAAAACCACACAACCACCATTCAAGAGATTAATGCTATCAACTTTTATATCATAGCCCATTCCATTTTGTATAACTACAGTAAAGATAGTTGGAGTTGTTTTATAACCAATACAAGCTAAACCAGATGGCATAATACATCTCTCAGCTAACTCTTCGATAACCTCTTCAGCTGGAATCGGTTCTACACCAGGAACTTCTTCTGCTGTTTCAGCTCTTTCAACTTTTGTAGAGATTGATCCCGTTTTAGTATGTGATAAATCAGTATCAACAATTGTGTAACTAACATCTATAGTACTAACAAATTGAGAACCAGCTGTTAGAGAACAACTTGTTTTATATGTATTTTTTGCACCATTTGCTAGGGCAATTACACCTCTAGCAGTACCACAACCTGAAATCCAAACATTAATGTTTTTAATATCATAACCCATAGCATTTTGTAATACCACCGTTATGCCACTAGTATCTGCTTTATGGTCTAAGCAAACAAGTCCAGATGGCATCGTACATGTACTTGGTAAAAATTTGTCTGGTCCAATACCTTCTTCAACAATTTCTTCTGGTATTGCTTCTTCTACTGAAGTAAATATCGCCTTTACTTCTTTTTTTTCATCTTTATCACATATTTTATTATCATTGTGATCTAAACAACAACCAGAAGCGTATCTTATATAGGGATCATTACAAACAATAGCTTTTTCAGAAATACGTGCTAAATCTTCATCACTGACTTTACTTAAATCTATATTTTCACAGCCAGCAAGTAGTAGAATAGCAATGCTAGTTAGTATCATAGAAATCATTATCTTTTTCATTTTCCACCCCGAATACTGATTGGCACAAAATACACCATCAGTTTATCCATAGAAATTAGTACTTGTTTATAAACTTTACTATCGGTAAGTAAACTATCCATTTGTATCGAAAAACTATATTAAAAGCATATGAAGTAAGTATTCTTGATGAACGGTAAGTCTATGTCTAAATGGAAGAATTTAGAGATAATTGGAAAACCCTACGCATTGGATATTTTAGAAACTATATCTAAAAGCCCAAAGAGATATTCAGATTTAAAAGAAGTGTGTCCTGTTGATAAAACAAGAACTAAAAGATTAAGGGAATTAGAACTGTTAGGACTAACAGAAACAATAAACAAAAAGATAGAAGAAAAAGATAGGACATTTATACATTATAGATTAACAAAAAGGGGTAAAAATATTGTTAGTATAGCTTTAAAGATGTTAGAGAAAGAGAACTAGCATTATTATTTTTTTTCAGTTTCTTAAACATCAATAAAAACCAAAAGATTTAAATACATACACGTACATACACAGACTATGGCAACCAAAACAATATCCATAACCGAGGATGCCTACGAAAGGCTTGCAGCATTGAAAAATGAGAATGAAAGCTTCTCTGAAGTAATTGGAAGGATAACCCTCAAACCAAAGCTAAGCGATTTTCATGGGGTATTATCCAAAGAGAGCGCAGACAAGCTGGAAAAAAGCATAAAAGAGTTAAGAAAGGAACACAGTAAATCACATGAAAAAAGAGTAGAGCGCATTAGAAAAGAATTAAAATGGTCTGCTTAGACACCTCATTTCTGATAGATGTGTTGAGAGGAGAAAAAAGGGTTGAAGAAATAGAAAATAGGCTTGACAAAGGAACTGAGCCTGTAAAAGTTGCTTCTCCTGCTATAATGGAATTGATTAGAGGGGCAGTCTTAAGCAACAATCCGGAAACTGAAAAACAGAAAGTGCATCAATTGTTGTCTTATTTGATTGTTTTAAATTTAGACAAAGAAAGCGCAATTATAGCTGGCAATATTGAAGCAGAGCTGATAAAAGCAGGAGAAAAAATAGACGTAGAAGACATAATGATTGGAGCTATAGCTAAGAAGGATAATGAAACTTTACTAACAAGAAACAAAAAGCATTTTGAGAAGATTAAGGGCTTAAAGATAGAGAGTTATTAGGCAGAAAGGAAAATAATTTAAAGCAACTTCTATTACTTTTTTCCTATGAAAACCATTGAACAGATTAAATCAATGAAAAACAAGGAAAAGATAGCTGTTTTAACTTGTTATGATTATTTTACAGCTAAAATTCTTGATTCCGTTGGAATTGATATAATATTAGTAGGAGATAGCTTGGCTAATGTTGTTTTGGGTTATGAAACAACAAGAGATGTTACAATGAATGAGATGAAAATATTCACAGAAGCAGTTGCAAGAGGGGCTAAAAATAGTTTTATTGTTGGTGATATGCCTTATTTAAGCGATAGAAACAAGGAAGAGGCTGTTAAGAATGCTAAGATATTTGTCCAGTCTGGCGCAAATGCTGTTAAGATAGAAGGAAACAAGGAAGAAATAATAAAAGCAATAATTAAAGAAGGAATTCCAGTTATGGGCCATCTTGGCTTACTGCCGCAGACAGCAAAGAAGTTTGAGATGCAGGGCAAGGATAAAGAAGCAGCTGATAAGCTGGTAAAGGACGCAAAGGCTTTGGAAAGCTACGGCTGTTTTTGCATTGTTTTGGAGTGCGTTGTTCCAGAATTGGCTGAGAAGATAACTCAAAACGTTAATATTCCTACAATAGGGATTGGTTCAGGTAAAGATTGTGATGGCCAGGTTTTAGTGATTAATGATATCTTGGGCTTATGCGATAAATCTCCTAGCTTTGCAAAGAAATATACAGATTTAGGAAAAGAGATAAGAAAGGCTGTTGAAAATTACATAAATGATGTGAAAAAATAAAATGCAGCGAATAATGCTAAAAAGCAAAATCCATGGATGCACTTTAACCAAGACAGTATTGGAGTATAAAGGCTCAATCGGGATAGATGAAAACCTAATAAAAGCAGCAGATATTTTGGAGAATGAAAAGGTTCATGTTTTAAACCTGAATAATGGCGAAAGGCTGGAAACATACACAATCAAAGAAAAGGCTGGCTCTGGTGCTATTGTTTTGTATGGCCCTGCTGCCAAAAAAGGCAAGGTTGGAGATACTCTTTATATCCTTTCTTATTGTATAGTTGATGACAAAGAAGCGGGTTCTGTAAAACCAAAAATTATCAAAGTGGATAGGAATAATAGGATAGTGTAAGAAAGTTTATAAATACTCAAATATTCTTAAATAAAAAAGAGGTTCTAGATAGGTGCGTTAATATGCAATTATATATGTTAGAGATTACAACTACCCAGCAAGTAAAAGAAGCCAGGAAGGAGTAGCTAAATATTATGCTTGTCAGTTAGACATAGACATATCAATTCTGCATGAAAGTGATAAAGAACTCTTGGAATCTATTAATACAGGAAAAAGGATTGTTTGTTATAACCATACGAACAGGATGGATAGGTTTATTGCAGTAGGAGATAACAAAACAGTTATTGCATTAGGTGATAAGGGCCAGTACACACTAGCTAACTATAAAGAGAGAATGCGCATAATAAAACCATCACACTATGGGGTAGATGTTTATTTAAATGATTTAGTCAATAAAATTGAAGAAGCAAAAGGTATTAGCAGCCAAATAGATTCAACTCAAATAGAATTATCTAATGACTCAGTAATAAGAAGCATAATACAAGGAATTAGCCCAGCTATAAATATTGAACAATTAAATTTTAATATTTAAGGGATAATAAAACAAAAATTTTAGTTATCTTTAAATATTAACTTATACTTTCTATTGCTATGAAAAACATAGTTATTGGGGTAACCAGCTCTATAGCAGCATACAAGATAGTTGAGCTAGTCATAGAGCTAAAAAGGGATAATAAAGTAGCTGTTATAATGACGCAAAATGCTGCCAATATAATAAAGCCAGGAGAATTTGAAAAGTTGGGCGTTGCAGTGGCGATTAAAACTTTTAAAAAAAGTTATGATTATAAAAAATACCTGAAGCAGAAAAAGATAAGGCACATTTCTTTGGCTGACAATGCAGATATTGTTGTTATTGCGCCAGCAACAGCCAACATAATAGGAAAAATAGCTTACGGAATAGCTGATGATTTGCTAACAACAACAGTTATGGCAACTAAAGCGCCTGTTTTAATCTGCCCCAGCATGAATGTTAATATGTGGAATAATCCAATAGTCCAAAGGAACGTTAAGGCACTGCAAAAACTAGGCTATCGTTTCATAGAGCCGGAATACGGCAGATTAGCCTGCGGCTATAAGGGGGTTGGAAGGTTAGCTGATATTAAAAGGATAAAAGATGAAATTGAGAATATTTTAAGATACAAAAATTCACTGAAAGGCAAAAAGATTCTTGTAACAGCAGGGGCAACCGTTGAGGAGATAGATATGGTAAGAGTCATCACAAACAAAAGCTCCGGGAAGCAGGGGATTTATCTGGCTGAGGAAGCCTACAAAAGAGGCGCGGATGTAACTTTATTAAAAGGAAAAACAGAAATTGAAACAAATTACCCAATAAAAATAGTCAATTTCAGTTCAGCAGATAACTTATCCAGCCTATTAAACAAGGAAATTAAAAAAAATGATGTGGTAATCCACGCAGCTGCTGTTTCTGACTTCACCATTAGAAAGAAAATCAATAAAAAAATTGAATCAATAAAAAACGAATCGTTGATATTAAGATTAGAAAAATCTAAAAAAATAATAAATCGAATTAAAAAAATCAATAAAAAAATCAAGCTTGTAGGCTTTAAGGCAGAGTGTAATGTTTCTGAAAAAGAAATAATTGAGAAGGCTTATAAAAAACTGAAAGAAGCAAATTGCGATTTGATTGTTGCCAATGATGTTGGAAAGAATCCGTTTGGCTCTGAAATGAATAATGTTTTTGTTGTAAACAGGGATAAAAAAATAAAACAGTTTAAAGGAGAAAAAAGAGAGATTGCAAATAAGATTCTTGATTTGATTTAGATGTGTTGTGCCGATACCGCCCCTGCTGATGGAGCAGAATTATAGCTTATTTTTGGCTTCTCTTCTGACTCTTCCTCTATAATTTTCCAATAATACTCGATGAATTTTTTTATAATAGGGCTTTTTACGTTCAGCTTGTACATCTTAGCTTTTCCAACAAATCTTGTGAATACCACTCTTTTTTCTTTTACGAATTCTCCCCATACGTTTTTTAGTGTTGCATAGCTTACTTTGCTGTGCTTTGTTATATCCATCATTGAATAGTCATCTTCAATTGCAAATGTAACTAAAAATTCCATAATCCTATTCTTAGGAGTATTTCCTTCATATCTTATAAATGCGCTTGTCATTTTATTAGTATTAATGCGCTCTTATATTTAAATGTTACTATTTTAGCCATCATCGGCTAATATTTTAGCCTAAGATTTATAAATGGCTTCTTATTCTTATTTTTAATGGTAAAAGTTAAAAAGAGCGAGTACATAATAATATCTAAGAAGATAATTAGATTGTTATTAAGAGAGACTTGTTGGGGTAAGGGGTCTATGTACCTTGACAACATAAAAAAATCTGGTTTTAAAGATAATGAAATCCCTTTGGTTGAAGATATTATCAATGGCTTAGTAAAGCAGGGCCTTGCGATGAAGAAAAAACACAAGTATGGCTGGAAATATCATTTGAATAATGAAAAGAGAGGGAAATTATTTGGTATAGCAAAAGAAATTGGAAAAACATCCAGCTTAATTTTATTTTTAATAACCTAAAATGACAAAAGCCTTCTGCCCTGGAAATGCAAGCTGTATCTTTAGAATAGTTGAAAATAAAGACAGAACCAAAAGACACAGTTTAGGAGTTGGCTTTACAGTTGATAAAGGGGTTATTGTTAATGTTGGCAAAAGCGATAAAACAGAGGTATTTGCAAATGGCAGAAAGATAAGGTTTCCTACTGTGTTGACAGTTATAAAAGAATTAACACAAGAACCAGTCAAGGTTGAAATAAAAGACCAACTGCCTTCTGGAGCTGGCTTTGGCATAAGCGGGGCATCTGCTTTGGCAACAGCTTATGCCTTAAATAAGCTATTAAATTTAAGGAAATCAAAAAAAGAGCTGGCAATGGTTGCGCACAGAGCAGAAGTTATCAACGGAACTGGCTTGGGCGATGTTGGCGGCCAGTTTAATGGCGGATTTAATATGAAGATAAAGAAAGGAAAGCCATTGGCAGTTGTAAATTTAGGAATAAAATGTGTTGATATTTACTATAAATTTTTCAGCAAGATAGAGACAAAAAAAGTTATTAACAGCAGATGGAAGAAAAGGAGAATAAACAAGGCAGGCGATAGGGCTTTAAAAAGGATAATGACACTAAAGAACAAAACATTAGATAATATTATAAGAATCTCAAAAGACTTTGCTGTTGAAAGCGGCTTGTTAAAAGATAAAAGGGTAAAAAATTTGATAGAGGAAATAGAAAACAAGGGCGGAAATGCCTCAATGATAATGCTTGGGAATGCTGTTTTTTCAGACATGCCTTTTAAGGGTTGTAGAAAAGTAAGGGTATCCCATAACAAAGCTGACCTTATAAAATAGAAAATTAATTAAACAGGTTCATTAAAGGTAAAGAATATGATAGATGGGCTAATAAAATCGTTTATAGCTATATTTGTTGTAATGGACGCCTTAGGCAATATAGCAATCTTTTCTGCATTGAACAGCAAATTTTCCAGTAAACAAAAAATTGGGAATATAAAAAGAGCTGTGCTAATTGCATCATTGGTTTTACTGATATTTTTGTTTTTAGGCAATTATTTATTAAAATATTTTGGTATAAGCATTTATAGTTTTAAAATTGCTGGCGGGATTGTTTTAATGATAATAGGGCTACAGATAGTTCTTGGACTTAAATTTGTAAAAAGACCAGAAATGCATGAGCTTGCTATTGTGCCAATGGCAACCCCTTTAATAACTGGACCAGGTGTGATTACTACTGTTTTAATTCTGGTGGGGGTATATGGCTATTGGGTAACTTTAATAGCTTCTATTATAAATTTGCTATTAACTTATATCATTCTTCGCTATTCTGAGCCTTTGCTTAAGCTAATCGGAAAGCAGGGAGCAGATGTTGTTTCAAGAATAACCGGCTTAATTATTGTTGCAATTGCTGTTGAGTTCATAAGGCAAGGTTTTTTTAGTATTTAATTTCGTTAAATATTTAAACATTGAGAAATTCTTTTTTCATATGAAAAAAATCCCTAAATCACACCCAAGATATGAAAGCCTGATGACAAGAGAGAAGATAGTTAAAGGTGTGGAATTGGGTATTACAAGCCAACATGGTTTGATAGCTCAAGGCAGGGGGGAGGCGTTTGATTATCTGATAAAAGAAAGAACAACTGAAAAAGCCAAGAAAAAGATAAAAAAAGCTGCTAAACTGTTATTAAAAGCAAAATATCCTGTTATATCTGTTAATGGTAATGTAGCAGTTTTGGCCCCAAAAGAGGTTATTGGGTTATCAAAACTAATTCCTGCCAAATTAGAGGTTAACATATTTCATAAAAGCAAGGAGAGGGAAGAGAGAATAAAAGAGTGGCTGATTAAGTATGGCGCAAAAGAGGTTCTAATGCCAGAGAAACCTTTGATAAAATTTATAGAGCACAACAGAAGGTTCTGTAATCCAGAAGGCATAGCTAAAGCTGATGTTGTTTTTGTTCCTTTAGAAGATGGAGACAGATGCAAGGCTTTGATTAAAATGAAAAAAAAAGTGATAACTGTCGATTTAAATCCAATGTCAAGAACAGCTAAAGCTGCTACTGTAACTATTGTTGATAACATAACTAGGGCCTTGCCTTTATTGATTGAGGAAATCAAAAAATTAAAATGAAAGCTTTGACTTTAGAAGAGATAAAGGATAGGATAGGGGAAATAGAATTTGAAGAATTTGATAAGATAGTAGCTATTGGAAAAGGCGGAATAGTCCCTTCTTTATTATTAGCTAACGAGTTGAATTTAAAGATGCAGGTAATGTGGTTGAGTTTTAGGGACAAGGATAATAAGGTTGTATATGAGAAACCAAAATTAATTAAAAGATTTAATGGTATAAAAAATGAGAGGATATTACTGGTTGATGATGTTTCCAGAAGTGGAAAAACATTAGAGGAAGCAAGAAAGATATTGAATGGAAATAAGATAAAAACCCTTGTTGTTAATGGAAAAGCGGATTATTCTTTATTCAATTTTAAAGAATGCGTTAAGTTTCCCTGGGGGATGATATAAAGCAAGACTTCCCTTAAATCTTTTTTGTCTATTATAACATCCGCCACTTTCCTGAGTTCGTCGTCCTTAGCGTCAAAGGCTATGCTTAGGCCGGCTATTTTAGCTATTTCCACATCATTGTGGTGGTCACCAATATGGACACATTCCTCCAGCTTGAAACCTTCTCTTTTTGCTATCTTCCTCAATGCCTCTGCTTTCTTTATCATATCAAATTCTGTTGATTCTGCTCTTACTAATTTATTATTTTTGTCAAAATAAAGCCAGCTTAGAAAAACATCATCAAAGAAATCTTCATAATTGGGTATAAAATGCTCTAATATTATGTTTAATGAACCAGAAATAATCGCTAATTTCAAATTGTGTTTTTTTAATTCCTTTAATGTTTCTAAGGCCCCTTTCATCAGTTTTATAGTTTTCATTGCTTTAATGAATTCTCCTTTGGTTGCCCCTTTCTCAATCCACATCCCAATATCATGATTAGCCCAGTCCAAATAAGAGAATTCTCCTTTGTAATATTTGTCCCTAGCCCATATTCTTCTTTTTTTATCGGTTTCAAAATAATTATGAAATAATTCCCAGCTATACTCAATATTATCTATTAAAGTTCCATCAACATCGAAACAGACTAGCCTGTATCTCATAACCAAAAGAATCAACCATTAATATAAAAACCTTTATGTTGTTGATTTGCCCCAATAAAAAATCCTTGCCTAAAGGCGATGTATTTTTTAAGCCTCAAAATGGAGTTGTACAAGTCGGCTAAAGCCTAGATATAAAACTATTTTGAGCAATCATAAAGTTTATATATTAGAGATAAAAACTAATTGGTGGGTGATTATGATGATAGTTGGATTTAATTTTAATAAGATTGATGTTGAAAAAAAAGAGATGGTCAAAGGCAAGATCAGCATAAGCAATAATGTTTCTATAAAGAATATAGAACAAAAAGACTTGGACTTTGGCAAGGAAAAACAGAATGCCCTGAAATTCATATTTGAGTTTAATTCAAAATATGAACCAAATGTAGGGGAGATTATACTAGGGGGGGATGTTCTTTTTGTTGGTGAAGCAAAGAAGACAAAGGAGATATTAGATAATTGGAAAAAAGACAAGAAGGTGCCAAAAGACGTTATGACTTCTATTTTGAATACTGTATTAACAAGATGCAATATACAGGCCCTGATATTAAGCCAAGAGGTTAACCTACCACCGCCAGTGCCATTGCCTAAGGTAAGGGTAGAAGGTGAAACTAATAAAGATTACAGTGAATAGGTATAAGATTAGCCCATTTTTTCTTATTTTAGATATTGTCTGTTACCGGCATACGTGAAAAAGTCTAGCCAAAAAAGAAATAAGATTGTGTAAGATTATCCGCGCAGCAACTTCCGAGTGCTGCGTTCGGAAATTGTTACTTCTTAC
>Ga0209541_10007526_pt1 | contig 18283 bp, 20 predicted proteins | sample RifCSPlowO2_01_FD_184027 | JGI IMG/M metagenome (GOLD analysis project Ga0209541, IMG submission 184027) | Groundwater microbial communities from Rifle, Colorado - Rifle CSP2_plank lowO2_0.1 (SPAdes) (version 2) | ecosystem: Environmental > Aquatic > Deep subsurface > Groundwater | place... | reverse complement strand
CAAAGACTGGTTAATGCTTACATAGCTGTCTGTTAGGTGATAGTCGCCGATGTCGATATACTTTCCTATAATTGCAACCTTAATATGCTTCTTGGGGTTCCTGATTCTGTCAACAAGCTTTTTCCATTCATTTAAATTCAAAGCTTTCTTCGGCTTTAGCTTCAATTCTTCTAAGATCTTTAATCCAAATTGTTCTTTTTCCAAATCCAATGGAATGGAATAAACAGTTTCAATATCAGGCTCAGAAATTACATGGTCAGATGAAATATTTGCGTAAGTTTCAATTTTTTGTTTTCTTACCCTATCCAATGCTTTTTTCGCTCTGCAAACAATAAAATCCGGAAAAATTCCATTTTCCCCTAAAAGCCTTATTGCTTGCTGTGTTGGCTTAGTTTTCATCTCTTCTATATGTGAAGGTATTGGTAAGTATGTAATCAAAACATAAGCAACATTATCTTTTCCAAGCTCTCTTTCCATGCTTTTCATTGCAAATAAAAATGGAATGTTTTCATAATCTCCAATAGTCCCTCCAATTTCGACAATTGCAATATCATAGCCCTCTCCAGCTTCCTTTATTCTTCTCTTTATCTCATCAGGCACATGTGGTATAAATTGTACTGTTTGTCCAAGGTATTTACCCTTCCTTTCCTTCTCTATTATTGTTTTGTAAACTTGGCCAGTTGTTATGTTATTTTTTTTAGGAATATTAACATCAAGAAATCTTTCATACGTTCCTAAATCCTGGTCAATTTCACCACCATCATCTGTAACCCAGACTTCACCATGCTCTGTCGGCCTTAAAGTTCCAGCATCATAATTGATATAAGGGTCTATCTTTATAGCCGTAACTTTATAGCCGTATCCTGCTAATATTTTTGCAATAGAAGCTGTTGTAACACCTTTGCCAACACCAGACATTACACCACCAGCTACTACAATAAACTTAGTCATCGATATTCACCCCTCAACCAAATTAGAATTATAAAATTTATTAGCTGCATCAATGAGAAATGTGGGCATTAATATAAATATTTTACTATTTTTAACCATTATCTTCAATATAGAAAAGATATAATATAATTTTTATTTTCTGTTTAATCCTTTTAATTATAATTTATACTTCTTAAAAAAACGCTCCTATCAATCCCATTAACACATTAAACCCGTCAAAACCAGGCAAAGGTATCATATTAAATATAAAGAAGAACATGTTTAATTTTGCCATCAAACCTATTGTTGTGTAATATTTCCTTTTTATCAAATTATATTTTATTAGTGACATGCCTCCAAGCCATAAGATAAGATTGGTTAAAGGCCCTGCAAATGAAACGATTGATGATGCTATTGGAGGCAAAGCTGTATGGCTTACATATCCCCCAACAAAAAATAAAATTGGAAAATTGAGGTGCATAAGCAATATTACTAATAAATACATGCCATACGGAATCCCAAAAAGAGATGGTGCATGCAATGTTGCACTTGCTCCAAATGCAATTGCTACAAATTTATGGGCCAACTCATGCAATACAACTGCAGGAGCTGCTATTAGTGCCCCGTATTTTATATCCTCCATTATTGAGTTTTTTCTGTAATAAGTTAAAGGGTCATAGTCTCCTTGAGGCATTCTTCTGAAAAATCTGGAGAAAATGTACCCTATCGCAATTGTCATAACTGTTATATCAACTATTTCCCATAAGGTAATTAGTGGCATAAAATAAGTTATTTTATTTTTATTTATATAATTATTGTAATTAAAAAGATTTATGAATAGTAGCTTATTCTATAAAACCTAAATGAGCATAGTTTCTCTAATAAGAAATTTGAGGATAAGACCAAAAACAGAAGGGATAGAAGGCAAAGTAGAAGGAGCAGAGAGCGAAGTAGATAAAGCATTACATTCTTTGGGAATAAAACCTTTAGATTCTTCTTATCAGAGTGTAAAAGAAACACTAGAAAAATATGGAGAAAATGCTAGAAAAATTCTAGCCGGCATAAGCAAAGAGGAAAGACGGGTTATTGGTCAAAGTTTATTGGAAGCGTTTAATAAATGTGGCGTCACTGCAGTAGAGACTGCTCTAGGCAAATTAAATAAAAGTGATAAACTAGGCTACAACACTATAAATGTATTGTATGCACTTGTTAAATACGATGCAGAAAGAGTGAAGAGAGTCCTAGAATATGGATACTCCGCAAAATATCTTGATTATATCTGTCCAATATTTGATGAATTAAAAGCTGCTCGTGATAAAGGGGGAAAAGAAGTAAGGTACAGGCTTACGTTTCCTTATGCTCAAAAAAATTTTGAATATAATTTTGAAACTTATGCATCTGCATTTGAGTTACCATACTCTCCTCCAGAAAAATTAAAACATATAATAACCGCTCAGGTCAGAGCTACAGGACCAGTTTTAGAAGTTTTTAAGAATGTTTTAAGTGAAAAATTTAAAGTTAATCCCACTACAGAAAAACCAAACAAATAAAAAACATATTAACTAACTTTTACTGCTCCATAAACTCGTATAAATCAAGCAAAACCCTGTCTATGCCTCTTACTAAATCAAAACCTGAGCCTTCAACAACTATGCAGTTATCATCATAATAAACTCCCACATTATCTGCTTCCTTGATATACAAAACTACTTTGTCGGTATTATCACAAGTTATTATTGGCCTGCCTATACATGCAGATGTTTCATTTTTATCGCATGCTGCAATTGGCTGCTTAAAGAATATCTTGATCATCTGCTCGTTAAAGTCCCCTACAGCTAACACAACATGACTAAAACTGCCATTGTTATTGGGATTATAATTCCCATTTGGGTTGAAAGTCACATAATAATCAGTAGCGTCATTAAAAAGCTCTGTATTTAATTTGCCATAAATTTTTATGTCTTCAACTTCTCTGGGCCCATACCTAAACTGGACATTGTAAAATCTTGTCCCCTTTGGGCTAACTAACTGAACATACCACAAGTCATCAAATTTAACAAAAGAATAAGCGCCTTTGTAAAGATAACCCTGCTCAGGCTTCAATTTTCCTTTTAGGTTTAATGCATGCAAATCATCAATGGTCTCTGGTTTCTCTTGAGTAAAGTATCTTACGCCAAACACAGCAATGAACAGCATGATAATTAAAACCACACCTATGATTAGCACCTTATCAGACTTTAATTTGGGCTCTTTCATTTCATCTTCACTCTCCTTAAACTCTTCAATGTTCTCTTCTGATATTTCTTCTATCTCTTTTTTCTTTTTCTCATATTCCTCTTTGCTTATTAACTTTGATTCAAAGCTTTCTTCAAGTTCTTTTAATCTTGTCTGTTTCATTCTTAATATTAATTGTTTTATTTAATTATCCCCAAAATGCCATACACCAACCTATCTTTAATCCTTATAACATCCACATCACTTGCAGCCTCTGCTATTATACAATCATTTTTCAGATAAATCCTTGTTTCATTTGAGCTTCTAAAATAAATTACTGGCACAAAATCTGTGGAATCTCTGCATGTTATAATCTGGAAGTTTGATGGGTTTTCACTTGTAAAACCATTCCTTACAAATGCATTAAAATTATTCAATGTTATGCCCATCTGAAATTGCGCCAAAGCAATAGCTTCTGAAAGAGTATCATTAAATTCAGAAGTTACATCAACTTCAAGTTTATCTTTTAGCCTATTAATTGTTTCAGAATCAATAGGTATAAGCTCAACATCACTTGGAAAATAACTGAACAGTACTTCCCTCCCATTTACATTTGTAGACAAGAAACCCCCTTTATTTATGAATTTAAAACCATTATATTTCGCAGTTGTCGTACCATCTGTGTTATACCCAAAAAAAATCACACCAAAAACACTGCTTATCATTATAAAGCCAATCAGGTAAACTAAAGTCTTTTTTCCTTTTTCCCCGCTGTCACGAGTCCTTCTCATAAAAAAAAGCAAATTATGTATGTATTTAAAGGTTTTTGAAATTATTTTTTATTAAAATCTAATTTTTAAATCCGGCTTCGCTTTCGCTCAGCCAAATTTTACTGCTCGGGTTCGCTTCTCTGTCATATCGCTCACCCTCACTTATCTATTCATTGAATAATTCCGAGGCAAAAATTTCTTGGCAGTAAAATTTTTGCCGAGACTAAATTTTGTGAGCGGAGCGAACAGATTGATTTTGTCCTAAAAATAATGTCCTCTATTAGATTTAAATGGGCCCACCCAGACTCGAACTGGGGATTTTCACCCTTTTCATTTAATGCTATAAATTTACTTCGTAAATTTAACATTGATGTGAAGGTGACGTCATAGCCACTAGACCATAGGCCCATTATTACAAAATTCTATAGTTCAAGGTTTATTTATTATTTCTTCTTTAATTTGATTCCCATATTTATGCGCTAAATGTAATGGCATTGGCAACTTATTTGGATACCTTAAGCAGTTTTTTATTACCTCTAAACTTTTTTTCAAGGAAATTTTATTTCCGGGGCTGATGTATAAAGGTTTTGAATGCTCTCTTGTTATAAGTTCGTAACCTCTTGCCTCTTTTTCAACATAAATTGTCCTTTCTCTTATTTCTCCTGCCATCATTTTTTTTGCAATGCCAATAGTGGCTATGTCCAGTAAAATGCCAACATGACTGGCCATGCCTATTCTTCGTGGATGCAATATCCCATTTCCTTTTACAATAAGCACTTCCGGTTTTTGTTCTAACATGTTAAAAGCTTCAATGATTGCAGGCCCATCCTTATAAAATAAGAAGCCGCTTATATAAGGAATATTTGAATCAACTACAGAATATTTCTTCTCAACAACATCAAAATTTTTATAATCACAAACAACAATTGCCGAAATCACTTTATTGCCAACATAAGCCTGGTCAGCCCCAGCTATAGTATTTATTTTTTTAACACTGTCAGTAAGAATTATTTTTTTAGCTAACTTTAATTGTTCCTCTTTTAATTTACTTAAATCAACCATACTATAATTTGATTATTTTTAAATTTTGTTTTTTTATGTAGGATAGCTAAAAAAAGACTTTTAATCACGAAATCATAGAAATCCATTTCGAATTTCTAGGATGCCAAAAATGCAATGCATTTTTGTGCACAATGCGAACGTGTTCTTAATGTTATTCATAGGCTATGTTGCCGACCACCCGCCCGCGACGAGCGAACAAGTCGCTCGCAATTCACGAGGCCTAGAATTTTAAATTATTATTTTTATTTATTAAAAATATCAATTAAAAAAATAAAATCCCAAATAACCACCCTTATCACCTCTTTTTCCCTATACTTTTTTTTAAAAAGGATTGGCCCCCATTTTTCCTTGATTCGTTGGGGGTGGTTTGGAAAGAACTCGTTTGATGGGGGCCTTAAAACTATGATGGTTTTGCTGGTTTTTTCATTTCTCTAAGCCATAAAAGGCCTATTCTTATCATCTCCTTGTTGAAATTATCGCTTATCTTGTAAGTTTTTTTGTATAGGTCATAATCTATTAATCCCATGCTTTTCATTGGCGTTAATATTCTGTCATAAAACTGCCTTTTGTTGTAGCTTATCTTTACTTTCTTGCCTTTATATGGAGCTTCTTCAATCAATGTTGTAATCAAATTTCCTTCATGCAGCTTAGTAGCAAATAATGACATCTCTGTTTTGTTTATCTCTCCATTATTTTCTTTAATCATATTTATCAGCAGCTTAGCTACTATAATCTGCTGCTTTGTAGCAAAAATAACCTCAAATATGTCCTCTGGTAAGTTAAACCTGTCAAATAAAACAACCATTTTTAATGTATATTTGGGTATTTAGCAGAACATCTATATAAATATTACGTTTTTGTATACTAGTTTAGTATTTAGTATGCCTGTAAAAGCTATAAACTAAGAACTCATAAAAAATAAGGCCGCATCTTTTTTTCTTTAGCAAAATAAGTTCCTTCATTTTCTCCACTTAGAATACAATAAATTACATCTCTAATTTTTCCATTTGCAATTACCGCTTGACCATTTTTGTCCATAACCTGGTCAATTCTTTTTAGTTTTGATGTCATTCCATAGCTTCCTGTTCTTGAATTAATTTTTTTCACTAAATTTTGAGTTTCTTTAGTCACTCCCAACACCAAATCAATTTTTTGTGCATTACTTTCCCCTATATTATAAATCAAGCCATCTACAGAGGATAAAAATATTACCAAATCTGCATTCAATAACTGGTATACCCAGACAGCAGTTTGGTCATTATCTGAACCTCTTTTTAATTCCTTTAATTCACCTGGCCAAACTGGGTCATTAGCATTTACAATAACTAAGCCTCCAATATTATAAGCCTGATCAAAAATCTTTTTTGTTTCGTCTCTTCTATCATTTGAGAAATGAACCTGCTCTACTAATACCTGACCTGCCTCAAAACCAAGATAATTTCTTGTTAGATTGTTATATTGTTCCATTAACTTCGATTGCCCAAAAGTAGACAATCCTCTTGAGTCCATCTTTTCTGCTCTCTCTTTCCCAAGACACTCTTTGCCTGCTGCAACAGCACCTGATGTGACAAATGTGATTTTATATCCTTGTTTTATATAGTAAGACATTTGTTCTATCAAATTGGCCATAGTGACCATATCTAAATTCCCTTCTTCAGTCAACAAAACATCAGAACCTGCCTTTACAATTACATTTCTAGCTTGTGTAATAGGCTCTCTATAATTATCTTGCACTATCTTTTCAAGAACAGTTTTTTCTTCCCAAGGTATATGTGTTAAAATTTCTTTCATTTTTGTTTTTGATGATGTTATTTAACTATTATATAAATTTTTCTATATGTAACTACTATAAAGTAAATAATTAATTTTTAAAGAATTTTTCAATCCTCTCCTCATACATCTTAGAAATCTTAAAATCCATGTCCAAAGGCAAGCACCTTAAGTAATTCTGCCAAGCAAACCTTTCATCTAAAAATACAATAACACCTTTATCTGTCTCGCTTCTTATGCATCTTCCCGCATTTTGCAGGCATTTAGTTATAGCAGGAAAAATATAGCCATAATCAACGCCCTTTCCAAACTTCTCCTCGTAATAATCAATCAGCTCTTTAGTTTCTAAATCAGGCTTTTCTAATGGCAAGCCAACAATAACAACTCCTTTTAGAAAATCCCCAGGTAAATCAATGCCCTCACCAAAATTTCCTGTTGAAACTGCTAATAACACAGCACCTTTATCCTTGCCTTTCTTAAAATCCTCAAGTATTTTTTCCTTTTCTTCCTTGCTTAAATTCTGCTTTTCAATCAGCATTTTTTTATTGCATAGCCCATAAAAATTCTTATACACTCTATCTCTTAGCTCATAGCTTGGAAAGAATAAAGCAACATTTCCAGGAACCTTATTGACAATCTTATTGCAGACTTCAGCTATTTTCATATACTCCTCATTGCCCCTTCTTGTAAATTTTGTAGTTGTCTCGGGAATAATCAAGCAAAGCTTATTCTCTTTAGGAAAAGGGTTGTCATAGACTTTTTCAATAGACTCGTCAAAACCCAGGATATCCTTATACATGGCAGTAGGGGTTAAAGTCCCGGACATTATTATTGTAGAATAGCTCCTTTCAATGACATCCCTTGTTAGCAAAGAAGGGTCCAGGCATTTATAGTTCAAAGTCAGAGTCCCATTATTAAAATTTTTTGTAAGCACCCTTACGAAACCATTATCCTGCTTGATCCAGGCCTCAAGAAATTTTCCTATGCTTCCCACATAGCTTTGTTTTTGTTTTTCCCTTACCAAATCACCAGCAAAAGTAAGTTCAGCAATAAGCTCATCATAATTATGCTTTTCATTTATCTTGTCAACAAACTCGTATTTTCTGACAAGTTTCTCCTCTTTATTGAAATTTAAATCCAGCCCTAATTCATCAAATATTTCCCTTAGGTGTTTTAAAATGTAAAGGATGTTATATAATTCAAATTTATTTGCTTCTTTAATTGCATTGTCAATAATGAAAGTAGAAAGCTTAGCAGTTAATAATTCTCTTGCCCTTTTTGGCAGATTATGGCCTTCATCGACAATAATGATTGAATTCTCCAGCTTAATATCTGTTCTCAAAAACAGGCTGTCCCTTATATTTGCGCTAAAGATATAATTATAATCAGCAATAATGACCTTAGCATTTTGTGCAAGGAAAGACGCCATCTCGTATGGGCACAGCTTAGGCTTTTTGCATTCTTCAATTAATTCCTCAACATGCAGCGGCCCCAAAACTTTCATTTCATTCAATTTCTGCTCTGCCAAAACAGTTGGTCTTTTTGATGTCTTTCTCGTATTGGTAAAAAACTCACATTTATTTTCGTCCCTGAGCTTTTTGCAGTAATCAACAAAGTCATTGGAATTTAAGCCTTCAATACCTTGCAAACACATCCATTTCTTGCCAATAATGTCAGCAACACCAAAATCATTATTATATTTCTTTTTTATTTTTTCCAAAGTTTCTACTGCAATTTTATGTTGCATATGTTTTGATGTTAAAAAGAAAATTGTAATATCCTTATCCATGGCATAACTCAAAGTTGGAGCTAATACCGAAACGGTTTTTCCAATGCCTGTCGGCGCATGAACAATTATATTTTTTTTATTTTTTATTGAATTATATATATCATTAAGCATAACATCTTGAATATTCCTTACTTTATCATGCGGAAAAAGAATATTCTCTGTTGCCTTTACCATTTTTTTCGGAAAATATTATTCAATTTATAATAATTTTTAATTTTTTACTGTTTTATTTATAATAATTATATGTGTTGTAATTGCCAACTAATTGACAATATTTTTAAATTAATTGAAATTTTCCTTAATGTACGGGCCGGTGGCGAAATCTGGTATCGTGTCCCCTTGGCTATTTGAAACCAATTAGGGGAAGAATTCGGGTTCAAAACTTTGTGAAAGTCCCGACCGGTCCATTTTTTAATCAAAACTCTTAAATATGAACTAGTAATTGCAAAATTAAAAATTGGTGAAAAGTATGGAAGACTGCATTTTCTGCAAAATAATTGCTGGGAAAATACCTTCTGCCAAAGTTTACGAAGATGATAATGTAATAAGTTTTCTTGATATTCTGCCAGCTAACAAAGGGCATTGTTTAGTTGTGCCGAAAAAGCATTATGAAACCCTTATTGAAATCCCAGATGAAGACTTGGCAAATTTAATCAAAGCAGTAAAAAAAGTCACTAAAGCATTGTCTTTGTCAATAGGCAATGGAAGCTATAATATTGTTATGAACAACGGCAAGGCAGCAGGTCAGCTTGTAAACCATGCCCATATTCATATAATCCCCAGATTTGTAGGAGACAGGCTGAGACTTACCTGGTCCCACAAAAAATACATTGACAAAGAAATGAAAGAAGTCCAGGAAAAAATTAAGAAGTTTGTTTAAAGTCAATAGCAGCAATATCATTTTTTGCATAGTTATACAATTCTTTAAGTTTTTCTGCTTTTCCCTTTAAAGTAGCTATTTTCGAATTAAGTTCATTAGGAAAATATTTTTTAGCAATGATAATATAAGCACGGGTTGGGATAACTACAGTTTTATAAATATACTCGGGCAGTTTTTCACCACCTTCAATTCTTTTTATTGTTATATCTGCTAACCCATTAAGGATATTATATTCAAAGAGCATTCCCTCCAAAGATGGTACATTATTCCTGTTCATGTTTTATTGTTTTTCGATTTAATTTATAAATCTTACCACATAGTGATAACTAACTTGCCCTATAATTAATTTTTTTCCCTTTTCTGTAACATAATTTCAAAAACTATTAAATATATATACTCTTTATAAGCAAAAAGATGGTCACAAAAATAAGGGAAAAAATAGTTGTTGAGGGTGATGAAGACATAGAGCACCTTGGGCTGGTGCATGTTCTTACAGGAGATGGAAAAGGCAAAACAACAGCAGCAATAGGCCTAGCTGTAAGAGCTTTAGGAAACAATTTAAGGGTCTACATGATACAGTTCCTTAAATCAGGAGCTACCGGGGAACTTTATACCATAAGAAGACACCTACCTGGTATGGAAATAATTCAGTTTGGTGTAGACGCTGTAAAAGAAAGGCAACAAAAACTTACTGCTTTTAGGGATAAAGGAGGCAAATTTACCTTTAATCCAGATGAAGAGGAAAAAGAAGCTGCTATTCTTGGCTTCCAACATGCCAAAAAAATAATAAATTCTGGAAATTATGACTTAGTAATCCTGGATGAAATAAATGCTGTTTTGGACAAAGGCATTATTCCAATAAAAGATGTTTTGGATTTAATACAAAACCATGGTCATGTAGAACTGGTTTTTACTGGAAGAGATGCACCAAAAGAAATTATAGAAGCTGCTGACTACGTTAATATTATAAAAAAAGTAAAAAACCCATGGGATAAAGGTATAAAAGCAAGGAAGGGTATTGAGTATTAAAAAATGCTAAAATTAAAATTAAGCAATAATGCATTGCAAATACTTGAAAAAAGATATTTGAAGAAAAATAATGAAGGCAAAGTAATTGAAAAGCCAGAGGACTTATTTAGACGTGTTGCAAATAATATAGCACTAGCAGATGCAAAATGCATTCTTAAAGAAGAAATTGGACAACAAGAATATTTTGAGTTTGTAAAAACAAAAGAATTTAAAAAATTATTAAATAAGAACAAAAAAGTTGAAAGCAGAATAAAAAAAACAGAGGAAGAATTCTACAAATTAATGACGAATCTTGATTTTCTGCCTAATTCACCTACATTATTTAACGCTGGAAGAAGTTTGCAACAGCTTGCTGCATGTTTTGTTTTGCCTGTTGAAGACAATTTAGACTCTATCTTTAAAGCACTGCATTATGCTGCAAAAATATCAAAATCAGGCTCTGGAACTGGATTTAACTTCTCACACTTAAGGCCAAAAAATGATGTAATAAGCTCAGTTACAGGCTTTTCTTCAGGCCCATTGTCTTTTATGAAGATTTTCGATGCTGTTACAGAGCAGATTAAGCTTGGAGGCTTGAGAAGAGGAGCTCATATGGGTATTTTAAGAGTTGACCATCCTGATATAGAGGAATTCGTAACAATAAAAGCGCAGCAGAAAGTACTAGAAAATTTCAACATTTCTGTGGCTGTTACAGCTAAGTTTATGGAAGCAGTTAAAAAGAATAAAACTTATAGCCTTATCAATCCAAGAACACAAAAAAAGGTTAAGGATGAAAGCGCAGTAAAAATCTTTGAGTTAATATGTGAAACTGCATATAAAACCGGTGATCCTGGGCTAATCTTTCTGGATAGAATAAACGAAGACAATCCTACTCCAAAGTTGGGCATTTTGGAATCAACTGACTCATGTGGAGAACAACCTTTATTGCCTTACGAAGCTGCTAATCTAGGTTCTATAAATCTGTCTAATATAGCAATGAATGGAAAAATTGACTTTAAAAAATTACAAAGAGTTGTTCATACTGCAATACATTTCCTTGATAATGTTATTGACATGTGCCACTATCCAAATCCAGAAACAGCTGAAGTTGTAAACAAAAACAGAAAAATTGGTTTGGGGATTATGGGTTTTGCAGACATGCTCATAAAATTAAAAGTTCCTTATAATTCTGAAAAAGCTGTTAAGACAGCAGAAGCAATTATTGCTTTTATAAGGAAAGAAGCTGATGCAGCATCTGTCAATTTGGCAAAGGAAAGGGGGGTATTTCCTAATTGGGAAGAAAGCATTTACAATAAAAAAAGCAAATGCTACAAAGGAAAACATTTACAGTTGAGGAATGCTACCAGGCTTACTCTTGCACCTACAGGAAGCATTAGCATCATCGCAAATACTTCTTTTGGCATTGAGCCGTTATTTGCATTAAGTTTTGTCAGAATTTTGGAGGATGGAACAGAACTTTTGAATGTGAACAAAGATTTTAAAGAGGCATTGGAGAAAAAAAAGCTTTACAATAAAGATTTTATGAAATACATTGCAAAAAAAGGTACTATCCAAGGCATGCAGTCCATACCAAAAGATGTAAGGGATGTTTTTGTTGTTTCTTATGACATAATCCCAGAATTTCATGTAAAGATACAAGCTGCTTTCCAAAAGTACGTAGACAATGCAGTCTCAAAAACGGTGACACTGCCAAATATAGCAACAGTGGAAGATATAAAGAACACGTATATGCTTGCATACAATTTAGGCTGTAAAGGAATTTCCATTTACCGTTTTGGAAGCAGAGACGACCAGGTATTATTTCTTAGAGCAGCAAAAGAAGAGCAGATTAATTTGACCAACTGGTTAAAGCATTTGAGGTAAAACTACAATACAATTTTTACAATAAATAATAAAATTATTGAAAAATACTTTTAAACATTAATAATAAAATGAATCCTCCTACACAAAAATTATTAAATGAGTTGGAAATTTTTGGAAAAGAACATGAAGGGTATTATAATATTCCTGCAGAAACAGGAAAATTTTTCTACAATTTGGTTTTAATTTCGAAAGCAAAAAAATTTCTAGAGATAGGAACGTCAAATGGCTACTCAACAATTTGGCTTGCAGAAGCAGCAAAACATAATAAAGGAAAAGTTATAACTATTGAGATATCTAAACATAAAGTAAATATTGCAAGACAAAATTTTAAACGTGCAAAACTAAACAAAATAATAACAATGATTCATGGAGATGCTTTAAAGGAAATACCAAAGCTAAAAGGAAAATTTGATTTCATGTTTATTGACGCAATAAAAGAAGATTATATAAATTATCTAAACTTAGCAGAAAAAAAGCTTAAGAAAGGATGTATTGTTGTTGCTGATAACGCAATAATGTTCAAAAATTATATGCAAGATTATTTAAAATACGTTGAAAAAGATAAAAAATATTCAAGTATTTTAGTTCCTATTGGCAGTGGTGTTGAGTTTAGTTTGAAGATAAAGTAAAAATGCAAACCATAAAACTATCAGACAGCTTTCAGATAAGAAACCTGAAGAAAGAATATCTTCTTAAAAAAAATAAGATAGCTAATAGACTAAAAGAGTTTGATATTTTCTATAGCAAACCTTATTCCTGGTTCTATGAAAACAGCAAATTAGTACTAAAAAAAGTAAATAAAAACGATGACGAAAGACTATTTGAAGAACTATGTTTCTGCATTTTAACAGCTAACACTTCTGCAGAAATGGGCCTGAAAGCCATAGACGCAATAAGAAATTTATTAATTAATGGGACTGCTGAAGAAATGAAAAACAAATTAGAAGGCATTTACCGCTTTAATGTCTTAAGGCCTTCTTATATCATTCACACAAGAGAATACCTCAAAAATAATTTAGATTTTAAATTAAAAGAAAAAATTGAGTCTTTAAGCAACGATATGTTAGCTTTAAGGGATTTTTTCGCTTTTAACAAGGGTATAAAAGGTATAGGCTACAAAGAAGCATCTCATTTTTTAAGAAATATTGGCTTTAAAGGCTACGCAATCCTAGACAAGCACGTCCTTAATTCTTTGCTTGAATTTAATGTTATATATGAAATCAAAACACCCTTAACAAGCAAAATCTACTATGAAACAGAGCAAAAAATGAAGCTCTTCAGCAACGACATAGGCATTCCAATGGACGAATTAGACTTACTTCTTTGGAGCAGAAGAACTGGAAGGATTTTAAAATAAGGGATAATATGGGGTTCCTAAACAATTTCATTAAACCATGGCTTAAGAGGAATTACACGAAAAAATTATTCTTCATGAAATTAAATTATATTATAAGCCATCTATATCAGAATGACAGAATTAAGATTGAGGAAAAAGGAGGATGGCAGGAAAAAAAGACCATAGCAGTAATAAGGCAGTTAGAAGCAGGGAAAAATCCATTGAAATTCGAACCAATCAGGCTGGTTCTTCACAACTTTAGAGAAGAATTCAGGGTAGATGATGGAATATCAAGGCTTAGGGCTTTCAGAAGGGAAAAGATAAAAATTATAAAGATTGAGGTCCGGGTTGGCGAGTGGTAATCGTCACAAAAATCTAACAAACTTATTCTCTTTGTCAACAAGAACATTCTTGGCTTTAATAGGCTTGTCAGTTAATTCAAAACCCATTATTATTATCTCTTCTCCGGCTTTGATTAAGTGTGCTGCACCTCCATTTATGCAAATAGTGCCAGAATCCCTTTTGCTAGGGATTATAGGGATTACATAGGTCTCTAACCTTGCACCAGTTGTGTTGCTTACAACTAAAACCTTTTCACCATGCCAAAAACCGGCCTTTTCCATCAAATTCTCGTCAATTGTTATGCTGCCTATATAATTAACATTAGCTTCAGTTACTATAGCTTTATGAATTTTTGACCTTAAGATCCATCTCATAATTAGTGCTAATAACCTGCTTTTATTAAATTTTTCTAAAGCAATTTTAATAATATTTTTAAACCTCTAAAACTAACTTGAGAATATGCACGAAGCAATACTATACAGGAAATTAAAGGACAACAAAGTTGAATGTACTGCATGCAGGCAAGATTGCATTATTTCACCGGATAATACTGGCATTTGCGGCGTAAGGCAAAATAAAGATGGAAAATTATACTTATTAGTTTATGGAAAAGCAGTTTCCGCCCATGTCGACCCTGTTGAAAAAAAGCCCTTATACAACTTTATGCCCGGGACAGGCATATTCTCAATAGGAACAGTTGGCTGCAATTTTTCATGCGGCTTTTGCCAGAACTGGGATATATCTCAAATTACGAAAGATTTGAAAAACAAGCTCTTGAGAGAAAAAAACATAGCAAAAATGGGCGTTGAAGTCGGCAAGTTAGGATACGAACTTCCACCGGAAAAAATCATTGAAATTTGCATTGAAAAAAATATCCCAAGTGTTGCTTATACCTATAATGAGCCAGCTGTCTTTATTGAATATGCATATGACACGGCCAAACTTGCAAATAAAAAAGGCCTAAAAAATGTTTTTGTTACCAATGGCTATGAGACAGAAGAGGCATTAAACCTAATTAAACCATACCTTGACGCAATGAACGTTGACTTAAAATCATTTAATGACGAATTCTACCAGAAAATCTGCAAAGCAAAGCTACAGCCAGTTTTGGACACAATAAAACTAGCCCATAAACTAGGAATATGGATTGAAATAACCACTTTAATTATTCCAGGCAAAAATGATTCAGACGAAGAACTTAAAAAAATTGCTGATTTTATTTCAAACATTGACAAAAATATTCCTTGGCATGTAACTGCTTTCCATCCAGATTATAAGATGAATAATGTGCCTTCTACAAGTTATGCTACATTAAATAAAGCTTATGATATAGGAAAAAAAGCTGGTTTAAAATATGTATATATAGGCAATATCTTGGATGAAAAACATTCAGGCACTTACTGTCCTAAATGCAAAGCATTACTTATAAAAAGAGAGGGTTACTTTGTTGAAGTCGAAAATTTAGATAATGGAAAATGCAAGAAATGCAATGAAAAAATACAAGGTGTATGGAAATGAAAACAAGGCATGCAGTTGTAGCAGGAGCATTTTATTCAGCCAGTAAAGAAGAAATTGAAAGCATGCTTGATAAATTCCTAAAAAATGTTCCTAATATCAGGCTAGAAAAAGAACTCAAAGCTCTAATAGTGCCTCACGCAGGTTATATTTATTCTGGCCAAGTAGCTGCTTATGCATACTCCTTATTAAAAAATTCCAAAAAACAAAAAATCATATTATTAGGACCTTCACATAGTGTTTACCTCAATGACATAGCAGCAGATGCCAATGATTACTGGGAAACACCTTTGGGAAAAGTTAAACTTATTCAAAACAATTTTCTAAAATCAAAAGAAGCTCACATAAATGAGCATTGCTTAGAAGTCCAAGTGCCTTTTTTACAAACAATATTAAAAGACTTTGAAATTCTGCCTTTAGTAGTAGGTGATGCAGCTCCAAAAGAAATAAGTGAAAAAATAATTAATTTATTGGGTAATAATACCATTTTAATAATAAGTTCTGATTTAAGCCATTACCAGCCATACGACATGGCCGTAGAAACTGATAAAAACACTATCAAAGCAATCCAAGATTTAGATTACGACAAAATGGAAAAGAAAGGAGATGCATGCGGAAAAATCCCCATTATGGTTTTAATAGACATTGCTAATAAATTAAACTGGAAACCTAAATTACTCAACTACAAAAATTCAGGAGATGTTACTGGAGATAAAAGTGGTGTAGTAGGTTATGCAAGCTTTGCTTTTTATTAAAAAAAGCAGAGCCAAGCTATGCCTAAATTTAGGGGCGGTGGGCGGGAAGAAGCAAGCAAAGATATTTAATAAAATGGTGTGTATCTGCATGAAATAATATTTGCTAAATGAAATCAAGATGCACCAATTTTGACTTTTGTGCAGCTCTGGCATTGCTTGGCTTTGCGATAGAAACTAACAAAAATGACAACAAAAAAAGAGCAGAAATTATTGCTGAAATTGGCAAGAGAATCCATTTTAAACTATCCAAACGATACTCATCCAGGTTTAAGTAAACTTTCTACTGCATTAAAAGAAAAAAGAGGAGTTTTTGTAACCTTGACAATAAATGGCCAGTTAAGAGGCTGCATTGGCACTATACAACCTATAATGCCACTTTATGAAGCTGTAATAAAGAATGCAATAAGTGCAGCATATTGTGATCCCAGATTCTCTCCCTTAAGCAAAGAGGAAGCAAACAAACTAAAAATAGAAATTTCTATTCTTACCAAGCCTGTAAAGGTAGACTGTGTCAATTCATCTGAACTACTAAAGAAACTTAATCATGACGATGGTGTAATTATAAAAAAAGACTTTTCAACAGCAACATTTTTGCCGCAAGTATGGGAACAGTTACCAGATAAAAAACAATTTCTAACGCATCTATGCCTAAAAGCAAACCTAAGCCCAGAAGCATGGAAAGACAATGATTTAAAGGTATGCATTTATAAGGTTGAGAAGTTTTGTGAATGAAAACAGAATTTTAAAATGCCAAAGCCTCCAAAACATATCGACAAAATAATCTCTTTGCTTAAAGAAGAAATAAAGCAGTTTAAAAATCCAATATCAACAGAAATAGGAGAAAAAACAAAAAGCCCTTTTCTTGTTCTTATTTCTTGCATTTTAAGTTTAAGGACCAAAGACACAACAACCGGCCCAGCAGCTAAGAGGTTATTCGCATTAGCGGATAACCCAAAAAGTATGTCAGAATTATCAAAAAAACAGATTGAAAAAGCAATATACCCAGTTGGCTTTTACCCAACAAAAGCAAAATATATCAAAAAAGTATGTAAAATATTAATTAATAATTATAACAATAAAGTGCCAAATAATGAAAAAGAATTATTAAAGCTGCCTGGCATAGGAAGGAAGTGCATGTCAATTACTATGTGTTATGGTTTTTTCAAATCTGGTTATCTAGCTATAGATACACATTGCCATCGCATTCCTAATAGGTTAGGTTGGATTAATACTAAAAATCCTGAACAGACTGAAAAAGAAATTAAAAAAATATTACCGAAGAAATATTGGAGAGATTTTAACGATATTTTCGTAACTTTTGGACAAAATATATGTGTTCCAATAAGCCCTTTCTGCTCTAGATGTTGCATAAGAAGATATTGTAAAAGAGTTGGTGTTAAAAAAAGCAGATAAACATTTAAATTTTGGGTAATATCAATAATATTTAAATAAACTATCATGAATATAGGTTTATTGAATGGGATCAATAAAAAGCAGGGCTACCATATTAAACATACTAGGCAATATTACCCTTTTTCTTGTAAAAGTAATTGTAGGCATTCTTTACAACAGCATTGTAATCATTTCTGATGCGTTAAATTCCCTGATGGATATAATATCTTCAGGCATTATCTACTTAAGTGTAAAAGTAAGTTCAGAGTCTGCCGACAAAGACCATCCATTTGGCCATAAAAGAGCCGAGCCTATTGCAGCTTTAATAGTTGCAGTTTTAACTTTTTTTGTAGGATTTGAGGTAATACAAACAGCTTTTGAGAGATTAATAACCAAGACAGCATCCCAATTTGGCATAATACCTTTAATAGTGCTTTTTTCTGTAATTTTAACAAAACTTGTAATGTATTTATATTCCACAAAAATAGGTAAAGAAACAAATAGCACTGCTATTTTAGCAAGCGCTATAGACAACAGAAATGATGTAATAGTGTCATTTACAGCCATAGTGGGTTTTTTGGGGTCGCATTTTAGCTTTGCATTCTTTGAACCTGTGGCTGCAATGCTGATAGGCTT
>Ga0209541_10007525_pt1 | contig 18284 bp, 20 predicted proteins | sample RifCSPlowO2_01_FD_184027 | JGI IMG/M metagenome (GOLD analysis project Ga0209541, IMG submission 184027) | Groundwater microbial communities from Rifle, Colorado - Rifle CSP2_plank lowO2_0.1 (SPAdes) (version 2) | ecosystem: Environmental > Aquatic > Deep subsurface > Groundwater | place... | reverse complement strand
TAAAATTAAAAAAAATGTGAAAACAATTAACCATCTTAATAAATAACTATTTCTAATTGTCTCTAAATAAATTTCAAATGCCACTTTTTAAAATAAAAGATAACTTATTTATAAAAGTTACCTCTAATTAGTTTAATTCAATGGGCGGTTTATTCAGAACTTAATTGAAAAGATTGGTGAAAAAAAGTCTGAAGTTATAAGAAATATTGTTTTAGCTTACTTATCTGAGAAAGGCTATCTTAAAAATAAAGAATAATTTCCAAACTTTCTGAAAGATTTTCGAAAATTCTTAAGTAACTTATATTAACCTCAAAATAGAATTATATTTTATGTTAATAAAAGAGATGCCATTCTATAATAGACCGAGTTATAAATTAGTTGAAAAAGGATCTGCATATTTAGATGATGCTGAATTATTAGCTCTTATAATCAATAGTGGGGATAAAAAAGAAAATGCCATTGATCTTTCTAATAGGCTATTAAAAAAATATAATCTTCATGGATTGGGAAACTTAAGTTACAATGAACTAAAAAATGAATTTAAAGGTGATAAGGTTAAGCCGACAAAGATTATGAGTTTAATTGAGCTTAGTAAACGGTATAGCAAATTAACAAAAGGTGGTTATAACTCAAAGGCAATAAGTTCTGCTAAAGATGTTTATGATATGTTAGTAGATGAAATGAAAGACTATAAAAAAGAAGTTTTTAAAATTATTTTATTAGATACAAAAAATAAACCTATTTGTGTAAAAGATATTTCTATTGGTACATTAAATTCAAGTTTAGTTCATCCTAGAGAAGTTTTTAAAGAAGCTATTAAGGAAAGTGCTAATTCGATTATTTTGGTTCATAATCATCCTACCGATGATCCCACCCCTAGCAATAATGATTTAGAAATGACAAGAAGGCTGGCAAAATCAGCAGATATATTAGGGATTAAAATTCTAGACCATGTAATAATCTCAAAAAAGGGTTATGATAGTATCTCTATAAGTTATACTTAATTCTTAGGTAGTTATTTCTTCAATTTCTTTAATTTGCTGTGTTCATAATAGACTAATTCAAATAATGCGGATTTTAATTTCTCCTTTAGTTTTTCATTATCAACTAATCTTTTATAGAATTTCATATTGTTATTTAATAATCCCGTCATTTCTTGATTGAAATATTTATCGAAAACAGCTTTAACATTTTCTTTAGAATTATATTCCATCTTGTTTAATAATTCTTTATTTTCAAGAAGATGGTCTTTAACTCTTCCTAAGAAAACTTTATCATCATTAGAAAAATCAGTTCCAAAAGCATCATTCAAATCTTTAATAATTTTTGATAATTTAATATTAACATCTGAGTAATACTCTCCAACACCAGATGAAATTGGTTTTAATTCTCCCTCTGATTGTATTATTATCCTCTTTTCTCCTTTATTGACTATCTTATAGGAATCAATATCCACATCTTCTAAAACATTGAAAGGCAGGGGATTATTTATTGTTGGAAGTTTCTTCGCTAAAAACTTATTAAATAAGAATATATTTTCGAGATTTACATCAGAGAATGGTATTAATTGCGATAAAAATGAATATATACTTTGATATCGCTTCAATGTTTTCTTAAATCCAACTTGGTCTTTTTTAGTCTTCTTTCTAAACTCATTTACAACTGGATTCAAAAGATTGTGAAGTTTAGGCTGTGGCTCTCCTTTTTTCCATGCCTTAATGAAAGCATCTACATCTGATTGATCAAATATCTGATAATCAATTAATTTTTCTTCAAGCTCATATAATTTATGTGGATCAGTTCCCTCTTTTAAAAAAGTTGCTTCATAGTACGGTTGGAAAGCTTTCTCAATTACTTCTGTTTGATTTGCAAAATCCAATATAAGAGTATCGTTCTTATGAGGAGGACATATCCTATTTGCTCTACTAAGAGTTTGAACAGCAGTAATACCATTAAGCATTTTATCAACATACATCGTATGGAGTAATGGTTGATCAAACCCAGTTTGATATTTATTAGCAACAATTAAAATCCTATAAGGTTCTTCTTTGAAAGCATTTTCAATTGATTGTTTTGAGGATAAATAGTTCATATTACTCTCCGTATAATCTTGTTCATCATGTTTTACTATTCCTGTAAATGCAACCAAGGTCTTTATTGGATAATTATTTTCTTTGATTAATTTATCAAATGCTTTTTTATACAAGACTGCATGGAGTCTAGACCTAGTAACAACCATTGCTCTTGCTCTATTTTTGATTTTATTATAACTGGAACTCATAAAGTGCTCAAGCATTATGTCTGTTTTTCTTGAAATTGCATGAGGATGTTTTTCAACAAAATTTCTCAATAATTTTTTTGCTTTCTTTTCATCATATTCTGGATCATCAGTAATTTTCTTAACTAATTTAAAATAAGTTGCATAAGAAAGATAATGTTTCAATACATCTAAAATAAAACCTTCTTCTATTGCCTGTTTCATAGAATATAAATGGAATGAATGATATTCTCCTTTATCATCTTTAGTTCCAAACATTTCAAGAGTTTTATTTTTAGGAGTTGCAGTAAATGCAAAAAAACTAACATTTTTTAGATTCCTATAAGATTCAATTTCATTTAGTATTTCTTCTTCAACTTCTTCATCAACATCTCTTTCTAGTGCCTCGGCTTCTTCTAAGCTGTTTGTTGAGAAAATTTGTTTCATTTTTCTAGCCATTGCACCTGATTGTGAAGAATGAGCTTCATCAATTATAACTGCATAATTTCGTTTTGGTAAGTCTTTCACTTCATCTAGAATATAAGGGAATTTATGCAATGTTGTAACAACAATATTACTTCCTGATTTCATTGCTTCCTTAAGATCTTGTGATGATTTCTTTTCATCAATAACATCAACAATACCTTTTACTTTTTCAATTGCTTGAACTTGATTTTGTAATTGTTTGTCTATTACTTTTCTGTCTGACACTACTATAACCATATCATAAATACGGTTATCTAATCTGTTGAATTTATTGATTAAACCATGAGAAAGCCATGCAATAGTCTTAGTTTTTCCAGAACCTGCACTATGCTCAATTAGATAGTTTTTGCTAGGTTTTGCATCTTCTAAAAGTTGATTAACACAGTCTAACTGATGATATCTTGGAAAAATAGGATATTCATCATTATCTTCTTTCTCAATATAAACAAAATTATTGATTAATTTTGAAAGTTTATTTATTTGTAGAATATCATTGTATAAGTAGGAAGTTTTGTAATCGTTTTGTACTTCAGGATTATCTAATGCCTTATTGAAAGGTAAGAATCTTGTTTTCCATCCTACAAGTTTTGTTGCCATGAATATTTTTTCATCACTCATTGCAAAATGAACAAAACAATTCTGGAATATCTTTTCTTTTGGATCTCTTGTTTCTTTGTATTGTTTTATTGCGTTCTCTACTCCTTGAGAAAAAGTATCTTTAAGCTCAATTGTTAAAATTGGAAGTCCATTGATGAAAACAACTAAATCAACTCTATTCCCTTTTTCTTTATCCTGATATTCTAATTCATCAATAACAGAAAAGACATTTTTTTCAAAGTTTTCAAATAAGTCTGGATTTTTGTTATTGTTGGGTTTAGGATAGAAAAGCTGGAAGTAACATCCTGCGTCTTTAAAGCCATCTCTCAATACATTAATAGTTCCTTTTTTATCGATTTCATTAATCAACAAATAAAAGAATCTTTCTTCTGATTTCTCCGCATAAACTCTTTCAAATTTTTCCCATATTTTTTTCTGTGTATTTATGATGAATTTCAAAACTAGCTCGGGGTCAAGACATGTTGCTTTATTGAAGCAGTTTGTTCCTCTGCTTTTGTATCCAGTACTAACTAAATGAGCAATAATATTATTTTGAAATGCTTTTTCTGAAGTGTCAGTTTCAACCATTTTAAGCTACAGCCTCCGAAAATATTTGAGTAGTCTCCCTATTAGACCATAACACTGGAGTTATTCCATGACTTTTTATAAGATCGATGTATTCTTTTTTTACTTCTTTTTCGGTGTCATTAATAAAAATGATCTTCTCTGATTTCTCATATTGTGTATTGTGCTTAGCAATATCAATATATTTGAATAATTCCACCTCGAAGATGGTTTTTGATGGAGTGTTCACTGCTCTAATCAATTGTGGCATCTTGTGTACTCTTCCAATTATAAAATCAATTTTGTGTTTTACTCCGCCACCCCCTTCAAGATAAACATTGGGACTAAACGCAATATTCTTATTCTGGAAGTATAAAGCAACTTCTTCATAGAACAAGTTCTTGACATTTGCCTGTGCAGTTAGGAACATATCTCCAACATTGATTATTGCTTGAATTAGATCGTTCTTTTTTTGAGGTAAAGATTCCCAAGAAGTTATTACAAAAATGTTTTCTGTTTTCTCATCATAGTTTACTCCTTGAGCTACGACAAATTCCTTTAGTTGCTTTTCCCTATTTTGAGTAAGACTTACGCCAGATGATTGTAAGTCAAATAGAGTTCTACCATCATCAGTTAAGATATATTCTTCCTTATTCTTTTTAATGTAAATGACAATATAATCATTATGGCTATCTACGAATGGAGTTTGAATTTTAACTAAATCATCAGAGATATCTTTAAACTTAAGATTATCCTTTAGCCAGTTTATATATCTGTCAATTATTTTTTTGGAATTTAGGGTCATTTACCGCCTCGTGAATATTAAAACATTTTTTTTCGATTTTGCAAAAATCTGCAAATTGTAGTATTAAAGCAGGTACATTATCAAAGTTGGAAAATCCATAATCTTCAGGATTATATGCGAATCTATCATTAAATCCTTCTTTATAAATATGCAAATGTGTTTCGCCTACTTTTGTTCCGTCTGGATTTTTATGTTCTCTATCGTTCACGCATAATCTTGCTAATACAAAGCATTCATTAGCGCGCGTATTGCAATTCATCACTTTAAGTTCAATCTTATTCTTTCTTAAATCTAACTTAAATATGTCTCCATACTCATCAGATATCAACTCTTCACCAATTATTTTGAATTCGGCATTCAAATTTAGCTTATCCTTATTCTTTAGCTTTTTTTGGGAGTTCCTATATTTTTCTGCAAGATCTTGAGTCAATTCCATTAAGCCACAGCCTCCCTTACATCAACTTTACCTGTTACAACATGATGAATTAATGATTTTTTATATTCTTCCATTAAATTAATCTTTTCTTCAATCTTTTTAATAATTTGGTCAATATTTGAAGTTTCTTTGTCTATGTATTGGACTATTTGGAGTTGGATTGATTTTGGTGGAACAGTTATACTTAATTTTTTAACAACATCTTGACTTATATTCGGTTGCCCTCCACCGTAACTTAAAGCGATTATATCTTTCTTTTTAGCAATAAACCAATAATGAGCATATCTAATTTCTAAATTTTTACTTTTATTTAAAACGCAACAAGCTTGGTTATAAGTTGCTTTAAAATCAACAATAGATGTTTTTCCTATTGTTGCCCCATACATAGCAATTACTAAAGAGTTTTCAGGATATAGCTTTAATGCACTACATTCAACTATTGCTTTTTTAGTTACCTTTTTAGAAGGCTCTTTTAAGTACGAATCATTCAAATCTCCTGTATTTACCCAAGGTGTTCCTTTTTCTTCATCTAATGCATAATAAGATTCATCTGATGAACTCGGAGTTGTTCCACTACCAATTAAATCAAAACAATGATTTAATTTTCTAACTTCCCACATTTCAGGAATCTCTCCAATCCAATCAATTCTAGAATTTTTCATCTTTGCAGTTTTATTAAGTCCTTTTGTTACAACATGATTGATTAATGCTGTTCTTTTTTCTTTTAGAAGTTCAATTAATTGTTTGTCTTTTTCGATTGTTTGGTCTAATTGAGATGTTTTTGAATCTAGGAATGAAACTAATTGTGTTTGTTCGGTACTATCTTCTGGAAATATTATTTGTATTCTTGGGATATCATCCATACTAATATTTTTTTGAGTGTTGCTTGTAGAAAAATTATCAATTTGATCTTGAGAATAATCACTTTTAAGAGCATATTCAAAAAATTCAGCCTTAATTTTTTTATTAACCCTCAATAATGCTAATGGAGACCAAATACTAAAGGGAAAATCAACCTTTACTCTTGCGATTTTACCAATTGATGCAGCCTTACCCATAAAAACATCAGCCCTTTTTGGATCGCATTTTACCTTATATCTAATATGATCTTCTTTTGAAATAAATCTGGTATCTTCAAAAATAATTTCTCCGTTTTGTATTGAATCAACTGATAAAAATGGAATGCCCTCGTCAATAAATTCAGGAGTCTCATGAGGACCATCTGTAACTGGTGTTTCCAATAAAAATTTCATTTTATTAACTTTCCAATTTTTTGGAACTTCTTTAGACCATTGAACTCCCGAATCTTTATATTTTGAATAAGGTTTGAGTTTCATGTTAACCTCTTGAATTTATCTTCTAAATAGTCATCTAATTCATCTTCGTTATCACTTAGTTTAAATTCAATCATTTTTGAAATATCTTTATCATCCAAAACAATAAAATATTCTTCTTTTTTTAATGCGTCATTTTGGGCTTTTTCATAATTTTCTTTCTTAAAAATTTTACGACAAATAATAATCCCTACTTGGCCTCTAATCTTGTTTAACCTACATCTCATTTGAAAAAACTCTGGATTTTTTAGTTCTTCATTATAATTTTTACATTCAAAAAAAATGGTTGGGCATACTAATTTATAACCTTCAGATAATCTTTTAAAAAATCCTTCAGCCATTATGTTCTTGAAGGTTATATCCACTCTTTGTGTTTTGTCTGCAATAGGATCTTCTTTTTTTGGATTTTTTAACCTATCTTCGAAAATCCACTTTAATATATTAAATATTAATTGATGATATCGTGAAGCCTTTTTTCCTCCTCCAGGAAGTATTTTTTTTAATTCTTCTGAGTATTGTTCTAAAAGATTAATTTCCTCTGGCTTTGTTATTTTTTTAGGAATTTCAGTTTTATACGTTTTTGTTTCTGTTCCTGATTTTCTTTCAACTTCTTTTAGTTTGAACTTGGTTTTCTTTTTTAATTGTGCGATAAGACCTAAGGTAGAATCAACTAATATGGGACCATCTGCATTAAAAACATAAGCTTGATTTGTTCCAGACATTGGAAATTTAAACTCTTTATTATATGAAAAACCAGTTGATTGAAGCATATCATGAATTTCTTTTCTTGTAAAGTCTCTATAAAACATATTATAATTTCTACCCTTTCCCGTTACTAGACCATCAAAAAGAAGTGCAACTGCATCTTTTTCTGAATAAGCTCCATGTTGAGTGTACCATAAAAGCCTTCCACCTTCTTTCATTTTTTCTCTGCACAAAGCTAAAACGCAAAGTCTCTCAATTGGGACAGGCATAATATCTAAAACATTAACTAGTAAAATAACGTCAAACTCATCTTCAAAATCAACAAAATCATTTGGAAATACTAATTTTTTAAAATTCTTAAACTTTTTACATTCCTTAAGAAAATCTTCTGCTTGTTTTGAACGTTTAAATAAATCATCAAATTCACAAGCATAAACAGCATATCCTTTTTTCAGTAGGTGCAATGTATTTCTTAATTTTGCACCACCAAAATCCAATATCTTGGTTTTACTGGGATTAAGACCATTTAATAATACTTCAAAACTTCCCTCAAGTTGTTTTCCAGGTACAGAAAAATTAGGGGCAGAACCTGTAACATCAATTAAAATCTCTTTTCTCCCCCCCTTTACTTCGGTCTTAAACTTGTAAATAGGACTTTCCCACATTTTATTCAACATCCTCCAGCATCATATCCAAAAATTTGGATAGTGTTTTATAGCCATATTCCATAACAAATAAATCACATTTGTTTTCAGGACTCTTTGCACCATGAAATAAATTATTTCTTATGATATACCAAAATTCTATCATATTAGACCAATTATCTAAAGAATTTATAACTCCTTTAATCTCGATTTTTTCTTCCTCTGTACTTTGGTCTAAATTCATCTGATGACAATTCCACCATTTACATTCCTCAACATTGTTTAAATTATTAGACGCATTACCTAACCGCGTTCTATCAAACTCGGCTTTAATCTTAATCCAATCTTCTTTTAAATCTATATCCTCATCTATCAACTTGATATATCTTTGTCTGATAATGGCATTTCTTTTAAGTTCTTGAATACAATTCCTATCATTTGGTTTGTCTAATCCTGAATGAGTTTTAACGTATGCAATAAATGATAAATATTCAAAAACGTATTTGGTGAAAAAATCATCTTGGTTCTTGGCCTTTTCGTGCCACTTCTGGATTAAGGAATTGTCAAAACTCATTTTACTCAACATCCTCCTTGACTAGTTCTGCAATCTCATCAGTTACTTTCTTGATATCTTTCTCAATCTCCTCAAGAGGACGAGGAGGAACATATTTGTAAAAGTATTGAGTAAAGTTAAGCTCATAACCAATTTTATCCTTTTTCCTATCCATCCATGCATCAGGATAATAAGGTTTTACTTCTCTATCAAAATATTCTTGAATATCTTGTTTTAATGGAATCTTTTCAGAATCTCTTAAATTAGAATCTGGCTGTTTCTTGCCTTTTGCATCCAAAACATATTCAGCAGTTTCATCATGTTCAGATAATTTAAGAATAATATTTTTGATAAATGCGGGGTTTAATTTCAAATTTTTCACAACTTTCTTCACTAAATTTTCAAATTCATCCCAATTCTTATAAGTCTTATCTCCTATGGATTTCAAAGCTTTAATTATTGCTTCTTGCTGTGCTTTTCCTTCTTCTTCCTCTTTTAACTTTTCATCAGGATTCTTGCTTTTACTTCCAGATAATTTTGCAAAAGCACTATAAGAAAATAAGTTCTCTAATCTCTCTTCATTCACAGAATAATTTAATTGCAAAGGTCTTTCAACAACAACTTTAGTATAACCAAATTCCTCATTGTCAAATATTTTAACATTCTTTGAAGGCTTAAAATTATCATAATAATCCAATATTTCCTTTATTTCTTCAAGAGAAACATATTGTCTTTTCTTGCCTAAACTCTTACGCATCTTCTTAAATTTAGAAGTTGCATCAATAAGCTGAATTTTTCCAACTCTTTCAACTGGCTTTTCATTTGTTAAGATCCAAATGTAAGTTCCAATGTCAGTTTTATAGAACATCTGCTTAGGTAATGCAATAATTGCTTCAATTAAATCTCCTTCAATAATCCATTTACGAGTATCACTCTCCCCCGAACCTGCATCTCCAGTAAACAAAGGAGAACCATTTGTAATAACTGCAATTCTTGATTTCTCTTTTAACTTCATCTTAGAAATCATGTGTTGTAAAAATAACAATTGACCATCATTAATACGGGGAGTTCCTGCTCCAAAACGGCCTTCAAAACCTTTTTTAGATTCTTTTAATACTTCGTCTTGGTCAGCTTCCCACTTAGTACCATAAGGAGGATTTGAGATTATATAATCAAACTTTTCATTTGGGAATTGATCTTTAGATAAAGTGCTTAAATCATCACCGCCTTTAACTTTATCAGAATCTTCTCCTCTAATGAGCATATCAGATTTACATATTGCGAAAATTTCATCATTAATTTCTTGACCAAATAGAACAATATCAACCGATTCATTCATTTTGCTTATAAAATCTTTACAACTAGAAAGCATTCCGCCAGTTCCACAAGCAGGATCATAAACTGTTTTAATCAAATTCTTCTTTGTTAAATGAACTCCATTCTCAATAAACATCAATTTTGTCATCAATTCAACTACATCTTTGGGGGTGAAGTGGTCTCCTGCTTCTTCATTTGACTGTTCTGCAAATTTACGAGTTAATTCCTCAAAAATTGTTCCCATCTCATGGTTTGATACAACATCTGGATGTAAATTAACTTTTGACTCAGAAAATTTCTTTACAAGCCTAAACAGTCTATCTGTTTTAGAAAGTTTTTCTATTTGTGCTTTAAGTTTAAATTTCTCAAAAATATCTTGGACATTTTTGCTAAAACTATCAATATAATGAATTAAGTTCTGTTCTATATGCTCAGGATCTTCAAGCAATGTTTTAAAATCATATTTTGAATAATTGTAAAATCCTAAAGGATTGCCCATTTTATCTTTGGAAGCTTCTTGTAAAACATGCTCCATGTTTTCAAATTGTCCTTTGAATTGATTATAAGTCTCAAGAACTTTTGATTTAGAATCTGATAAAACACAATCAAATCTTTTTAGTACAGTAAAAGGAAGAATTACTTTCTGATATTCATTTCTCTTATATGGTCCTCTTAATAAGTCAGCTAAGTCCCAAATAAACGTTATTTTTTCTTGAAAATTACTCATTTTAAAACACCCCAATTGTTCATAAAATATGACATTTCATTTTCCTTATTTCCCAAATAGAGTTTTTCATTTCTTATTCTAATATTAACCCTATATCTAGTATTTTTGTTTATAACTAAGATATTATTTTGATCAATGTTTTTTTGAATTTCGAAATAAGGTAAAATTAAGAAATTAACTTCTTTGCCTTTTAATACAAAAATATAAAAAGTATTATTCTTATTGTATTTTTCAAAAGAACTGATTCTTAAATCAAATACATAATAATTAAACTTATTTTCATTTGATGTTTTTACTTGAATATTAAACAAACTATTCTCTTTAGTTGCGACTATATCCATCCCTTCATCAACACTCATAATACTTGCATTGAATCCTAAGAATAAAAGCTCACTCACGACTCTATGTTCTCCCGCTTTACCAACATATTGAGTACTTATCGTTTCTTGAATTTCAGCTTCTTTTACTTTTTCGTCTTTTTCTTCTTCTTTCTCTTCTTTCTCAGTAAAAGTTGGATTCAAAGAAAAATATCCTGGCTTTATTCTAATAAAAGCAGATTCTGATTTTTTTGTTTTTATATCAACAGCAATTTGAGCATTCATTGTTGATTCAGGAGTAGAACCAGAAGTTTCTATAAGATTATTTTCTAAAGCTCTCTTTGTAATCTCTTCATAGTGCAGTGGCTCTTCAGCTTCTCTTAATATTTTGATTGCTGCTAATTTAAATGAAACCATTTTATTTCCCTATTCTTCAACATCCTTCCTTTTACTTAAACTCAACCTAAAATCTTGAATAATATCCACCATCTTTTTAAGTTCTTCATCAATCTCCCCACTAACGACTTTGCTATTTAGTCTTGGATAGCAAACCATAGAAAGTTCTTCATATAATCCTTTATCCTTCATTAATTGAATAAACTTTTCCTTATTTTCTCCTTCAGGTAAAACAATTTTATCAAATTCTTTAACAGAGCATTTTTTATTTGAACCATAAACGACATCAATACCAAATTGTTTTGCGTAAGCAATTAGTTTTTCTCTAAATTCTTCTTCAGATTTTTTTAATTCTGTTTGTTTTGTTTTAATCTCTGAAAACCCATCAACTAATTGAACACCTTCATTCTCCTTGAACTTTTTAATGTCTTCAATTTTTTTTAATTCAACTTCATGTTTAAATGAAGGACATATTTCTTTGTAAACGCAATAATCACATAAAGGAGTAACAGTTGTTGGAAATTCTTTAGCCGATTCTATATCTTTGATTATATCACAAACTTCCTGCTGAAGTTTCTCTAACTGTTCATCAGTTTTTTCAGAAATAACATCTTTATCAAAAGCCAGCATATGCCATAATAATTTAACTGAATTTACATCTTGAAACTTATCTTTTACCCAAACAGAATACAATGCTAATTGCCTATCTTCATCAGCTTCTCCTTGATCTTTCATTCTTGAATTAGTTTTATAATCACAAACATAATAATTTCCTTCTTTATCACAACCCAATTTATCAATTCTAACATGCCATTGATTCCCATCGGGAAGAGTCATCCTATCCTTAGTTTCCAATCCTAAAATGGTCATTTCTTCAAATGGTTTCATCCGTTCATAATAATGAGTTATGAATTTCTCACCCATCTTTTTATAATTATTAGAGGTTAGTTTTTCCTTCTCAGCTTTAACAATCAGAATATCATTAGAATAATTTTTATCCCATAAATCTCTATAAAATTTAATCAAAATATTCAAAGCTACCCTTTTGTTAAAATTCTTTAATTTATACAAATGTTCTAACGTTTGGTGAACCATATCACCCATAAAAGCTTCAATTGTTGTCGGAGTTTCTACTTTAACTTTATCAATATATTGTAATTTGTATTTATACTTACATTGTTCAAATGTACTTATTTTAGAATGTGAGTAGGAGGTCATTTTAGAGTATTGCTATCCTCCCAGCATCAGTTAAAACAAAACCATCCTTATTTTCTATTAATCTAGTTTTCTTCAGTTCTACAATATTTCTATAAAGCATTGCCCTAGACATTCCTGACTTTTCAGCTAAATCTTTTAGACTTGAATATTTCTTCTTTTCAATCTCATTCAATAATGATTCTTGACTCTCCGTAATATCAAAAGACAATTTTGGTAATTCAATAGGTAATTTGTTTTCTTCAGAAATATATACAATTTTTTTTATTAAATCAGATCTCTTATAAGCAGCAAATAATAGTCCTAAAGATTGAGTTTTTCTACTGGCAGTTATATCAACAATAATGCTATCTTTTTCAGAATGTGTCTCCATTACTTCAACTACCTTTTTAGTAGTATCTACGATATCATACAACTTAGTTTTTATCACATTGATTTTTAGAGCCTTTCCTAAGGCATTTTTTATTGTCTCTAAGGCAGCAGATTGTTTCTGATCTGGATTTTCATCTATTATCAAGAATAAAGAATCTGCTCCAAATTTAGTTGCAGTAACCATAACTGGTTCTTTATCATACAAGGTTGCTATTATTATGTTACCCATACTTGTTGATAATTTCCAAAGGCATATAAATATTTCTTTTTTGTAGACAAAAGCCTAAATATAGAGACACAGATCATAAATAATATGCAGTGTAAACTAAAACAGGCACTGTAGAAAAACTCGTGGTTCAATATTTTGGGTCTACTTTTTCTCTATGACTACATTTGAAATGAAAACATAAAATTTAGATATTTGTAGTCACATAGAACAAAATTGTAGAGAAAGAAAAAGCGAGGAAAAAATTGGTTGCCACATAAGTTATCCTGAAATATCTAAACAATTGTAGATTATATCTTTTCTTTAACTATTTTTATGTACTTAACCAATATTGAAATTGAAAAGTTCTCTAGACTACTTACGAATAAATTTCAAAACAAAAATTAATACGCCGAGACTGGGATTTGAACCCAGATGACCTTGCGGTCCTAGATATCTACATTAAATATAGCAGTCTAGTGCCATACCAGGTTAGGCGATCTCGGCATAAAAGATTTAAACTAAATTAAGATATATAAACATTATGAAACTAGTATTAGAAAATATCGTCACCCTCAAAAAAGGTTTCTTATTTTAAACGGAAATTTCATGAATTCAAGAAGATTATTAAACCTAAGATTTAACATACAGTTCTTTGTATAAAAAGATTTATAGCCTTTACAACAACTACAAAAAACGCAAATGACAAGAAGAGAGATTTTAGTTATTGAAGATACTGAAAGGCATCTAGAAAGCGCTAGAGAACAATTTGAAGTTTTACGAACCATGTTTAAAGACATTGCCGAACAGGAAGAAAGAGAATACAACACAAGAAAACAAGTACAAAGAGTTGCTTTCTTTAATGCCATCCCTAAAAATGCAAAGTCGTTATATATTCATCTTTAGCACAGAGTTCCTGTAAATCACCATCTTGTAAGGGAAATACAAGAAAACTATGGGATAGAAAATGTTCTTGTTACTATTGCACCTGAAAAATCAGGACAATCATTTTATAGTGATAGCTTAGATGAAATTGCAGAAATAGAAAAAAGAAAAAGAATAACAGAGCCATTTGAAAATTTTTATAAAGAAGGAGGCCTTGATATTGTTATTTATCTTTGTGATTATATCTGTGACGGTTATCAGAGTCCAATTTTCCCTGACCAAGTAGAAACTAAATGGCATGCTTGGCCAGCTATTAAGTCCGCAGAAGAACATAAAACACCACTAATTATCGGATATAATCAAGAAAATTGCTTTAGTGGTACCATAGGTGTTGAATGTTATGAAAGAGAATATCTTACAGGAATTACCAGAAATAGACTTTCTAGTATCACTAAAGAAAGAGTAAAATGCCCAACAAAAATTATAAGAATTTAGGATTCAAAAATATTTTATCCTCACTTAAAATTGTTGTTGGATTACATTTGGAAATCAAAATCCACCTTGATCTTGTACAACTTGTCTATTTATAACGGATACTACTTCATAACCATTTACGTTTTTTCATCTAATTGTTTCAGTGTTTCTTCTATCGAAGAGATATAAAAATTATCATTCGTAAAAACCTCTTTAAGGTAAGCATAGTTAGTTCTAAATGAAGATTTAATCGTAGCGTATATACTATTAGCTTTCTCAAGAGCATTCTTACCCCTGACTGTTTCTGCTTTTTGTGCTAAAAGTGGTTTACTTTCTTTATATAATTCTAAAACATTATGTATGACAACTAAAGCAGCCTCTAACGCATCAGTATAGGATTCTGAAACTTGTTCTTCCAAACATAAGCCAGCGATTTTGATGCCATTTTGATTAACACTTCTCATCCAATAGGCAATAGCTTGATTGGGAGTATCTAAATCTTTTACATATAACTCTTCAACCATCTCTACTAGTTCACCATGCGAATGCTTTTTGTAATAATCTTTTAAAGCAATATTAACATCATATCCACTAATCTCTCCATTACTAGCTAACAAATTCACTATATAACATAAAGATCTACGTGATATATCAATTTTCGGTCTTTGTTGTAAACTTATCATTTTTCTATCATGAAATTCAAAACCTGGAAACTCCAGGAATTCTTTCATCTCCTTCTATTTTGTAAAATGCCCAACAAAAGTTATTAAGATCTAATTTATTTTTCATTAACATCTACAATCTTGAAATTATTTTTTCTAAATATCATTAAAATCTCTTACTATTCTTTCCAAGTTAGATTCAGTTGATTTAGGAATATCATAAAGATATTCAATACCATCAGCATAGTTTCTTAATTCACCAATATATCCTTTTCTTTTCAAAATATCCCTTTTTGAGATTAATATATTTAAACGGTCTATTAACCTTTCAGGAGTTTCATCTAGAAGAGGTGCTGTTAAAAGAACATATATTCCCTCTTCATGCCCAAGCCTTTCCTGCGGAGGTTCAATAGAAATAACTAGACCATCAACATCCCTTTGCATCGTATAATCTCCACCACCATAACTAAATTTTTCACCGTATGTCTTTCTTATTCTTTCATATAAATCCTTTAATTCATCATTTACCATTTTTCATTTCCTCACATTAATTCATTATTATCTAAATATTTCACAATAATTTTCGTAATAAAAATCAAAAGATATAAAGATTTATAACTCTTTCCTATCAAGGAGTAAATTAATTCTAATCAATTAAATTAATCTCAATTCTAACATCCTGTTGTTGTTGAATTGGAACAACCCTCATAACCAATCTTAATGCCCTATCATCAACGCCCAAATCAATTAACCTTTTATGAATTCTCATCTCATATTTTTCCCATGAAGCTTTACCTTCTCCATCTGGACTTTTACGAGTAGTAATTTTCAATTTTTTAGTAGGTAAAGAAATAGGACCTTTAACTTTAGTTTTAGTTTTTTTTGCAATATCAATTATAGCCTCACAAACATGATTAAGCTGACCAATATTTGCACTTACTAATTTTATTCTTGCTTTTTGATCATTTCCCATTAAATCTAAGAAAAATTCCACATTTTTAAACCTTTCTAATACTGCATAGTATATTTCCCAACAATCTGTACATAATCATCTATTGTTCTAGCTCTTTTAACTATTAATTCAGATCTGGTTTTATTCTTTTCCCAAGCTAATAACCTATTTGTTGTATGATAAACCCTTTCAAAATCATTCCTATCAAACTTTTTAACTATATTTGACCATCTCTTAGATTGCATTAAATTTTCATAAGCAGTATCATAATCTTTATACGAACTATTTTTAAGAAAGGAATAAACCATATAAATAAATTCATTCTCAGCAATTTCATCTACTTCAGATTCTCTTATTTCTCTAATTGCTTCATAACTTAACAAACCTAAAGTAGGAATTGCAAGTCCTAGAGCAATTAAAAAATCCTTCCTACTAATTTCAAATTTCTCACCATCCATGAAAAAATAAATGGAGTTTCAGATATAAAATTAGTTTACGACAAAAGAAACGCATATAAATAAGTTCTACTTCTCATTTATATGATAACCATAAAAGAGCGTGGATTAATCATCCAATGGGATGAAAAAGGGAAGACACAAAATGAGATTGCTGAATTGTTAAACTGCCATCAGTCATCTGTAAGCAGATTTCTTAAAAAATACGAACGTAAAAAGATGATTGAAAATCTGCCACGAAGTGGCAGACCAACGAAGTTGACAAAACAAAGAATTAATCAGCTTAAGACAAAAATTCTTGCTAAGATTCAATCTGCAAATAATGAATTTTGTTCAGTAAACACAAAACAAATAGGTAAAATTATTCACCAAGAGATTGGGGAAATGTATTCACTTCGCCACGTGGAGCGAATTATGCATAAACTTGGTTTCTCTTTGATAACACCAAGACCTCAGCATATACACCATGATCAAGAGAAAGTCGATAGATTCCGTGAGGAATTTAAAAAAAACTCGAATCGACGTATTTGGGGCATGAACTAGTCTCTATTGATGAAGCAAGTTTTCAGCTTACAACTGGTTACAAAAGAATTTGGTTTCTTAAAGGGAAGAAACCAAAGAGAGCTTTCTTTTGGAACAACAAGAAATTAATAGTCTTTGGAGCTCTTACTAGCTCTTCAAAATTCTATTATGATTTTTACACATCACAAAATAGTATTACATTTCGTGATTTTCTTATGGGCTTAATAGAAAATTTAGATAAAAACAAAAGATATATTTTGATTTTAGATAATGCATCATGGCACAAAACAGAAATAATAAAAAATTATTTATCAAAACATAAAGAGTGGATAGCTGTTGAATTTATTCCCCCATATTCTCCAGAACTCAATCCAATTGAGACATGTTGGAAAGTAACAAAAAATGCTGTGACAAAATCACAGCATTTCAAAACAATTGATTCAATGCAGGCGAGTTTAGAGAACTTTTGGGGTAAACATATTTTTACACAGAAGTTTATGCGTTATTTATGTCGTTAACTAATATTAGGAAAACCATATCAATTGAAATTAATCCAATTCAATCTTCTTAAATCTTTTATCACCAAATGGATGTATTTTAGAAACTGTTTGGCATTCCTTACAGTTTTTCTCTAAACAATTATTACCAAGAATAAAACATCCATTGCTATTCACTTTACAACCACATTTTAAATCTACCATTTTAAATTCCTTCCATTAAACTTGTTTTTCTATTGGAATATTATATTTCTCTGAGATTATTTGTTTTACGGTTTCTTCGTGTCCAGTATTTTCAGAAATTGCCTTGGCAAAATAAGGAGCTAGAAATTTATTTCCATTGCCTTCTAATATTTCTCCTACACATTCACCACAGGGAGATTTACCATTCATTATATTTTCAAGACAATAGCAACCTTTTCTTCCATCGTGAGCATCACCAATGCAATAACTACATGGTTTGTTTAAACAACACCTATAAGTGCCATGCTCTAAGTGTTTAGAAATTAGATCTTCTTTTAAATATAAAAAGGTTGAGATTTCCATGTCCATATTATTTGTGAATTGAAAAAAACCAATAAATAATATGGCCAAAGACATCCCCATAAATATGTTTTTTTTCCTCATTTTAAATAGTCATAAATTCCTTTGCTTCACCATCTTTTAAGGAATAAATTATGAATGGACCATTTTTCATTCCAGGCATTCCAGGTGAACCAGATGGCATTCCAGGAAGAGCAATTCCATCAATATCTGGTTTTTCGTTAAGTAATTTTTGTATAGCTTCAAATGGAACGTGACCCTCTACAAAGTAACCTTCAATTTCCATTGTATGACAACTTTGCATTTCGCTAGGAATTTTGTGTTTTACTTTTATTGGTGATACATCATCCATATTTTTTACGTC
>Ga0209541_10007523_pt1 | contig 18287 bp, 21 predicted proteins | sample RifCSPlowO2_01_FD_184027 | JGI IMG/M metagenome (GOLD analysis project Ga0209541, IMG submission 184027) | Groundwater microbial communities from Rifle, Colorado - Rifle CSP2_plank lowO2_0.1 (SPAdes) (version 2) | ecosystem: Environmental > Aquatic > Deep subsurface > Groundwater | place... | reverse complement strand
TTTGCCTTTCCATAAAGGATGGTATAGATTATATTTCACCCCATAGCTATAAGTTTTATTATCAAGAGCTTCAATTTTTATTCCTGTTGCATCCCCGCAATGCGCAGCAGTCAAAACAACCTTAGAACTTTCCAATGGAAATACTCCATCATCAATTAGAACTCCAGTGCATTTTCCTCCATTTTCCACAATAACAGTTTCAGGATACCCTTTTTCAATTACACCTCCAACAACTTTATAATCTGCATTAACAAACCAAATATTAAAAATTAAAATAAACCAAGTTATAAAATATAAAATAAAATAATATTTTTTTTCCATATATTAAAGAGTTATTTAAACTTTTTAAAGATTTGGTTGTTTTACAACCCTCTCTCGCACCCTAATCCATCAGCAGTAAAGTCAATTCCAGGAGTCGGGAAAGGCATTTTAGGCTTTGGCCCTTTATTAAACAAATAGCTATTAAGATAAATAGCATCAGCTAAATCTATTCTTCCGTCATCATTTGCATCAGCAGAATCCTGGCATAAAGGAATTTTTTTTCCAGTTGCAATTTCAGAGATAGTTATAGAGTCAGCAATATTAACAATTTTATCCAGGTTTGCATCACCTCTTATAAACTTGATATAAGTCAAGGGAAAATAATCTGTATTATTTGTCATTAGCATATAACTCAAATCACATATTCCATCTTTATTTGAATCTAAACAATTTTGTGAAAATCCTTTTCCATCAGGCTGCCCCCAAAAATTACCCCCAATAAAACCACCTCCAACAATATTAACTCCTCTAATTTTAAGTCCATTAAAAAGATTTTGAGAGATATATGGGAGGGGTCCTAAATCAAAATTTGCTTTATTATTAAAATAATTATTTTTAAAAATGCTTGAAAATACAGGAGGATTTATATAAATACCATATTCATTATTCTCAATATATGAGCTTTCTATTCTATTGCCAGAATTTTCAGAAAGATAGACTCCAGAATGAGTATTATCTTTGATAAAGCTCTTTTCAACAATATTATTCTTTGAATCCAAGCTAATTAGAACCCCATCAACATTATCTTCAAAATAAGAATTGCTTACAAAATTCCCAGATGAGCTATAGATAAATATTCCAATATCTCCGCCAAGAGAATGATGATTTATTATTTTATTATTATCCGCTGAATAAAGAAGATAAACCCCTGTATAACCATTAAAAAAGGTATTAGAATTCCTTATAATATTATTTGAGCTGCCTTGAAAAAGAATCCCTTCATAATTATTATTTGACTTTACATTTTCAAGCAAATTGTCATTAGCAGAATAAAGAGCTATTCCATGCTGCCAATTACTAATCTCGCAGTTTCTTATAGTAATATTGTTAACTCCTTCTATCAAAATCCCATAATCTATTTCTCCCCCGCCATTTCCCTGAACCTTATATCCCTGGCAGTCAAAAATTATATTGCTTACAGCAATCTCAATGCATTTCAAGGAATTTGAATTTAAAATATTCTTTGTTAATTTATAAGTTTCCCTGGCTTTATCAAGCTTTGAACAAGAGCTTATCTCGCTGGTAGACATTATGAATGGCAGACTTATTATTATCAATAAAGCAAAAATTAATATTTTTTTCATAAATAAACATTAAAAAAACCTTTTATAAATCTTTATATTTTAAACTATATATATTTTTTCTTCAAAGTATACCTGTGTTTCTCCTTCAAAATATAATACATCCAAACTAACTCAAGAAAAGCTAAAATTAAAAAAACAAGGATAAGGATTCTCAAAATATAATTTGCTTTAAAAGAAGAAACCTCTGCCTTAGAGCATAAAGGGCAATCTTCTCCTTCATAAAGACAGTCAATTTCATCTTCATTATAATTCCTAATCCCATCAAAACAATAAGGCCTGTAACTTTTTTCATCAAATAACAATTGTATATTTAATTTTTTATTTGTTTCATTTGTTAATTCAAGCCTTGAAATCAAAGTTTTATTTTCATCATAAACTTCAATATATTCCTTGCCATTAATGATAATTTTATTGGCAGACACTGAAACTTTTACTTTGCATCTTCTTGAATCAATAAAATCAGACAGGCATTTGGTATAATCTTTGCAGTATCTATATTGAAACCCATCAGCAGCTTTTTCCTCAATAATGCTGACAAGCTCATAAGTTGTCTTGCAATTACTCCACTCACTGCATATATAATCAGGCTTGCAATTTTCTTCTCCTATTAAACTTACAAAATTATCTTTTACAGTAAAGCATGGCAAAGTGCCATAAGTAGCATAAACACTGATATTGCTCTCATTTAATTCTTCTGAAACAATTTCAGCCCTTTCGCTTTTATACTCATCAAAATAAGCATAAAGAGAAGTTCCTGTTCTTTTTAATATCCTTATAGCATCTTCTTCACTTAGTTTATTTAATTTCCTGGCATTAAGCAGAGATTCCCTGCTATAGCTATCATCCTGCCAATGGATAATATAATGCATTGGAAATGAAACACCTTCTACCTCTCCAATCATTCCTGTTTCTTTATTATAGACAAAATTACCGTTTTTTAGCTGAAAAAAAATATAAATTATCAACCCTATTAAAATAAGGATAATTATGCTAATAACAACAAGAGAAAGAGCTGATATTCTTCTTTTTTCACCTGTTTTTTTTGCCATGATTAAAGAAAGATTAATAATTATTTAAATCTGTTGATATGGATAAATGACTTGATTATCTTAATCTATAGGTCATTTATCCAGATAGAGAACTGACTTTTAATGTTACAAAATCAAGTCAGTTCTCTATACAAACATTTTTATACTTTTTAAAACTAGTTTATTAAAATGAGCTTGCTTCAAGAAATTCTAAGTATGGGAAGTTTAAACCCAGGAATAGGTATAGCAATAATTTTTGTTTTTATAATTCTTATTTTTATAGTTTTTACTATCCTAAGCTTGAAAAGAAAAAAGCCAGAAAAACAGGAAACAGCTTTTTATCTGAACTCTGAAAAGATAAAAGAGCCTAGAAAAAGGCTTTTAATATTCAGCAAACAACTAAAAGATTTTTTAAAAAAAATCCTAAATGAGCAAAAAGAGTTTACCTATTCTGAAATAAGCCAAAGATTAAGGAAAATGAAAAAAATAAAAACAGCAGAGCTGTGTGAAAAAATCAATTATTATTTATATTCAGAGCAAGAAATAAAAATAGAAGAAATAAAAAAACTAGAAGAGCAGTTCAAGAACATAGCTGGGATTAAAAAGCCAGAAGAAAAAAAGCAGGAAACTCCAGTAATTATACCAAAATCTCTAGAACAAAAGCAGGGAGATATTAAAAGACCTGAAATAAAAAAACAAGGAAAAAAAGAGGCAATAATGCCCCTGAACAACCTTGAAAGAATAAAAGAAAAAACAAAAAAAATCCAGGAAAAGATAAAGTCAGAAAATTTTGAAACATTAAAAGAAGAAGACAAAATCAAGCAAGAAATAAAAGTGATAAAAGATAAATTAAGTTCAGTCTAATTCAAAAGAAACATATCTTAAGGCAGCACCCTGTATCTAGTGTTTATTAAAACAAAATTTATTATAAAAAGAATTAAAGCACTAATCATTGCATAAAGAGTAATATCAGTTATATCTCTTTTTTTAGTAACCTTGATTATTTCATTTAAAGAAGAGTAAAAATCTTCAAGATTATTTACATTATAGTATCTTCCTTCTGTTTTAGAGGCAATTATCTCTAAGCTATCTTCAGAAAGCTTGAAAACAGCCCCAGTTTCATCACTACCCCCTTCTCTTGTCCCTATCCCAAGGCTGTGAATCATTACATTATTCTGGTTCGCATAATTTATAATATCTTTTAGCTCATTTACATTTGCCTGCCCATCGCTTATAAGAATTATAGTTTTTCCATTTTCATCCCTTAATAAGTTAACAGAAGTTGCAACAGCTCCTAAAATATCTGTCCCCCCTGTCATTTTAAGCTCAAGGGCATTTAAGGCAAAATTAAGCTTTTCCTTGTCCTCTGTCAATTCCTGCTCTATAAATGCATTGCTTGAAAAGGAAATAATTGCAACTTTAGTTTTTTCAGGGACAAAGTTTAAAAAATCAATAGCAGCTTTTTTAGCAGCCTCAAACCTATCTGGCATAATATCCTGCGCACTCATGCTCCTTGAGGCATCAATAGCTAAAACAAAAGACATCTCACTTGCATCAACATTCCTTGCAATGCTTATTCCAGAAACAGCAAATACAACAAGGATTATTATTGCTGTATTTATGTAAAGAACAGTCAGGTTTTTTGAAAAAATCTCAATGCCTTTTATTCTTGTTATTGCTTCAAAGTTAGCAAATTTAATTGCTCTTTTTTTTATTTTTTTTATTGCAAAAAAATGCACAGCAATCATAACTGGGATTGCCAAAAGCAGTATTAAATATTGCGACCTCGTAAATAAGAGCATCATTTTGCTGGAACAATAATTTTATTTAGCTTTATTCTAAGTTTAAGGAATTCAGTCAATGGCTTGATAAAATCCTTGTCAGTCTGAATCATCACTAAATCAGAGCCTGTTTTTTTAAAAGCTTCTTCAATTTTTCTCCTTTGATAAAAAGCATTTTTATCATACTCTTCTTTTATTACACTAGGATTTATGAGCATCTGTTTTCCAGTATATATATCCTCAATAACAATTTCTCTTTTTAAATCAGGGAGTTTTATATCAATAGGGTCCCTTACCATTATCCCTATTGTTTCATATCTAATTAAAAATTCCCTTAAAATTTTCAAACTTTCCTCACCTAAATTCAGAAAATCAGAGATTATAAAAACAGCAAGAGCATCTTTTAAATAAGGCATTAAATATTTTAAAATTTTTTTCAGCTCTGATTTTCCTCTATAAACTTCAGCCCTTTTCAGGTTTTTTTCAAGCAGATAAAACTGCCTGATTCCAGAATTAAACATTCTCATTTCAGCAATCCTGTCAGAATACAATGCAAAGCCAATTTCATCTCCAGAAATAACAACTAAATGAGCAAGAGCTGCTGCAATCTCAGCTACAATTTCATTTTTTAAATTTTCTCCAGAGCCTAAGACCATGCTTTCTCCAACATCAATTATAAAAAAAATTTTCAAGTTCCTTTCTTCAGTATACTTTTTTACAAGCAATTCCCCTGCCCTCATTGAAACTTTCCAGTCAATCAAACTTGCGTCATCATCCTCACTGTACTTTCTAAAACAGTCAAATTCAGGCCCTTTTCCCCTGAAAATTCTCTGGTAGAAAATTGTTTTTATAGAGAATTTTTTTTTCATAGCTGCCTCAAATCTTGCTATATTCCTTGGAAAATCAACATTCAATCTGCCCATATTAAAACAAGAAACCCATTATCAAGAAACCTCTGGAACCTGGTTTATTATATTTTTTATCAAGATATCTGGAGTTATATTACTTGCCTCTGCTTCATAGCTTAAAATTATTCTATGCCTTAAAACATCGCCAGCTATTTTCTTTATATCTTCAGGAATTGCATAATTTCTCCCCTGCATTAATGCCCTTGCTTTTCCAGCCATGAAAAATGCAATGCTTGCTCGTGGAGAAGCTCCCCATTCTATATATTTTGAAAATTTGTTTTTCTTGTTTCTTGTCTCCTCAACTATATTCATTATATAATCCTCAATTTCTCTGCTCAAGTAAATCCTGCTAAGATTTTCTTGCATTCTTATTATTTCAAGGGGGGAGATAATTTTCTTTAAGGTAAATTCCTCAAAATTTTTAAGCTCCATATTATGCTTCATAACTAATTTTTCCTCTTCTTTTCTAGGATAATTTATAGATAACTTAAAAATAAACCTATCAAGCTGTGCTTCAGGCAGATTATAAACTCCTGCAGATTCAATTGGATTTTTTGTAGCCATTACAAAAAAAGGTTTTGGAAGAAGAAAAGTTTTTTCTCCTAAAGTGACTTGCTTTTCCTGCATTGCCTCAAGCAAAGCAGATTGTGTTTTAGGCGGAGCTCTGTTTATTTCATCAGCAATAACAAAATTTGCAAAAATAGGGCCTTTAACAACTTCAAAACCTTTTTTCCCCCTATAAATAGTAATCCCTAATATATCGCTTGGCAATAGGTCAACTGTAAACTGTATTCTCTTTACATTACAGCCACTTACAGCCCCAAGAGACTTTATCAACAAAGTTTTTGCAATTCCGGGAACACCCTCAAGAATAACATGGCCATTGCATATCAAGGCTCTTATTAATCCATCAATAATATCCTCCTGCCCAATAACTACTTTAGCAATCTCTTTTTTGACTTCATTTACTTTTCTAGAAAATTCTTCTATATTTTTATTATTTATTTTCTTATTTTCAAATTCTGTATCATCCTCTTTTTTATTTTTCATTTTTAAATTAAAATTCCTGTCTAATATCTTTTAAAAAGCCTTTTCTTTTTAGCCAGTCAATTGCAGTAGGAGTATATTTAAATAAAATATCACCCCTCTTATCTCCTTCAAACTCCCATGGCTTAACAATTACTGTATCCCCAGGCCTTATCCAAAGATTTCTTCTCAATGCTCCAGGAATTCTGCAGTTTCTTTCTTTTCCATCAAGGCATTTCACAATCATCCTATTTGCACCTACTCTTTGCTCAATTATTCCCAGCACTTCCCCATTTCTCGGAATTCTTATTCTTACAATCTCTTGTACTTGAGGCTGGATAGGATTATTTCTTTTTGCATGATTTTTAAATTTCAGCTTGTTCATATTGATTTATAATAACCTAAGTTTAAAAAGGTTTGTTGATTTACAGTAGCACCAATGCAATAGGAATTCCCTGTATTTGCATAATGCCTTCTTGCTTTATTATCCCGCACTCAAGAGCAATTTCAACTGATTCCTTTCCAACTATGTTGAAAGTGGCATCTTCTTTTGCCATGTTTTTTAGAATTTTTATTATCTCGTTTTTGGATCTTTCTTCTCCTTTATAAAAATTAGGCCTGATTTCTATTTGCATTATCCCTTCTTCAAATGTTTTTCCTATCAAGCCAGTATCTGCAAGAGCTACAATCCTCCTATAAGCTTCATGAATTTTAATTTGCATAGCAAATTTAATTTCCTTATTTCTTGCCCATCATTCTGCACACAGTAGTACCGCAATTAGGGCATTTTCCTTTCATCATAGTTGTGCCTCTCTTGGTCTTAGTCTCTTTTCCATCTCTCATTTCTACTGTTTTTTTGCATTTCACGCAATAAGCTTCTACCATTTTTCCTCCCTTTTAATTTTTAATTAATTTAGTATATGAAATAATGTTTTATAAATGTTTAGATAAGTGTCAGTTTTATATTTTAGCTCTCACAGAGTGCTTTGCACCACAAGCAAGGCAGTGCATGAATAAAAATCCTTTGTCTTTTATTAGCTCTGTATCAGGTTTTTTGCATTCCTGACAAAGGACAAATTCTTTTACATAATCTGCTATTTTCTCATTTATTTTAATTGAAGAGATCCTTCTCTGAAGGATAAGCCTATTATTCTTAAAACTACCAGCTGTTGCAAGCTCTTTCAAAAGGTATTTTATGAAATGTTCCTGGCTTCTTCTTAAATAAGAAATTATCTGGGAGATATTTGTAAGTATTGTCTTTGTTCCTTCCAAATGCCCCTCTATTTTCGGGATTTCAAATCTCTCTCCATTAGTTTTAATAAGCCTTACTTTTGCATAAGCTTCCTCAAGCAAGTTTTCATAGGTTTCCATGAAAATGAAAGAGAATAAGGGTTTATAAAAGCTTAGGGGGTGGGAAAATCAGTTTTTCGCAAGGTGCCAGAGAAGGTCGAAAAATAAATTAATTGAATGATACACAAATTCATCTTCAATAATCACTCCAAATGGCTCTTCATGAAAGGAAATAACTGCTAAAGAGTTCTCATAAATAATATATTGAGTCTTAATTTCACTCAAGTCTTTTAAAAACTTGACTTCTCTAAATGCTTTTTTATCAGTATCAATAGATTTTTGAAATTCAGTTTCTATTTCTCCCCTTAAGATTTTAATTGGAATTTTCTTTTCAATTCTTTTAATTGAAAAATTACCAACATAAAACTCTTTCATGAAATCTTCTCCAAATTTTGGCAAAATAGTTTTAATTTCTTTAGATTTCAAAACTTCTTCATTAATTGCCTTAATTCCTTTAATTCCCCTAAATAATTTTGCATTAGACCTGGAAGCAATTCCTTTCCCTAATTCGCTAAGGGAAGGCATAACAGAATCAATAATCTTCTTTTTTTCTTCAATTAAGGATATTAATTTGTCGGGTTTTGAAGCTTCAAAAAATGTCTTTTTATTCTGGTTTATCTCACAAACCAGGCCCATATGCTCTAATTTATTCAATAATTCATAAACAGTCTGCCTAATAATCCCTGTTTGTTTTGATATTTCCTGGGCATTATTCAATCCCCTTTCAAGCAAAAACAAGTATACCTTTGTCTCCTTCTCATTTAGCCCAAATTCCATCAAAGCTTCTTTATTATTCATGCAAAATAGAGCAAAAAGCAGTTTTTAACTCTTTCTATTATGCAGTAAGATTATTACTGCAAAAGATTAAATAGGTGAATATCTTGTTATTATTATCAAGTAGTTAAATAATAAATAAACAAAACAAAGGAGACAAAGAAGATGGCAAAGAAAAAACAAATTCAAATTGATTATAAGGAGGTAAAATAAAAATGAAAAACACAATAAGAACCGGAATAGATGAATGTAGAAAAAAATTGAGAGAAGAAGGATATACCCAACTCCATCAACCCTTTGATAATGAATTCTTCACTATGAGGGGAAAAACAGAGGATATTAGAGATGTATTAGTTTCTTCAGGTAAATTTGAAGAAACAGACAAACATGGTTATAGGGGAAGATTTCGGCTAATAAGTACACATCTAAAATCATCTATAAATCTTGAAACAAATATACTCCATGGAGAAAATGCACAGACGTACTCTGAGGAGATTGGATTAGGAGATATAAAAGATGGCTGGGTTTATTCTACAATACACGATTTTGATACACTTGATACAATAGAAGACTTGCTTTCTGTTGCTGAAGAAAGAAGAATTCCTATGCAGGTTTATTTAAATCCAAATAGGAAAAGTTATGATGAAATGGAAGATTTAAGGGTTTATCTTCCTTAAAGTGTATCATTAGATGAACAAGATTTTTCTTTTTTTCTTTTTTTTACAAACATTCAGAATATAATCCAAGGAATTGTAACCCTAATCTTTATTGAGCTCGAAACCTTCTGGATTAAATACTATTCTACTCAGAATTATTCTATATAGAATAGTGTTTGGCTTTTAAGGGGTATTAAGAAGCAAATTAGTATGTTTTTAATACATGTTTAAATAAATTCAGTTAGTGAATAATCCAACATATGAATAGTTAATATTAGGAACATAATCCTAATCTTTGCGAATCTATTGAAATACTGAAGCATTCATGGTTGAATTATGAGTATATACTCATGAGGAAATTTGTAAACAAAAAATTAGAGCTCTTTGAATCTTTGATTTGTATGTATGGAATACATACTAATCTGCGAATGAAAACATTCGTAATCATGTTTAATTTTTAACAGAAGCAAAAGCTTTAAATAGTATGTATTGTATACATAATGTATGAAATACATAAAGTTTATAGGAAGAGATAAAGAATTGGATTTAATTAGCAATCTAAAAAACAGTTTTTTCTTAGTTGTGCGCGGGAGAAGGAGGATAGGAAAAACAATGCTTTTGCGAAAAGCCCTGAAAGATGGCATTTACATATTTATATGGCCTGATAAATCAATAGAATGGATTTCCCAAGAAATCTCAAAAGAATACAATATTCCTGAATTTAAAAATTTCAAGGATATTTTAATTTATCTTATTGAAAAGAATAAAACAATTATAATTGATGAATTCCAAAATTTTCAAAATATTGATAAGTCAATTTATGGAGAGATACAAAAAATAATAGATGATTGCAAGAGCAGCCAGAAAGATTTCAAAATAGCTGTTGCTGGCTCGAGCTATTCTTTAATGAATAAAGTTTTTAACAATGTTGCGTCTCCTTTATATGGAAGGAAAACTCAGGAAATAGAGCTTTCACACCTGTCAATAGAGAGCTTAACTAAAGAAATCGGATTTTCCTTTGAAGATTCTATAAAGTTGTGGTCTGTATTTGAAGGAGTTCCATATTACTATGAACTAATAGACAATAAAATTTCAGCAGAAGAAAATATAAAAAACCTTTTGCTTAACAGAGACTCTCAATTAAAGGATGAGGGAAAAGCAATACTTTCTATTGAGTTTGGAAAAGATTCCAAGACTTACAATACTATTTTATCTGCCATATCAGAAGGAAAGACAAAATTAAATGAAATTTCAAGCTTATTTAGCGACAAAAAGAATGAGGTTATAAAATATCTTGAGATACTTAGAAAAGATTTTAATCTTGTGAGAAAAATTACTCCGATTACAGAAGATCCAAGAAAATCAAGAGAAGGAAAATATGAAATCATTGACAATTTTCTTTCTTTTTGGTTTTATTTTATTGATAAATTAAGGAATTATATAGAGCAGGAGAGATTTTCAGAGGTAGAAAAAAATTTCGAGGATAATTTTAATGCCTTTATTGGGAAAAAATTTGAAAAATTTATAATAAATTTGATTAAGGAGAAAAAAGTGCTTTCTGATTTTGATTTTTTAAAAATCGGCAGGCAGTGGGGAAAAATTCCTAATGCAGATAAAGATAAAAGCCAGTATGAAATAGACCTAGTTGCCTTGAATTCAGAGAAAAAAGAGATTTTATTTGGAGAGTGCAAGTGGCAGGATAAAGTTGATGCTGGAGAAATTGCTAAAGAACTTGCTGAAAAAGCAAAATATGTTGAATGGCCAAATAAAGATGAAAAAGAAAAAAGAAAAGAATATTTTGCAGTTTTTGCAAAAACCTTTTCCAAGAAAATAACAGAGTTTGAGGGGAAAAAGATTTATTGCTTTGACCTAAAAGATATTGAGAAAATTTTGAGATGAAAATTTTTATTATTGCAGATACGCATTTTAGCCATGAAAATATAATTAAATATACTGGCAGGCCTTTCAAGACAGCAGAAGATATGAACGAAGAAATGATTCAAAGATGGAATAATAAAGTTGGAAAAGATGATTTAGTTCTTCATTTAGGTGATTTTGCCCTAGGAAATAATGAAGAAGTAAAAAATTTAAGGAATAAGCTGAATGGCAATATAGTTTTATTGAAGGGCAACCATGACCATAAGGCAGCTAGAAATGCAGGTTTTTTGATAGTAAAGGGGGCAATAGAAATTGACAATATCATTTTTAGCCATAATCCTTTGCAAAAAAAAGAGATACCAAAAGGTTTTACTAATGTTCATGGGCATATCCATGAAAAAGAAAGCTTAAATGGAGTGAATATAAGTGTTGAAAAAACAGATTATGCGCCATTGGAATTGGAAGAGCTGAAAAAAAGAATAAACAAAGATAATGATTAGCTAAAAAAGCAAGCAGTTAACTTTTTTGCTCAGATTTAAAAACACCTTCCCATACTCATATTCATGGAAATCAAGCTGGACCCTTCGAAAGAACAGCATCTTTTAGTAGGCAAGGAAGTTCTAGAGCTTCTTGGCAAAGAAATTAATCAGCTTGTCAAGCCTGAAGACAAAATCATTGAAATAGGCTCTGGAACAGGAATACTAACTGAAAAGCTAATAAATAAAGCAAAAAAACTTCTTTGCTTTGAAATTGATAAAAAATTTGAGAGAGAGCTTTCAAAATTCAAGGAATTTAGCAATATTAAGATTATTTATGAGGATTGTTTAAAATATGACTGGAGAGGTTATAACAAGATAATAGCCAGCATCCCTTATTCTCTTTCAGGGCCTGTAATTGAAAAAGCAATTTGGGATAATATTAAGGAATTATTATTAATTGTTGGTGAAAAATTCAAGAGTAAATTATTATCAAGAGATAATAAAATAGGGATTATAGCAAACCTATTTTTTAGAATAAAGCAAATACAAAAAATTGAAAAAGAAAATTTTACTCCTATCCCTAGTGTTGATTCTTTTTTAATAAAGCTTGAGAGAAAGAAAAAACTGGAAAAAACAGATAGAATCTTTGGAAACATGCTATTGAGAAACGGAAAAATAAAAAATTCCCTTATTTATGCATTAGTTTCAGAAGGAAAAACTAAAAAACAAGCTAAGGAAATTATTTCTAAATTCAATATTTTTCAAATCAGCCTTGAAAAAAAAGTTTCAAGAATTACTGGAAAATTAATTGAGAGGATAAAGAATGAGATAGAGAAGCTATCCTAAATACCTTACCCTTCCGGGCCTTGGCTCATAGATAACCCCTTCTTCTAATAATCTTTGGATTTCCTGAGTTATTATGTCTGGAGGTGATTTTATTTTTAAGATTATTTCTTCTTTTTCAATTCCATCATGGGTTTCTGCATTTCTTATTAATTCAATAACCTGGTCCCTGAAAGCCTTTATTTCCTTTTTTTGCTCTGGATTTATTTTTGGCCCTAATTTTTCAATTTCAAGCTTTCTTATCAATAAGTATCTTGGATCTTGTTTTCTCAAAACTTCTGGCAAAATATAAAGCTCCTGGTTAAAAGAACGAAGAAGCCCTATTATCACAATAGTATCCCCTTGGCTAAGCTCATTAAACTTGCTGATATCTTCCCCAAAAACCCTTGCCCTAATTTGCCCGCTTCCATCATCAAGAGTTATGTTTGCAAATCTTGTCTCTCCTTCACTCTGATATTTATCAACCACATTTGCAATAACATTTACTCTCACTATTTTCTTGTTTCCAAACTCAACATGCAGTAACCTTTTGTTAATGCTCTCTGTTTCCTCAAAAATCTGATTACCTCTTAATAAATCTCCTATTCTTAGCTTGTATGCAATTTCTCTTTTTTTAAATTCAGGCATGAGCTTTAAAATTAATGTTATTTTTTAAAGATTTAGGTTCTATAAAATCTTTAATAAGATTTAAATATAAGCATTAACTATTAATTTTATGAACTGGAAAAGAGCTGTATCATGCGGAGCATTGTTATGGGTATTGATATTTTTTGAAGTATCAATTCTTATGTTTGGATTTAAATTTGATTCAACTAATTCTTATTACTATCTTGCTCATTACCCTCTTGCAGTTATCTTAATTGCAATTGCAAGCCTTATTTATTTCAGAAAAGCAAAAGCTGGTTTTGGACAAGGTTTTCTTGTTGGAATTACTTTTATTGTTACTGGAATTTTCTTAGATTCAGTCATAACAATACCTCTTTTCATGAGGTCTAGTTATTCTTTTTTAATCAGAAGCGATATTTTAATTGGTTATTTGCTGACGCTGATTGTTACCGGGGTTGTTGGGGCTGTGAAGAGATAATGAAATAAATTTTTGAAATTTATATCAACTGCACAAAACCTGGCTTTGGTTGGTAAATGTCTCCTGATTTTTTAAGTTTTTCAATTGCTTCTTCAAATTCTGTATCTGAAACATTGTCTTTCAGTTCTTTTCTAAGGAGGTCTAATGGAACTTGCTTCCCTTGCTCTTCTTCTAATTTTCTTATTGTTTCTTTCAACAAAATAATCTTGTTTCTCTGGCTTGATGAAACATGAGTCGTAAACCTGTCAATATCAAAGGTTTTTGTCAGGGGATCAAATCCAACTTGCATTAGATAATAATTCATTAATCTTATCGCAACTTGAACATCTTTTTTTGTAACTTCTTCACTTAGCCTTGATTTTGCATGAGCTTCTGCTAATCTTACTAAACCCTGCAACTGCCTTGCTGAAATTGGTATTGCTTTTAAATCACCAGAAGTCTGCATATTTCTTAATCTTACATAGTAATTCTTAATTTCTTCAACAGCTTTATCTGCCAGTATTGGTGTTATTTTCTGCTTTGCATATGCAATATATTTTCTAAATAATTCCCTTTCTATATCTGCTTTTTGTCCTTTCATCTGGTGTATATTAAGAACATGAGTTGCAATTGCGTCATCTTGGATTTTATTAGGCAAATCTCTTAAAATAAAAATCAAATCAAACCTATTTAATAATGTAGGGGGAAGCTCAATTTGCTCTGTTATTGACTGCATTGGCTCAAACCTTCCATATTTTGGGTTTCCTGCCGCAAGAACAGAAGTCTCTGCCCGGAGAGATGCCTGGACATTAGCTTTTGATATGGTTACAGAATTATGCAAAACCATATTATTTGAAATAAAAGAATGAGTATCATTTATTACAATATCATAAACCCATTTTATATTTTTATTTTCAATTATTTCAATAGATTTTATTTTTGACCATCGTATTTTTTTGTATACAACAGGGAAAAAATCTCCTTTTTTTAAGTTGATTGCGGCGTTTGTCTCGATTTTTCCATTTTCAATTGTCCAACATGGATGCTCTGGAGTAACTGTTATTTCTCTTCCATTTGCTAGTCTTATTCTTACAAATTTATCTGGAGCCAAATGCCTGCTTACTTTATTAATTTTTGTGGGATATATTGATTCAAAATCAGTTGTCAAAATTTTTAAATTTTCTTTTAAATCCAAAATTTCGCAGTTATTTCCTTCTTTTGTTTGTTCTTTATTTTTTTCAATTAATTCGTCAACAAATTCCCCTATTTCTATTTTTGAGCCATCAGCAAGCATTATTTTAAAATCAGGCAGATAACATTGCTGCTCCAGCGCTTCGTGCATTGCGCTTCTGTCTTGCTCATCCATTTTCTCAATTTCATCAATGCAAAGTACACCCCGGTTGCTTAACACCATTGCACCTGCTTCCAATGACCAGCCTCTTAAATACTCATCCCTTACAACTGTTGCTGTTATGCCCGCGCCTGTACTAGCCTTCCCAACTATGTAACGTCCTTTAGGAGCTATATTAGAAATGAATTTTAAGCATGTGCTTTTTGCTACTCCAGGATCGCCTACTAACATTAAATGAATATCTCCTCTCTGAGTTGCTCCATCTGAGCCTGTTTTTTTCACTCCGCCAAACATTTGCAAAACTAGAGCTTCCTTAATTTCTTCATAGCCCCATATGCTTGGGGCAATGCTGTTTCTTAGCTTAATAAATAGTTCAGGGTCTGCTGCTAACTCTTGAATCTGCCTTTCATCTTCCCCTGAAATCTCTAATTCCTCATAAGTTGACTCAAGAGGAATTAAATTATTTGCTTCAATAGCTAAGTCAAATCTTGTTGAGATTGCTCCTGTCTGGAGAGGGATTGGAACTTCTTTTAAAATTCCTAAGACCCTGACCTTGCTCCCAGGGGTTGTCCTTTCTTCCATTCCAGGCTCCACTAAATCCTCTTTTAAAAAAACATTTAATCTTCTTGGTTGCTCACCTCCGCTAAGTGATTCTGGTGATTCTTCAATAACTAATCTTTGGGCATCTACCATTGCCTTGCTGATTAACCTAAACTGCCCTTTTCTTCCACAGGAACATCTTGAAGGCTCTCTGAATTTTTTTTCAATTTGAAGAACTGAGATAACTGTTCCACAAGAAGGGCATTCAAATCTCGCATTTACAACCTGTGGCCTTACCTCAGAAGCTTGCCTAACTAAACCTTCAAAAAATATCATCTGATTTAAATGCTGTGCCCTTATTGTCCTAATCCTAACTTTTTGCGTTTCTGGGAGATTATTAAATCTAATTCTAGGATTTTTAATCAAACCAGTTTCTTCAAGAGCAACTTCTAAAACCTGAAGTATTTCTTCAGGTGAACTAATTAAAGCTTCTACAAGAGTAGGAGAAGTTGAAGATAAGTCCTCAAAATTAACAAATACAACCCTTTTTCCTTTTCTTATACTCTCGCCTATTTCTTTCTTGTAAATCTCAAAAAATGCCTTTGCCTCAATAATTAAATCTTCAGTGCTCTTTTTTCCTGCCATAAAAATAAGAAATTATCTGCATTTATAAGGATTTATTTTATGAAACATATTGCTGAAAGAATATTTAAAAGAGGGTTATTACTTGGGAGTGTAAATCCGTTATTTTAATAGGAAAATGATTACCGAACAATTTAAAAATCTCTGGCTCTTATTTAGGTTATGTTTCATGAAGAGTTGTTAGACCCAAGAGTTGAATCTACATTTAGAGGTAGTTTTATAAAGTTGTTTAGAAAGCAAATGAGTTCTGGCGGGCTTTCAGAAGAAAATCTCTTGGAATACTTTAGAAGCCAAGAATTTAGAGAATTAAACGAGTGGTGTAATGGGTTAGGCTATCCCTATGTAGGATTAACAATTCATAAGCTTTTGGATGCACATAAAATTAGATTTGAAAATGGGAGATATGTTAATGGCTCTGGAGCGGGAATAGACAGCAGTTCAGCGATTGATTTAACCTCAAAAGAACGAGAAGCTATGGTAAGACTCCTTGAACCTGGAATAAGAGCACCAAGTGTTTCAATTCAGGGAGAAGAAGGCTCTTAATTCTTTTTCAATTTCCTATATTCCAAATAAGAGTAAACAACAAGATATATTGCAAATAAAATCATAGGAATTATAATAAAGAAAAAAGCTATCTTTCCAAAAAATATCCCAATAATTGCAATTATTCCAGCTATCTTGAATAACTTTCCCCCTAAAATATGAGTTTTATGCCAGATTTTGTCACTGCTCATTGTCCAAGGAGTTCTTATTCCAATAAACCAGTTTCTTTCTGATTTTTCAAGCAAAGTCCCTATAAAGAAAAATAAAATGCCCATTGCAGGTGCTAAAAAAGCAACCATGTTAAAGATATAACCAAGATTAGCAAGAATAATAATCCCCTGCATGTAAAGCATGAATACTTCAAAAAGAAGTATGAATAACTCATAGTATTTCTTAAATTTCTCTATATTTTTTTTAGAGGGTCTAGTTTTGGGATAAAATGGAGCAAGATTAAAAGAGCTAAAGAAATTATTGGAATAAGAAATAAGCCAAGGAATTTTCCGGAATATCCTTCGCAATTCCACTTGCATTCCAGTGGGTGATTATTCTGTCTGGAAGGATATTGTAAAATGCAAGACCTAGGATGAATGAGAGAATAACTAATGTGATTGAGAGATAAATGGGTTTCATAGAATTATAAGGGGTTTGTTGATTATAAAGATTTTGAATTAGAATTTGTAATAAATACTCTAAATTGTTATGCCTTTAATAAATTCTTAAAACTCGGTGTCCATTTATCACTTATCATCAGAACAGAATCAGTGCTTCTTATTACATCTGGAAATTCCCCCTTCAAATCTTCAGTAATCTTATAATATTCCTGGAAGTTTTTCACAACAAGTTCAAGTTCTATCTGCCAAATATTTCTGATAAAATACTGAATACTGGGAATCGCTGATGCGTATTCAACGAGTTTTTTCTCGTCCTCTTTTGTATATCTTTCAAGTTTGATAATGCATTTATACAATTCAAAGCCAAGTTTATTTAAATTAATTCCAATTCTGTATTGTATAATAATCCCCAATGCTTCAAGTTTTTTCATTCTTGATAGTATTGTGGAAACATTCTTTTTTGTTTTAGAGGAAAGTTCAACAATAGAAATCCTTGCATTATTTACTATCTCCTGAAGGATAGAAAAGTCCAGATGGTCCGGTTCATTTTGAATTAGCTCTCCCCCAAACATTGCAGGTACAGGTTGAGGTTCTTTAGCGTTTAACAAATAAGTTTTTGGGTATTGCTTGACATCAATTAACATCTCACCATAAGATTCTATTATTATATTGCCAAAATCAGATATAACTTGATTTTTGAACTCAAAAAACCCATAATCATCTTTCGTAAAAACCCCAAAAATTAAGTCCCAGGTTCCAGAGCACTCACCCATCCAATAAACTATCGCAGAAGATTCAAGATATTCCAGTAGTTTTTCTTTTTCATAAGGTATATTCTTCAATTTCAAATAAACCTTATAGAGCCTATAACCCATTTTATGGGGATTAATCGCTGTTTGAAACCCTAAAATAATTCCTTCTTTAATCAAGTTATTTATTCTATAATCTACAGCTTGCCTTGATTTATGGACTATTCGAGCAAGCTTTATAGAGGGAATCCTGCAATTCTTATCCAGTTCAAAGAGTATTCTCCTGTCAGCCTTATCCAATTTAATTCCAATAATATTATCCATATTTAGCATTATTACAATTATCTTTATAAATCTTGCTATTTATGCTCAAAAATTAAGGAAAACTTTAATATACTATATTATCCTGTAGATATTAATGAATAGGAAAAAAATAAAAT
>Ga0209541_10007522_pt1 | contig 18287 bp, 28 predicted proteins | sample RifCSPlowO2_01_FD_184027 | JGI IMG/M metagenome (GOLD analysis project Ga0209541, IMG submission 184027) | Groundwater microbial communities from Rifle, Colorado - Rifle CSP2_plank lowO2_0.1 (SPAdes) (version 2) | ecosystem: Environmental > Aquatic > Deep subsurface > Groundwater | place... | reverse complement strand
AGGCTTTCTAGATCTTTTCCCAGGTTTTTTGGGAAAGAAAGTAAAGGAATCGCTATCTTTGTTGTTAAGAGCTCCGCCACCAGATCGCCAGTCAATTGTAAGTTCTCTGCCTAAAAGATCACAGAGTTTTTGACCTACTACAATGAAACGCTCGCCCGGAACATTTGCCTTTCCTGGACTTTTTCTTAAAGTTCCCGCCCTTAGCATATTCATGGCTTTGGCAGGCAAAAAGTCTGCCAAATTAAGTCTCCAGCCATAAATTCTAGTGCCCCATTCTACTTTAAGTCCAACTTTTACTGCCGCACTTCTTGGCAAAGTAATTGAGAGCATAGTGATTCTCTCAAGATCATTAAAATTTCTGATCGTAATTTCAACTGGGGCATTTGGAAATTGCTCAATATATTGATTCCAGAGCTTCTCAAAACCATCTTTGTCATAAACAGCTCCGCTTTCATCAATGCCTGTTGTCGCCATTGCTTTTTCTCCTTTCAAGAGAATTGGATTGATTTGACCCATCAAAATCATGAAGATCGGGTCCGGGCCCGATCCTTTTCGAAACTTTGATGGATCCCCAAAGGTTGTGTTGCTGAGTAACCTTTGGGGTGTATGCCTATTTTATGAGTAGTACAATAAACGGCATTGAAAGAATAACTAAAACTATTACCAAGATCAAAAAAACAATCGTACAAATAAATAAGGCAACATAGATAAGTATGAGATCTGCAAGGGCAGCAAGCGGGTAGAAAAACTTAATCGGCTTATACTGCTCGTTCAACATACCAATAAATGAAAAGTGGTTAAAGGCCGTGATGGGAGATTTTCCCGAAATAATAGCAATGTATAGAAGAATATTTGCTAAAATTCCTACCCAAAACAGAACAATTTTCAAGCCTAGTACGATTGTCATCTTCTTTTCTCCCTTTCTTGGATATTAGGGTTCATTGCCCTTAAGGAAATTGAACTTATATACTTTAGGTAATATAATCTTGGTGTGAGGGATGTGGTCGATTGCAATTGAATTCACATTCCTCACACCTAGAAAACCATTAAATCTGAATAATCCAGTCCATCCACGCTTCAACGTCAATATCGAGCCATTTGGCCCAAAATTCGGCCATGTGGTTTTTTCGCCACATCTTGTCTGAGCCGGTAACATCAGTCGCGCCAACTGTAGCGATTTGCCAGGGGATAGGCATAGACCGCAACATATAAACATGCAGGAAAGGAAAACTCTTGAAAATGCGCATAAAAGCGCCAAGATCTTCGGTTCCTGAAACTTTAACGGGTTTGCCATGAGGTGGAGTAACTTGCCAGCCTAACTCTTCGTGCATGAGAGCATACCCACCGACATACTTATAAAACAAATAAAGACTCCACGCGGTGCCTGCGTTCCAGGGCTGATATCCGGGTTGGTGACCGTCCGTTTCAGCCTGTCCGCCGATGAGCGAAAGTCCAACCGCTAAAGCGTTATCGTCGAAATTGAACGTTTTAATCACCTTAAGAACTGCCTCAAGCGTAACCTCAGTTTCCTGCGATACGGAGAAAACGATTGTATCCCTTAAATCTTCCGGTTCTCTTGCGCCTTCGATGATACGATTTTGAGCTGACGCAACCATTCCGGCATTTAATAAGCCGTAAAAACCCATTGAAAGCAGGGGATCCATCCTGATACGAGTAACCTGTGGGTTTCTATAAGAAACAATTGTATTGCAACCAAGTTCCTTCGCAACTCCATAAGTGCCGGTTTCGCCGTCGAGATCCGCGTCGATAACCGCGATGGGGGAGGCGTTTAATCCGTGTTCCGCTAAACCTTCGCAGATTCTCGCGATGTTACTCAAAACCTTACGAAGCAAGTCAGGACGCCTAAAAGTACGAATCAGAAATTCCACCTTCCTGATATCCATCTTCTTTTCTCCTTTCGTGAGTTAGTTCTGATGGGTCGCCGGTAGGTAGTTTCTTGCATTTATGCTATACCAGTTTTGTAGTATAACAGATATAGTAGTTTTGTCAACTATGGGTTTCTGATATAAATTTAGAAATTAATTTAATGGTTGTGGTATTATTTAAATAATGAAAATCTTAGTTACAGGATCCGCCGGTTTTATTGGCTATAATCTTTGTAAAAGACTCCTGGATGAAGGGAATAAGGTAGTAGGAATTGATAGTTATAGTCCCGATTATGATATTAATCTAAAGGAATTAAGGACAAAAGAGCTCATTTCTAATAAATCATTTGAATTTATCAAGTTAGATATAAATAACGTAGCTTTCAATACTTTACTAAACGGCAGTAAGGTAGATTATGTTATACACTTAGCAGCCAAGGATTTATATTATGGTTCTTCAGAATTTATCGACTACAGCCCATTTATTGAAACCAATGTTCTCGGGACTTCAAAAGCATTTGATTTATCTAGACGTTTAACGGCAAAAAAATTTATCTTTATTTCAACACATAGCATATATGGCAACTCAAAACGCTCAATTCTTACAGAAAAGAAACTTTTACCAAAGCCAATTTCTCCACATGGCGCTTCTAAATTTTCTGCTGAACACGTGGTGCAGTTTATGAGCAATTTTTATAAAATACCTTCTATTATCCTAAGAGTTTTTAGTGTCTATGGTCCTGGTATGCGGCCTCATACTTTTATTCCATTAGTAATAGATAGGTTAAGTAAGAACCTTCCTTTGGATGCGTATGCTGACTATAATGTTAAGAGAGATTTTATTTATATTGACGACGTTGTGAGTTACATACTGGCTACTCTAAATAAAAGGATTAAATTTCAAGTCATTAATATTGCAAGTGGAAAATCTTATATGCTCAAGGAAATTGTGATAAAAATTGCTGAAATAATGAAAAAAGATCCGAATAGGTTGGAATTTAAAAGACACGAAAGGGATTTTAGCAGAATGGTGGGCATAGATAATATTGCAAGTGTTACAAGGGCTAAAAAAATACTAAAATACTCCCCATTAACTGATATTGATTTAGGATTGGCAAAAACTGTTGAATGGTATTTAAAGAATCCTGGTATTTTGGAGATTTCTACCCACCATTAAATATATGTCATTAACAGAATTACAAAACGAGGGGTTATCACAGGAAAAAGAGACACTTGAAGACCTACCTTGGTATGTAGCCCCCGCGACTGTTGACGTTGAAAGGATTGTTGGGGAGTGGGAATCATATTATAGAAGGAAAGATCAGAGGATGCTTGCAGAGATGATAGCCGAAGGAAAACTCGGTTCTTTTCCGAATGTTTATTCTTACTATCATGACAGAAGAGTTAAAGAAAATATACCGCTTTATGAAGAACTTGCTGGAAATATTGATTTGGATTCAAGAGTTGCTGAGCTTGGAATTGGCGCCGGTACAATGACTTTAGAGTTGTCTAGAAATGGCTATGATTGTACAGGACTTGATAATGAATTTTTATTTCCTTTATTCATTGAGCACACGGAAGCTTTAGGTATTTCTGTTCCTAAACTATTAAATGCAGACCTTTTTTATATTCCTGTGGCTGATAAGACTTATGACTTGGTTTTTAGTCACGGTACCCTAGAGCATTTTGAGGATGAACAAATTGTAGAGGCTATAAGAGAGGCGTTACGTGTAAGTAAAAAGTTTATTTTTGTTGTTCCCACAGAAGTTGATACCCCTGAGAATAAAGTTAAACTTGGTCTAAGTTCAAGCCATTTTGGTAATGAGAGGTACTTTAGCGTGCAAAAGTGGGAAGAATTAATAAATAGAGCTGGGGGGAAAATACAAAATAAATTCGGATATTGGATTCCTGAATTTGGTAGTACTAAAAGACATCCCGAAAAACCCGAAGATTATTATGGCAAAGGCGTTTTTGCCGGTTATACCGTAACTTCATAATGTGATATCATACTTTCATGAAATTTATTGTAACAGGATCAGCTGGATTTATTGGATATAACTTATGCAAAAGATTGTTGGAAGGGGGGAACGAGGTATTGGGAATTGACAAACATACTATCGATTATGATGTTAGGATAAAATAGGCTCATACCAATGAACTTTCATCTAGTAAATTCTTTGAATTCATTAAACTTGATATCAACAACGAGGCGTTTAAATCAAAAATTATGCTTGAAGACAGAAAAGTTGATTATTTCTTTCATTTAGCTTCAAAAGACATGTATTACGGTTCAACTGAGCATGTCGACTACGCCCCTTTTGTGGAGACAAATGTTCTTGGAACTACAAATGCGTTTGATTTGTCAAGACATTTAGGCGTGAAGAAGTTTATATACGTCTCTTCTCACAGCGTATATGGAGACATAGGCGCAAATTTGATGGATGAGGAGAATAGTGTTCCTAAACCCATCTCTCCTAACGGGGCCTCCAAACTTTCCGCCGAGCATGTTATTCAATTTATGAGTAATTTCTATAAAAATTCTGCGATAATATTAAGAGCTTTTTCAGTTTATGGTCCTGGAATGAGGCCACAAACATTTATTCCTTTGGTTATTGATAGATTGATTAAAGATTTACCTTTGCATTCTTTTATCGAATACCATAATAAGAGAGATTTTATTTACATAGAGGATGCGGTGAGGTATATATTGTTATCCCTTAAAGAAGAAAATCAATTTCAAATTGTAAATATTGCAAGTGGCAATTCTTATTCTCTAGAACAAATAGCCTTGAAAATTGCCAAAATAATGAAAAAGGATCCAAGTTTGTTGGAGTTTAAAAGACATTCAACTGATTTTGATCGCATAGTGGGAGTAGATAATCTTGCGAGTGTTTCAAAAGCTAAAGAGATTCTTAAATACATCCCAATCTTTGATATTGATGAGGGTTTAACAAGAACTGTTGAGTGGTATTTGAAAAACCCTGATATTCTAGAAGTCTCTACTCACCATTAATCGTAGTTTCTAAATGTGATATCATACTTTCATGAAAATATTTGTTACAGGCGCAGCCGGATACATTGGAAGCTACGTTGCAAGAGCCTTAATTTGGCGTGGAGATGATGTAATTGGATACGATAATTTTCACCCTTATTACCCAAGAGAATGCAAAGAATTTAACGTTGACCTATCAAACATAGCATCGGGTAGAAAAACGCAATTTTTGCCTTCAAATGTTGTTGAACCCGTATATAAAAAAATTGAAGAGTTCTATGAGAAGCCAATTACCAAAGAAAGAGGCTTTTATTCGTTTATTGAAGGTGACATTGTAAATTACGACTTTCTTGAGTACATTTTTGAAAAAGAAAAGTTTGACGCGGTTATTCATTTGGCAGCAATGGCCGGAGTTCCGTTTTCAACAAAGGAGCCAAGACTATATACCTCGGTAAATGTTGATGGAACTGTAAATTTACTTAATGTAAGTACAAAAACGAACGTTAAAAAGTTTGTTTTTGCCTCATCCTCGTCGGTTTATGGAAATAGGGAAGACAAAAAAGTTACAGAAAGTGATTCTGTTCACGAAGCGGTTTCAATTTACGGCGCCACAAAAGTAGCAGGAGAAGTTTTGTGCCATGCTTCAAACGTTATTTACGGAATTGAAACAGTTGTAGCCAGAATTTTTGGTCCAATTTATGGTCCTTTGCAAAGACCGGCGGGAATGTTTCATCCAAGAGCGATAAATTACAATTACAACGGCAAAACTCTTAAAATTTTTGGACGAAAGGGTTTGGATACGGCAAAAGACAGTACTTATATTGATGATACGGTTGAAGGATTATTACTTTGCTTAGATCATGACTTTAAGTTTGAGATTTTTAACATTGGAACCTCAAACCCTTTGTCTATAAGAACTTGGCTTGATACTATTGAAAAGGCAATGGGGAAGCCTACAAAAATTGAAGTGGTTGAAACTGACGTTGCAGATGTTGCTTCAAGCGCCGATATTTCAAAAGCAAAAAAGATTTTGGGATATAATCCCGGCACAGATATGTACGAAGGTGTGAAGCGCCAAGTTGAAGTATTTAATCTTATGCCTGAATGGTACAAGACTCTTCCCAACGTTTAATAGTGCATATCCATCTCCCACATTTTTGAGTTGGTTTTGATATATTTTCTGATTTTGTTTAGGTCGTTTTCGGTACGAATGATGTGTTCGTAATAGTTTCGTTGCCATAATTTCACGTTTAATTTATTTTTATGTATTTCATACGTACATTTTGATTTAAAATAACGAATTATTTGTCCTAATGTAGGGGTTTGATTCATCAAACCCATATGACGATTGGATTTTATAATTTCCATTTTTATATCGGGTTTCATAAATGAAACCCCTACAATGGGATTGGATTTAATGATTATTATTCCATGAAAATGATTTGGCATTACAACATATTCATCCAATTGAATGTTGTTAAATCGATTCAACAATTTGTTCCATTGTGTATTAATCGTGTTTCCAATATCGTTCAAAACCACTTCACCATTCACAACATCCCCAAACAAACATTCACGATTTTTCGTGCAGATGGTAATAAAATATTTTCCGACACGGGAATAATCATGATTTTTCAATCTAATTGATCGGCGGTATTTATCCATATACTAATGTGTATTATGATATTTTGATTATGTCAAGAGCGACACACACGATTGGGTGAAACTTGATTTTGTGCTATAATCCCGTCCTATAGTGGTTTAAAGGCTAAAAATATGGATATATCAGCAGTCAGTTGGATATACAACTGCGAAGACACAATAAACGAGCTATACGAAAGGTTAACAGAAACGCTTGAAGGCGTTGGTTTATCGTACGAAATAATCTTTGTAAACGATGCCTCAAAAGACAATTCGTGGAAGGAAATTAAGGCATTGAACAAAAAAGATCCTCATGTTAAAGCAATAAATTTTAGAAGACACTACGGACAGTCCGCCGGTTTGCAAGCTGCGTTTGATATTGCAAAAGGGAAGTATGTTTTCACAATAAGCCCTACTTTAGAAAACAAGCCCGAAGATTTAGCCAAATTTATAACAAAAATGGAAAAAGAAGACTACGATATGTTAATTGGCTTTAGAAAATCAAAATTGAAGGGTAGATTTTATAGAGGAATGTTATCAAGTTTGGCAAATTCTGTTATTAGTTTATTAGTGGGTCAAGTATTAAGAGATATGACAACGCCGTTTAGACTTGTGAGAAGGGAAGTCTTAACTCACATGAAAATTTACGGCGACCATCATTTATTTTTACCGGCAATTGCTACATTATACGGTGCAAAATTTGGCGAAATTGAAATTTCTCATGGAAAGCCAAAAAATAAAAGCTTTGTACCTAATAAAGTAAGGTTTGTAAAAACCGCGTTTGATTTGTTGGTTTTAAAGTTTTTAATTTCTATTTCTACACCACCTTTTTCTATGACCCCGATGAGAGTTTTTGGAATTGCAGGGATTATTTCGTTTATTTTTGGGTTTGGGGTCGGATCGTATTTAACTATCCAAAAATTAATTTATGGGTACGAAATTGGTTCAAGACCTTTGTTATTATTGTCAGTGATGATGATTATATTGGGTGTGTTGTTTGTAGTTCTTGGAATTTTAGGGGAACTTATTGTAAGGGTGTACTTTGAAGGTCAAAATAAAAAGACGTATTCTGTAAGGGAGCATTTGAGTTAAGGATCATCTAAGATAAACCCTAAATTATACTGATTTAGCAATGACGTCTTTTATAGCCATATGTTTAAAAAATAAACTTTGTTGTAGCACTTAGTATTTATTTGATCTTTCGAAGTAAGGGATATAAGTATGAGTCCAGTATTACTTATTATCTAGATATATATTAAGGTGTATCCTAGGATTATCCTTGTTTCTTACCATTGTAATCATATAAATAATTATGTATAAAAATATCAATTGGGTTAGTTGCTGTAACGACGTGGTATCAAACTGACTTGGTGAATTCACCATTGTAGTAGAAGGTGTTTATCGGTTTGATCTTGGATTAACCTTTGAAACTAAAAAGCTTGACAATGTAGCAAGTGATGTGTTTATGATTTCACATATGAAAAAAAAGTTAATACTACCAAAATTTAAAAATGAAGATGAAGAAAGAGATTTTTGGTCAAAGATTGACCTCTCGGAATATTATGAACCTTCTGATCTTGTGCCAGTAAGTTTTCCGAATTTGAAGCCTACTTCTACCCCCATCTCAATAAGAGTGCCAGATTATTTGATCAATAGGGTAAAGGAAAAGGCTAATGCTATGGATATTCCATATCAGTCTCTCATAAAGAAGTTTATATCTGACGGGTTGAAGTTCTAGCGAACTAAGGGCTTGACAAGGGTTGAGCCCCATAGTATAATATAGGTATTCTGGTCCACATTAGACCAATTTCATTGTTTCATCTTATTACGAAGTAACTCTTCCAATCGGTTTTTCGTGCTAACGCTTTCTAATTACAAGGTAACTCCTTATAGAAGGTTTTTTCCTTGTATTTAGTGGCGTCAGCATGATTGCTGATCGGCAAGGGCTTTTAGGCCTTGTCGAACCTTTCTTTTCGTTTAGCGAATGGAGGATTTTGAGATGGCAAGAAAAAAGTCGGTCCCAGTTGGGGAGAGCGTCGTGGGCGCTCTTGCGACCGAGACGCCTTTGGTCTTGGATGTCACGAAAGTTGTTCCTGAGGCGGTTTCCGTCTCCCCGGCTCGCGTTCGGCCACCGATGCCCGATTTCCTGGGCGAAGGTGCGCACGAGTGCGATCGCTTCTTCACCCCCGAGGGTGAGGATGCGAAGTGCTTCGGATGGGCGAAGAAAGGGAACGAATTTTGCGCCAATTGCTTTTCGGCGCAGAAAGCCACGGCTCTCGGCACGAACGGGCGGATCCCGATGCCCGCAACCGGCGGACCGTGGCTCCCTTGCCCCACCTGCACGACGGGATGGCGTTCGGAGACCTTCCCGAACTGCAAGCGCTGTTACGATCGCGCGCAGGATGGAGAAGGCCAGAACCACCGGACGAACGGCAAACCGCCGATCCCGGCTGAGAAGGTTGTTGAGGCCACGAAAGCGCGGATCTTGAAGTTTGCGAAGTGGCTCGACGGGGAGAACAAAGTCCACACCGAGGCCTTGATGCAGGCCAACGAATTGCTGGCCAAGGCTGAAGAAGAGGCGGCTTACGCCGATCCCGATTCTCAGGACTTTGCGCGAGAACTCGCGAACGGTGCAAGCGACATCGTGGGCGCCATGATCGTCGAGGCACTGGCCGCTCGGTGGGAGAAGTTGTGGGCGGAGTCATTTCGTCTCAACGTGGAAATTCCCGCTGACGCACGCGAGTGCTTGCATCGGTACGGAGAATTTCTGAACGAAGAGAAGTATGGACAGGCCGCGGCGACGCTTTTGCGGGGTACAGGCATTCTCAACATTGAGTTGAAGCCTGCGCGGTTGGTGTCTCGGGAAAACGGAGACGGCCAGGGAAATCATTCGCAAGGGCAATCCTGGCAGGACGACCTCGGTTTCGCTCCGGAAAAAAAGCGCCAAAACCGCGTCAGCAAGATGGAAAGGCTGTCCGCGATTCGCGAACTCAGAGATCGGGCTCGCGCCAACGCCTAATCTTTCCCGCCCCTCGCCCTTTATGGGAGTTGCTGTGAGGTTCACGCCTCTTCTTCACAGTGTAAAAATTATAGAGGAACAGTAGTAGTAACAAACGCGGAAGAGCAGACAATTAGAAAAGAAGCAATTCTTAACTAACTGCTCTTCCGCGTAACACAATCCATGGAAAAATGTAGATAAATGATAATCTCCGAATACTAATTACGTTTTTGAGATAGTTATTTATCCATATTCTTCCACCAGCCTAAATGGCTAATATATCCAAGAAGGAGGTGAAAAAGAACAATGGCAAAGAACCACACGGGGCAGTACTTTCGCCCCACCGAAGATCGAGCGATTGCTCGGGTGGAAAAGTCGCCCAAGCCCGCTCCCGCCCCCAAGCCTGCCGGCAAACCCGCCAGCAAGTAAGGGGAAGTTCTTCGGGTTTTTGGCGCCAACCCCATTCCGTCAAATGCGGAATCCAGACTCTTTTAATGAAGAGGAGCTGGTGGCTCAAAAGGTTAGGGGATCGGTATTGCGGCTCAAGAAAAGCAATCCGACGGCACAGACGAGTGCTGTAATGAATTATTCGTCGAATGATTGAATGAGGAGCAACAGACTGGAGAGAAAATTTCACAATCAGCAACATGTGAACTCTCCAGTCCGTTTTTTTACCAATAAACCTTAACGCCTTTTAACAACAATAAATCCCTATCAAAACTTGCCAATAAATTACCTTTAGAACTTGATGCAATAATACAATCGGCCATATCAAGCGATGAATTTTCATAAATTTCTATGGCATTTTTCACATGTTTAGAAACATAAATATTATTTTTTGAAGCTAAAAACTTAAAAGCGATTAAAACTTTTTGTCTTGATGAGTTATATGAAAAACTTAGAAGTACATATTCGATTTCTGGGAAAACAACATCAGGAACATACAACTCTTCATCACTTTCGATAAGTTTCTTTACTTTTTCTGCCTTAATTAAATCATCTTTTGTAAAAAATCTGATTAAGGTGTTGGTATCTAGAACGACCATTTTTACTTTTGGAGGCTTTTATTTATAAACTTTTTTGATCTTTGAGTAGAAATAGCTTTTTTTATTTGTTCTTTGCTTATTTCACCACCAGTTTTAAACGAGCCGTACACATCTTTAGTCTGGGGGAATGGGCGCATGATTATTTTGTTGTCCTCCATTGTAACCTCAATTCTATCTGACGGCATTATATTTAAAGCATCTCTTATCGTTTTAGGTACTACGACTTGTCCTTTTTTTGATATAGATGTAGTCTTCACACTCTAATTATAGTTGGTAAAACTTTTGGCGTCAAGTTTTACTTCGAAACGCGGAGCTACTTATATGAAATTCTGATGGAATACTAGACTTTATAAATATGATACAATATCGTTTATCCCGAACCCCTGAAAAGGAGAAGTGAGATGCCACCAGCGTGTAGGCAAAAGAGTGTAAGCTTTCCAAGGAACAAGCTGTGATTTTTATTTATGAATGTAGTCAAACGGGAAAGTTAGTTGACGAAACAGACTTTTGGGCAGCTTTTAACTCTGCGTCGTTGACTACAAAGAAAAGGAGGCAGGAATGACAGTGGGTGTGTATGGTAATCCTGTTCCCGATAACAGCGGCAATGGCAACTTTCGCAACAGAGGGCCTCGTCGCGATGGAAGAAAAAAAGTCAAGAAAGGATCCCTGAAAAAAGCGAACATACGTCCAATTCCGGGTCAATGGATGATTGATGAATGGGCAAATAGGTTTGGGTTGGATTCAGAATGGCTTGGGCTTAATGCTTGGAATGGGGAATTGAATTCACAGGAAGCTTACGCTTTACTTAAAGCGTGTAATGAAGTTAGAAAAGTTAGTGAAGATGCGTTTTGGCAGGCATATTCTGGGTCGCAAAGTTAATTCCAACAATTTCAGCCGGCTTGACACGTGTAACAACACGAGTTAGGCCGGTTTTTTTATTTAAAATTATCTTTGAATAGAGATTCTCTCACGGATTTGAGCATTTTGTGTATTTTCTTAATATTCTTTAAGTCTTCTTTTTCTTCTTTTAACATTTGTAGATTATATCAAAAGTTTTAAGTTAGGATATTCTATAGCGTTTTCGGTAAAACAACATTAAAATTAATCAACGACCTCTCCGAAACTAACTACACAATTAGAGACAAAAAACGGGAAGCAGTTAACAATTCGGATTTCGTGGAGTTAGCCTGCGAAAAAGTAGAAAGGTATAGAAGTACTGTTGAGGGCTTAAATCTTTTGCTTGATTCATATGCTAGATTTTTTGTAAAAACTAAATCGGTAGGCATTCCTTCAAATCAGATAGGATTTTTAGAGACACTGTTTAACCGCGTTTACCGGGGGTTAATATTGATGAACTATATCTGGATCCAAAAGTAGGGGAGTTAAAGTTATCGGGTTCAAGTAAATATGTGGTCTTTGGTCCTAGAAAAAATTTGAGGCAAGTTGCTTTTGTTTCTTTGCAACCTGCCTCTGAACTAGTTAACTAGCTGTAAATCCTATTTCGATTGAAGACTTCTAACCGCAATACGGTTCGCCATTGCCCAAGTGTAAAGACCGTAATTACCATCAAGGCTGGCAAACCATTTGGCTTCAGTAGCATTTCGGGTGTAACTGTAATCAATTCCTTCGTTTTCATCAAGTTTTACATAAGTCCTTTGTTCTTCACTCACATCGTACTTGAAAATAACAAAACCTCCATTAATTTCCTCAACTTTATGTACTGGAACCCTTGTGCCGGTTGGATCAGACATTTTTTTCTCTCCTTGTTTGGATTATGCGTAAACCGGAGCTTCAATAGGAAGTTCGACAATTAAAGTTCTGCGATTTATGCTGCCCGTAAGAAAAACTTTTCCTACTCCATAAACCTCAAGATCCTGATAAGGCTCTCTGCCCTCCGAATCATTATTTTCAGGGAGAACAATATTACATCCATCTGCTTCTAATGCAACCTTAACTCGTATAAAGGTATTTACCGCATCTGAAGAACCGTTGACAATAAAATCTTTCCCGCCGATACTTGTTCTCGTCTGCATCCTTTGTTCTCCTTTGATTTGTAGGCCTATTTTACCAAATTTTAGCCCAAAGTCAACTATAGGACATTATAAGGGCGAAGTACTGCTTCATCACTCTGGGAATAGAATTTTAAAAGAATGTATAAATAATTTACTCGGTATTGAAATAATTGTTCCAACTGAACAACCGAACAGCTAAATATTTTCTTAACATTTAAGTTCTTCTTTTATCTCTTTTGATGAGTACCTTTTTGAAGATTTTCTAGCTTCTGCAATACTTTTTAAGTAATTGGGGGAATTAATTCCTTCTAAATCTTCAAATTGTTTTTTATTCATATATGGATTAAATGATTATTACGTCATTCTGTCAACACATTATCTTAATAAAGAACTTGATCCTTGTTTTTTCCTTTTCTACGAGTTCTTGGTTTTCTTCCTCTTATCCTAAAATCTTGAGACGGTTCAGGTACTTCCGGAGGTTCGCGAAACATTTCTTCATAATCTCCGGAATTTCGAAGATCTAATTTTTTTTCGTAGTATTGTTTTACGGTTCTTAAGGTTGAAATCGCGTCTCTAATACCCCCAATAGTTCCATCCGCAGATTTTAAAAGCACGATTTCGAATTCAAGAAAATCTAAAAGCGCTTCTCGCGAAATTTGTGAAAATTCATCTTCACCGGAAGTAAGAAAACCTGCCCAGTGAATTAGGTCAATCTTGGGACCCAGCCTTATTCTTACCTCTCTCATTTCATTATCAATTTCTTCTGACGATGGCGATTTATTTCCTCTTCCATATAGGGCGGACATTGCCGAAATGTAAACATTCTTGTCTATACTTTGTCTTGCAGTGATAATTAAATTCGATGCTGTTAATTCCGCTACAGGAGTATTAAATTTACCTTTTAGTGATTCAGCTTCTTCTCTAGTGTCAGCTAGTACTTTCAGGATTTGTTCGGCAGTGATAATTTCTGCAGGTTCTACGCGCATCCATTCTAAATTTGGTTCAGCGCCTTCTGTATGTATATTTGTTAGGTCTTGCATAACGTATTAATTATATATTAAATGAGGGTTTTCTTGTAGCAAAGAATTAGTAAATCCTAGAAATACCGGAAACCTTGTCAAAATCTTTATCAAAACTGACAATGAACTTTATTTTCGTTTTTTTCATTATTTTTACTATTATTGCGTCCCTAGGCCTTAATTTGAACTTATACATTATCTCAAGCACATTCAACAACTCTTTTTGGTCTAAATCTACGACTGCAATGTTTAGACCCTCCATTGACAGTACATTCTTAGTTGCTTTTTGAATAAGATTGTAGATTGTATTTTTCTCATTCCCTAATTTAACCTTTAATATGCCCAATAGAACATACCAAAATTCATCAAAAACAATAGGGGAAGTGTAAATCTTATAATTTTCCAACGAAAAGATGCTCCTAAGTTCTTTAGTTCTCTCGAAGAATTCGTGTTTGTTTATTTTCTGCAGCAGAAGACTCCAAGGCTTTAGCCGCCCATAATGGCGCAAGCGCCGATGGCGCTTCTAAGCCTGGAGATGAATGCGTTTTCTTCTGCAAAGAAAAGAGGAGACTCCGGGCTTTAGACCGGAGTCCTTCATTTGGGAGGCGATAAGGAAGCTTGTGTCAAAGAAGACTGATTTCTCTTTCATATGGGTTTTCCTTTAATTCTCTTATAATTTTGTTTAGAGAACGAGAATTCAGGTCTAAGTCTATAGCGCCACTAGTTTCTTCGATGTGCGTCTCTTTTAAAGTAGGGGATTTTGTGCCAAGTGGTCTATATATTAAATTATTTCCTTCTTGTGAAAACTCAAACATGGAGCCGGTTTTCACACCAGCCTTTTTTGGTATTGTAACGGCCACACTATTTCATATCTCAAACGCTTTCTGTGCCATATAGTCATTGTATAAAATGTTTAAACAAATGTCAACTTTAACTATAAATGTTTAAACAAAAAGTGCCCACAAGATATTTCTAAAATGTTAGCACTCACTGAGCCGTTGATAGCGGGAGAGGCCTGTTTACTTTTTAATCTTCTTAAAATCCTTATCAAAAGTTAGAATTTCTAGATTATTATTTAGAGCGATTTGCTTGTAAACACAATCCGGAAAGTCTATATTAAACTTTGCAAAGTCGTCCAACGCCAACGAAAGGGATTTTTTATCAATATCAAGTATTTCAAGATTTTTTAATTTAAGTAATTTCTTTAGCGAGTTAACAAGACCTTTACGATTAACTTTATATACGTATACCAAAATATATATTACCTCATGAACAACCAAACTAGTTACGAATCCTATAGCCTCTTCTTTTGCTATTTCTTCTATAAAACTTGTAGCCTTGGGCGAAAGTGTTTGATTGTCTTGCGTAAGATGTCGAATTAAAATATTTGAATCAATGAAGTATCTATTTAAGGCCATTTTTCTTTTTGTATGTCTTTATTGCGAAGTAACTCTTTATAAACAACTCTTTTGCTATGTTTAATTCGTTTGGATTATATCCGGAGGTCTTTATAGAACCCGCCGTATCCCGTACTACATTAAGCTGATCATTCTTGCTTTCAACTTCATAGTTAACATTCAGTTTTTGAATAATAACTTGATCTTTTATACCGTCTTTGCTAAGAATCACTTTTATATCATCGTTTATTATTTGATCAACTAACAAAAAAAGATTTTTTCTTGCTGTTGTTACGTTCGTTCTTAATATTTTTGTCATGTTCGCATTATAGTGTACGTTGCGTACGTTGTCAAGGTGATGGAGACAGCGTATCACACCACCATCCCACACATCAACCCAATGATAACGAAATCACTTCCTTGAAGCGTTATCTTACCTCAAGTGATGCATTTCGTTTTAGAACTTACAATATTATGTTTTCCTGACAATTAAGTGTACATATGTACAATACGAACATGGAAATATTAAGGGAAAAATTATTGGAAAAACTCAAATGAGAAACAATTTTTCTTCATTCTACGAGAAGGCTAGAAATGGCGAGTCTTTGTTTATTTCCGACAGAGGAGATATAGCTGTGGCATTGGTTCCTATCGACATATTGGATAAGGAATCCTTAAGTATGTAAATAAGGTAAGAAAGTCCTGTCAATGAATTATTTTCCAGTGTTGAAGCTTTTTCACATGGAAATAACGAAACCCCGCTTGTTTTGGCTGATGGTGCAACGGATTAAAGTGGAAAGAAATACGAGTTTGGGGGTTTGTACAGGTGGGGAAATTGCATCAAAAATTACCGTAAGGGATATTGTTCCGATATCCACAGAATTCAGTACGTTAACTGTACATCTGGAAGATTGACAGTTAATCTTTTTGAAGCTAAAATGTAGAAGTGGGTTATTCAATAAACTTTAATGTAGAAAAGAACCAGTTGTTGAAAGAATCCCGTGGAATTTGCTTTGACGATGTTATTAATGCTCTAGAGAGACATATGCTAGTTGGTAATGTAGGGCATCCTAAACAAAGTAAATATCCTAACCAAGCTTTATTCTTGATTGAGATAGAGGCTTATATTTACGTAGTACCTTACGTTATCAATAAGGAGAAAAAGGAAATTTATTTGAAAACAGTTTTTCCAAGCAGGAAGTATACTAAATTATATAGGAGGAAAGAATGAAAAAACAAAGAAGAGATCCATTTGAAGGACTAGTGCTTGATACATATGAGCAAGAAGTAGAAGATTCTGTCCCCGCCGAAGATGTATTTAAAGTATCTAAAGGTGATATGGAACGCTTTGCCGAAATAGCTAGGGCTCATAAATTATTCCAAGTTTCTAAAAGAATAAACATAAGAATTAATAATAAAGATTTGGCGAAAGTGAAAGCGAAGGCTCGGCACAACAGCATCCCTTACCAAACATTAATAAGCTCTATTGTTCATAAGTATGCTAATGGTGAACTTGAAGTGACTTTGTAATTATAGTAAGGAGTTCGTGGTCCGAGAGACATTATGGCAGGGGCGGAGTGAATCGTCCGCCAAAATGGCACGGCCGGCAGGAATCGAACCTGCAGTCTTGGTTTTGGAGACCAAAGGTTTACCATTAACCGACGGCCGTATATGGCGGATTGGAGACCGCAGTCCTACCACTGAACGACGCCCCTAAGAGTTAAATTATACCATTGCTGAAGTGATATAATATCCCAATCAACGGAAAGGGAGGAAATGCGAAATGGGAGCAGATACTTGGCACTTCATTCTATCTTGTCTGGTTGTCGTGGCTTATCTTGTTTTTTGTGCTTATATGTTTGAGCACGCAACGTTTGACTATTATGTGGCAGAGGAGTTAGGAAGTTCCCTTAGTTCTTTGAAAAATAATGGGTATTTGTTGAGCCCAAGTTTAACAAGAATAATTTCTTTCTATACGGTTATTATTAACTTGTTAATTGTAATTTTTCTGTATGTATTCGGGATGTACCCTCTGTTTCAAATCAAATCGATTTTGATTACTTTGCTCGTACATTTCATTCCGGCATTCTTGGTATTGCCGGGATTTGTCGCGGTGATATATGGTTTATCTTTTCACAAATGGGCAAGATACTGGGGTCATTAAACAAGAAGGCTTTTGGTCGTGTTGGGAGAACTTTTTCCGGCACGGCCATTTTTCTACTTTAACTTTTGTTTTTCTTTATGCTCAGTGTGTTTATTACACACTCCGCAGTATTTTGACAAAACAACCTTTTCTGGCGCGTTTAGCTTGTTTTTTGCTGTCACATAATTTTGAGTTTTACAGGTTGCGCACTGGAGCCCAAGCAATACTCTGTTTGTTTTTTTAGCCATAGCTTTGAGATTTTAAGGTAGAGAGGGGGATTAGTCAAGGCTAAAAAATCACCTCGCCGGTTGTTTGAATTGGCGGGGTGTAATGGTATGGTTAGTTACTTTGGATTTCAGTAATGTCTTCTTGGTGGATATATAGCACTTCTTCACGCCATAGTTCCAAGTTGCTTACAGGAATGAGATATCTTATAAGCCTCAAAATGTCTATATCTGAATAGATAATTAGTTGTTTATTTGAGGATATTATGAATGGTGAAATGGTTTTGAACGATATTGGAAACATGATTGAAAAATGGTGGAATAAAATACCGGAACCTTTCAACATGGCAAAATTGGATGTGTTTCAAATAATGCCAAATCATGTTCATTTTGTATTAATAATATACCGCCGTAGGGGCATTGCGTGCAATGCCCAACCCAACACGATGTGCAATGCCCAATATGATGTGGGTTTTGCACGCAAAACCCCTACGTTTGGAACCGTAACCACCGGATCGTTATCGTGTGTAATCCGATCGTTTAAATCCGAATGTACCAAACAAATACGGCGAATTGTTAATAATCCGAATATGATTATTTGGCAACGAAATTATTACGAACACATAATCAAAAATGAAACCGAATATATAAAAATCAAAAGGTATATTCAATCAAATCCATCAAAATGGAAAGAAAGAAATGGAGCGCCTTTCAATTCCAATTGGAGCCTGGGGAGGGAATTGGTCACCGGTTCTCGCCTGCTGGCGATCCCGTCGACCCCGGCTCGGCGTCGTCGCGCCTGCGCCTTTCAATTCCAATTGGAGCCTGGGTACCGTAACAAAACGGTCACCTAAAACACACACTTCTGGTTAATATAATAACATAAAGTACTCCTTTCACTAGGCGAAATGTGTAAAATCTGTTAATGA
>Ga0209541_10007521_pt1 | contig 18288 bp, 19 predicted proteins | sample RifCSPlowO2_01_FD_184027 | JGI IMG/M metagenome (GOLD analysis project Ga0209541, IMG submission 184027) | Groundwater microbial communities from Rifle, Colorado - Rifle CSP2_plank lowO2_0.1 (SPAdes) (version 2) | ecosystem: Environmental > Aquatic > Deep subsurface > Groundwater | place... | reverse complement strand
AGTTCTACGCTAATTTCAGGGAAAAATAGTTAGCATAATAACCTCTGTCCCTGGTTAAGAGAATACCAGCATTATTTTGCGCATGAGCTCCTATCAAAAAATCAGTGAGGAGATGATTTCTCCAATGCACTAAGACAGAACACTTTCTGCAATAAAAAGTATTCTCCGCACCGCATTTTGGACAGGCTACTTTCTTTATTTTTGAAAATTTTTGCCAGCTTTCAGCAGCACGAGTAAAATCCTTTTCAGTAAAATCCCTTACCTGAATAGTGAGGTCGTGAAGAAATTCTTTTAATTTCGCACTGGCTGCGGCAGTGTCATGTCTCTTTAAAAAGAAGACGAGCAATTCTGAAAAGACCACAGGGGAAATAATTAAACTGCCTTCTTGGCTTTGTTTTTCCAGAAGCTCTGCGCTGCTTTTATTGAACTCAGGGTCATTGTCAAGAATATCTAACAAAATATTGGTATCTACTGCAGCAATCATCGCAATTCTTCCAGGGCTTTATCGGTCCGAAATCGGCCTAAATAGCCGCGCCATTTCTCGAAAGGAAGCTTCTTTCCTTTTTTGTAAAGGACTACATGGTTATCTTCCAGTTCGAATTCTATTTCATCGCCCGGTCGTATACCTGCCGGATCACGAATATCTTTGGGAATGGTTACCTGAGACTTTTGGGTTACAGTGGTCATGGTAATACTTTAAGAGTAATACGTAATACTTTATAAATCTTTCTTGACAATTTTTTATTTCTTGCTTGGGCGCCATACATGAAAATCAAAAACTATTGATTTTCAGTACTGAAATACAATCGTTGTTGTATTTCATGTACCCCGCGGTTCTACTGCGATGTCGATTCCAAGCGAGATTAAAAGATCCTGAGAAATTTTGAATAAATTTCTGGGACGCCAAAAATCTTTTCATGATTGTCAAAGAAAACCGACTACCACCGGTCACATTCAGTCACTACGTTCCGAAGTTGCTTGTCAGCAACGACCGGTGGCATGCTCGCCTGCTGGCTCGGGTCGGTTTTCTGACCATGCTTTTTCCAATCGATGTGTTTTCACTGGAACGCCACCAGTGAAATACACTGGTGGAAAAAGCATATTTTAGCGTACCCCGGAGCTCTGCTCCGATTGGGATTTTTTATTTAAGCCATAATTCTTTTAAATCCGACCAGTACTAGGCTGATATGCTCACTAAATCGACCATTCTTAAGCACTACAAGCGCAAAGAGATGCAGGAAGCGATGGTCCAGCAGGCCAGGAATAAAGAAGTAGGGGTAAGATACGGCGATAGTTTCGGCAAGCGGCCGGACATCCTTTCTTATCCCAGAGACGTCTTAGAATTAGCTCTGCAGAACGTCACTTCATTTCACGCTTCGGAAGAATTATGGAGCAATCCGCTCAGCTTAAGCAGCAGCCTGAGCAGGAAGGAACTGGATGAATTAAGGATCGGCTGGGATTTAGTGCTGGATATCGACTGCCCTGACTGGGAATTTTCCAAGCTAACCACTCATCTATTCATCAAAGCCTTAACAGAAAACGGCGTGAAAGAGATCAGCTGTAAATTTTCCGGCAATAAAGGGTTCCATATCGGGGTTCCTTTTGAGGCTTTTCCCAAGGAATTGGGGAATAAATTGACTAAAGAAAGGTTTCCAGAAGCGCCAAAAAAAATTTCATTATACCTCCTGGATTTTATTTCTAAAAATTATGTCCAGATAGAAGAAGATAAAATAATTTTTGATAGAAATTATGCTTTTAATCTGGAAAAATTAAAAGAAAAATTTGGGGATAAAAAATTTATTTTGAAGAAATGCTCGTATTGCAAAAAAGAGATAACCTCCGCCGATGAGGAGCTATCCGAATTCATCTGCCCGAGATGCGAACAAAGAACAAAGAGCGCTCAGGAATATCTTATCTGTGACAAATGCCGGGCCCATATGGTCAAGATAGAAAAAACCACGGCTTTATGCGAATGCGGCTCAAATGAATACAAATCTTTTTTCAATCCTTTATCGATCATAGAAGTTGACACCATTCTGATCTCTTCCCGGCACTTATACCGGATGCCCTACTCGCTGCATGAGAAATCGGCCCTGGTCAGCCTGCCTATCGACCCGGAGAAAGTGCTGGATTTTAAAAAAGCGATGGCCAAGCCGGAAGCTATTTTAACTCCATCGATGCCAAAGTTTACTTTCTTAGACCGAAAGGTTTCCGGGGAATCAGCAAGAGGATTATTGCTTAAGGCGATTGAATTCGAAGTCAAGATGGAACGGGAACTGGAGATGGAGCAGAACAGCCGTGAAGAGTTTAAAGTCGAATCGCCGATCACCGAAGAATTTTTTCCGCCCTGCATCAGCAAGATTTTACAGGGTTTAGAAGACGGAAAAAAAAGAGCGGTGTTTATCTTGATGAATTTCCTGGGCAAGATCGGCTGGAATAAGGAAGAGATCAAGCAGTTCATCCTGAAATGGAACCGGGAGAAGAACAGAGAGCCGTTAAGGGACAATTATATTTTCGGGCAGTTAAGCTCGTTCAAGCCCGGCGAGAAACTGCCGCCAAACTGCAACAACGAGGCATATTATCTGGGAATCGGGATGTGCCTTCCGGATGGGTTATGCAGCAGGATCAAGAACCCGGTGAATTATACCATACTTAGATGGAAGAGCCATTTAAGGGAGAATGAAGAAGAGAAAGATGAAGACGATGATGAAAAGGATAATGAAGATGGACCTACAAAAGAGCAGAAAAATGAATATTGATTGGTTTAAAGAAGATGACTCATAAAAAGGCTAAGGGATATAATAATGGCAATGACAGGAGTGCCAATAATGGTAGTGGCAGTAATGGCAGTGGTTATGATGACGAAGTCAGTAATGATAGGAATATGGCAATTAATCTGGAAAGAGCTTATTTTAGAGAGGTCCGCCGGCACAGGCTTCTAGATGGTGAAGAAGAGCGGCAATTAGCTAAGGAGATTTATCTGGCGCGGGACGGAGCTTTAGGGGCAGCATTTTCGGTTATGGCTGAACCAGCTACGGTTGATTATTCTTGTTTTGCCGCAGGGATGGGTCCGCTTAATGCTGTAATTGACGAACCGTCAGCCCGGGATCAGGCCGGATTAGAGATATTATTGACGGGCCTTGGCCAAAAAAAATTGGAAACTGTTGACATCTTCGACAACACTGATGATTATATCCAGCACGTCTTGAAAAGCGGAGAGGCCAGCGTTGCATTCAGAAAAAAAGCAGAAAGCTATTACGCTGCCAGAACCTTCTTCGAACAGAAAAAAGGAGAAATGACTGAAGCCAATCTGCGCTTGGTAGCCAGCATCGCTAAAAAATATCTTGAAAACGGGATGAGATTTCTTGATCTGGTGCAGGAAGGCAATATCGGGCTGATGCGGGCCGTGGAGAAATTTGAATATCAGCGCGGATATAAATTCTCGACATATGCAACCTACTGGATCAGGCAGGCTATAACCATAGCTTTATCAGAACAGCCTCAGACCATAAGATATCCGTTTAATACTGTCAAGGCGATCAGGCAGGTAGGAAGCGCTTTAAGAGATCTTTATCAGCAGTTGGGAAGAAGACCGGAACCAGAAGAAGTTGCTGCTGAGTTAGGAGTGCCGGTGCAAAACGTAGAACAATCCCTCCTGCTGCTGTATAACAGAGAAACGGCCAGTTTGCAGCGGCCCAACTCAGATGATGAAGAGAGCCAGTTAATGGATGACATCCCGGAAAAGGACAGCGATGGCTGTCTTAGAGGAGACGCCGAAAAAGAAGTTGCTGATAAGCAATTAGTTCAACAGATAGGGACACTTTTAGCCGGCCTGAAGCCTAGAGAAGAAAGAATCCTCCGGCTGCGGTTAGGAATTGGAGAGATAGGCAGTCATACACTGGAAGAAATTGGGAAGGAGTACGGGTTTAGCAGAGAATGGATCAGAAGGATTGAAGATAAAGCCATGATAAAACTTCGCCGCCACTCCATGTCAAGCCAGCTGAGAGACTTTCTTTGAAATGATTATTTGATTGAAATGATTATTTAATTCCTGAGAAATGGGTTTTATACCCCGCAGCTTGCTGCGGTCTTTAATCCCCATTTCTGGGTGTAAAAATCCCCGTAATGCCCCGTAGCTTGCTACGGGGATTTTTTACTTTTAATAGACACGAATTTAGGTAATCGACGTAAGCAATACTGCTGAAAATCCACCAAAATCTTTATAAAGCACCCATTAAATTTAACAGAAATCAACGAGAAACTTTACAAGTTTCTGGTTATTCCTAAAGGAATAAGTCCGAGTTCACGCGCTGGAAATGAAGCAACGACTTCATTTACACGCTAAAAACCACTGGTTTTTATGCGTTTAGGACTAAAATCAGTGAATTCTCGGTCTACAATTATATCTACAATCATAACATGGCTGAAAAAGAAAACATAAAACCGCAAGGAAAACCGCAATTCAATCCCGAGGCTAAACCTGCTTCTGAGCAAAAATTCCCTCCTGGCTTTAAGCACATCGTCAGGGTAGCTAATGTAGATCTGCCTGGCGCGAAAATAATCCGCTTTGCCTTAACTAACATTAAAGGCGTGGGGATTAATTTTGCTGATGCGGTTTGTATCGTAGCTAAAGTTGACCGAAAAGAACCGGCCGGAAACTTATCTGATAATGAAGTCCAAAAGCTTAACGAAGTAGTTAATAATCCTAAACAGCATGGCATTCCTGAATGGATGTTCAACAGGAAAAAAGACGATGAGAGCGGAGAGAACAAGCATGTCTTAACCGGAACGTTAAATTATGTCCATGAGAATGATCTTAAACGCTTAAAGAAAATCAAGACCTTAAGGGGAGTCAGGCATCAGAAGGGGCTTCCGGTCAGAGGGCAAAGGACCAGGTCAAATTTCAGGAAGAGCAAAGGTAAGGTTGTGGGAGTCACTAAAAAACAGGTCCAGCCGGCAGCTAAGGCCGCTGCTCCTGCTAAAGGTGCCGCCCCTGCTAAAGCTGCTGCTCCGGCTAAAAAGAAATAAAAGAAATAAAGTAGAAAATGGGAGATCCAAAAAAACTTAAGAAGAAATATACCGGGCCGAGGCATCCCTGGGTAAGAAAGGCCATCGAAGAAGAAAGAGTTATCAAGAAAGATTATGGCCTGGGCAATAAGCGAGAGCTATTCAAAATCAATTCTTTTCTTAAAAAATACAAAGATTTAGCCAAAAGGCTGATTGCTAATCCCACAGAACAGAGTAAAAAAGAAGAGAGGCAGGTATTGGAAAAATTGCAAAGATTGGGGCTATTGCCTTTCGGCTCTAAATTAGATGATGTCCTAAGCTTAGTGCTAACCAATGTGCTGGATAGAAGAGTGCAAAGCATCGTCTTTAGAAAAGGGCTGGCCAAAAGCATGAAGCAGGCCAGGCAATTTATTACTCATCGTCATATTACCGTCAATAATCAGGAGATAACTTCTCCTTCGTATCTAGTATCTTTAGAAGAAGAGAACCAGCTGGCCTTTAAAGTTAATTCGAGTTTAGCCAGTGAAGACCATCCTGAACGGGCTAATATCGCCCCAAAGATCGCTCCCGAAACAAAGAAAGAAGCAGAGAAGGAAGTAAAAGAGAAAGTAGTCAAATCAAAGAAAGAGATCTTACCTGAAGAAGAGGTTCCGGAAATATGAAAGAAGAAATTAAAAGAGCGCCAAGGGAATTTAATGCTCCAAGAGAATTCAACGACCCAAAAATGATGAGAAAGATCCGTTGGGGCATTGCTCACATCTTATCTACTTACAATAATACTGTCATTACGGTTACGGACATTACTGGAACAGAAACGCTGGCCAGATCTTCCGGAGGGCAGATAGTAAAGTCTGACCGCCTGGAATCAAGCCCAACTGCCGCCATGGGCGTAGCAAAAAAAGTTGCGGAAATCTGCCATGAGAAAGGAGTCGGCGGCTTGTATATCAAAGTCAGAGGCAAGGGCGGGCATAACGGCCCTAAAAATATCGGCCCTGGGGCCCAGGCCGCGATCAGAACATTCTCCCGAGTGGGAATAAGAATCGGTAAAATAGAAGAAGTGACTCCGGAACCTCATAATGGCTGCCGGGCTAAAGGCGGCAGAAGGGGACGCAGAGTATGAGCATAAAACTAGAAAAGATCAAAGAAGAACGGAAAAAGAACAAGCTGGTATTATTGCTCAAAGGCAGCAAGGAAGTTTTTGCTAATACCATCAGAAGGATGATCATCGAAGAAGTGCCTACTTTAGCTGTAGAAGATTTAGAGATCAAAGAGAACAGTTCAGCGTTATATGACGAGATGCTGGGATTAAGATTAGGCCTGATTCCCATCAAAACTGACCTGAAGAGCTATAATCTGAAATCAAACTGCAAGTGCAATGGTGAGGGATGCGCGCAGTGCGAACTGAAGATCACCTTAAAAGCGAGCAAGAAAGGCTATGTTTATGCCGGCGAAGCGCAAAGCGCTGACCCAAAATGCAGCTTTGTGTATGAAAAAATGCCGGTGACAAAATTACTTTCCAAACAAAAAGTTGACGTGACGATGACCGCGGTCTTAGGCCGAGGAAAAGACCATGCCAAATGGTCGTCAGGGTTGGCTTTCTTCAAGAAAGAGCCGATTCTTACCGTTGACAAAGTCAAAAATCCGGAATTATTGAAAGCAAACTGTACCGATGGAGTATTTGAATTCAAGGGCAGCAGCGTAAAAGCAGACCAAGAGAAAGTTTACGAGTCTAATCTATTGGAATATTATGCCGAGCTAGATTCAGGAGTCCATCTAAAGTATGGAGATAATCTTATTTTCACCGTAGAAAGCTGGGGGCAATTAACGACCAAAGAGATGCTGACTAAAAGCGCAGAGATCTTAGTGGCCAAAGCCGAAGAGATGGAGAAATTATTATGAGAGGGCCGACCAACTACCAATTACAGAACTTATTGGCTGAGCTAGAGGTAAAAGCGCAGCAGAGCAGATTCTGGAAAAAAGTAGTTAAAGATTTAAATCGGCCTTCCCGGCAGCGCAGGACAGTCAACGTCTACAAGATTGACCGCTATGCCCGTGATGGCGAAACAGTCCTAGTTCCGGGAAAAGTGTTAAGCGTCGGTGAAATAAGCAGGCCAGTCGCAGTAGCAGCAGTAAACTTTTCAGCTGAAGCTAAAAGAAAAATCATTGAAGCTAAAGGCAAAGCTTTGTCAATCAAAGAACTGTTACAATCAAACCCTGACGGTAAAAAAGTGAGGATCCTAGGATGAAAATTTATAACGGCGAAGGCATGATACTGGGAAGATTGGCTGCAGTAACAGCCAAAGACGCCTTATTAGGGGAAGAAGTAAAAGTAGTCAATTGTGAAAAAGTCATTATCAGCGGCAAAAAAGTCAATACTTTCACTTCAGAGAAAGCCAAAAGGGACAGAAAAGGTTATCCTTTAAAAAGCGCCAAACACCCAAGATTATCTGACCGATTTGTTCGCCGGGCAATCCGCGGGATGCTGCCTTGGAAACTAAGCCGGGGCAAGGAAGCATACAGAAAAATCATGTGTTATGTGAGCGTGCCGGAAGAATACAAAGGCAAAGAATTGATTACAATCCCGCAAGCTTCGGCTAAAAAATTGCCAACTTTAAGATACATCACTGTTGGAGAAGTAATTAAACACTTATTAGGAAATAGAAAATGAAATCCATTCAAACTAAAGGAAAAAGAAAACGGGCAGTGGCCAGAGCTACCTTAAAGTCCGGCCAGGGCCAAGTAATGATCAACGGGCAGAAACTAGGCAACTTCAGTACTGATTTACTCAGAATGAGAATCAGCGAGCCATTGGTTCTCGCTCCGGAAGTAGTCAAAGATATCGATATTGTAGTCCAGGTCAACGGCGGCGGAGCTAACGGACAGGCTGATGCTATCAGATTAGCTATCGCCAGGGCCTTGGTTGAACACGACCGAAAATTAGAGAAAACTTTTGATGATTATGACCGGTTATTGCTAGTTGCGGATGTCAGAAGGAAAGAAGCCTGTAAGCCTAATGATTCCAAAGCCCGGGCGAAAAGGCAGAAGAGTTATCGATAAAATGGTAAAATCAGACGAGGCACTTTAAAAATGATAATTCCAATTCGTTGTTTCAGTTGCGGGAAGCCGATAGGGCACTTAAGCGAGGAGTATCAAGAAAGAGTTGCCAAAGGCGAGAATAAAAAGAAAATTCTGGATGCTTTAGGGATAGAACGATACTGCTGCCGGGGAGTTCTTTTAGGGCATGTAGAATTGATCGACCTAGCTGGAGAGTTTAAGAAGAGTTAGTATTTTTTATCAGTATGCATCTGAAGGACCAAATCTTTCCAGGCACTCAGCTTCTAAAGGCCCTCTGATAGTTTGGTCAAAAAACAGACTCGCAGACCTATTGTCAGTCAGTTCATAAAGTAATTTTCCTCTTTTGAATTGTCTGGCAATTGGGTTTTCTGTCAACGGAACAATTTCGCTGTTTCTCTGCACTTCTGGAATTATCTTTTCTTCACACAAAGCCCACAAAAATGTTCTTACGCACGATTCCGCATAAGTTCCAGCAAAACCTAAATAGGTCTGTTCTCTTGGAATTCCTAAAGTTCTTTCAATAACCGCAGCAGCTCTTTCGTAGTTGAACCTGGGGATGTGAACCCAATTTCTGGTTAAATCTTCTTTGCCGATAGCTTCATAATCTTCCAATATCCCTCTATTCTTATCAATAAAGACTGGAACTCCCATATCTTCTGCTGTTTTGCCAAAAGCCTGCAGGATCTGATACTCTACACAAGTTCTATCCCACAATCCCGCAAAATAATCATCTATATCTATCAGCAAAACTCCATGAAGTCCCTCTAATGCTAGTTGAAGCCTTTCGTGTAACATCAAAAATCTTCTCCTGGAACTAAGATTCTTTGTCTTGTTTCTGGCAGCAAAGCCGCAATTTCATTCCCGCGTCCTATAAATATATTATACCCATCTCTATTCTTTGTACACTTTATCTCATATAATTTCTCAAACAAATCTCTTAATCTCTTATCCATTCTCTGATCCAAAAACTCATCCATCTCAGCTTTTTGTGATTGCCGGAACTTGATATGGTCCATTTCATCAATAAGAAAGTTGGCAATGTCCGTTAAACAGATCTCCTTTCTGGTGTGAGAGAAATCGTAAATGCCCATAACCTTTATCTGAATGAGTTGATCGTAACCTCTCCCAAAAAGATAATGATCATCAACTCCAGGTTGTTGAGGTCTTTTATTTTTTCCAAGATCCTCACGCACATCAGGCTTTAGCTGCCAAGAATATAAATGAGGGTATATCTGTTGAAATAACTTATAAGCTTGTTCTCTGGTCGGGGCTACCAGTTTAAGGCCGAACCAGTCACCAATTAAAGCATTGTACTGCACTCGCTCCTCTTCAGGTTTGGTATCTTCTATCATTTGCCGCAGCAGGCGATAAGCAATTTTTTCCAAAGCTCTGTCCGTGTCTTTTCTTCTGACCACTACTCCTATTAACTTGGAGGTTGCAACGCTATTTCCCGAGTAAGCAACTTCTATCGGCAGCTTTTCTTCTTGCAGAAATTGCTCAAAGCCGCCGGTTTTTTTTGTCGCTATTTTTTTCCAATTTATATTTGGATAAATATTTAGCAGACCTTTCTTTCTTCCTTCCTCTAACCCAGCTACCAATTGCTCAAGATTAGCGGGCCGCAAATTCCAAATACAGCGTAAGTAATCATAATAATTATGGCCGGCTTGGACTTCGGGCTGCCGCAGCTGTTTTTTTCCTAGTTGGGCATAAATTTTCCTGAGATCTTGTTCTCCCTGCTGCACTTGCGCTAAGAATAGTTCCTGAGCTGTCGCAATTTGATTTTCTTCCAGATGGTTATGCATATGGGTAACTATAAGCTGGCTCAAAGAAAGCTGGTCCAGGTATTCAGTAGGGATAAAAGTGCTCATTAGTCTTCCAATACTTATATTTATTTATAAATTTATCTTTTACTAGTGGTAAATATGATACACCTAGCGCACAACAATCTTTAAAAAATCATTCTTCCTAAACCAGGAGATGGCTGAAGAACGCAAAAGCATCCTAGAGCTTCCCGCTGAACAATTGACTCCTGGCATGAGGCAGTACCAATACAGCAAATCCAACCATCCGGACTGCTTAGTGATGATGCGCATGGGAGATTTCTACGAGATGTTTTATGAAGATGCGATTATTGCCGCCAAAGAACTGGAGATTACTTTAACTGCACGCGGAAAAGGGGAGAAACGGGCACCGCTGGCTGGAATTCCTTATCATGCCCTGGATAATTATCTGGCCCGGCTGATAAAAAAAGGCTATAAAGTGGCGATTGTCGAGCAGCTAGAGAATCCTAAAGAAGCGCAAGGATTAGTCAAAAGAGGAGTCACCAGAATCGTCACTCCCGGAACGGTCATTGAAGCGTCAATGCTGAATGAGAAGGAAAATAATTATATCATGGCCCTGACTGCCCAGGGAGAAGAGCTGGCCGCAGCTTTCTGCGACCTGTCGACCGGAGAATTCTTTACCAATAAGATAGAGAGCAGCGCGGAATTATCAGGCGAGATCGCCCGCTTAAATCCGGCAGAATGCATCCTGCCGGAAAGCCTAAAGGTCAATCAAGAGCTGATCAAACAGATAAAAAGCAAGGGCTGCCACGTCAGCTCTTTAGAGGACCATTATTTCAAGACCGGCCAGGCCAGAGCTATTCTGCTGGAACATTTCCAGTTAAGAAGCTTAGACAGCTTCAGCTTAGAGGACCAGCCGCTGAACTTAGCGGCTTCGGGAGCATTATTAAGATACTTAATCGAGACCCAGAAAAACAGCTTAGCGCACCTGCAGAAGATTTCATGGCAAAGCAGCAGGAACAGGATGCTGCTGGACTCCAGCACATTAAGAAATTTAGAATTGACCAGAAGCATCAAAGACGGGACAGCCAGGGGAACTTTGTTGTCAGTTTTAGATAAGACCGTAACGGCGATGGGTTCGAGATTGATCAAAAAATGGCTTCAAGAGCCGCTGTTAAACATGGAAGCGATAAACCAACGCTTAGAGGCGATTAAAGAATTGAACAGAAGCATCATCAATCGGGAAGAGATAATTGCCCTGCTGGAGAATGTTTATGATCTGGAAAGGCTAATCTCCAGAGTAAATTACGGGAATGCCAATCCCAGAGACTTATTAGCATTAAGAAACTCTTTACAGCAGATTCCGGCCCTCAAAGAAAAGTTGACTGAGGTGGGAATATTAAGCGAGATAAAAAATATTTCTGGGATGGAAGACGTAGTGGGATTAATTGATAAAGCCATAAAAGAAGATGCTCCGATAACTATCAGAGAAGGAAACATGTTCAAGAACGGCTTTAATGAAGAATTAGACCAGCTTAAGGATATCAAAAAAAACAGCAAGAAGTTTTTACAGGAGCTAGAGTCCAGAGAAAAAGAAAAAACCGGCATATCTACCCTGAAAATTGGGTTTACCAGGGTATTCGGCTATTTTATCGAAGTGACGAGAAAAAATTTGAGTCTAGTTCCTAGTTCTTACATCAGAAAGCAGACTACGGCCAATTCGGAGAGGTACATTACCGAAGAATTAAAAGTTGAGGAAGAAAAGATCCTGGGAGCCGAAGAGAAGATATTTGAGTTAGAGTATAACCTATTTCAGGAGCTGATTAAAAAAATTGCCGAGAAAACGGCAGAGATACAGGAAGCGGCGTTAAGATTAGCGGTTCTAGATGTACTTTGCTCTCTGGCCAAAGTGGCGATGGAAAATAATTATATCCGGCCGCAATTTGTCGAAGAAAGAGTGATTCAGTTAAGAGGATGCCGGCATCCAGTCGTGGAGAGATTAGAAGAACGGTTCATTTCTAATGATATCATAATCAATTCCAGAGAGATGATGATCATTACCGGAGCGAACATGTCCGGAAAAAGCACGCTGCAGCGGCAAGTCGCTTTAATCGTGCTAATGGCCCAGATCGGCTCTTATGTTCCGGCTAAGGAAGCCGTTTTAGGGACAGTGGACAGGATCTTCACCAGAGTAGGGGCGCAGGACGATTTAGTTTCCGGACAGAGCACTTTCATGGTCGAGATGAACGAAACGGCTGCCATCCTGAACAGTGCCACGGAAAGCTCTCTCATCATCTTAGATGAGATCGGCAGGGGAACGTCAACTTTTGACGGAGTTTCAATAGCTTGGAGCGTAGCTGAGCATATCTACAATAAAATCAAAGCTAAGACCTTATTCAGCACACATTATCATGTGATGAACAAGCTAGCAGAAAAATTTGAGCGGATAAAAAATTATTACCTGGCCACCAGAGAAGTTAAGGGTGAGGTAGTATTTTTATATAAGTTATTAGAGGGAGGAGCTGACCAGAGTTTCGGGATCCATGTAGCCAAGTTAGCTGGTTTGCCTGCTGAGGTGGTGGAGAGAGCCAAGGAGATCCAGTCGATTCTGGAGAAAGATGATGAGATGATGCGCAAAATCAAGGCGAAGAAGCTGAATGAGCAGCTGAGTTTGGATGAATTTGAAAAATTTTGAGGCTTAGACTGGTTTTTGAGGTTTAGGTTAGTTTTCACTAATGCGTGGTAAAATATTTAAATACCGCTGTTTTTTCTATAAAAAAGATGAAATTCGCAAGAGATATAACAAAAATCCTTGAAAGTCGAACAGGATTTTTGAGACGCTCAAAGGGATATCTTCCCTTTGGCGTGCCAAAGAGATTTTTATCTCTTTGTGTATATAGCTCGCATTTGGCAGTATGATAAAAATGCGGCGCCGCATTTTTAGCATGCCGAAAATGTCGCCCTAAAGGGCGGGGTTTTAAACCCGCGACATTTTCGTGGATAAAAGTTCGATTTCAATGGAAACTCGCTATATAAGAAATACGGTCATGGCAGTATTATTGGGCTTATTGGCTCCTTCTAGTAGCTATAGCCAGGGACAAGAGCCTGAGCCGATCAGCCAAGAACAGGAACCTGAGCCCATTAGTCCGGCACAAGAGCCGGAACCTACTATCCTGGAACAGGAATCTGATCGCATTGAAGCAAGAAATTCAGCAATTTTAGCGTTAGATGGTTTTATTGAGGAATATGCGGATGATGCTGAAAGGGCATCATTTATCGAATCGAATGCGATTCCTATCGGAGAAGTAGAACTAAACGAATCACCATCAGAAATTCGTGAAGAACAAGTTCCGGTAGTCTTGGGCATTGACAGCGCTGATTATCAAAGAGTTTTTTTACATTTGAGATCAGATACTTTACGCTTTCTATGGCATTATAAGATATTATCAGGATATGGATCAAGCGAACTAATCGGACCATTGGAAGAGTTAAGGACAGCAGTCAGTGGATCGAACACTTTTTCTGGCTGTGTGGAACAATCAGATTGGATCAGGTGCCTGGAACTATCTACCGGAGTTATTTTAGATCGAGGCCATTCATTCACCAGCTTGCGGACCTCTTTAGAACAAAGGTTATTACAGGACTCAATACAAGATTCCTGTCCGGAATTATTTGAAGAGAGCGAGGTTGAGTCGGCCAGACAATTGTCTGCGCCGATTATAAAACAAATAGTGGTAAATTCATTTAATTGGCCTGAGATTGTTGCTTACGAATCGGAAGAAGCATATCGAGCTGAGCATGGAGAAGGAAGCGGAGGGCATCATAATCCCTACACCAACGAAATCGTATTTTATCCTCGCCCATTAATAGATCTGCTGGAAGCATATCCCCATGAGATGGGCCATGCAATTCTTCCGATAGGAGAAATAACGGTCCTGATGGGAGGAGAGATAAGCGATTATTTAGTTTCTCTTAGAGACAGGTTAGCAGGTTTTGGAGAAGTTAACGGGGAATTTATAGGAATTTTAGAAGAGGGGCAGGCACAATTATCGACTATTGTAGAAAGACGCCAGGAATGGTCAGCGGCATTGACAATGGCAACAATCGAAGATGAGATCAATTTTAATACTCCGGTTGAAGAAGCAGGGGCATACCTTTTTAGTCATTTAGTTATTCCTCAGGTAATTCGAACTAATTTTCCTGAGTGCGCTGAAGAAGCAATTAGATTTTTAGATTTAAATAATTATTATCTAAATGACCCGACTCATTTTGGAGCCTACCTCGTTGCTGAAATCCTGCTTAACGCGCATGATGGGAATTTACGCCAGGTCTTCTTATATCTGGACCGATTAGATTCAGCCTCAGCCAGCCGGATATCTTCGCTGGCCTATGATGTGAATGCCGCTTTTGGCATCCTTGTCCAAAGCAGTGAAGAAAGAGCGGAGAGGGAAGCCCTTAATGCGGCTCAGATATTACTTGTAGAAAGAGCAGAGGAAGAGGCGGCGGCATCGTATAGTGATGGATCGAAAAAGAGCATTATTTTTGGAATCGACAGTTTAATCGAGGGAAGAATACCAGAATTAATCGAAAGCATTAGAAATTATGATGCGTTCATTGAGAGCCACGAGGTCCTGCCTGCTCAAATCTTGGAGCATGAGTAGTTAACATCTCAAACAGCTCATACAAATTGCCCATGAACTCGGCTAAGGAAGTTTCTGGCCTAAGCTGCTGGCGGTATTTCTGGATTAACTGATCATCAAAATCATAGAACACTTTCCGGAAAATTACCCGGAACATTTTACCGCCTCTCTGCTCATCCTCTTTTAGCCTGATCAAGAAGTTGTTCCAATCTTTTGTTAATTGGTCAAATTTAGTTATATCCTGCTGTTCCAGCCATTCCGCGATGGTCTGTTTTTTTCCAGATTCGAAGCCAAGGCAGTCCTGTCCGGCAATCAGGTAAGTTATTTGATCCGTTTCAAAATACCTTCCCAACGGATATAATCGGCATCTTATTGGCCGGGAAGGATAAATTTGGCACTGGCGATTTGCCCTAAAGGGGCAATCAGGCCGGTTGCGGAGAAGACAGCGCTCAAGCTGAGTTTCATCCAGGCTAAACACAGAATACTGCTGATGAAATTCGGTGCTGGTAAGGGTTAGATGAGCACAGATGTTTTTTATATCGAAAGGGTAAAGCACAATCATCGTGCTCTTACAGCAAGAACCGCAATTCTTGCATTTAAACCGGAGAAGATGATGCTTCTCTTTAGCTTGAAATTGCATTTTGGGTAGATTATCGCTGCTTTTAAAAATATTTAGTGAAAGATTTACTGGTTAATTCTAAAAGAGGAATATTTTTATATTACCAAGGTTTAAGTGATTTTGGTGATTAGAATGAAAAAAGCAATGATAAGCTTAAGATTAATAATTTTAGTAGTAATGGCTATGTTAGTTGTAATCGGCTGTACTAATGATTATAGCACTGATGGTAATAGTGACAGCGGAGGCTTGAATACGGTTAGAATAGTTGACTTTACTTTTGAACCGGTTACTTTGACTGTAACAGCAGGAACTACAGTTGTCTGGATCAATGAAGATGCGGCTCCCCATAAGATTAAGTCGAGCACGTTCAATTCCCAGAACATGAAAAAAGCTGATTCTTTCAGCCAGACTTTCTCAGAGCCTGGTGTTTATGAATATATCTGCGGCATCCATCCCAGCATGGCCGGGAAGATAATTGTGGAGCCTAAAATTGTGGAATGAGCCGAGAGGATTTTGCTTGCCTATATCAATGGATTAGATTAGGTTGATATCACCTAAAATTTCTATTCTCCTATTTTTATCATTTTTAAAATGGCAGGCTAAACAGTTATGGGATTACAGCAAATCTGCAATCATCCTACATCCATATCCAGAACTTCCCGGCATTGTTTTTCGATAAGGCAATTCTGATAACACTCATCCTGCTCAGCAGTTAATGTATCTGCGTCAGGAATTTCACAGGAAGTATCGCAATCACCCATCTGAGCAGCAGTACAATCAGGCCAGGAACGTGTATCCAGCACTTTTATGTTGGCATCTGCCACCACTCCTTCTCCAAACACCCGTAAAGCGTTCTTATATCCAACGGCTTCCTGATCTTCCTTATCAAAACCGGCTATGACCAATCGGGAAATCTTGACAGCCCGGTCAAATACCTGCGGATCAAAAGCATATTCCGGGCCGATCTCTGTGCCCCACATGACTTTATCCGGAGCTGCGTCCACCAGCGGCTTATACGCAGAGATGGCGTCGGCAATCATCGACTTCTCTTTGCTGTTGTAAGTGGAAACAAATTTGTTGATGGACGACTGCTGATTGCTGCTGTCATAATCATAGATGATGTCCATATTATCAACGTGTATGATGTGCGCAGCATCCATGCTGAAATAAAGGTTGTCATACTCCTGTAAGAGGGCAATCAATTTACTTTTGCTTTTATCTAGATCTTCTCGGTACAGATGAATCAGGAAGATAGTATTAGGATATGCTTCTATCATCTTCTGCACATCATCGGTCTTGCTGGCAACCGGATGGAACATAAAATTAAGATCATTCTTTTGCGCAAGAGTAACTAGCTGCAGCACTTTAGGATTATTATGACGAACTGACCACTCCTGCGTTTCTACTTCCCCAAATCCTCTGATAAAATCTGTTCCCACAATCGTTTGAGTTGCCGATAAAGTTTTACTATACATGGCAGTCAATTCTTCACCAAGATATTGCTCTACTTCTTCTCCGCCAATACCTGGATTAAAGAAGGGTATAACACGATAAGGATGTTTCTGTGCTGCATCAATCATTTCACCTAACCCTTGATCTGTAATCAGTGTATCAGCAGAAGGTTCGCCTTCAAGACCAAACATGCCGATAAAATAATTGATGCCGTTCTTATCTAACAGCTTGAAGTAAGCATCCATGGAAGCAGATCCTACCTGCTCGGAAGTTCCATACAATGGACCGTTATAAGCGCCGTCATAAGTTAAAACGGGGTTGAATATCTGAAATTCTTCTTTTTTCTCGACAACAGATTCTGGAATTGCTGACTCTTCATTTATTGTTGGTCCTTCTTTGATTTTTTCTACTGGCTGAGGTTCCTGAACTGGTTCTGATTCAGCTACTGCTTCTTGGACATTTTCAACAACGGGTTCAGTTACTTTCTCTACAGGCGCTTCTTGTGTAGCACAGCCAAATATGACAAATGCCAATAATAAAAGAAACCCCAACAAATATCTCTCTTTGTTCATTTTCCCACACCAAATCTTACTATCCTTCCTGAAAACTTAAATTCTCCCACCCAGAGATAGCTGCCGTCGAAAGCCAAACCAGCCGGCCAGAACAGCTTGTCTTTGCCGATCTCCGGGACAAAATCTTCCAGACTCTCCTCGCCCAGCACGACATCAGGGTTCTGGCCTGCTACAGCATCGTCGATAGAATCCCATACGAGTACACGATTATTTCCGGTGTCTCCAATAAAAAGATGCCCCCCAAAAGTCAAGACCCCTTGCGGAAGATTAAACCAAAAGTTGTTGTTCTGCATCAAGATAGGCTTACTGCCAGAAGAGAGACCGTCTAATCTATATATCTTAATCATCTCTTCAGAAGGCGCTTCTGTTGCGGCTACGACAAGATATTTTCCGTCGCTGGAAAGCCTAGTAGCGCCTAAAGCATCGATGGAAAATTTTGGATCGGTATTTTTTTCAGGAAGGCCTTCCCAGACGTGAATCTTATTGGTATCAGCAAGATAAAAATATTTCTCATCCATAGCAACTCCACGAAGATCTTTAAAAGTGACGCTGCCGATATTCTTTTCAAAAGCAGTATCCGGCAGTTCGCCATTCAAAGGCAGGCTGTTCCAGATGTATACCATATCTTTTCCTGCCAGAATCAGTTTGTTTTGAAAAAGCTCGCTGTCCCAGGGATTCATCGCTAGATCATACTTAAAGTCAGGCTTGGCGCCGTCTTCATCGGGAAGTTTTTTCCATACACTTAGCTTACCATCAAAATCAGAAGATACGAAAAGGCTTTTTCCATCTGTTTCAATCACTGGATTAGTAATAAATCCAACATTATCAAGGGTATTAGTGTCTAAATCAAGCGAACCTACAACAAAATCAGGCTTCTGCTCAGAACTTCGGGGTATAGAATTATATGCAACAATTTTGTTCCCGTTGTACAGGGAAATATAAAGCTTACCATCTGCAATTGTGATTCCTGAACCATCACCACTGGCTAACTTATTTCCAGACAGTCCCCCATGAAAAGCAGCCACGGATACATCAGGCATATCATTCTCGTTTTCCGGGAAATAGTTCCAAATATAAAGCTGGTTTCCTAAAGCTATTAGTTTGCCATCAGAAGTGAATGTAGGTCCCCAAAAGATGTCACC
>Ga0209541_10007519_pt1 | contig 18290 bp, 21 predicted proteins | sample RifCSPlowO2_01_FD_184027 | JGI IMG/M metagenome (GOLD analysis project Ga0209541, IMG submission 184027) | Groundwater microbial communities from Rifle, Colorado - Rifle CSP2_plank lowO2_0.1 (SPAdes) (version 2) | ecosystem: Environmental > Aquatic > Deep subsurface > Groundwater | place... | reverse complement strand
TCTGATTTATATGGTGATTTATGAGTTCTCTGAGTTTTTTGTTAATTGTTTTGCCTTCTTGATCACAGAGCTTTTTGAAATTGGCAAATTCGTTCCTAGGTAACTTAGACATCACTACCTTGTTATCTTCCTCTCTTACTGGTTTATCATCTACCATGCTTGCTCTATAGAGCAACTAGTATATAAATTTTATCGGTTTACTTTTGGTTTACCTATTTATTTGATTTTTATCTTTTCTACTATATGAATTATGTCTTTGAGTTCTGTATGTGAGAATTTGTCAAATGGATTTTCATCTGCTAATGGGTGAGTTGTTAGGTCTTTTGGAGTTAGGTGCTTGTTGTAAGCAAAGAACTTTTCAATTAAACGAAGCAAGTGAATTTGTTCTGTAGTAAAGTCTTTATTATTTTCTACGATGAGTTTTTCAAAGTGATTCTTTATCATTTCTTGAGGATCTGGAAGACCTTTGAGATCTAACATGTTTCTTAAGAATATAATGAAGTCTTCTCTTTTTTGTATATTTTCAATTGTCCAGATAGGGTTTATTTGTGTTAGGGTTTTTTCTATGTCTATCAGTTCTTTCCAGGTTACTCCTTCATTTACCATTTTCTTCATAAGAGGCGTATTTCTAAGATATTCTAGGTTAGGATTTTCTTTTACAACCATTTTGAATGGCTCTCTGTCTAAAGTGTAATCTGGGGCGTCTACTCGAATTATTTTCTTTCTTTCTGGTTCATAATACTTCATTAATGGGGCTATAACTCTTATTAGAAAATCGATATCTGAGAATGCTAGTTCTTTCCAGAAAATTGGTTGCATAACTCTCATTATAGCTGATTGTTTGTTTTTTATGACTTGAAGATTAGAACTCCAAACATTTTCTATTCTTTCTAATAGGAAGTCTTGTTCTTCATAAATTGCTTCCGTATTGTTGTCTTTGACATAACTAAAGAGGTCTATGCAATGAGAGATGAATGTTTGCACCCTTCCATCTCCAAATTCTGTAAATTTCATCAAAGGAGCTATTTCTTCCTTGAGGGCTTTAATGTAGTCTTCTAGATTAAATTTTCTTGACACCACTTTACGAATCATTTCTATTTGAGGTTTAACAATAAATGAGTGCTGATTTATTTTTGATACATCTTCTATAATTCTAGTTTCAATAATCTCTTTTTCGCCTTTTGTAAGTTTCTTCTTTAATAGTTCAACTTCTTTTTTGAAAATGGTAACTTTAGCATCTGTTGAAATTGTATTTTTACCTTTTTGTTCTAACTGATGCTCTTTTATATTAGAAAATTCTCCAAATTTAAAGTCTAATATTCTGAAGTCTTCTTTTACATGAACTCCATCTTGTAAAGGAAGCCAGGATTTATTCTTACAAGTTGCATAATTTCGTGTTCCTCGCCCTAACATTTGCCAAAAACGAGTATGTGAAAAGACTGGAGCAACGAATACTAAGTTCATAATTTCAGGTATGTCTATTCCTGTGTCTAGCACTCCTACCGAAAGAGCAATACGAGGGCTAGAATCTTTCTTGAATCGATTAACTTCATCCATATATCTGTGTTTATCTGAAGTAATTACCTCTACATCATCTCCCAAATTAGGATAAAGGGTTCCAAAGGTCTTCTTTAATTCTTCTGCGTGTTTTACATTGGCACAGAAGAATATTGTTTTACAAGGTTTATCATCTTCGGTTTTATAACAATGATTCATAAATTCGGTAACTATTAATTCATTTGTCTTTTTGTCGCTGAAATATTTAGCAAATCTTTTTCCCGGTACTTCGAAATGTTCGGGGTCTTCATCTTGTCTTTGAAGTTCTGTTTTAAGGTCTTTATCTAAGTCCATCCCTTTAATCCCTAATTCTAAGACTTTTGTTGAAATTATTTGGGCATCGTAAGGCACAAGAACACCATCATTACGCGCTTCATTATAATCATATTTTACTGTGGGCTCACCTTTTACACACTCAAATAATTCATAAGTATTTTTTTCTTCATCTTTAGATGGAGTAGCAGTTAAACCAATTTTGATTGCATCAAAATATTCATTTACTAGGTTTTGCCTATCGTAATAAGACCTATGTGCTTCATCAAATATAATTAAGTCGAAGAAACCAGGGCTAAAATTTTCAAATTTATGGCCTTTTTCTGAATCTTTAGACATTAAAGTTTGAACTGTAGATATATAGATTCTTTTGTCCATATCAAAGTCTTTTTCTTCGTTTAGAAGTGTTTTAGGTTCTTCTCTTAAAGGAGTATCATCAAAAACACTAAAGGCTTGTTTTCCTAAAGAAATTCGGTCTACTATAAATAGAATATTTTGAATATATCTTGCTCTAACTAATGCTTCAATTATTCCCATTGCCACTCTTGTTTTACCTGTTCCAGTAGCCATGTTAATCAGCGCGTGTTTGTTTCCTTTTTCTAAATGATTTAGGACTTGTTTTGCAATTTCAATGTTTTTTGATCTATCGATTATTTTAGTATTGATGCCTATAGAAGAAAGCTTTTGTTTCTCTTTGGCTAATTGTGCTCTTCTTTGAAGATCTTTCTGAGAGAAAGGGCCTGAAACTTCCCTAGTTGGATACCCTTTTTCTTTGATATACCATTTCTTACCGTTTGTTAAAAATATAGGAATAGCAATTCCTGTTTGAGATTCAATATCTTTCTGATAAGTTGTTGCTTGGATACTTCCTTTTTCAGCATCTAATGAGAATCTTTTTGATTCAATTAAGGCAACAGGATTTCTATCTTGGTCAAGTAATAAATAATCAATAAATCTTCCTTCTTCTTTTCCTTCGCCTTTCTTTAATTCATATCTTCTTGTTTTAAAATCTGACTTTACTGAATTGACTTCTGCTTTAACATACTCGTCTCTCCAGCCTTCACTTTTTAGCCATGGGTCTATCTTTTCTTTTCTTGTTTCTACTTCGCTTAAGTCCATATATAAAAGAGGCTTTGAAACTATTTAAAACTCTTTCTTGCAAGGATTTTTATAACTCTATATCTTGAAAAGAAGTAATGGTGAAGTATGAATAAAAAAGAAGCAGGAGATACGGGTGAAAATGAAATTATTAATCTAGTACATTGCCCAAATTGCAAAAAGAAGTTAATGTTATTACCTAAAAACTATCCTCTCGTAGATGTTCAGTGCACTAGTTGTGTATTTAGAGCACAAGTTAAAACTATTAATGGCAAACCAAAAGACACTCTTCTTGGGGCTGGATGGGATATAATTTCTAAAACATTAAAATCTGGTTATCTTGTTCCAGCAACGTTTGTTAATTTTAAGTGGGATGACTCTCAAGAAATTAGGTTTTATCCTTTTATACCTCATATAAATCTCCACAATTATCAGTTGTCTCCTACTGCTAAGAGAGCCAATTATAAAATGTTTTTGTACAAAGGTATGAATAACCTTCCTTATTTTGTGGTATTTAAAAAATAAAATGACTACCTTTAAACTGTCTCCATCATCTTTGTCTCTTATGCATGAATGCCCTCGGTGCTTTTGGCTTAAACAACATAAAATATGGCCTAGGCCGTCTACGCCGTTTCCTCAATTGCCTAATGGAATGGACAGGGTGCTAAAGACGCACTTTGATAAGTTTAGGGATAATGGGATGCTACCCCCTGAGATACGAGACCATCGCCACACTGTGGGGTTAAAGCTTTTTGGAGATAAGGAACTGATTGGTTTGTGGAGGAGCAGGAAAGGTATTCAATGGGAAGACAAGAATGGAAATATTTTACATGGAGCTGTGGATAACTTGCTTATGAATGGCAAGAAGATGGTTGTTCTTGATTATAAAACAAAGGGTGGTCCATTAAAAGATGAAGCAGAAGCAGGAGATTATTCTCAAAATCAATTAGACTTCTATAACTTCCTATTGCGAAAGAATAATTATGAGACTGAAGATTATGCTTTTTTGCTGTTTTATTATCCAAAGGAAGTTCTTGAGACTGGAGAAGTGATATTTGATACTGTTTTAGCTAGAAGAGAGATAAATGTCAAGAATGCTGAGAAGATTTTTAATAAAGCACTTAAGTTGCTTAGTAATAGGTGTCCTAAGAAGATTTGCGTGTGGTGTGAGGGGAGATAATTACATTTTTTGAATATATCTTATTTCAGGGATTTTTGCATACTTTTTTGCTAAATGGGGTTCTGAATCCAAGACCCATTTAATATTATATTCATTCCAGTCATGTTTATCCCCTGTAAGAAGAATAATATTTTCTTTTTGATTATATTGTATTCCTGAGGCCATAGTCATTGAGTCAGACATATTATTAGTAAATATGAAAATTGCGCTCTTTAAATCCCAATCTATTTCTTTGATTGGTACTACTTCTTTGTCAATTAGATTTTTTAGGAAATAGTTTATTCTTTGAAACATGATATCTTGGTTTCTTTTGGTATTCTCAATATATTTTATCTTATCATTCACTGAAGCACCGATAGACAATAGTTTCATTAATTTTATTTTATCCTTTGGAAAGAGTAAGCGATAATCTTCAGATTCTTCCAGATTATAGGCATCATTTGATAATTTATTTTCGACTAAATTTGTTATTGCCATTTGTCGTTTTATCCACTTTGGCAAGTTATCTTTGGAAACATAGAGGCAAATAATAAAGGCATTATCTTTTTTATGTTCTACGAAATTAACTGTTTTTTGATAATTCTTTCCTCCAACTTCAGAATAAAAAATAAGAATACACATATCCAAAAACCAATTCATTATTCCTCCTCTGCGCCTTCTGCAAGAATTCTCCTAATTTCCATTGACTCTTCATCCATTGGAACATCTATATGTTCTGGGTTAATTGAATTAACTTCAGATTCTAGATCTTCAATTAATAACAAAACATTAGAACTCTTTGAATTTAAGTTGTTAATTTTAATTTGATTGAATAACTCTTTTTTTGCAGGATGGATGTATTTATCTGCATCATAAAAGAAGTATTCTGTTGTTATAACATCCCATAAAAGATAAAATATTTCTTTAATTTTTTGAAGATACTCTTTTTTAATATTGTTTTCTTTTAGATTTAGTAAAATAGTAGTACAATATATAAATTTATCAAATAACGGAAAAGAATTTTGTAATTCAATGGGGTAATATACAGACATTTTTATTAAACTTTCTTCTATTTTCTTGCAATTTAGTTCTAAAAGACCATCTAAAAGATTATTTTCTTTTTCTAAATAAAACTCCATACTCTTTTTTCCATATTGTTTAAGTTTAGCATATTTAGTAGGTTTTTGATAATATTCATTTATTAAATCTTTTAATATTTTAATTTGATCTAGACTAAGCCTTATAGGTTCATACGTCGAGATTTGAGATTCTTCATACCTAATAGCTAATGTTTTTCCGTAATGAAATCTCAAAACTGGGATTTCTTTTAATTGTTTATCTGCTTTCTCAATTAATTCTACAGCTACTTTCTGTAAGATGGTTCTTGCAGGAGTAATTCCTTTCTCTCTTTTCCATTCATCAACAATTGCGCGTAATAACTGTGCAGAGTTTCTCCTTATTTCTTCTGAGAAAGGTAAGCCATAAAATGCAAGGTCATCTGCTCTTCCATAAACTTTCATTTTAGGAGTAGTTACGATTTCTATAATCTTTCCGTCTGTTTTTAGTTCATTAATAAATTTCTCAATAGTAAGCCAATTAGAGTTTATTGCGTTTCCAATTTCAGAAGTAGTTAAAGGTCCATTGTTTAATTGGTTAAGAATCTCGGATTTTATCTCTTCAGCGGTTTTCCTTATTTTTTCTTCCATATAAACCACACCATCTTCATATAAGAACATAGTATTCTAACTTATAAATGTATGTAGTCTTTATAAGTAATGTTTTATTACCTATCTTATAACTACAACAATAAAGTTTAAATACTTTTTATTTCTGTAAAATATGCTTTGAAAAGAGGCAGAAAACAAAATGATACTTGAAAGAAAACCAGAAGAATTTGAAGGTAATCTTTATATTTTGATTGAAATATGAATCTGAAATGGAAGATTTGTTAAAACAATATTTTGGTTATGATCAATTCAGGCCTATGCAACTAGATATTATCAAAAATACACTGGAAAAAAAAGATTCTCTTGTCATAATGCCTACTGGTGGCGGAAAATCTATTTGTTACCAGCTCCCTACTTTAAAATTTGGGGGAATTACATTAGTTATTTCGCCACTCATATCTTTGATGAAAGACCAGGTTGATGGATTAAAATCAAATGGAATTAATGCAGAATATATCAATTCCTCACTTAAAAGAGAAGAAATTATAGATATTGAGAAAAGAATTCAAAGAAAAGAGGTGAAACTGCTTTATATTGCTCCGGAAAGATTAGCATCTGAAGATTTTAGGATCTTTTTAAGCATGTTAGATGTAAGCCTTATTGCAATTGACGAAGCACATTGCATTTCTGAATGGGGTCATGATTTTCGTCCAGATTATAGAAACTTAAAATCGTTAAGAACTTTGTTCCCAGAGTCTCCAATTATTGCATTAACTGCTACAGCTACAGAGAAAGTAAGGACAGATATATTGAAGCAATTGTCTTTAAGAGAAGCAAAAATATTCATAGCAAGCTTCAATAGAGAAAATCTAAATCTAATAGTCTTACAAAAAAATGAATCTATGAAGAATATCTTAAAAATGCTAAATGATTATAAAGAGGAATCTACAATTATTTATTGTTTCTCTAGAAAAGATTCAGATAATATTGCAGAAACATTAAGATATAATGGATTTAACGCTCTTTCTTATCATGCAGGACTCGATAATGAAACGAAAAAACACAATCAAGACATGTTTATCAAAGATAAGGTAAATATTATAGTAGCAACGATTGCGTTTGGTATGGGCATTAATAAACCAAATGTCAGGTTAATTATTCACCACACTTTTCCCAAAACATTGGAAGGATATTATCAGGAAATAGGCAGAGCTGGCAGAGATGGACTTGGAAGTGATTGTGTTCTTTTTTATTCTAGGGGGGATAGAAGAAAGCATCAATTTTTCATTGATAAAATTGAAGATGAATCAAACCGCAATAATGCAATGGCCAAATTGAACAAAGTTATGAATTATTGTGAAAATAATTCTTGCAGAAGGAAACAAATTCTTAAATATTTTGAGGAGGATTTCTTGAAAGATAACTGTGGAGCCTGTGATTTTTGTTTGGAACTAGCAAAACCAGAAGAAACTGAACAAAAAGTCTTAGTTCAAAAAGAAGAAGTAGAGCATCTAAGTTATGATAAAATACTATTTGAAAAATTAAGGCTTCTTAGAAAAGAGATAGCTAGTCAAAGAAATGTTCCTCCATTTGTAGTATTTGGAGATGTTTCTTTAAGAGAAATGGCTCATTATCTTCCAAGAGACAAGAATGAATTTCTTAATATTAAGGGAGTTGGGGATCGAAAATTGAATGACTTTGGTGATTTGTTCTTAAAAGCGATAAATGATTATATCATTGAAAATAATATTACACCTAAAGAGGTTACTAAACACAACTATAAGAGCATAGATAGAATTAAAGAGGATTATCTAAATGCTTATGAATTTTGGAAAGAAGAAGACGATGATGAATTAATAAGATTAAATTATGAAAATAAAACAATCAAGGAAATATCTCAAATTTTAAAACGTCAGCCTAGTGCTATTAGCTCGAGATTAAGGAAACTTGTCTTTTAGATTTATTTTATTGAGTTTGTTTATATATCTTTACTTATACATTTAATAATTATATAACTTAATAGGAAGGTTTATATATTAAATACGATACATTTAATAATGATAAAGGGATATAACAAGTATGAGGAGCTTGCAGAGTATTTACATGGATTTTATACTCTCCAGACTCTTGCGGATAGGTTGAAAGTAAGTAGAACTAAAGCGATTTATGTTATTCATAGATTGAGAAAGCTTGGGTTTGTTAAGACTACTTATGGTGCTGGGAATAAGAGGTTGTATAATATATCTTTAAGAAATAAACAAAAAGGAATAAGTTATACTGAAGTAATAAATAATTCTGCTCCGTCTCCTGGGCTTAAATTGACGGAGTCTACTGAGCCTTATTATATTCATGATAGGAAACCTAGTAATGAAGAAACGCTTATTTATGCTATAAAACAAAGAGATGTTAGATTTATTATTGCTTCCCTTGTTTTGTTTAGAAAGATAAATAATTGGAGTTTGCTTTACAATTTGGCTAAAAAAGAAAACTTAGTGTGTGAAATATGTGTGCTCTATGAGGTTGCAAGAAAAATTGTAAGAAAAGTCAAAAGAATGCCTAAGAGATTTATTAATTTGGCAAAAAATAATATAGGGAATAAATTTATTTATATTATTAATGGTATTTCTTCCGATGATTTTAAGAATGTAGAGAAAAAATGGAAGGTTTATGTTCCATTGAACTATTCTGATTTGGCGGAGTATTCAATATGATTGACATAAGACAGCAGGAAGAAATGTTTATTGCAATAGGAAATATGTTGCATAGGAAAGTGGAAGCATATGCTATAGGGGAAACTGCCCTGATGTTAATGAGTGTTAAGAATTCTACTTTAGATATGGATATAGTTTTTGATAAAATTGAGGACAGGCTGGAATTTTATAATGTTTTGAAAAAATTGGGTGCTAAAGAATCTGATGTGACTTTAGTTTATGGTCTGAAGAGTAATACTCCTTTAATGCTTGAATTTGCTAATTGTCGTTTTGATATGTTTATGAATAAAATAGTTTCTTCTTACTTTTCTGATCCTATGAAAGAACGAGCTAAACAGACACATGAATTTGGAAAATTAATAATAAAGGTTGCAGATCCTAATGATATTTTGATTATGAAGTCAGTCACTTCTAGGGAAAAGGATATTAATGATATTATTGCAATTGTTAATAAGAGCCATGTTAATTGGAATATTCTTGTAAGTGAAGCAGAGGAGCAAGTTCGTTTAGGAAATGAAACTGCGATTATTGGACTTGGCGAAAAACTTGAGAAACTTTCGAATAGAAAGATTATTTCTATTCCTAAAGATGTTTTAGATAAATTGTGGAAGTTACTTGGTAAACAGATTAAGGGCAAAAAGAAAGAAATCCAAAAATAATCTTTATGGAAGAGCTATGAAGGGTAAGATAATTCTTATTTAAATAGCAATACCCGAGTCCTTGGGGTTCTTATCATGTTGGTCCATTCTACCTGCCATTAGACAATCAAAACATGGACTAACTTCTCTGTTTGCACGCATTATTCTTTTTTTATCCCCTCACTTGCTACAAACAACATTATCTTTCATTGAATTTTGATGTTGCTATGGGTTTTAAGATTTTGTGCATAATAAGATATGTTTGATTGTTTGGCCGTTAGGTCTTTGTGTTTTCAAGCATTAGAAGAATATATCTATCTTAGATTTTGCTTGAATCAGAGAGATAACTAAAATGTTATTCTTATATTTGGATTAAAGAGATTTACATTTTGAGTTATTCTGTCTATTATTGGTGTTCTTGCTAATACTAGTTTGTCGATTTTCTTGTTTTCCATTGGAACCTTTTCCTGAAGACTTGAGATTTCATCCTTTGATTTTTGTATTTCTTTTTCAAGATATAGAGACGGACTATTTTCTAAATTTGTATCTTTTATTTCTTTTTCTAAATTCTTTATGCTTGAAATTGCATTGTGGATATCTTTTTTATTCTCTAGTAAATTAATTAATCTTGATAATACCTCACCTTTATCTTTATTAAAGGTTAGTTGAAAATTTGAGCGATATTCTGTAAGGGTGCTCATTTCTTTGGGGTTTTCATGCCAGACCCTAGCAAGTGCTTTAAAATCTATGATACTAGCGAGCATTTGTATTTCTTTATTTAGTGTTTCTTTTCTTTTCTGAAATTTTTCTATATTTTGCTTCCAGTCCATATATTCTTTTTCTTTTTTTATTTCATTGAAGATTTTCTCTTTATTTTTTAGCTCATTTTCTAATAGACTTATTCTTTTCCCTATTTGATTTATTTCTAATTTTATTTTAGATATTGGTTTGCTTGATTCATGGAGTTCTTTTAGATTTTTGTTTATATTTGATAATACCTCCATTTTGCCTATAAAATCTTTATGTTCCTGGTGAACTTTTCCTATATTTTTAAAAAAAAGAGACATAGATTTATTTATTTCTTCTATTTCTTTTCCTATCAAATAAGTGGATTTTTGGTAACTTATTGTGGATCTTTTTTCAAATGCTAAAAATATTGAATATATTTCTTCTTTATTCAATTTTGATTCTTCTAAATTATTTAATTCTCTTATAAGATCATTTAGATGTGATTCGTAATTGATTAGATTTTCCTTTACTGTATGTTTAATCCTTTCCTCTACTTTCATCTTTTCCCAATCTATATTTTTTAAAGATGGAGTGTTTTGCTTAATATCTTGAGATAGTTTAGAAACGCACCCTTTTAGGAGTGTGTGAAACTCTGTTTTTTTATTTTTAAATTCTAGAGATTTATCTTCAATCCAAGAATCTAAATCTTTAAAGTTGATTACTTCTTCTTCGATTTCTATTTTTTCTTTTCGTTTCTTGAAAAAATCTAGTATTTTCATTATTTATTTAATTTAAACTACTTTAAATATAAACCCTTTATTTAGGTAATCTGGATAGAAACCATTTTATAAGCCCTGCACTTATTTTTGGTGTGAAAAAGATAATACGAGTTTTGGGAATTATTGCTCTTATCCTACTTTCTTTGCTTGTTATTGTTATTGTTTATCTTTTTGTTTTTTCTAGCAATGAAATTCCTGTTGCTGGATTTAGTGAAACTTCTGAAATGGGAGAAATTGAATGTTCATCTGATATTTATAATTGTGGAGATTTTACTGATTGTGATAGTGTTATGGGTGTGTTTAGTACTTGTAAAAGTTTGAATAGTGTTAATTCTAGTGATATTCACAGACTTGATGTAGATGGTGATGGAATTCCTTGTGAAAGTTTGTGTGGTGTGTGAATCCTGATTTAGATAAAGAGATTATAGTTATGAGAACAGAGCATGAAATATTGTTTTGTCTGATGAGTATCAAAAAATGAAGTTAAGTATTTGGGGATGATCGAAATGTTCTTTCAGGAGACGCCTTTAGATAATTAATTTTTTAAGTTTTTATTATTACTTTATGATGGTAAGTTAGATTTATAAGATATTATATTTTAGATAGATTGCTTGTCTTCGGACAGGTAAGGGGCAGTGAACTTCGGTTTTTTGCCCTTTTTTGATTTTATCATTTTGTTGTTGGTGACTTGACTTCGCCAATTGGCTCGTCAGTTAAAATAGTTATTTTTCACAAAGTAAATTTGTCAAAAATAAGATATTATTACTCACTAAGTTTTGACAGTTGGATAATCTAAGACTAATTTTATTAAAATTTAGAGTAAATTTAGAATATAGACAATTCTATTGATTATATCTCACCAAGTTTAGAATTGTCTATTAGAGAATTCTGAAACATTTTAGAAATCAATCATCAGAATTCTCTATATTTTGAAGCAATTTTAACTAAAAACTGTGTATTTTATCCAAAATATATCTAACTGTCAAAAGAACAGGGATTTTTATGAGTTAATTTTTAGATTAATTTACTTATAGAGATTTAGGGAAGTTTCTAAATCTCTAATAGACAATTAGGAAACTACAGTAACTGAACCTAATTGTCTATAATCTAAAAATACTCTATGTGTGAAACACTCTGAGTTTGCATCTGGCAAACTCAAGTTGGTAAGTATTATTAACTGTGTTTTCTGTTTAATTGTATGTCATTAAGTGGAGTTATATCTGGAATTGCTCTTTGTATAATTGGGTTTTTTATAATTGCTTCTGGATTTTTTAAAGATAGCCCAATGTTTATCTTTATCTTAATTGGAATATTGTTTATTGGAACTGGAATATATATGATAGTTAATACTAGTAAAGAAGATAGAATTGAAGAAATTAGAAAGAAATAAAAAGAATAGATTCATTTAGGTAATATGGTTGGAATAATTGTAACAACATCAGAAGGCATAGCTGGAAAGAAAATAAAGAAAATTATAGGTGTTGTAAGAGGGAATACAGTTAGATCTAGGAACATAGGCCGAGATATTGGTGCTGCCTTTAAGAATTTAGTTGGTGGGGAAATAAAGACTTATACTGAACTTATTTCTCAAGCTCGTGATGAAGCATACAATAGAATGGTCAATAGTGCTATCAAAATGGGCGCTGATGCAGTTATAAACGTAAGATTTACTACATCTACAATAATGGCTGGATCTTCAGAAATGCTAGCTTATGGGACTGCAGTTAAATTAAATTAAAGATTAGATGTTTTCTGTTAATTGTGGGATAGGCTCAAATGGTTTTTTAGAGAAGGTTAATAAACGAATATCTTCTTCTTTTTAACGTGAAGATAAGAGAACTTGAATTAAATGATAAGCCTAATTGGATCAGGTTAGTTAAATTGGCAGATAATAGAGACTATTTGTGGGCTAAACAAAAGTTTGATAGTTATGTTTTGTCAAAAAAGAAAAAGAGACTAGTAATTGTTGAAGAAAACGATAATTTGATAGGATTTGCCGGAATAAAAGGAGAAGATATAGAAGAAAACGTTAAATCTGAATTAATCAAAGAATATCTTCTAATCACTTGGATAGCATTTATTCCAGAATTTAGGAATAAAGGTCTAGGCTCGAAGTTACTAACTGTGTGTGAGAAATACGCAAAAAAGTGGAAAAAGAAAGGTATATGGTTAGGATGTAGAGATGAAGTTATTCCTTTCTATGAAAAAAACAAGTATAAAAAAATTGGAATGTTTATTAATAATGGGGAAAAAGAAGAAAATCTAATTGTTAAAGTGTTTACCAATTAGCTATTTTTGACATTTATTTATTTCAAAATAAACAATCAGATAATTTTGCAATTATGTTGTTAAAATTATACTAAGAATTAAGCTTTTGCAACTTTAACAGCTTTAAGACCTTTATCGCCTTGTTCTGTCTCAAAGGTGACTTCATCATCTTTTGCTAAAGATGTAGAACCTTCTAGGCTTGTACTGTGAACGAAATAATCCTTTCCGTCTTCGCCAGTCACAAATCCAAATCCTTTGATTTCGTTGTAAAACTTTATTTTGCCTTTCATTTGATTATCCTATTAACTAATTTATTTGAGGGTATTTAAATATATGTGAAGAGGTTAACGCCTGCCAAATCTTCTTCCACCCTGCCCTCTTCGGCTATTTTGACTGCCTCCATTATCTCTTCTGTTGTGAGTTCTATAGTTGTCTTGACCTGATGCTGTTTTCAATATTTCAAATTTTGGAATTGATTGTTTTTCTATATTTGAATCTACTCTCCTTATTATTTGTCTAAATTCTGAATGATCTCCAGTGGATACAAAACTTATTGCAATTCCATTTTTTCCAGCTCTTGCTGTTCTTCCTATTCTATGGATATATTCCTCTCCAGTTTTTGGAATGTCATAATTGTATATGTGAGATACGCCCTTAATATCTAGGCCTCTTGCTGCTACGTCTGTACAGATTAATATTAAATTATTTCTTGTATGGAATGCTTGCAATACACTTGAACGTCTGTTTTGTGAGTGTCCTCCGTGAATTGATTCTGCATGTAAGCCGTGCAAACCTAAATTCCTAGTTAGTTTGTCTGTACTTCTTCTAGTGTTACAAAACACCATAACTACGCCGTTTTTTTCTTGTTTAAGTAAGAAAGCAAGAAGAGAGAATTTTGTATCGTGGGAAGTATCATAGTAGATCTGGTATAACTTAGAAGGATCAACTTTATCTCCTGCATCAATATAAACTGGATTTCTCATATATTTTTTTGCCATATATGCTATATCTTTTGAAAGTGTAGCAGAGAAGAGCATTGTTTGTCTGTCTTGAGGACAAGATTTTATGATTGATTCAACATCTCTAATGAAACCCATGTCTAGCATTCTGTCTGCTTCATCTAAGACAAGGAATTTAACTCTTGAGATTTGAATAGTTCTTCTTTTTAAGTGATCCAGTAATCTTCCAGGTGTACTTACAACAATATCTGCTCGCCTAAGATTTCTTATCTGTGGATCCATTGAAACTCCGCCGTATATTTGTGAGACTTGAAGTCTTTTTTTATAAGAGAATTTTGCAATTGTCTGTCCGACTTGTTCTGCTAATTCCCTAGTTGGAGTTAAAATCAATGCTTGTATTCCATTTCCACTACTAATTCTATCTATTATTCCTGCTCCAAATGCTAACGTCTTTCCAGAGCCTGTTGCAGATGAACCGATAATATCTTTTCCTGCTAAAACTAATGGGATTGTTTTTTCCTGTATTTCACTAGGACTAACGAATCCTTCATGACGGATTGCGTCGAGTAATTCTTCGCTGAGATTTAATTGCTTAAATTTTTCCATGTTTAATTGCTAATAAAAGATAAAGAATTAGTTTACCTGTAACTAGTATCTTAGTTTGCTTAAATTGGCTATATAAACGTTGGGTTTTTGTTACTTGGTGATACTACCTTGCAAAGAGCATTTTAATTACCCTTTATCTTTGATATTGTTATGATTGTTTGTGAAAAACAATGGGAGGTTTACCTTGTAGAATGCCTAGATGGCTCTATGTATACCGGAGTATCTAATGATGTTGATTTGAGAATGAGAAATCATGCTTCTGGAAGAGGGAGTAAATATGTTAGGGCTAAAGGTTTTTCTAAATTGCTTGCTAGAAAGAAATGTTTGAATAAATCCTCTGCTTGTAAGGCAGAATACTATGTTAAACAGCTTCCTCGAGATGAGAAAATTAAGTGGTTTAGAAATTAAACTTAAGTGGTTAATGGTTATGTGAATATTTTCCGACTTTGTGATTTATATCTAATATTTTTATTTTGAATATTAATGTTTTTCCTGCTAAAGGATGATTCATGTCAAGAGTAACTGTATCTCCATCAACTGCAGTTATTTGAATAGGAAACTCACTGCCATCTGGAGTTTTTGCTACTATCATCATTCCCACTTCTGGTTCTTGATCTTGAGGTAACTGGCTTTTTGGTATTTTTTGCTGCAATTGAGGATTATGTTCTCCATATGCTTCTTCTGGTTTTAGAGTAAATTCTTTTTCTTCATCTTTTTCCATGCCTATAACTGCCTGGTCAAATCCTTTAACGACCTTACCTTCTCCTGCTTTGAATTCTAGAGGGTGTTTATGCTCTCCGTGAGACGAAGAATCAAAGATTTCTCCGTTTTGGAAACGACCTTCATAATTTACTGCTATTAAATCTCCTTTCTTGATTGTCATGCTTAAATTTCGGAAAAAGCATTTTTAAATGTGTGCATTAAATAGATTTGAACTCTAGAATAAACTTATATATTGCTCTGTCTTTTATAAATTATGGTTAATGAAGCTATTGCAAGCATATTTGTTTTTACTCTTGTAGTGTCTGTTTTTCTTGTAGTTAATACTTTGGCACAATCTGAAGATGTTCTAGTTAGTGGAGAAGTAGGTGCTAGTAAGGGTGGATTTGCTGCTTCTACAGATAAACCTGAAACAACTACAATAATATATGGGCCTAAAGGTGCTCCTCAAATTTGGTTAGATAAATATAAAGCGCATTGTGGCAATGTAGGTGGTGTATTTAATGATTGTGGAGCATTTTGTACTGGTAGCGAAACAGGAGCTTGCTTTAGAGAGTGTGATTCTATTAAATGTGATTCTGTTCCAGTAAAGGAATCAGGTGAACAGAGTGATTTTAAAATGAAAGAGAAAGAAGGGAAATATGAAATTGAATATAGAACTGAAGACTCTAAATATAAAATAAAATATGCTGAAGGAAAAGATTATGAATTTGAGAGTGAAGTTGAAATTGAGAACGTTTTTGAGGATGAAATTAAGATTAAGAGATCAGGTGGCTCTGAAGATAGTGTAAAAGTTCTCCCAGATGAAGCGGTGAGAAAAACATTTGGTTCTGAAGTTGGAGATGTTACAGTGAAATTAGAAGAGAAAAGTTATAATAATGTTCCTCGAGTGGTGTATAAAATTAATGGAGATAGCCCTGGAAGATTTTTAGGAATTTTTAAGATAAAGGCAAAGTATGAAGCTGAAGTTGATGCAACTACAGGGAATGTTCTTGATTGGGATGGTCCTTGGTGGGCTTTTTTAATTACTGGTGGAATTGAAAAACCAATTATAGAAGATGAAATTAAAGTTGATGACGACTCTCCTGTTGCTGTTGAAGATGAGAGTAAAATAATTGATTTTAGCTCTTGTAGTGCTGCTGGATATCCTGTGATGGAGAGTTATCCCAAACAATGCATGTATAAGGATATGATTTTTGTTGATTTTGAGAATGTTGATGATGAGCAATCTTGTACTTCTGTTAAGGGGTTGTGGTTACAGGGTATGAGTGGTGAATGGTTTTGTAATAAACTTGTGAGCGATGGTGGTAAATCTTGCACAGATTCTAAAGAATGTGAATCTCAATCGTGTATCCCTCCATCTAGCTCAAAGCCCGGACAAACAGGAGTTATAGGTACATGTTATCAATATAGGTCTTATTTTCCAGCCCCTTGCCCAATGTACCTTTTGGAAGAGGGTATTGTCCCTGAAGTAGGGTCTTGTTATTAGTAAAACATATTTTTTATGATTCTTGTTCTGCTATTATTTTTAAATGAACAACAAGGTTTATTAATGGTTTTTTACAATAATCATTATGGCAGGAAAGATTGAGGTTTTGAATTCTAAGAACTTTGATAGTTTTATTTCTAAAGGCTCTGTTGTTGTAGATTTTTATGCTGATTGGTGTGGGCCTTGTAAAATTATGAGTCCTTCATTTGAGAAAGCAGCATCTAAGGTGGAGAGTGTTAAATTTGCTAAATTGAATGTTGATGGAAATCAAGAAATTGCTAGGCGTTATGGAGTTATGAGTATTCCTACGACAATAGTTTTTAAGAAAGGCCAGGCTGTTGATATGTGTAGTGGTGCACTTAGTGAAAACGAAATTGTAAAGATGGTTGAGAAGAATAAGTGATTTCTAAAATAAAAAATAAAGCTCCTGGATTTTTTCTTCATGATTTAATCCAAGTTATTGTTGGGGCTACAATCTTGGCAATACCAGTAGGTTTTACTCAAGAAGTCTGGGAGTTGTCTATTGAACTTCCATTCTTTAATATAATTGGGATTTTTATTACCTCTATTATGTTCATTAGCGTTTTTACTTATTACCATTATCATAATGTAAGTGTTAAAAAGAATTGGAAAGTATTTGTAAAAAGAGTATCATTAACATATGTCTTTTCTTTTGCTACTGTATGTGTTCTTCTTGGTTTAATAGACAAGGTATCTTTATACCAGAATTTAATAGTATCTCTTAAAATGGCAGTGATAGTAACGCTTCCAGCATCAATGAGTGCTGCAGTAGCTGATACAATTAAATAATTAGTGTTTCTATAATTTTAATTAGAAAGATAAGCCCACATATTCACGATATAAGCAAATATTAATAAAATCAGTGCAATGGAACCAACAACTTTTTCTAAGCCCATTTCTTTCAAAACACTTTTATCTATCTTACCTTCTTTTTGAATACGATTATGAACTAAAATTACCAATAATGCAAGTAAAAACTTTCCAATAAAATCTAAGGTTATAGCTGTTAAGTAAATTAAAGTATCCATTTTATATATGTTATATAAGTTGTTTTATATTATAAGGCTTGGTATTATTTGAATTTTGATTTATTTATTTAATCATTTTAAAAATTTAAGTAAGAGAATATTTAAAAGGTAATTTTACTCGCTGTTTATGTCAAAATTTTTTGATGGCTGACGGCCTCGTAGCTCAGCCTGGTTAGAGCACCGCGCTCTTAACGCGGGTGTCGAGGGTTCAAATCCCTTCGAGGCCATTTTGTAAAAGAGGGATTTGAACATACAGAAGTTCTGATAAACTTCTGTCCCTACAACTCTTGCGAGTTGAAGGAATCCCTTCGAGGCCATTTTCAACTCCGTAGTGAGTCTACGAGCCTGAGAGGAGAGTCGAGCAAGAGAGTTGAAAATCGTACTTGCTTAGCTTTCTGAAGTAAATAACCTATATTCTCAAGCATAATAATGTTTAAAAGATAGGTTATCCATGGTTAGCTTATGAGAATAATAGAATTAAAGAAAGAAGATTTGACATTAAAAGATAAAATAGAGGGCTTTTTGGAAAGAACTGTTTCCCCTTTGGGAAACAGTGGTAAAGTAGACTGCCCAAAAAGGTTTATTGGA
>Ga0209541_10007517_pt1 | contig 18295 bp, 20 predicted proteins | sample RifCSPlowO2_01_FD_184027 | JGI IMG/M metagenome (GOLD analysis project Ga0209541, IMG submission 184027) | Groundwater microbial communities from Rifle, Colorado - Rifle CSP2_plank lowO2_0.1 (SPAdes) (version 2) | ecosystem: Environmental > Aquatic > Deep subsurface > Groundwater | place... | reverse complement strand
ATAGTTCCGGCCACTAATTTAATCCTTGTAAAAGAAATATTCTTATGGTTTAATAAACAATGCATTAAGATCCCGCCCAAGCGGGAGACAACCGTTAAAGTTTGACGGTGCCATCTCTTTTTAGAGGATGCGGTCATTATGACAAAAACAACGTTTACTTCAGAATCAGTTTGTGCAGGTCATCCAGATAAGATTTGTGATCAAATCTCAGATGCTGTTTTAGATGCGGTATTAACTCAAGATAGATTTGGACGTGTAGCTTGTGAAACTTTAGTAGGCTTTAATAGAGTAGTACTATCAGGTGAAATAACAGCTAATGCTAAAGTAGATTTTAAAAAAATTGCCAGAGAACAAATTAAAAGATTGGGTTATACAGATCCAAAATTTAATTTTTCAGATAAATCCTCCATAGATCTATTTGTCCATGAACAATCTGCAGAAATTGCTGTAGGTGTTAAAAAAAGAGGAGCAGGGGATCAAGGTTGTCTTAAAAAAGGTACTTTGGTCAGAACCAAAAAAGGATTCATACCAATAGAAGATGTTAACATGGAAGATTATGTTTCAACACCATATGGTTGGAAAAAAGTCTTAGAATCAAAGAAAACTGGAATTAAGAAAGTCATAGATATTACTCTGACTAATGGAATGTCACTCACATGTACAAAGGATCATAAAGTCTTATGTTTTGACAGAAGAGGTGAAACTTATTGGAAAGCTGCAAACGATTTACAACCAGGAGAATTTATCTGTACCCTGAAACCGCAGCAAAGTTTCAGTAATACATTTCGGGAATCTTATGTTCCTAAGAGTACATTTTTTGGGAAGTATAATCACAAAATTTATGGACCTGAAAAGCTAATATTTGATGATAAATTAGGATATATAACAGGAGAATTAGTAGGAGATGGTTATGTTGCCAGTCCTAAATTAATGGATTTAGCATTTGGAACTAATGACACTCATGCACAGATTGTTCAAAACATGACAAGTTACCAGATGCCTTCTCAATGGAGATTAGTAACATATAGAAACCATATTAGCCTAAAAATTGATTCTGTTTTGGTGAGAAAGCATTTCCAAAATTATGGGTTGAATTTTAATAAAGCCTTCACTAAAGAAACGCCTGATGGGATTTACCTCTCACCAAAGGAGGTAATTAGGAATTACCTTAGTGGTTTATTTGACAGTGATGGAACCATTGTGGCTAGTACAGGAAGAGCCAAGAAGAATATACGAATCAGGTTGGGATCAGTATCACTCAAACTTTTAATGGGAGTTCAACTTCTTCTAAATGATTTTAGTATAAAATCGTCTATCCTTTTTAATGCTCCAATAGGAAAACCAGTCGGTAAAAAAGGGAAAAACGGAAAGATCTATAGATCTAAAGACAACCACTATGTTTTAAGCCTAATAGGTTGTCAAAGTTATCTGAATTTTTATAAAGAAATTGGGTTTTTAGATGAGAGAAAACAACAAAGATTGATAGATTATACTAATAATAGTTCCAACAAACCCCAAAATTCACGAGGCATTTTTCTTGTACCTCATCCTAGGAAAGATGAATTAATTGATGAAACTAGACTTGGGATAGAGTTGCCTTATTCCATAGGAATTTTTAAAGAGAAAATAGATCAAGGTGAAATTGCTGATGTTTATGATCTTGAGGTTGAAGATGTGCATATGTTTTCAGGTAATGGTATGTATGTTCACAATTCAATGTTTGGATTTGCTTGCAAGGAAACAATTTCTCTGATGCCCTTACCTATAATGATGGCACATGCTTTAGCAAGGAGAATGGATCAGGTCAGAGAAGAAAAAGTGGTAGATTATCTAAGACCTGATGGAAAATCTCAGGTAACTATAGAATATAAAAATGGTAAACCGACAAGAGTAGTACAAGTTGTTATAGCCATACCTCATAAAGAATCTGTGGATTTGAGTGAAGTTAAAGATGATATTTATAGAGTAGTAGTTGTTCCGGTGCTGGATACTTTTGGATTTAAGATTCAAAAGAAAGACATAATTGTTAATGGTACTGGTGTTTGGCATCATGGTGGTCCTGCTGCAGATTGTGGTGTAACTGGCAGAAAAATTGTGGTGGATGGATATGGTGGATATGCCAGAGTTGGTGGAGGTGCTTTTTCCGGCAAGGACCCGACAAAAGTTGATAGGTCTGGTGCTTATGCTGCCCGCTTTTTGGCCAAAAATATAGTTGCACAGAAATTGGCAGACAGGGCAGAAGTTAGGCTTGCTTATTTCATAGGGGCCAAAAAACCAACTATGCAGGATGTAGAAACTTTTGGGACTAATAAAAAATCTCAAAAAGTAATCATCTCTTTTATGAATAAAATATTAGATACATCTGTTTCCGGGATTATAGATGGTTTGGATTTACAAAAGCCAATTTATTTGCCTACAGCAGCATATGGGCATTTTGGCCGGGAAGAATTCCCCTGGGAAAGAGTTGTTTAAACGTACTTCTTTAGTTGATATAATCCAAGTATGCAAAATCAGTTGAAGGACTTTCATCATTATAAGGGAGATGATTTAACTCGTTTTGAAAAAGTTGAAAGAAAAGTTTTAGAGATTATTTTATCTATTGAGTCTGATGAAGCCAGAGAAGATTCAAAGATCTTTGAATTTATGCATGCTTGTGGATCTATTCAAGTAGCTCGTATATTAGCTCAAAAAAGAGGTCTTAATGTAGATATTGCTGCAACAGCAACTATACTTCATGATATCCAAACAATTATAAGTGGAAAGCATAAAGATCATGCCAAAATAGGTGCACCCATTGCCCAAAAAATATTAAATGAGGTAGGAGGTTTTTCTAAAGATGAAATTGAAACAATCACTCAAGCAATTTTGCACCATAGTGAAAAAGAAATTTATTCTAAAGACCCATATACAGAGTTGGTTAAAGATGCGGATGTTTTTGAATGCTCGCTTTATAAAAATGCCGAAAGCTTTTATAGAATCCACAAACCAGAACATATTTATAAAGAATATGTTAAAAGAATTAAAAAAGTTAGAGAGGAATTGGGATTAAAACCAGAGGAGGTATTTAGATAAAATGAATGACGCTTGGTTTAGATGGGAAAGAGAAGCAACTATACATCTTTTATATCCAACTTTAGAGGGTTCAATGAAACCTTTAGAAGAGTTTTCAAGTTTTGGATTTCCCACTACTATCTTAATTTTTAAAAATGGCATTGTAACATGGTGTGTTAAAAATAAAGAGTTTTACGGATTAGGTGACAAACTACTTAAGATTTATAAAGACTCAAATAAAGAAAAAGGGATAGTAGAAGAAGTAGCAAAAAGGTTGAGGGTTTTAGAAAGTATTGAGCAAGAAATCAAGAATGCAAATCTCGGTGTTTTAACAAATGAGCAGATAAGTAATTTATATAAAAAACTTCATGATGCTTTTATTAATTTGTATGGAATCGGTGCAATTATAGAACCTTTGGCTATGCAAGCAGAGGTAGAGTTAAAGGAAATATCCAATTTAACTAGCGATGAAATAACACATCTTGTTGCACCTGATAAACTTTCATATATCCAAGAAGCTGATAATTACCTTTTAGATTCAAAAGATATTAAGGGTTTTTTGGAAAAATATTACTGGATAGATAATAACTATACTCAAGCTAAAGTTTTAACAGAAAAAGATGTTGAAAAAAGATTAAGTAGTATAAAGCCAGTTCAACCAATAAGCCAAAATTCTGGAGATGTAAAACTTGACGTAGAATCTGTGAGATTTGTTGAACTTCTTAAAAACTTTGCAATTTATCAAGATGATAGAAAAAGAAATATCTTAATGTATCTACATTTCTTAGAAGCTTTACTGGAAGAAATAGGGAAGAGAGCAAAAATATCTTTAGGTGCAATGAGAGATACTTTTCCTCATGAAATTAAAGATATTTTAAATGGAAAAATTACTGAAGGATTTGTCAGTAAAAGAAGAGAAAAATGTTTCGTGGTTTGGAAAGAGAAGGCCGATAAGCCTGAAATCCTGGTTGGTGATGGGGTCAGAGAATGGGAGGAAATATTAACTCCTAAAACAAATGGCTCACAGGTTGTTAAAGGAAATTGTGCTTCAAAAGGAAAAATTACTGGTAGAGTAAGAGTACTTTTGAATGCATCTGAAAATGACAAGTTAGAAGAAGGTGAAGTATTAGTAACCTTTATGACATCACCAGATTTTATGAGTGCTGTAAGACGTTGTAGTGCTATTGTTACCAATTTAGGTGGTATTACCTCTCATGCTGCAATAATTGCTAGGGAACTTGGAATACCATGTATTGTTGGAACAAAGAATGCGACAGAGATTTTAAAAACTGGAGACATAGTAGAGGTAAATGCTGATAAGGGAGAGGTAAAAGTTTTGAACCAATGAAGTATGCACTTAGCGTCAAGCAAGCCCTCTTCTTTACAGATTTAATAGAGGTTGATGCAAACAAAGGTTTTATTAGAAAATTAGGGTAATGCATATTAAATTACTTAGTGAAATTTCCAAAGATGATGTAAATTTAGTTGGTGGTAAAGCTGCTTCTTTAGGAGAATTAACCAATGCCGATATTTCAGTGCCCCCAGGTTTTGTAATTACTACAGAAGGTTTTCAAAAAGATATTGATGAAGAAATTTTAGAGGCTTTTGATAAATTGAATGTTAACAAGGTAGCTGTTAGATCTTCAGCCATTGCTGAGGATTCTTCGTCTGCATCTTGGGCAGGACAATTAGAAACTTATCTAAATGTTAAAAGAGAAGACTTAATTGAAAGGGTTATACAATGTTGGGGTTCAATAAATTCTGAAAGAGCAAGTTCATATGCAGCGAAACAAGATCTATCAAAAGAGTAGTTAAAAGTAGCTGTAGTTATTCAAAAAATGGTAGATGCTCAATCAGCCGGGGTTATGTTTACTGTTAATCCTGTTACAAGCAGTAGAGGGGAAGTGATGATCGAGTCTATTCTGGGACTAGGTGAACAGTTAGTACAAGGATTAATTACCCCTGATAATTTTATAATTGATAAAAATACATTAGAAATAAAAAGCAAAAATTTACAGGAGGAAAACAAACAAACAATTTCAGATGAGAACATTTATAAGTTAGTGGAATTAGGAAAGGAAATAGAAGATCATTATGGTAACCCTCAGGATATAGAATGGGCAATTGATAATCAAGATAAAATCTGGATTTTACAATCAAGACCCATTACAACACTTTAAATTCAGTAAAGTTTTTTAATTTATCATCATTAACCACAACTTTTTCTACTTGGGCCATTGAGGGGCCAATATTACACCATTTGATAAACTTATTTAAGTTACTCTCTTCACCCTCAGCTTCTATATAAACTGATCCATCTTGTTCATTCTGAGTAAAGCCAGTGAGTCCTAATTTATCAGCTTCTTTTTGGGCACTGACTCTAAAAAACACTCCTTGGACTAGCCCGTATACTCTAATGCTGTAATGCTTCTGCATACTTGGTATTCTAATAAGGGGGATGGTAAAATACAACAGTTTCGGGGTGTAGCTCAGTAGTAGAGTACTCGGATGGGGTCCGAGGGGTCGCTGGTGCAAGCCCAGTCACCCCGACTATGTATCCATACAGTAGAACAGAGAATTATTTTGGGGTATTGACCTTTGGGAAATATTTGGTATATATTAAATTTATGTCCCAAAATGATGATGCTAAAAAAGATGCAATTTTAACTGCCATGGCCCAAATTCAAAAACAATATGGCACAGGTGCCATTATGAGGTTGGGTGAGAGAGTAGAAAAGTTCACCACAGAGGTGATTCCCACAGGCTCAATTGCTCTGGATTTAGCATTAGGAGTTGGTGGTCTTCCCAAAGGCAGGATCATTGAAATTTATGGACCTGAAGCAGGTGGGAAGACCTCGATCGCGCTCCATGTTATTGCCGAGGCTCAGAAAAAAGGCGGAGTGGCTGCTTTTATTGATGCCGAGCACGCCCTTGATCCTCAAAGGGCTCAAAAAATTGGTGTTAATTTAGATGATTTATTAATTTCTCAACCAGATACCGGGGAGCAGGCTTTGGAAATTGCAGAGAGCTTGATCAGATCAGGCGGAATAGATGTGGTAGTGATAGATTCTGTGGCAGCATTAGTACCAAGGGCAGAATTGGAAGGTGAGATGGGTGATGCTGTAATGGGTATGCAAGCAAGGTTAATGTCTCAAGCTCTTAGAAAACTAACAGGAGCTGTTTCCAATACTAACACTATTATTATATTTACCAACCAGCTTAGGCAAAAAATTGGAGTAATGTTTGGCAACCCGGAAACAACTACCGGAGGATTGGCTCTTAAATTTTATTCCTCAATAAGGCTTGATGTCAGAAAGATTGAAAATATCAAATCAGGAGATTTGGTAGTGGGTTCCAGACACAGAGTAAAGGTTGTTAAAAATAAAGTGGCTCCCCCGTTTAGGATTGCCGAATTTGATATGGATGATAATGGCATCTCACACGAAGGAGAATTATTAGATGTAGGTATTGAACTGGAAATTTTGACAAAGTCCGGAGCTTTTATAAAATGGGGTGAAAAATTATTAGGCCAAGGAAGACAAGCAACTGCAGCTTATTTGAAAGAAAACAAAAAAGAAGCCCAAGTTTTAGAAAAAGAAATCAGAGAGGCCTGGGATAAACAAAAGATGGGTAAAGAGAAAATGGTAGTTGGAGAAGAGGAAGAAGTCTTAGTAGAATCTTAATTGATGCCAAAAATTATCTCTTTAGAAGTTGAGCAATTAATGGAGAGAATGTACAGGTTGTGGAATATTAGACCCCGGTCAGAGAAAGAAATTACAGATTATCTGAGAAGACTTTCCATCAGCACATCCATGGTTGATATAGTTCTCGCAAGATTGAAACAATTAAGATTATTAAATGATGAACAATTTGCAAAATCATGGATAGAGGCAAGAAGTAAGAAAAAAGGTATGATTGCAATTAAAGCCGAATTGTATAGGAAAGGGATCAGTAAAGAAATAATTGATGGAGTAACTAACATAGAAATTAACCAGGAGGAAACTGCCAAAAAGTTACTTGAAAAAAGATTACCCAGAATCCGTTCAAGAAAACAAGCTTATGAATTTTTAGTGAGGCGGGGTTTTGAATATGAAATAGTTGCCCAGGTAATTGAAAAAATCCTCAAAAAGAGGTAGAATAGCCTCCTAATGCCACACTCATTTGGTCCTAAAAATTTTAATAATAACGAAACAGAGCTTGCCAGAAGAGAAGGAATTTTAGAAGAAAGAGAAAGACAGATTACTGAAAAGCAAAATTTAGTTGATGAAAAATTAAATAATTTAGAAAAGATCAGAATAGATCTGGTGGAAAAGTTGGAAAAAGTTTCTAAGTTAAATGCAGGAGATGCCAAAAAACTACTGTTAGAAAATACAGAAAAAGATCTGGCAGCAGAGATTTCCAAAAAAGTTAAAGAAGCGGAAAATGAAATCAAGCTGCAAGCAGATAAATTGGGAAAAGAGATCTTAGCAGATGCCATACTTCATGGGGTGACAGATTATATTTCTGAATTTACCACCTCAAAAGTAAAACTTCCTGATCCGGATCTTAAGGGCAAAATTATTGGTAAGGAAGGAAGAAACGTCCGGACTTTTGAACAGGCCACCGGAGTGGATGTGGTAATGGATGATGAAATTGCGGATACTTTAATTTTATCTTCTTTTGACCCGGTCAGAAGGGAAATTGCCAAAGTGGCTTTGGAGAGATTAATTGAAGACGGGAGAATTCAACCTCAAAGAATTGAAGAGATTGTCCAAAAAACTGAAGATGATATTAATAAACTAATGAGACAAGCAGGAGAGAAATTATGTCATGATGTTTCAGTCTATAATTTACCGGTGGAACTGGTAGATTTAATTGGCAGATTTAAATATAGACATTCTTATGGACAAAATTTAATTTTACATACTCAGGAAGAAACTCAAATTGGAGTAGCATTGGCTCATATGTTAGGAGCAGATGTAAATATAGTCAGGATTGGTTGTCTGTTACATGATATTGGGAAAATTATTGCAGATGATGAGGGGTCACACGTTGATAAAGGGGTAGCAATAGCTGAGAAATTTGGTTTACCAAAAGAGATAGTCAGTTGTATTGCAGAACATCATGAAGATAAACCATTTTCCTCAATAGAATCTATTATTGTGCATATTGCTGATGCTATTTCTGGTGGTAGACCTGGAGCAAGGCATGAAAATGTCCAGGATTATATCAAGAGACTTGCAGATATAGAAAAAATTGCTTTGTCTTTTGAAGGTGTTGAAAAATGTTTTGCAGTTCAGGCAGGTAGAGAAGTTAGAGTTATTGTGATGCCGGAAAGAATTTCTGATGAGGAGTTACCGAAATTAACTCATGATATTGCAGAGCGAATTTCCAAAGAAGTGATGGTGCCAGGAGCTGTACGGATTACTGCAATCCGCGAAACCAGAGTCTCTGAAATTACCATGACCATGCCACAATGAGTTTGTCTAAAAAGCAGGAGGCTTTAATTATAATTCTCTATATTCTATTTGTTTCGACAACATCAATCTATTATTTTTACTTCCTTATCTGTAGAAAAAATATATGTTTCAATTGGCCTTTCTAATAGCTCTTTATTCTTATTTCATTTTTGCATTAGGGCTCTTACACTTACTCAGAAGAGATATTATTCTTGTTACCACAATAATCTTATTTCTGATTTTAATCAAAACCTTTTTGAAACAATTTATCAATTTTCTGTTAACTCTTAAGGTATATCTGATGAGTGCCAAGTTCCTACAGACTCTTTTATTTTCTTTAATTACTATTCAGGTTTTTGTTAATTTGGTGGGTGCTTTAGGACCAGAACTCGCTTTTGATGCTCTTTGGTATCATTTAACAATCCCAAAAATTTATCTGCAACAAGACTTCATTTTTATATAGGCGGACATCTTTACTATTCAGCTATGCCTAAGTTTACAGAGATGCTTTATCTAGCAACCCTTGCTTTAGGAAATGAAATCTTGCCAAAAATAATTCATCTTTTATTTGGGGTAGCAACTCTTATCGCTTTGTATAAAATGTCTCTTAATTTTCTAACATCTAAAGACTCTCTTTTGGTCAGTCTTATTTTCTATTCAAATTTGGTTGTGGGATGGATGTCCACAACAGCCTATATTGATTTAACCAGAACCTTTTTTGAAACTTTAGCTTTATGGAGCTTTCTTATTTTTGTAAGATCTAGTTCTTTTAAATGGTTGGCATTATCGGCAGTAATGCTAGGGTTTGCATCATCCTGTAAACTTTTAAGCCTGTGGTCCATTGCTATTTATCTGTGTTTACTTTTCTATTTAGGGTTTTTGAAAAAGATTAAATTAATATCTATTATCAAACAAGCTCTACTTTTCTGTACAATAGTCTTTGTTATTGTTTCTCCCTGGTTGCTCTTCTCGTACCTAAACACTGGCAATCTTTTTTACCCATTGTTTTCACAAGTGCATCAAAATTTGGGAAAACCCATATCTTTTAACCTTAAAGATATTATAAGTACCACATGGTCTATTTTTCTTCTCTCTCCTGATCCTATTTCACCTATTTATTTTATTTCCCTTCCGCTTATAATATTTTATTTTAGCAATATTTTATTTAAGTCAATCGATAAACAAACCAGATTGCTGATTAATTTACTGATGATATATCTTTTTTTGGGATTCATTATTCTATATTTTACCCCTCTTGCAAGTAGCGGAAGATTTATTATGCCTTATTTGCCGGCCTTCTCATTGTTTTTTGTTCTTCTAATCAATTTTTTGAAAAGCAAGCTGTTATATAGATTCCTACTTATAGTAGTATTGATTGTTTCACTTACCTCTATCTTATACCGTGGCATTGCCAATAAACGATTTGTTCCTGTTATTTTAGGAAAGGAAAACCAGAATACGTTTATGCTTAATAATCTGGAATATAATGTAGGTAATTTTTATGATGTTGATGGTTTTTTTGCAAGAACTATAAAATCTGATAATAAGGTCCTAATATACGGAATTAGTAATTTATATTATATTGATTTTCCTTATATCCATGAAAGCTGGGTTAAGAAAGGTGATAAGTTTGACTATATCCTGATTAAAGATATCAACTTACCAAAAAGATTTGAAACCTGGAAGTTAGTTTATAAAAATGATAAATTAAGAATCAAACTTTATTCGTTGAATGGTAAAAAGATGGAATACTAATTAGTTTAGTTATTGAGTATTTCATATAGAAACTAGATAAAAAAGTAAGAGTTGAAATAAAGAATAGTTAAAACAGATAGCAAAAGTATCGAAAATAACATACCCATTTTTTGGATTAACTCATTTTTAATTGTCCCCATGACAATACGGTATATTTTAATACGGTTTTATTATCTGTAAAAGATTTAGGGAAAATGAAAAATCCCCTTAAGTTTAAGAAAATTTTTTTAAAATAAACCATCTCATAAAATTATAATTTAGTTTACTAAATTGTTTCGGGTCTTTACAATAAGCGAAACTTCTGCTAATTTAATGCCATGACGAAAAATGAATTAATTGAAAAAGTTGCCAAAAAAGCCAATCTAACAAAAAGAGCTGCTGCGGATAGCGTTAATCAAACATTCAATCTAATTAGAGACGGTTTAGTAAGGGGAGAGAAAGTAGTAATAACCGGCTTTGGTACTTTTCTAATTAGATCAAGAGCAGCCAGGCGGGGTAGAAATCCTCAAACAGGAGAAACTATCCAAATCCCGAGTAAGAAGACGCCCGGTTTTGCTGCAGGTAAAACATTAAAAAGAGTGATTAAATAGCAGATGGCAAAACCAAAAATAGATAAAAAAATTGAGATTCCGGATCATATTCTGAGACAATTATTAACTCCTTCAGAAATTAGGATGTTAAAAAACCGCTGGCAAATTATTCAATACTTAGAAAGTGGATTGTCTATAAGAAATACAGCAGAACGGGTTGCGGTTGGAACAGATACAGTGGTTAGAGTTGCTAGAATGTTGGAGAAAAATGATCTGCGAAAAGTTTTGGGTAAGAAAACAAAAGAAAGAAAGATTGAGAGTAGAACCCCCTGGATTTTTGGAAAAAGTAATTAGCCCTTTCAAAAAGGATTTTTCGAAAGATTTGTCAGGAAAAACAAACTAATGAATTTTCTTGGAAGAAATATACCGGTTAGAAAGGGGAATACTATAATAAAACTTAGGGCCATCAGAAATAGTAATACAAAAATCAATCTTCTTCCTTTTCTATTTCCTAACTCTAAACTTAATTGGTGTCCTAAGGCCAGACTAAGAAATGGTACAGACGGACTGAAATGATAAAGGAACATTATCCTGGGAGAGAGTGCCCAAGGTAACCAAAAGACTGAAAATCCCAAAACCACGATTAGTAAATTTAGAGATTTTTTCTTAATTAGTTCCAGTCCGGTCAGTATTAGACTAACAGTTCCTACCCAAAAAACAACTGGATTTCCGGATGCAAAAATATTGGCAACTGTATTTTTTTGATAATCAACAAAATACCAAACAGGGTATAAATTGAGCGGCCATGACCACCAAGGCGAAGAGTAGGTGTGGGTTGCTTTAAGGTGTGTTTGGTACCACCAAATTTGATTATGCAACTCTACAAAATCATTCCACTTATATCCAATCCAAAAATAAGGTGTGTAACTAAGAAGATATACAACAGGAGGAATTAAAACAAAATATATTAATTTGTTAAATTGGCGAAAGTAAAGAAGGATTGGAAAATACATTAATGCCAAATAAATCCCAGACCACTTTGTGGCTATAGCAATACTCATAAAAGTTGCTGCCAAAAAATATCTTTTTTGAACAAAAAATATCACACTAACTAAAACAAAAGCTACCAGATAAGCATCGTTCATGCCGGTTCTGGATTGGACAAAAACCAAGCCGTCTATAGAAAAGATAAAAGCAGAGATTAATGCGGTTTTTTCAGTTTTAAAAAGCAATAAAGCTAATTTATATAGTAAAAATACTGACAAAATTCCAAGAAATGCACCAGGTAGTCTCCAGGCCCAAGCATCAGTTGTGTGTAGTATAAACATTGAAGAAGTCATTAACTCTTTGGCAATCGGAGGATGTAGCCATTCAAAAGCAACACCTGGAGGAGATTTGCCCCAGGGGCTCCAGGCTTCTTTGTTGCCTTTTAAATATTCTTTAGCAGTATAAGCATGATATACCTCATCAAAAACATATTTGTTAGGATAATCTAGACGGTACAAACGCAAAAAGGCTGTGAATAATAAAATTGATACCAAGATAATTTTAGGTTTTTTAAGTATTTTGATTATGTTTAACATAGTTGATATAAAAGATAAAAAACAATGTAAAGCTTAGGAATGAAATAAGTGAGAAAATCTTAAAATTATCAATTAAATAATTTACCGGTAAATTGGTAATTTTGAGGTGATTATTGTAATAAGCGTACGGTATATATACATTCAATAAATATAAACCTGACATAAAGATATATAAAATAATTAATTTTTTAGATTTTAGCATAATTGCTGCAAGTAGCAAAAATGGGAAGAATAGGAAAAGATAGCGCTCATGTACCCGAGTAAGAAGCATAAAAAAAGCCATAATTGTAATTGCTGCTGTTAGATAAAAATATGGAGGTTCAAACTTTAGACTAAATGGTTTAAAGAATAAAATAGGTATAAGGATGACAAATAAAAATATCATTCCCCAATATGCATATGGGATCATAAAAAAAGTTTGTAAATCGTTTTGCCAATTACCAAAAATACCCCAAAAATTAAATGCAAAACAGCTAGTGCAATTAAAAAGGCTAGCCGCCTTTTGATTGACATAAAATAATCCAAATAAAGGGTTAGTTGGGAAAAATGGGAAGTAGATCAAAAGAAGAGTTGCTAAGAAAATAAAAAAACTTCGAAACCATTGTAAGGGTTTAGTTTTTAAAATGATGAGAATTCCTATTACAGGAATAAATGCGATAGTTTGTGGCTTGAGTGTCAAGGCGATAGCTACAAAACAACTTGTAATTTCCGGGGCTCTCTTAACTAATATTGAGTAAGCTGAGAGTAATAAGAAAAATACAGCAATTCCGTTATATTGACCAAAAATAGCCGATTCGAAAATGATTGCAGGGTTAAAAGCATACAAAGTAAAACCCAATAGAGCCCAGCGCTCATTGAGTTTTCTTTTTATCATTAGATAAATTAATACGGCAGACGCCAGGTCGGCTATGTTAGCCGGAAGTTTTAATAGTAAATCATAGTGTTGATTTCTTTGGAAAAAGAACAAATGTGATAAAAAATTGGTTTTTATCGAACCTATCGCCCAAAGGATATACAAAAAACCAACCGGATTATCAGTAAAAACTTGTTGTGAATAAAATTGTGCAGGCCCAAGTTCTGCAAGCCGGATACTCCAAAAGCGGAAGGCGTTTTGGTCATACTCAAACGCAGGTAAGAGGGAAAATATCATTCGTACCACGAATGCTAAAAACAAAAGATAGAGTAACTTTTTCTTTATGTAATGTCTCATTTAGATGGTTATAGTAGAAATTATACAATGTATGAATTTTTTATACGTTATAAAATACCGATACTAATTGCATTAGTCAGTGAAGTAATAATTTTGTTCTCTCTTGGCCGGGTGTCAGTTTATCTCTTTCCTCAATTGGTTATCAAAACAAGGAATAAGAAGGGTGATTTTTTGATTGCGTGATATGCGGATGTGATTTGTGACACGTACTTAATTTTTATCAAAATTATGTAAAATAAGCAAATGAAAAAAATATTAGTTATTTTAGGACCGACTTCAACAGGTAAAACTGATCTAGCCCTTCAACTTGCACACAAGTTTCAGGGTGAACTTATCTCAGTAGATTCAAGACAAGTTTATAAATATTTGGATATTGGCGCAGGAAAATTGCCTGGAAAGGAAGTAAAAGCAAAAAAGAGCGAAGGGTTTTGGGAGTTGGATGGGGTAAGAATTTGGATGTATGATGTGGTGAATCCAAAAATTCAATATACAGTGGCTGACTATGTTAAAGATGCAAACAAGGTAATTTTGGAGATTAGGAAAAAAGGTAAGCTGCCCATATTAGTTGGAGGAACCGGATTATATATAAAAGCTTTAGTTGATGGGTTGCCAAATTTATCCATACCAATTGATAAAAAAATACGTAAAGGATTAGAAAAATTATCTTTAATTGACTTGCAAAAAAAGCTTAAGCAAATATCAACCAAAAGATGGGAGATCATGAATGATTCCGACCGGCAAAATCCCAGACGGCTAATTCGGGCAATCGAAATGGAAAATTATAAAGGTAATAAGGGTGATTTTGGAAGTCAGGAGTTGGTAAAGGAACCAGATATCTTAAAAATTGGCCTAACTGCCACAAGAGAAATTCTATATCAAAGATCTGATGAGCGGGTGGTTAGTAGAATAAATCAGGGTATGATTGAGGAGGCAGAAAAGTTATGGAAAGATGGTTTAAGTCTCAAACGAATGAAACAGCTAGGATTAGAATATGGGATTTTGGCAGATTATCTGGAAGGAAAAATAACTAGTAAAGAAGAGTTGATAAAGATTTTACAAGGAAAAATTCATGGATACATTAGACGTCAATTAACGTGGTTTAAAAAAGAAACAAAAGTCAATTGGTTTGATATAACAAGAAAGAATACTTTTTTTGAAGTGGAAAATTTAGTAGGTATTTGGTATTATTCACAAGATGCCACGCAAGATTGATATTTCTCATAGAACGGTTATTTTTATAGCTGTATTTATAGTATCCCTTTGGATAATTTATCTGATCCGGGATCTTTTACTGATTTTATTTGTCGGTCTTATCTTAATGTCTGCTTTAACACCAATGGTCAATATACTTACTAAATTAAAGCTGCCAAAGGTTTTAAGTATTGCTATAACCTACATTATTATAATAGCACTGGTGGTAGGGATACTAGTTGGTATTGTACCTCCCTTAATTGAGCAAAGCAGTAGATTAATTGTTACTCTTCCTCCTTTAACAGCACAGTTTTTTAATATAACCAACATAGATAAATCAGTATTCCAATCTGAACTAAGTAGTTTGTCAAAAAATCTCCTTTCAGTTACTCTCAATGTGTTTGATCATTTCTTAACCATTATTTTTCTTTTGGTGCTGACCTTTTATCTTTTGCTGGAACGTGATAATTTGGAAAATCATATTGCCTCTTTTTTTGTAGGTAAAGAAGAAAGAGTCAGAAATTTGATAATTCACATTCAGGAGAAATTAGGCGCCTGGCTTAGGGGTCAACTGCTTCTCTCTATAATAATTGGAGTACTTTCCTATATTGGTTTGACTATTTTAAATATCCCGTATGCTCTGCCTTTAGCATTATTCTCCGGGGTAATGGAAGTGGTGCCGGTGATCGGACCAATTATTTCTGCTCTTCCTGCTATACTGATTGCTTTAACTATTTCCCCTCTACTTAGCTTAGGAGTTGCGGCAATGTTTTTTGTTATTCAGCAAACCGAGAATAATTTGGTAGTTCCACAAATAATGAAACGGGCAGTTGGACTTAATCCTTTGGTGGTAATACTGGCGATCGCTACAGGATCAAGACTGCTGGGATTTGCCGGAGCATTACTGGCAGTTCCTATTGCCGTAGTTATACAAATTATAGTGACTGAGGTAATTGAAGGAAAAAAGTTTTAATTGTATAATATATAAGCCTAGGAAGAAGGATGATTAACCCGCCTCGGTGGGTAGGAAAGTCCAGACAGCATAGAGCAGGGTGGTCGCCGTAAGGCGACGGTCGCAAGATCCAGTTAGAGCAACAGTGACGAATCCCGATGAAAATCGGGAGTGAAACGGGCAATCCTCCCCGCTGCAATCCTAGAACCGACAAAGCTGCTCGCTTAATTGTCGAAATCAGGAGCATTAGATAAATTATCATCTAAAAACAGAATCTGGCTTACTAGCTTCCTAGGCACTTTTTATGCCACGAAAAAATCCCGCCCAAAGGAGGGATTTTTTCGTTGATGGTGAACGTTCACCAAAAATTACCCACCAATTCTAAACATTGAAGTTGAACAAACTGGACAAGTTCCTTTTGAGGCTTTCTTGCCATTTTTCATGGTTACTTCTTGTACATTATCAGCATCTCTTTTGGTACGACATTTGACACAATACATTTGCATACAGTAATTCACCTCCTCTCAAGATATATTTATATTCAGTATATGGTTTTTAGTTAAAATAAATAGCAGTAATTGAACTGCGATAGCAGCAGATGACAAAATTAATATTTTGAACAGATCCTGATAAAGATAAGTAATATCAGCAGTAATTGAATAGTTGTCAGATTTTTTTATGTCTGAAGTCTGAAAGCTGTGGCTCTCCGTCTTCCCATATACTTGTTGGCGAAGGAGCTTGAGTCTTTTTTCCAGGTCTGATTGTTTCTTGGATTCGTGGATTGCCATATTTATTTACGCACAATTGAGCCTAGCACGAACAGCTATACCTGTCAAGCACCAATTGAAGCTAAGGCATTGACAAAGTTTTTCTTTAACTGTTATATTTAAAGAGTAACTTATGTATTCGGATTGGGTTGGTCCCGCCCTGGTGGGATTTTTGACAGTCTGGCTTGGGATTTTAAGTTTATTAGTTTGGAAGCAAACAATTTTTTTAAAATTACTTTTTCCCAAAAGTGGAGAAAGAGATATCAGAAAAAGGTTTGAGGAAGTTTTTAAGCAAACTCTGGATTTTAGGCAGGACTTAGATGAGTTAAAAGATAATTTATCTAAAGTTGAGCACTTAGGTCTAAAGCATGTACAAAGAGTAGACCTTTTGCGTTACAACCCTTATGATGATACTGGAGGGGATCAGAGTTTTAGTTTAGCTTTGCTGAATGATGATGGTAACGGAATTGTAGTGACCAGCCTTCATGCCAGGTCTGGTACAAGAGTATTTGCCAAACCAATAAATTCAGGGAAGGGAAGTCAGTATCGTTTGTCGCAGGAAGAGGAGAAGGTAGTAAAAGGGGCAATGAAAGATGAATAAAGCAGTCGCAACATTTCAAGGTTTAACAAATTTACAAAAAATTTTAGTATTGATAATTTTAGCAACCGCGATTTATGTTGCTTCTACCAGTATTTCTTATTCTTTACTTAGCAAAATTAATATCCAGACACCTGCTGGTCAAGAAGACATTAAAGCAACATTACCAACCCCAACAAATGCCTTAACAGAAGATCCTAACGAACCCAAAACAGAAGAATGTCCTCTTAATGGAGTAATGCATACCAAAAAAGCAAAGGATTCTTGGGAGAAAAGAAGACCTTTGGCTGTGATGATTGAAAATCACGCTGAGGCCCGTCCACAATCAGGATTATCATTTACTGATGTAGTGTATGAAGCTGTAGCTGAAGGTGGAATTACCCGCTTTATGGCACTTTTTTATTGTAATCTTTCAGATGTTCAGGTTGGTCCGGTTAGATCTGCCAGGACTTACTATTTGGATTGGTTAGGTGAATATAATGCACTTTATGCTCATGTTGGCGGAGCCAATGCTCCTGGACCAGCTGATGCTTTAGGTCAGATTATTAAATATGAAGTCAAAGATTTAAATCAATTTTCAATAGGTTTTCCGGTCTTTTGGAGAGATTATCAAAGATTAGGTCATTCTGTTGCCACAGAACACACAATGTATTCCACAACACAAAAACTTTGGGAGGTTGGAGCTAAAAGAGGATGGACTGCTTCGGATTCAGCTGGAATTAGATGGGAAAGTAAGTTTACTCCTTGGAAGTTTAAAGAGGAGAAGAGTCCAGTGGACTCTTCGAGTAAAGGCGGTGGTACAACCAACAAAATTACTGTTAATTTCTGGGAAAGCCAAAGTGGATATCAGGTTGAATGGGCATATGATCCCTTGTCAAATTCTTATAAGAGAAAGAATGGTGGCGCAGCTCATATGGACCTGGATAATAATACTCAACTTACTTCTAAAGTTATAATTATCCAATTTGAAAGAGAGTCAAATGCAAATGATGGCTATCCGGGTAATGTACATTTACTTTATGGTACAACAGGTTCAGGTAAAACTTTGATATTCCAGGATGGGATAGTAACAGAGGGTAAGTGGATTAAGCAAAGTAGGATTTCCAGAACTAAGTATGTTGATTTAAAAGGTAAAGAAATTCAATTTAATAGAGGACAAATCTGGATCCAAACTGTCCCGGAGGGATCCAAAGTAAGATTTTGAGTGGATTGCCTGCCTG